>Ga0075276_10000145_pt1 | contig 21102 bp, 15 predicted proteins | sample SF_Rice_5C_80N_4_FD_69770 | JGI IMG/M metagenome (GOLD analysis project Ga0075276, IMG submission 69770) | Rice paddy soil microbial communities from Twitchell Island, California, USA - SF_Rice_5C_80N_405 | ecosystem: Environmental > Terrestrial > Soil > Paddy field/soil | place: USA: Twitchell... | reverse complement strand
GGAAGGATTGGTGTAGTGGTTCTGGATGAGCCATTCGGCGGCGGAGAAGAAATCGTCGAACACATTCTGTTTCTTTTCCTGCATGCCGGCGCGGTGCCATTGTTCGCCGAATTCTCCCCCTCCCCGGAGGTTGGGAAGGGCGAACACACCGCCGCGTTCGACCCACACCACGGCCTCCGGCGAAAAGCGCGGGGTCATGCTGATGTCGAAGCCGCCGTACGCGGTCATGAGCACCGGGTTGGCGCCATCCAGCTTCAGGCCTTTCTGGAACAGCAGGAACATGGGTACGCGGGTCCCATCCTTGGAGCGGTACCAGACCTGCTTCAGTTCGAACATGCTGCTGTCCAGGGGAGCGTTTTCATGCGCCCACTGCGACTGGCTCGCCTTGGCAAGGTCGTAGCGGAAGATGGTGGGAGGCACGTGGAAGGAGCTGAAGTCGAAGAACACTTCTCTTCCTTCCCAGTGGCCGCTGATGCCGCCCACGGTGCCGAGAGTGGGAAAGGTGATTTCACCGGCGGGCTTGCCGTCGGGCTGGAAGACGCGAATTCGTGAACTCACATTATGCAAATACTTGACGATCAGCTTGCCGCCATCAGCGCCAAAATCGTCAATCACGTCCGAGGCTTGAGGCACCACTTCGCGCCAGCGTTCCTGCCCGGGATGTTGCAGGTCAATGTCCAGGACGCGGCCGTTCTCCGCCTTCCAGTTGGTCCAGACATAGAGATGACCGGCGCCGGGCGCGGCGAAGAAGCGGGCGCTAAGACCCTGGATCACAGGCTGGATCGGCCCTTTGCGCACCAGATCCTGGCAGAACACTTCCGTCTTGTCGGCGGCCGCGCCGTACAACACGTGAATGACGAGATAACGGCCATCCTCGGTCACCTGAGCCAGGATGATATTTGAGGGCCCATACTTCTTCCCGAAGACCTCAATATCCTGGGCTGGGTTTGTGCCCAGCTTGTGAAAACGCACGTGCGGCGCATTCTTGCCCATCAGGGAGTAATACAAGCCGCTGTTGTCGTTGAGAAACGAAACCTCGAAGTAGCGGGCTCGGGGCAGCACATCGGGCAGCGGTTTGTGGGTGTTGACGTTGAGGAAGTGGACTTCCGTCTCATCCGCGCCGCCGCGGCGAATTCCATAGGCCAGTATGCTGCCATCCGGGCTCACGCCGCGAATGTCCACGCTTACGCTGTGGTCGGGGCTCATGGGGTGCGGGTCCACCAGGACCTCGTCCTTTCCGCTGGCGCCCTGACGCATGTAAATGAGGAAAAGGTCCTGGTCGGCGCGCCGGCGGCGGAAAAAATAACGCCCCTGCCGCTCCATGGGAACCTGGATGTCGTCTACCTTCATCAACTCGCTCAGCCGCCGGGCAATCGCGTCCCGGCCTGCCACCTTCTCCAAGATGGACCGCGAGTAAGCGTTCTGAGCATTGATCCACGCCCGCGTCTCCGGGCTGTTCTGATCTTCCAGCCAGCGGTACGGATCGTGAATCGGGACTCCGTGCATCACGTCCACCACCTCATTACGGCGGCTGGGAGGAGGACCGGACCGTGGCGCGGCCGGAGAAATAAAAGCGCCGCAAAGTACGGCAACCAGCGCTAGACAGCGTCTCATCTGCACCTCGAAAGAAGCGCGATTTTGTGACTGCGGCTGCCGCTTTGTCAAGGCGGGCCTTGACGCTCCGCGTGCCCACGCCCCGCGGCATACAATAGTTATTCCAATTGGGAGTTACAGGGTGAAGGTGACCAAGCGACCTCTGGGAGTACAATGCCCGCGATTCACTTGGGCTGCATGGTTCTGAACACGACACCTGGTAAGTTGATGAAATGAGTATTTCGGCCCTGCGAATCGCAATTCCAATCCTGTTCCTGGTGACGCTTTATCTCTCCCAGCGGTACTGGGTGCGCAGCGCGCGCCGGGCCATTGCTGCTGTGCGGCACCCCGTGTGGCGGAAGGTTCTGCGCGCCTTATGGAACGCAACCGGTATCCTGCTGCTGCTCGCCTTAGTGGAACGATTTGCCGCTTTCCGTAGCAACCGCTGGCCTCTGCCATTGGTTTCGCGCGGATCCTCCGAGTTTGTGGGCCTGTGGTTCACCTGGTCCATCTTCGGCTTTCTGGCCATTTCCCTGGTGCGCGGCGTTGACTGGATCGGCCGTCGCAGCGCTGCCCTGGTGCGAACCCGCGCGATGAAGCCTGAAGTGAGCGATTCTCCCCCCGATCCCCGCCGCCGCTATTTCCTCCGCACCGCCACCTATGCCGCAGGAGCCCTGCCTTTGGCAGGAGCCCTTTACGGCTTTGCCGTTGAGCGCTTCGCCTTCAAGGTCTATCACGTGGATGTTCCCATTCCCCGGCTGCCCTATGGCCTTGACGGCTTACGCATTCTGCAACTCAGTGATATTCACGCCAGCAACTACATGCCCATCAGCCAGGTGCGGCGCATTGTGGACAAGGCGGCGCAACTGCCTGCCGACGTGATCATGGTCACCGGCGACCTGCTCACCGGGCACCGCGATCCCCTGGACGCTTGCGTCGCCGAACTCAGCCGCCTGCGTGCGCCCCTGGGCGTTTGGGGCTGCAACGGCAATCATGAAATCTATACTCACACCCAGGAAAGGGCGGCGGAGTTGTTCCGCCAAAATGGCATGACCATGCTGCGCCAGGAGAATGTGCAACTGGCATGGCGGGGGGCGAAATTCAACCTGATCGGCGTGGATTATCAGCGGCAACACTGGTTTGGGGAGAGCGTCCCCATGTTGAAAGGGGTGGGCGCCCTGGTGCGGCCGGACATGCCCAATATCCTGCTTTCGCACAATCCCAACTCCTTTCCCCGGGCCGGCGAACTGGGAATTGAACTAATGCTGGCGGGCCACACCCACGGCGGCCAGGTGGAAGTGGAAATTCTCGACCACCGCATAAGCCCGGCGCGTTTCATTACTCCCTACATTGCCGGCCTCTACCGCAGACGGATGGGCGGAGACGCCGCGTCTCTGTTTCGCCCAGGTTATGCTTCGGTTTACGTCAGCCGTGGCCTGGGCACCATCGGCACGCCCCTGCGCCTGGGCGTGCCCCCGGAAATCACTCTCCTCACGTTGCACCGGGGTTCATAGCTCTGCGGCGCGCGAGTGCCTGGTCAAGTCATTCTTTTTGCCCGTCTGATAAAAGTCCATTATCAGTGGGTATAATATCGCCCACATTGGTGAAGCCCTGGGCGGAGCAAATGGAACTGGATCAGGTGGAAACCTTTCTTGCGGTAGCCACGTTTGGCGGCTTTCATCGCGCCGCGGAAGCTTTGCGCGTGACCCAGCCGGCGATAAGCGCCCGCATCAAGGCGCTCGAGCAATCCCTGGGGGTGCCCCTGTTCGAGCGCGGCGGGCCGGAACTGATGCTCTCTCCGGCGGGGCGGGCATTGCGCCCCCACGCGGAGCAATTGTTGCGGGCCGCAGCCCTCGCGCGGCAGGCCGTGCACGAACTTCGCCCTCTTACCGGAGGCGCACTGCAGGTGGCCGCCGGTCTTTCCATCTGCCAATACTTCCTGCCGGACGTGCTCAAGCGATTCCAGGAGGCGCACCCCAAGATCATGGTGACGGTTCGCTCCGGGCACTCCAAGGAAGTGCTGGAGTTGGTGCTGAGCGGTGAGGCGGAAATCGGCATTGCCCGCTCCCTGCATCATCCGGAACTGGAAACGCTGAGCCTGCGCGACGACCCGCTGCTGCTGATCCGCCGTACGGTGCAGCGCCCTAAAGTGCCACGCCGTGCCCGCCTGGAAGAGGTGGCCACCTGGCCTCTCATTTTCTACGACCGAAACTCCAGCGACTGGATGCTCAGCCATGGCCTCTTCCGGCGTTCCGGGCTGGTGCCCAATGTGGTGCTCGAAGTGGAAGCCATTGAAACCGCAAAGAAGATGGTGGAACGGGGACTGGGGCTGGCCTTCCTGCCCCACTTGGCCGTGGCCCGGGAGTTGCGCCGCGGCACCTTAACGGCCGTCGAAATTGCGGATGTGGAACCGGAGCGGCGCAGCATTGATGCCTTCCATTCCCGCCATCGCCCGCTGAGCCAGACCGCGCTGGCCTTCTTGCAACTGGTGCGCAACGCCGCCGGCAAGGGCGCCTATGCGGCGGGATGAACGACGTTGATGATCAAAGTTAGGCCAATGTAAGTTGGGATTTAGCCACGCCGACGCAGGAGACGATAGTTAAGACACGGAGTTCGACTTGGATTGGTTCCACTCAGCCTTCCTGGCGCGCCTGCGCATCACTTCGGCAATGATCTTGCTCCTTGGCGCATCCCTGTTTTCCAGTTATGCGCTTCTCAAGCGAACGAGCTCGCTCTCGCAGCCAACGGGCAGCGACGAGGTAACCGCCTATGAGGCTCGCTTTGCGCACGCCCGGCAGGTTTTGCCGAAATATGGCAAGGTGTGTTATGTGCCCGATTACACCAGCAGCGATGCCGCCAAAAAGGACTTCTTCCTCGCCCGCTACGCGCTGGCTCCGCTGGTGGTGCGGAATTTCCCCGATTGCGACCCACTGATAGGGGACTTCCCCGGCGGAGCACCCGCCTACTTTTTGAGAGGCCGGTACGCTGTGCTGCAGGACCTTGGGCACGGCGTCCTGTTGCTGAAGAGAAACGGACGGTGATGCTGCTTTGTATCTCGCTCTTGATCGCTTTCGGAATGGGCTTCTCCACCTGCTGGATACTGCGCTCTCCTTTCCATCCGCTACGGCGGGAACTTCCGCTCCTCGCTTTTCTTTCAGTGGGCCTGGGATTGGGCGCATCTTCTCTGTGGTTTTTCTTGTGGCTGGTCATATTCGGCGGGCACAGGGATGCGTTGATCACCAGCGAAATCTGCATACTGGCCATCTTAGTTGGGCTGGCGTACGCTCGCGCTCGCCGAAGTAAGCCGCTCTTTTCTCAGCCGATACAAGAGCCTCGTTCCAGATGGCGCTGTCTGCTGGTCGCGCCCGTTGTGATTGCTCTGGTGGCAGCTGCGGTCGCATTTTCCAGGTACTCTGCGGCAGCTCCGCACGGCTCCTGGGACGCCTGGGGGGCATGGAATCTTCGCGCCCGGTTCTTGTACCTGGGTGGGACGCACTGGCGGGATGTTTTTTCACCCCTTGGCACCATGCCCCACCGCGACTATCCCCTGCTGCTCTCCGCCACCGTGGCCCGCTGTTGGACTTATCTTCAGAGTGACTCACCGCGCGCACCAATTGCCATCGCTTTTCTGTTCACCTTTGCCACCGCGGGCGCGCTGTTCTGCTCTCTCGCGCTTCTGCGCAGTTGCAGCCAGGGGCTGATCGCGGCACTCATTCTTCTTGCCACACCCTTCTTTCTGGTTCTGGGCTCAGCCCAGTATGCGGATCTCCCTCTGTCGTTCTTCTTCCTCTCCACCATTGTTCTGCTCTGCTGGCACGGGCATTCCCCGACCCCGAAGGGCACGCTGTCCCTGGCCGGAGCCATGGCTGGCCTGGCAGTCTGGACCAAAAATGAAGGTGCGCTTTTTCTTTTATGCCTGCTGCTGAGCCATTTCGCCTTCACCGTCCGTGTACGGGGATGGAAGTCTTACCGCCACGAACTTCTGCCCCTTGTTGCGGGCTTGCTGCCGGTCCTGGTGGTGGTAGCTTTTTTCAAGCTTCACTTCGCATGGCACACCGAATTTGTCGACACATACGGGCTTTTCCATCGACTGCGCGACTTTCCCAGGTATAAAACAGTGGTCAGCGCGATTGGCAGCGGACTATTGCATTTCGGAGCCTGGCCACTGAGCATTCCTCCCTTCTTGATCGCCTACGTCCTGCTCCTCGGCCTTCAAAAACAAGCGAACCGTCTGGCCGCGAACATCGGTCTGGCTACAGTGGCTTTGACGGCGCTTGGCTACTTCTTCGTTTATGTAACCACGCAGTTGCCGCTACAGTGGCTCCTGTTGACTTCTCTCCCGCGGCTCTGTATTCAGCTTTATCCTAGCGCGATATTCCTAATATTCTTTCTCTCCCGAACCCCGGAAGAAGCCCTCGGCGGAAGTTCGAACCCAGGCGAAAAGGACCGCAATCATGCCGGAGTCCGCGCCTTGGTACAATACACGGCTTGTCCAAAACAATCCCCCAAAAGCCGATGATGAAAATGAACACCACTTTCTTTCGCCGCTATGCGGCGTCCGCTCTCCTGGTTTGCCTTTTTTCAGTCCTTACGCTCGCTGCCGCTCCAGCCCCGGCGCAACAGCCGGATACCGCCTCCGCCCAGCTGGCGCGCACAGAGCAGCAGAAGAGGGAATATCGCAAGGCGATGGAAACCGCCGACCAGAAAATTGCTGATGAGGTCCACGCCCATTCCGAACTGATGAAGAACCTGGAGTACCTGACCACCGAAATCGGACCGCGCCTGACGGGTTCGCCGCAGATGCAGGCGGCCAGCCAGTGGACGCTGCAGCGTTTCCGCGCCTACGGCATTGACGCCCACCTGGAAACCACCCAGATCGCGCACTCCTGGACGCGGGGCCACGACACTGCCGCCATTGTCAGCCCCATCAGCCGTGCCGTGCCCATTCGCTCCTTCGGCTGGGGCAAAGCTACGCCCGGCGCCGTTACTGGCGCGGTCAAAGTTTTGGACATCAAGAGCTTGGCCGATTTTGAGAAATACAAAGGACAGCTCAAGGGCGCGGTCGTCCTGGCCCGCAAACCATCCACCCTGCGCCCGGAAAACGAACCGACGGACAATGCCTACGACGCGGTGATTCCTCCGTCGCGCGGCGTTCCCCATCCCCACATATCGTTTCGCGAACAGCTACAGTTGCTGAAGATGGTCGCCGCCGAACAGCCCGCGGCGGTCCTGCTGGACAGCGGCAAATGGGACAACCTGTTCAACATGGGTGGCGGCTACAACCATTACCAAGCCTCCGACGTGCCTATGGCCTTCATCAGCCATGAAGATTACGACCTCATCTGCCGGCTGCAGCAGGCCGGGCCAGTGACCATGACCGTGACCCTGAACGGCTCCTTCAGCGCGGGCCCCGTGCCCACCTCTATTACGGTAGCGGAAATCAAGGGCACGGAATTTCCCGCCCAGCGCGTCATCATCGGCGGCCACCTTGACTCCTGGGACCTGGGTCAGGGTGCGCTGGATAACGGCACCGGCGCCATGGCGGTGCTGGAGGCTGCGCGCACGCTGAAGAGCCTGGGATGGCAGCCCAAGCGCACCATTACTTTCATCCTGTTCACGGGCGAGGAGCAGGGCGGAATCGGCGCCGAAACTTTCCTCAAAAATCACGCTGCTGAAATCCCTAGCATGGACGCTGTCCTCATCCACGATACGGGCACGGGCAAGGTCTTCAGTATCGCGTTGGAAAACGAGTACGAAACCGCTCCCTTGATGAGCGAAATCTACCAACCCTTGCAGGAGGTCTTCGACCTACGTCCTCTGAGCACGCGGGTGTTCGGCGCCTCCGACCACGAGCCCTTCATGAAAGCCGGTGTACCGGGATATTTCTGCGTGCAGAGCCCAGCCCATTACGGCCAGGCTCACCATAGCCAGGCTGACACCTTCGACAAGGTCATTCCCGATCAGATCAATGAGGGAGCAGCCCTGTTGGCCGCCTGGGCCTGGAATGTGTCAGAGATGCCGTCAGCGCTGCCACACCACCCCGCAAGTGCCTCTAACGACATGTTCTAGCCGGCCAAGCCGCGATCGGCGCCGGCTCATTTTGAAACTGTTCCCGGAATGGCACCGAGGTGCCATTCTCCCCTCCCCAAGCCCCTGCTATGCTTCAGCTACCTTTTGGGCGCCACTTCCTCCTTCGTCCCCCTCGCCCCGGGAATAAAGATATGACCAATCCTTTTCGTAAACTCTGGCCAGCAGCTGCAATCTCTCCCTCCCGCAGGGCTAAAAATTCGCTAAGCAGGCCGGCAGGCAAAATTTTGCTTCTCGACGAGCGGCGGATAGTAACCCGCCACTTCCAGCCTCTGCCGGCTATGCTGCGCTATGGCATTGCCGCCACTGAGACCCCTGTGCGCATTCATGACCTTAGCGACAAGGGTTTGTGCTTCCGCGGTGAAGTTCGCCTGCCCATCGGGACCGCGGTGGAAATCACGACCACGCTACCGCAGAAGGCGGCTTCTATTGGCCGCAAGGTTCGCTATCTGGCCCACGTGGTGCGTGTAGACCGGGAGCCCGGGAAGTTCGTCACTGCTGCCTTAATCTTCCGCTGCGAGACTCTGGCTCAGGAAGCATATGCGCTCCAGGGCGGCGCTGAAACATCGGCGGATGCAAGTCACGAGGCCCCAAACGCGGAGAGGTGTCCGTCACAACCTGCTCGCACGCCATCTCGGCATCAGCCAGCGGAATCAAAATCGCGGGAATGCCGGCGCTACTCCCGCTACCCCTGCGCCACCCAAGTACAGTTCCGAACCCTGGATGCGGAGGAGATCACTTCCGGTGAGCTCTTGAATCTCAGCCTTGCCGGATGTTGTGTTCGAACCTCCCAGCCGTGCCCTCCAGGAGCCGCTGTGGAGGTCGTGCTGCAGGCGGGGAGAGCACGCATTTTTACCTTTGGCCGGGTGAAGGCGATCCGAGAGAACGAAGGGATGGCGCTGGAGTTTGAAGGCGCTCTTGCACAACGGCTGCAGCGGCTTCCCCGCTTTGTCCAGATGGTCGCCGCCGCCCAGCAATAGTTAAATTCTAGAGAACAGCGGAGCTACCTTGTTCCTGCCTGTGCCGCCGCCGGAGCCGGCGGAGAGGCAGTGTGTAGCCGGATGAGCGATGCGGCCGCCATGTAGCGTACTGGCGGTTTGGAGTCGTGCAGCAGTTTCTGCAGCACCTCCGTGGCGCGAGGGCGATTCACATTACCCAGACCTTCCGCAGCCGATGCCCGTACCATCCAATTCTTGTCACTGGCCGCTTTGACCAGGGCGCCCGTGGCTTGCGGGCTGGGGTCGAGGCCCAGCATCTCGGCGCAAAACGCGCGCTCGGGAGCACCGTGGTCGCGCAGCATCTGCCCCAGCACTGCCACTCCGAGCGCGGCCGGCCCGAAGAATACGCCTGCCGCTTCCTGGGCACCCAATAAGCCCAGCGTCAGAGGGCTGCGCAGCTGCTCCGTGGTCTGCTGCAGTTGCGATTGCCACGCCGAAGGCGAGCCGCGGCGTTTGCTCTGCAGCACCCCAACAATGATCTCGCGGCCGCTCGGGTCGCCCATGTCCCACAGCGCCTTCGCGGCGGTAAAGCTCACCGCGGGAGAAGGATCATGCAAAGCTGCCCGCAGCTGTGGGATAGCGCTATGCGCTTGCAGATTATCGAGCGCCGCCACCGCCTTCTCGCGCACTGCGGCATCCTCGTCGTATAACCGGCTGATTATCATCCCCAGGGACCGCTGGTTATAACCGATGCTGCTCAGAGCGGCAATCGCTTCCGAGCGCCGCGAACCCTTTACTTCGGAGATTCCCTTCTGCAGCACACTCCACGCCGCCTCCTGGGGAGTGTTGACAGCCAGGGCAGTCTTGCGGACCCGGCCCGCCGGAGCGGCAATCTTCTGCTGAGCCGACAGCGGTAACACGGTCAACAAGAATAGAGCGAGCACGAGCAGGCAGCACTGGGCTGGAGCATCGGCCCTCATTTCGATTCCGGAATTCTGCCTGTGGCGCATGCGGAGGAAATCACCGGAAGCGAGCAGCGGACCAGCAATACTGATTGACTTCGCGGCGCTTATGGTCGGATAGCCGCGAGGAGGACCGAGATGTCTGCAAACCCCCAAACTGCGAGCCGAAAAGCAGCTCCTACTTCCCCTTCAGCTCGCGCGTCGCGTCATAAGCAAACTGCAAGAAGTCAGACAGGGCCACGGCGGAAAACGTCTCCATCAGCACTCGCGTCCGGCGTGGCTGCACAGCCAAGCCGGTCATCAGAGCGCCGGCCACCCAGGGGGCAAAGCACCAGCGGCAGGTGAGCAAGTCGCCAACCGCCCGTTGCAGTCCTTGACCACGCGCGCTTTCCCCTACTTCTCCGGCGCCCACATTCTCCTTGAATTTGGTAAATGGAGCCCGCAAAGGAGCTGTGACCCAGTCGCGGGTAGCGATACGGGTGAGCTTGTGAGTGGCAATACCCAGCAGCAGCAGGTCGCGAAATCGCACGTCGGCGGGCAGGCGGCGCTCCTTGGCCACCAGCAGCGGAATACCGAAAAGAGCGGCGTAGCTGGCCAGCAGCACGGCATACCCGCCGAGCGGCCAGTCTGCACCATAGGCGGCAAATACAGCGGGACGATCTTTGGGGGTTTGCGGAGGAGTGGGAGCGGCAGCCATGGAGTCACCTCTGAAACCTACGATGCCGGCCCAAATGGCTGGGTGGCCGTCACTTGCGGCTGGGTGCGATTCTATTCAAGCAGCTGGCAACGCCACTTGCCCAGCCGTCGTTCCAATCAGCAGATGCGGAGTTTCGGCTCGGGCGCGCAAGACCACGCCTTAGTCTGCGCGGCGGAGGACACGATGAGCAGCAGCGACGAATCGAACTGCCGGGGAGCCTTACAACCAGGTCTGCTGGTCAAAGACCGGATGGGGGTTCGCAAGCGCATCACCCGGGTGCGGGATGACGTGGTTTATTGGGAATACGTGAACCAGCTTCCCGAAGGCGGGCCAAGGGAGAATGCCACTCCCTATGAGGACTTTGCCGACACCCATTTTGTCTTGCCGCAGCCCAGCTCTTCGCCTGGAGCGGCCTAGCGACTCTCCCCTGTGTGCGCGCGGCGGTAAGCGCCATCCCCGTGAGTTTAGTCACGCATCTATATTGCTACGTTTGGGTGGTAAATCAGGAGGTTTGTGTATATGCGCCGCGCGAGTCTAGCAGTTTCAATTGCAGTTTTGCTGGTTGGCCTGGCTGCGTGGGCCGCCGACATTCCCATGGTGGCCGGTTCGCAAGTACCGGCAGCGGCCGGGAAAATCAGCTATGAGCATGATCGCAATGGAAACGTCAAGTTCACCGTTTCCACCAAGAACCTGGCTGCTCCCAGCCAGTTAACCCCGTCGAAAAATGCCTATGTGGTTTGGATCGAGCCGCGCGATCAACAACCGCACAACGCAGGCGTGCTGACGGTCAACGATAACCTGGAAGGAAGTTTTTCCAGCACTACTCCCTCTAAGACCTTCAATGTGGTGGTGACCGCGGAAGATAGTCCTACCGTCACTCAACCCAGCGGTCCGGAAATTCTCCACGGCACGGTACAGGTAAGGTAAGCACCGGTTTGACGGGCAGCAGCCGCACGCGCTGCTGTCCGTCGTACCTGTCTTAACTCACTTCGACAGAATAATGCCAGTCCGGTCCGCCTAAGCGATCTTGCGGCGGGCATACTTGCGGGCTCGTTGCAGAGGGCCAGGTTGACCCACAGGCACGCTGGCCGGCCACGGCTCTTCCACTCCCAGCAGCGCCAGTGCCGCTCCCAACAGCGCCATATTTTTGCTGAAATTGATCATTTCCGCCTGGCGCTGAGCCGGTTCCTCATGGGTCCAGAAATCGTGCATCACAGGCGAAACTCCCGCCAGAAAACCCAGGACAGCCAACGCTCCCAGCTTGGGTTTGACGCCCAGCAGAATGCTCGCTCCTCCCCCAATCAGCGCCGCCCCCGTGGCCATCACCGCTACCTCCGGCATGGGGACCTTTTTGGCAGCTGCGTATTGTGAAAGCGTTTTGCGATCGAGAAAATGATGGATTCCGTTGTACAGAAAAAACCCGCCAAACGCCAGACGACCGAGCAGAAACGCAGCTTTCATGGAATTAAGCCTCCAGCTGAATGGCTGCTGTGATTCGCGAGAGCAAACCGGTGTTGCCTGCCCCCTGTCATCCGCCCGGCGCGGGAAATAGTTTTATCCAGATGTCAAACCTGTATTTCTGAGCCTGCAAAATATCAGAAACCCGCGGCTGCGGGTCGTGGGCTTCTTTCTTGGACGATTACTGCAGCTGCAGGCTCCGCAACATCCGCTTGTAGGTGGATTTGAGTCGGCCAAAGTCTTTCTGCGGGGCGACGAAGACGGCATAGACAAGCTGGTTGTTGGGGCCGGCAACCGCGACCAGCCAGTCCTGCTCGCGCAGCGGCTGCCCGTTCTGCTGGATGGGCGAGTTGCCCATCAGGGTTTGCGACCTACCTTGCATGCTGTTGACCTGGATATTGCTGGCCGATCCCGAGGCCTGCAACCCGGGGTTGGACTGTTCCATGTTCTGGACGAGAGCCTGTGTCGCCTGGTCCAGTGACATGCCGTTGGGCATTTGTGCCGTACCCATGACCATGCCGTAGGCGACCGCCCCCTGTGAAACCGCGGCCTGGGGGGCAATGGTCAGGCCACCCTGGCCGGCGGCTGCCTGCCAGTTATTGGGATAGGAAATGCTGATCCCATTCTGCTGATACTGAGTGAAGCTTCCGCTGGGCTTAACCTGGTTGTAGCTGACGTTAATCACAGCCCCGCTTCCGGGCGCAGCACCGTCCTGCCCCGCTGGCGAAGTGGAGGAGACGGGCACATTCCGGGGAACCGCCCCGGTTTGCTGGTTCTGCCGCGCCCATTGCCCGCTCTTTGCGCCTGCTTCAATCTGCTGTGCCGTATACGCCTTTGTTTTGGCGGCTTCCTGCTTGGCCGCTACGAAGGCCTGGCTGTTGTCCTGGTAGGGCTTGGACGGCCAATCCTTGATTTCCTCCTCTACGGCCTGTACACGGTTACCCGGGTTGGGGTGGTCGCTGAGAAACTGCGGGCCAGAGCCGCCTTGCTTCTCCAGCTTTTGGAAGAACTCGGCCATCGCTTTGGGGTTATAGCCGGCCTTCCACAGGATGATGGCACCTACAGCATCGGCCTGCGCTTCATCGCCGCGCGAATATTTCATGCTCCACATGCCGCCGGCGATTTGACCGCCCATACTGGCAACGGCGCCCCCAATACCTCCGACCATCGAGCCGAGGATCTGTCCCAGCCCGGCAAGAATGCTGGGGCCCATGTTCTGCTTCATCTGCTTGGCCGAGTGCTGCATGTACACGTGTGACATCTCATGGGCGATCACCCCAGCCAGCTCGGCTTCATTGTCGGCGGCGGTAACGGTGCCTACATTGATGAAGATCGGACCACCGGGCAGAGCAAAGGCGTTGATTTCCTTCTGCTCGATCACGTGAAACTGATAGGGCCAGGTGTATTGCTGGGGGACAACCCGTTCCAGCTTCTTCCCCAGTTCCTGCACGTACTTGGTCACCGGGCTGGAGTCGGGCAGCACCGGCATCTGCTGGTACACCTCTCCCATGGCTTTCAGGCCCAGTTGCCCCTGCTGTTGTCGGGTGAGTGATACCTGGCCAGGATTCGGCAACTCAGGAGTGTGAACCGCTCCCCAGAGCCAAACCGGTTCAGCGATCAACAAAACGAGGAAAAGGGCCAGCAAGCGTGGCGCCAGGCTGCGTTCTTTCATAGTCAGAATGATACAGATGCGGACAGGACAGGGCTAGGATTGCTGTGCCGCGCCCGCTTTTAAGTGGTTGATTTTGTGGGTCAAAACAGAATCAAGCTCACACCTTGAGGGAGCGGCGCCACTTGGCGTGCAGCCACATCAGAATGCCCAGAGCACAGATTTCCAACGGCCCGGGTTGGACAATGCTGAAATTCCACAGCGTGCTTATCTGCTGGGTCGCAACGCGTACGGCCCAGATGATGCCCCCGGCGGCCACCAGACTACCCAGGCGTTCTTCATTCTTAATACGCATGTCAGGCTGCCATATTACCCGGATGGAGGAGGGAGCCAAAATTACCGTCGTGCTATGCCCTATGGCCTACACGTGCCAGTTCTACTTTCTGAACGTTTCGATCTGGCGCCTACCACGTCTTGCGGATGCGGGTGTCGAATCCGAAGCCGCCGTTCTGGTCGCGTGTCCCGCTGAATGACACCTTGGGCGAGACCTTGTACTGCAACTGAATGACCTGGTCCTGGGTAGTGGTCACATCGGTGGAAAACGTGACAAACAGGTTGCCGGTCACTCTTTGCTGAATGGTGATGCGGGCCCCGGTGTTCGCGGCCCCGGAGCTGGCAACTCCTCCCAGTTCCGGGTCAATGGAGAGTTGGGAGATGCCGGCAACTTTGGCCACCCGGCTGCTTATCTGGCTGGTGACTTGCGAGGCGACTACCGATTCCGCGCCCAGAGTGCCGGGCGTCGGATTGGCCGCCGCTGCCTCGCTGGTGCTGCCAAAAGCCAGGAGATGGATGATATCAGCGGGCGGCAGCGCCGGAACCGAGGAGTAGTTGGTGTGCATCTGGTCCACCGGCCCCTCAAACCGCAGATAGATCTGGTATTGCTGGATGGTGGTGCTGGCGGAGACGTTCAGCACCGGCTCAGTGCGAATCGGATTTGCGAACTGAATCGTGCCCCCCTCGAGCACATAGCGATTCCCCATGAAAATAAGGTCGCCGCCGTTGAGGTTGACTCGCCCGAGAATTACCGGGTCGGCCGCCGTGCCTCGGATTTGCAAATTGGCCGCCGCCTGCAGGCTCAAGGTACGGCTCACCAGGTTCACGCCGGTGGTGGATTGCGCCGCCAGGTTAAGGTGCAAATTCTGGCTGAAGCTGCCGGCCGGCGGTGGCGCGGCTTCGCTGCCGGTGAACTGGCCAAGAAAGTTGCTCAAATCGAAACTGGGGGTGAAAGAGAGGTCGGTTATGTGCACCTGCCCCCCGAGCAGCGCTGCCTGCCGCGTACCAACCAGGGTCAGGTTAAGGTTCAGACCCTCGCGGATGCCCTCGGGATAGAGCAGGCGTATGTCTTTGCCGGCCATGGCGAGATCAAAGTGGAACCCCGGCCTGTAGATCAGTCCGCCCGAAGCCCTCACCGTACCGCCACCCACTTTGCCCTGGAAATGCGTAATGTCCAGGCGGTCGCGAGTGAGGGTAAGCACGCCATTGCCGTTTTCCAGCCCGATGGGCGCGCTGCCCGAAGCCAGGTTGGCCTTGATAATCTGCACCTGCCCCTGAATGTTGGGATTCGCCCGCGCGCCGTAAGAATTGATGTTGAGGCGAAGTTCTCCTGAACTGGTAATGTCGGGAGAAAACAGCTGCGCGATTCGCAGGTTGACGCTCCCCAGCAGCAGCATGGAAGCGGGCGCCGAGCTGTTGGTGGGAATGGTGGCTTGCAGCTCCAGATTGGTATCGGTGCCACGGATGGTGGCACGTTGCAGCCGCAGCACTCCATTGACGAAATCAATATGAATGGGATTGGCGGCGCCTATCTGAATCGTGTTCTTGTAGTTCACCTGCAGCACCGGGATGGTGGCATGGGCGTTGAGGGCAAAGCGGTTCTTCAGCGGACCCTGCAGGGTAGCGTGCAACTCGGTCTGCCCGGAGACGTCTGCCGCCTGCGCCGGCGCGTAGATCGCCAGAACGGGCTGCAATGCCACCCTGGTGGTGTCCAGGGCAGCCGTGGTGTAGTACGCGCCTGTCAAGTCCACGCGCGCGTGGGCGCTGATGGCGGTGCCAATCACCTGCGAGTTCATGGCTACCGTAGCTACATGATTGGCAACGTTGGCCTGCAGCAGAAGCGAGTTGATCGTCTGATTCTGAACCGTAAGTTGCGGCACCTGCAGCGTCGCCGTCAACTGCGGATTACGGAAACTTCCCTGTCCGCTGGCGGTCAGATTCACAACCCCGGAGACGGGCATGTTCCGAGCCTTGACTTCCTGCAACTGTGCCAGCTGAATGCCCATGGCATGCAGTTGCGTGCTGTAGGTCTGCGCGCGCGGATTCACCACAAACGTCGCCTTCGCCATTCCCGCTTTCGGCAACTCCAAAGCGAGATTCCCTTGTACTTGCGTGCCGGTCCCCTGGAATTGCAGTGTGGCCGACTGCACCGGTTGACCCTCCACTTGCCCCTTGGTCAGCTTAATATTGCCCTGGCCGGTTGGGCTTAGCCCCGTGCCATGGAGTGAAACATGCACGGAGAGTGTCCCGAAGGCGGGTAATTGCTTCCCTGCCGTGCGCGCCAGATTTTCCAGGTCAAGCTGCGAGCCGTTCACCATTACCTGCAGCGGGCTGGAAGAGGAAAATTTCCATTGTTCAAGGCCAACCCCCAGGTTGAAAGCAACGCGTCCCTTGCTCGGCGCCTGCAGCACACCATTCTGCAGAGCCGCCTGCTCCGGCGAAGCGGCTACGTTGGTTCGCAGCGACTTCCACGCGCCTCCATTCACCCGCAGACTGCTGGCCGTCAGTATCCCCTGCAGCCGTGGCCGCGCCGTGGAACCTCGCACCGTACCCACAAAGCTCCCTTGCCCGTAGAGATTGAGTTTTCCGGCCACGCTCTCGGGCAAAAAGCTGCTCAATTCATGCAAGTCGCTAGACGCAAGCTGCAGGTTCAGTGCGGAGCGGGTGCTCAGGGTTCCGTTTAGCATAATGGACGCGCCCGGGGTCCGTATGTAACTGGGAGCCAGGGCCAGCGTCTTGTTTGCGGCCGCATATCTCGCCCGGATGTCGCCACTAACGGGCACGCGCTTGCTCATCCCCTGCGGCTGAAGACTAGCCTGCGTAGTGACGGCTAGGTTTGCCACCAGGTTATTCAGCGTTTTCCCCCAGGCTGCATTCAGGTTGAGGCTGGCGGTGCCTGCAGGCCTGAGGTTTTTGATTGCCGGAGAGTTGCTGGCCGCGGTGAGCGCACCCAGCGAAACCTGGCGCAGCGCCGCATTCACCTGCGAACGTGTGGCGCCTGTGACATTGGCCATGGTCGCGTTACCGGTAAGCTTGCCCCCCAGCACCAGTCCGCGGAGGTTAGTGACGTAGAGACTGCCCTTAGCCAACCGGTAGTCGGCGTTCAGATTGCGCAGGCTACCCCGGAAGTTGCTGGCGTTCACTCGCAGGAGGGGGCTGCTCAGCTTACCTTCGAGGGCTGCCGCATCCAGCATGGGAACGTTGGGCCGGCTCTGATACCGCATCGCGCCTGTCAGGCGGAGTTCGCCCGCGGGCAGCGACGGACTCTTCATGATTTGCCGGAACTGCGTTGTATCCAACAGCGCCGTATAGTCCGCCTGCAGCCGCGGGTGCGCGTAATCGCTGAGAGTTGCGGCCAACACAAATTGTGAGCGGCCGCTGCTCAGAACCGCGCGCTGCAGGGTGAAGCGGGTAGGAGATGCGATGAAGCTGGCTTGCAAATCGTGCGGGATGGGATTGTAAGCCCCCAGCCGCAGGTGGCCGTTACTGTAACTCAGGGTGCCCGCGTAACTGCGGTCGGAGGCGCTGAAAGAAGATTGAATCAACAAGTTGTGCAGGTCGGCGCTGAGCACGCTCTTGCGGTTGTTGTAGTAGACCTCGCCCCGGTCCAGCACGGCATGTCTCACCCCGAGGTCGAACACGCTGGTATTACTCTGCCCGCCGCCGCTTTTCATTTTGGGCAGGTTTTCCGTTCCGCGCCGATCGACGAACACTCGCGCCACCGGATGGTCAAGAGCCAAAGAATTGAAGTGCCACTGGCGATGAAGCAGCGAAGTAACGCGCACCCCCACCTCAATGTGGTCAACCTGAAGCAGCGGAGGGGTCTGGTAAGGCGGCGCCCCATATACGGTCACGTTGTACAGATCCAGTGTCGGGCTGATCCCGGAGAAATGGAGGGCAAAGGTGCCCAGCTTGACTTGTGTGCCCAGAGAAGCCCTCACCTTTTTTTCCGCCACATTCAGAATGTAGCGGTGGACCGTGTTGCTCTTCAGAAGCACGACCACCCCGACCACCACGAGCAGGATCACCACCAGCACGCCAACGCCGGCCCAGCGCAGAATTCGGTGCCCACCCTGCCGCCGCGGCGGCTCAGGGGGCTGGTAAGCGGGCGGCTCCTGGCTGCGGTCGGGAGGAATCGGGGGTATAGGCGCGGCGCTCAAAATGCTTGTCCTATCGTTATGAAGAATTGTGTAGATTTGATTCCGGGCACAGCATTCAGGTTGTGGCCCAAGTCAATGCGGATCGGCCCCACCGGCGTTTTATAGCGCAAGCCGATGCCGACGCTGTTCGTATAATCGGCGCCGAAATTGCGGAAGCCGATGCGCTGGTAAACATTGCCGCCATCGTAAAACGGCACCACCCCCAGGTTTTTGTGAACCAGGGGCAGGTCATAGGTGATGGGAATCCGGAACTCGGAATTGACGATGAACAACTGGTCGCCGCCCACGGGTACGGTAATAAAGGAGCAAGTCGAGATCACTCCCGGAGTGCCGCACGCCGGAATGGTTTGTTGCGGGCCGGCGCCATTCAGAGGAAAGCCGCGCAGGGTGCCGCCGCCGCCGGAAAAAAACTTCTCGCTCAGCGGCACGTGGCTGTTGCCAAAAGGCTGCTCCAGGCCGATGCGTATGCTGTTCGCCCAGATGATGCCGCGGAAGATGTTCTTATAGTAGGCGGTTTGCATCATCAAGCGCGCAAAACTGAAGTTCGACCCCAAGGCACTGGGATTGAAGCCCAGTTCGTAGGTTTCATAAATTCCCTTGTGGGCATCGAGCGCGTCGTCGCGCGTGTCGCGCACAAAGCTGGCGGACATCGTGGATAGCCGCACGTGGCGGTCCGACGGAGGCACCAGGCCAGGAATGAGGAGGCGCGTCAGCCCGGTTTCGCTGAAGTTGTAGCGGATAAACAGGTTGTCAGTCTGATCGGCATTCAAAGGACGTTGAAACTGCAGCCCGGTGTTGCCCTGTCGCGAGGTGAAAATGGGATTCTCGCTATTGTGCTCCCCGCCCACAGAAACCGTGGCCTTCCACTTGCTCCAGCGGAAGTCAGGGTCTATGTAGCTGATGGAACCCTGCTGATCGAGGCGGCCGGCCAGGCCGGAGATGGTGAACGACTCGCCTTTGCCACGCATGTCGTTGCGCGTGTATTCAAACGATCCGCGCGGTCCCCAGAACGTTTTCTGACTGGTCTTAAACTTTGAAGGCAGGCCCACGGGAGGCAATCCCGGCAATGCCACCGTGCCGCTGGGCACGCTGCCGCCGCGATTGATTACTTCAAAACCGAAACCGTAAGTAATGGCATTCCGCTTCGCCTCGTGCACTTTAATCAGCACGTTTTCCTGGTGCTGGGTGGTGATGCGCCGCCGCGGGTCAATCTCCGCCCAGTCGTAGATTCCGGAATTGTAGAGCTTCGTTTCCGAGGTGAGCATGTCGTTTTCCCGCAGCGGCTGGTCACGCTGCAGGCTGGCCGTAGCGCGATCGATCAGCTTCTGATCGCTATGGCGACGTCCCAGGGTCACGACTTGGGAGGTTCGTACTTGTGGTCCTTCATGAATCTCATACGTGACCACCAGCTGATGGGGTTGCTTGGGCAGAGGCTGCACCGTCTCCCGGAAGTTTGCCGTCAGATATCCCAGGTCCAGGTAGCGCGCCATAATGTGGTCGCGGTCCTGGTTCACGTTTCTTTGCGAGTAAGGCCGTCCCGGGGCCAGAAGCATGCCATGCGGCGCGAGCTGGGCCAGGCTCACCGTATCGTTGCCCCGCACCAGTAAGGTTTCGACAATGTCCTGCGGTCCCTCATCTACCCGGAAAGTGACCAGAACATTGCCGTTGCTGTGGGTCGTAACCTGGGGGGTAACCTTCACGCTGCTGAATCCAGCCGCTTTGTAGACGTTTTCCAGATTGGTCAAGCTGGTGCGAACCAGCTTCTCGCTGAACTTGCCGTGCTCGAACCAGAACCAGCCTGCCTTTTGCACCGCGACGTGGGGCATCAGCTTGCTTTCGGGCATATGCCGGTTGTCGGCAATGGTCACTTGCCCTACCTTGTGCCTCGGCCCCTTGGTGATCTGGTAGAGGATCAGTTCGCCATTGGGCTGCTGCTCTACTTTGGTGGCCACCTGCACATTGAAATAACCCTTGGACTGGAAGTAGGAAATCAGGTTGCGCCGGCCCTCCTGGATTAGCTCCGCGTCCACCCCGATCTCGTCATATACCGGCAGCAGCTTGGGCTTATCCCAGCTCCATAGATGGGCGCCCTGCACCTTCACGTGCACGATTGGCCCCGCCTGCACGTGGAAGGTAATATCAGCGCGATTGGTTTTTGGGTTGTAGTTCGCTCCAATCAAATGCACCTTGGCGGCGAGATGTCCCTGATCGCTGAGCGCGTCTTCAATGTAGGTAGTGGCCTTCTGCACGGTCTTCAGCTTATAGGTCTTTCCCGGCCGGATGGCAGCGCCGTGCAGACGCGCCAGAATGGAGCGCACCTTGCCCCGCAGGAAATTCGATTCCTGAGGCGTGTCACCTTGAATGATGACCCGCCCAAATTTGGCGCGCGGCCCCAGACTTACCTGAAAAATGACGTCGCTTATGCCGTACTGCGCGTGGGTTTCTATTCTGGTTTCCACGGTCGCCAGGAAATATCCGGTCCGGCGCAGGTAACGCTGCAGATCGTTTTGCGCGTTCTGCACGTCCACCGGGGTATACACGCCACGGGGCGGATAATTCGTTACCTGCAGCAGGCGGGCGTAGGCGAAATTTCCCAGGGCTCCGGGAAATTCATAGATGCCGAAGTAGATGGCAGGCTCCAGCACCAGCAGCACGCGCATCCCGCCCGGCTCCGGCCGTACTTGCAGTTGCACGTTCTGGAACTTACCCGTGCGCTTAAGGGCGGCAATGCTTTGGTTCACTTTAGCGATGGAGAAGGGCTGCTTCGGCCGCTGCGCCAGCAGCGGCGCAAAAGGCCGGGGATCCAGGTCAGGCCGGCCCGCAAGTTCGACGGAGATGACGTTCTGGCCTTCATAAGAGGGGAGCACTTCTTCCGTGAAGCGCGAAGTCTTGGGCGGTTCTCCCGGCGCGTTCGGGTTCTGCGCATGTGCCGACGCACCGGACAACAGGCAGGCGGCAGTCGCCGCAGTCAACCCCGCCAGGAGAATAGTCGGCCGTATGCGGCGCCAGGTACTCTGCGGCTGTGCTCCAGAGACAGGTGCTCCTTCGTTTTTAGGCGAGAGTGTGCCCAATGCTTCACCAAATCCGGAGATGAATGCCGAAATCGCTAACCGACGTGAACCACTGGAGTGAGATGAACACCGTCAGGCGAGTGTTTGTCCGGGACCTGACCTGAATGATATTGAGTCGCCGCTCTTGTCCTGGACCTGTGGTGGCAGGAACTCTGGTAAAAACTATTTGGCTATCCTGAATACCCCAACCCGGC
>Ga0075276_10000144_pt1 | contig 21111 bp, 19 predicted proteins | sample SF_Rice_5C_80N_4_FD_69770 | JGI IMG/M metagenome (GOLD analysis project Ga0075276, IMG submission 69770) | Rice paddy soil microbial communities from Twitchell Island, California, USA - SF_Rice_5C_80N_405 | ecosystem: Environmental > Terrestrial > Soil > Paddy field/soil | place: USA: Twitchell... | reverse complement strand
GGGGTGCGCATCTGGGAATGGTTGAACGGAATCATTTGTGAAACCGCCCACCACTCTGTTCCTCGGAAAATGCTGAATCCTGCAGCAGAGGTGCAATGCGGGAAATTCGAAAAACAACATGGACATACTCTCCGCCGTTCTTGGTCGACTTGCGCCGCTAGTAATTCGTGCATTGCCTTCTTGAGAACCGGTAATAGCAGGTCTTGCTGCCTGGACGAACGCGTATACGCAAAGGGCCAGCAGGAACCCTTATCGTTCGAGGTGCAAGCGAAATCCGCCTCCATGGGCGGGGAAGAAATTCTTGCTTATCACAGCCAAGGCTGACCCAGACCACAACCGGGCGGTGATGCCGGTCACAGACAGGGGGTGACGCTCTGCTGCATAACATCACATCAAGCTGTGACTAAATCTGAGCCTGCGCGGGTCCGCCCGGGGCCGCTGCCGCCGGACACGCCAACAAGGAGGCCGCGTCATGCTCCGGCGCACGGACGTCATTGGGTTTGCGGGCCTCGCGATGCTGGTGGCGGGAGCGATCCTGTTTCTTACCGGCTCGGAAAGTGAATTGACCTGGGTTTACTGGATGACCGGGACTTGTATCTGGTTTGTCGGTTTCGGCGTGCTGCTGGGCTGGATCATCTGGCGCGCCGGAACGCTTTCAGAACGGCCGGCGGCCAAGTCCGCTGCGGGCCGCAAACAATAGGGCAAGGATCATGCACTCTGCACAACCAAAAGAAGAAGTAGCGGCGCCGGGAAGACGGCGATTTCTAGGCGTGCTGCTGGGGGGCGGCCTGTTCGTCTCCGCCGTCTCATTTTTCTATCCCGTCTTGCGCTATCTGGTGCCGCCACGGATCACCGACATGGGTGGCGACACCGTGGTGGCCGGCAAGGTGGGGGAACTGCGGCCCAACAGCGGCAAGATTTTCCGCTTCGGCAGCCGCCCCGGCCTGCTGCTATTGGGCGCAGACGGCCAATACCGCGCGCTTTCCGCCACCTGCACCCACCTGAGCTGCACCGTGCAGTATCGCAGCGACCTGCGTGAAGTGTGGTGCGCCTGCCATAACGGCATGTACGACCTGTCTGGCCGCAACCTGTCCGGTCCTCCGCCCCGGCCGCTGGAGCAGTATGACGTGCATGTCCGCGGCGACGAAATCATCGTCAGCCGCCGGCGGGAGGCATAGATGGCGCCTTTGGTCCGCGTCCGCAACTGGCTGGATGAACGCTTCGGCTGGGACGAACTGCTGGCTCCGCTGCGCCACAAGACCGTCCCCATCCACCGCTACTCCTACTGGTATTTTCTCGGCGGCATCACCCTCTTCCTTTTCGGGGTGCAGGTTTGCACCGGCATTCTTCTTTTGCTCTATTACCGTCCCAGCGCCAACGAAGCCTTTGAGAGCGTGCAGTACATCATGACCCAGGTGCAATTCGGATGGCTGGTGCGCTCGGTGCATTCCTGGGCCGCCAACCTGATGATCTTCACCGCCTTCCTGCACATGTTCAGCGTCCTGTTCCTGCGCGCCTACCGCAAGCCGCGGGAACTGACTTGGGTGAGCGGCATGCTGCTGCTGTTTCTGGCCATGGGCTTCGGCTTCAGCGGCTACCTGCTGCCTTGGAACACGCTGGCCTTCTTTGCCACCAAGGTGGGAACCGATATCGCCGGGCAGGTGCCCTTCGTCGGCCACCGGCTCATGGTTTTCCTGCGCGGCGGTGATGAGGTGACTGGCGCCACACTCAGCCGCTTTTTCGGCTTTCACGTGGCCGTGCTGCCCGGGCTGATCACCTTGCTCATCTCCATCCACTTGCTCCTGGTGCAGCGCTTCGGCATCAGTGTGCCGGCGCGCATGGAACCGGAATGGCGTGCCCTGCCGCAGCAAAAACGGGAGATGCGTTTCTTCCCCAATTTCCTTTTGCGCGAACTGATGGCCTGGTACATCGCGCTGGGAGTTCTGGGCGCGCTGGCCGCCTTCTCTCCCTGGGGACTGGGCACTAAGGCCGATCCTTTTGCGCCCGCGCCCGCCGGCATCAAGCCGGAGTGGTACTTCCTGTTCATGTTCCAGACTTTAAAACTCATTCCCGCCAAGCTGGGCATGCTGGATGGCGAAGTGGTGGGCATCCTTACTTTTTCTCTCGCCGGGCTTATCTGGCTGCTGGTGCCTTTCCTCGATGGCACCAAGCGCACCCAACGCCTGGTTACAGGAGCGGCCATGTTCGTGGTGGCCTATATGGGAGCCATGACGGCATACGGTTATGTGGCGAAATAAGAACCTCGGCATGGTACTGGTACTCGCGATCGCAAGCGCGCTGGCGCAGGCCGAGCAGCCCAACAGCTGCGTAGACTGCCATTCCGCCCTGGAGGGCGAGCTGCACGTAACCCAGGAACAGTTTGCCCAGGATATCCATGGGCAAAAAGGGCTGACCTGCGCCAGCTGTCACGGCGGAGACCCCAGCAGGACCGACGACAGCGCCATGAGCAAGGCGGCGGGCTTCAAAGGCAAGGTTGACCGCGCGGCGGTGCCCAAACTGTGCGGCTCCTGCCACTCCGATCCTGGATTCATGCGCCAATACAATCCTTCCCTGCGCACGGACCAGCTCAGCCAGTACCAAACCAGCGTTCACGGCAAGCGGCAGGCGGCGGGCGATACCAAGGTGGCAGTCTGCACCGACTGCCACGGGGTGCACGACCTGCGTCCGGCCACCGACACGCGCTCCAAGGTTCATCCCCTGAACATCGCCGCTACCTGCTCGCGCTGCCATGCAGACTCGAAGTACATGGCCGCGTACAAAATTCCCACCGACCAGTACGCGGCTTACAAAACCAGCGTGCACCACCAGGCCATGGTGGAACGCGGCGACTTGAGCGCGCCCACCTGCACTACCTGCCATGGCAATCACGGCGCCACGCCGCCCGGAGTGGCCTCAGTAGCGAACGTCTGCTCCACCTGCCACGTATTCCAGGCGCAGCTGTTTGAGTCCAGCCCGCATAAGGCGGCGTTTGCTTCGGCGGGACTGCCGGGTTGCGTCACCTGCCACAGCAACCACGGGATCAGCCAGCCCAGCGACGCCATGCTGGGCACGAGCGCGAAATCGGTGTGCACCAACTGCCACACCCAGGGCGATGCCGGCTACCAGGCGGCGGGGGACATGCAGCAGCAGATTCACGGCCTGGAGACCTCCATCACCCGCTCCGATGTCATTCTCAGCCGGGCCGAATCTTCCGGCATGGAAGTGAGCCAGGCGCGGCTGGAGCTGGACCAGGCCCGCGACGCGCTTACTAAGGCGCGGGTGAGCGTGCACACCTTTGCCGGCAAGCCCGTCCTCACGGACGTGGATTCCGGCTTGAAGATAACCGCCAAAACCTACAGCCAAGGCCAGGCCGCCCTGCGGGAACGCGATTACCGCCGCACCGGCCTGGGCATGGCGCTGGTCGCGATCGTCTTCGTAATGGTGGCCCTGCGGCTCTACACCAAAGAAATCGAGAAAAACGGGAGTCGGTAGTTGGTACGAAAAGCCAGGACTCAGGAGTCAGGTGTCAGCCTCCTTGAGGCAGAGCTTTCTTCCAGCTGCCGCGCTCCTGCTGACTCCTGACTCCTCTACATCTCCTCTTGCCTTGCTCACGTGGCCTTGTGATACACTCCCGCCCACAAAGTTAATGGGGTTCTCGCACCGCTACATCTAGGGCTTGGCAGGAAAACTTCGAACCCGGGAGGCAAGGGGATGGGCCTGGCACTTCTGCTGATTATCTGGCTGATCACCTTCTTCAGTTCTTACTTCTTCGTTGCTCATGCCTGGTGGCCACACGCAATTTCAGCAAGCGCTCCCTACATTGACCACCAGTGGCATTTGACCTTCGTCGCCATGGGAGTGATCTTCATCATGGCGCAGGTGACGCTGGGCCTGTTCGTCTGGCGCTTTCGCGATCGTGGCGACACAGCCAAGGCCAGCTACTCGCATGGCAATAACAAGCTGGAACTGACTTGGACGGTGCTGACCGCGGTCCTTTTCCTGGGCTTGAATGCCATTGGCAGCCCCATTTGGGCAGCGGAACGTTTTCAGCCCGCCGACCAGGGTGCCATGAAAGTGGAGGTCACCGGGCTGCAGTTCGCCTGGTATTTCCGCTATACCGGCGCGGATAACAAATTCGGCAGCACTCGCCCCGAACTGGAGGACGCTTCCCTGGGTGGCCTGAGCGCCTTGGGAGTGGACCCCAACGACCCGACCTCCAAGGACGACGTGGTCAGCGGCATCCTGGAGCTGCCAGTAAACACCGAAATAGACCTCACCTTGCGCTCCCAGGATGTGATTCACAGCTTTTTTGTTCCCGCCATGCGCTTCAAGCAGGACGCCGTGCCCGGGCTGATGATCCACATGCACTTCCGCCCCGAACAGACCGGCGACTACGAAATCGCCTGCGCCGAACTGTGCGGCCTGGGGCACTACAAGATGCACGGCATCATGCGGGTGGTAAGCGAGCAGGATTTCCAGAAATGGTTGGCGGCACGGGAGGCGGATAAACAATGACACAGTCACAGGGCCCAGCAGGCGCGGCACCGGCTACGGTTCACGGACATGCTCCGACCGGCTTCATCCGCAAATACATCTTCAGTCTGGACCATAAAGTTATCGGCATCCAGTACTACTTCCTGGCTCTGAGTGCGGTATGCGTGGGCATGATCCTCTCCCTGGCTATGCGCATTCACATGGTGTGGCCGGATGCGTCCATTCCCTTCTTCGGCGCCATTAAGCCGGAACAGTACCTGACGCTAATGACCATGCACGGCACCATCATGGTGTTCTTCGTGCTCACCACGGCTCCGCAGAGCGGCTTCGGCAACTATTTCCTGCCCATTCAGATCGGGGCGCCGGACATGGCCTTCCCCACTCTGAACATGCTCTCCTTCTGGACCACGTTTTTGTCGTTCGCGGTGATGATCTCCGCCTTTTTCGTGGCCGGTGGGGCGCCGCTTTCCGGCTGGACCAACTATCCCACGCTGAGCGCCATCCCCCTGGCTGGACCGGGCGAGGGCCTGGGCGAAGACTTGTGGCTTATCAGCATCGCGCTTTTCTGTGTGGCCTCCATGATGGGCGCGCTGAACTTCATCACCACCACGCTCGACCTGCGGGCCAAAGGCATGACCCTGATGCGCATGCCTCTGACCTGCTGGTCGTGGTTCATTACCGCCATTCTCGGCTTGCTGGCCTTCGGCGTGTTGCTGGCCGGCGGCATCCTGCTGCTGATGGACCGCAACCTCGGAACCAGCTTTTTCGTGCCTGGCGGCCTGGTGGTGAGTGGCGTGCCTGTGCAGCATAGTGGTGGCTCTCCCCTCTTATGGCAGCACCTGTTCTGGTTCTTCGGGCACCCCGAGGTTTACATCGCCATCCTGCCCGGCATGGGCGTAGCCTCTCAGCTGCTTTCCACCTTCTCCCGCAAACCCATCTTCGGCTACAAAGCCATGGTGTACGCCATGATGTCCATTGGCATTTTGGGATTCATGGTCTGGGGCCACCACATGTTTATGAGCGGCATGAGCCCCTACTCGGCTTTTGCCTTCTCCTTTATGACCATGGCCATCGGCGTGCCTTCCGCCATCAAAACCTTCAACTGGCTGGGCACCATGTGGAAGGGCAAAATCCGCTTCACTGTGCCCATGCTGTTCGCCATCGGTTTCGTTTCCCTCTTCGTTTCCGGCGGCTTGAGCGGCCCCTTCCTGGCGCAGCCGGCCATTGATATCCCGCTGCACGATACCTACTTCGTGGTCGCCCACTTCCACCTGATCATGGGCGTGGCCGCAATCTTCGGCATCTTCGCCGCAACCTACTACTGGTTCCCCAAGATGTATGGGCGCATGATGAACGACACCCTGGGCAAAATTCACTTCGTGATCACCTTCATCGGGGCGTACTGCATCTTTATGCCCATGCACTACCTGGGTATGGCGGGCAATCCCCGGCGCTACTCGCAATTCACCGAGGTCAAATACCTGGCGCCGCTCCTCCCCATCCACAAGTTCATTACCTATGCTGCTATCATCACCGTAAGCGCCCAGCTGATATTCCTCTTCAATTTCTTCTGGAGCATGAAAAAAGGCAAAAAGGCTGCCCAGAATCCCTGGGAAGCCACAACCCTGGAGTGGACCACGGCCACGCCGCCTCCGCACGACAACTTTGGCGGCGTAACCCCGGTGGTTTATCACGGACCCTATGAGTACAGCGTGCCGGGTGCAGACAAGGATTACATCATGCAGACCGATCCCGCTCCCGTGCCTGCGCACTAGATTGGTATGGCCACATTGACTCCGACCTTAACGGTTAAGCAGCCCAAGCGCCGCGGCGGCGGGACGGGGGACATCCCCCACTACCCCGGCGGAGGTGGTGGTGGCGGGCGCGGCGACGAATCTCCTGACTACGGAGAACGCCTGCGCCGGTGCCGCCTGGGGCTGGCGGTGGGCATTGCGCCCATCGTGATGCTGTTCGTAGCTTTCAGCAGCGCCTATTTGGTGCGCCAGGGGCTCGCTTCCTGGGACTTGCGGACCAACAGCTACATCAACGATTGGGCGCCGGTACGCCTGCCCGTGCTGCTGCTGGTGATCAACACCTGCTTTCTGCTGATCAGCAGCGTGACCATGGAATTTGCGCGGCGGCAGGCGGCCCGCCTGGCGGCCCTCGCCCCCGTTACCGCCATGCCCGGCATCGCTGACGATGAGCCCAGCGGCTTCCCCTGGCTGGGCCTGACCGTGGTCCTGGGGCTCGCCTTTCTGGTCGGCCAGGTACTCGCCTGGCGGCAAATGGAGGCGCATGGCTTCTTTTTATCCAGCAATCCCAGTAGTTCGTTCTTCTACCTGCTGACGGGAATGCACGCTCTCCACCTGCTGGGCGGGGTTGTGGCGCTGCTCTATGCCTCGGTGACTTTCTGGATGAACCGGCCGCCGGAATCGCGCCACATCGTGATAGACGTGACCGCCTGGTACTGGCATTTTATGGCCTTGCTGTGGCTGTACATATTCGCCTTGCTGGAAATTGCGCACTAGCTCGAGGAGGCTGGCACAATGGCCGATGTTGCGGTGCAACACAGCGTAGCGGGAGCTTATGAGCCGTCGCTGTTCGGCACCTATTCCAAAAAGATCGGGATGTGGCTGTTCCTGCTTTCCGATTCCCTCACCTTCGGCGCGCTGCTGTTTGCCTATTCTTACGGCCGCATCTCCACCCCCAACTGGCCCACGCCCTTTGGCAAGTCGAGCATCATCAACGCCACCGTCATGACCGTGTGCCTGCTTTCCAGTTCGCTCACCATGGTGCTGGGCGTGCTGGCTTCCAAGAAAGGCGACCACAAGGCGACGGTGAAGTGGCTGCTGGCGACGATGTTTTTCGGCGCCCTATTTGTGGTGCTGCACGCCAAGGAATGGAGCGGGTTGATTCATGAAGGCCTGCGGCCCTTCAGCAATCCCTGGGCAAAAAATGTTCCCCAGTTCGGCGGCACCTTTTTCACCCTTACCGGCATGCATATGCTGCACGTGACCATCGGAGTGTGCTACCTGGGCGTGGTGGCGCTGCGCAAAAAATGGATACCCATTCTGCTGGGCATTTGGCTGCTGGGATGGCTGCTGACGCCGGCCACCAACGTCTTCCACATTGGCATTCACGTGCTGCTGCTGGTGGCGGCGATTTCCGCCCTCATTTTGTTCCTCAAACCCAAAGTTTACGACGCGCATGACGTGGAGATTGCCGGACTGTACTGGCACTTCGTAGACCTGGTGTGGATGTTCATCTTCCCCCTGGTCTACCTGATGTCCACCAAGGTGGTGTAACGCACTCTGCTGAGCGGAGCCGAAACGACTATGCACGATGTAGCCCTGAAACCGGGTGTTGCAGCAGTCCACGAGGAGAGCAGGACTCCCTACTACTTTGTGTGGGTGGCGCTGCTGATTCTGACCGGCATCGAGGTCGTTCTCACCTACAACCAGGTGTTCGCCCCGGTGCGCATGCTGGAAGTGCTGATGGGGCTGTCGGTAATCAAGTCGGCTATGATTATCTTCTACTTCATGCACCTGAAGTTTGAGATCGCGCGCATGAAGTGGGTGCTGATGGTGGCCCTGGTGGTTTGCCTGACCCTGATGTTCGTGTTCTTCGCGGATGCCTTCCGCATCCTGAGTTTGGGTGTGAAATGAAGCTGCGTTTGGCCATGCTCGGATTTGCTCTGGCGCTGTGGGCGGCGCCCGCCTTCGGCCAGGGCTGCGCCATGTGCTACACCTCCGCCCTGGGCGCCACTCCTAAAAGCCAGAAGGCGCTGAGCAAAGGCGTGCTGGTGCTCCTGGTACCTCCGGTGGGCATGATGTCCATCCTGATTGGTGCGGGGTTTGTGTACGCCCGTAAGCGGGATCAGCAGGTGGAAGAGAAAGAAACCCAGTTTGCATCAGAGCAGCCCGAATAACCCAGACTTCGTCGTGCCTGGCTCAACCTCCATCACTCCGCTCTCACAAGCGCACAAGAAGACAGGGAGCATTTTTATTGCCTTATTCCTTCTCTACGTTCCAGTCGCGTTCGGCGTAGCAATGCTGGGCTAAGGTTGACGATACTTCGATATCGAATGAGACATACACACTAATTGCCGCGCTGGGCGAAAGCCGACGCGCTTTGAATATGGGTACGCAGAACATGAGGGCGTTCCGTAAGAACGCGCGAGAGTAGCCCCCCACTTCAGTGGTGGGAATCAACGCGCGAGAATAGAGTCCTGTAAGGACAACTGAAAATCTTCAGCCGTCCCTGCGGGACTGGGATTGAATGCTGCCTCTGGCCCGCTGGCAGGCCACTTTCATCCGGTCTCAACGAGACCGGGCACACCGGCGGCGCTACCTTCATCGGCTTTGAAACTGAATTTGACGCAGGCCGACACCGGTTGTCGCGACTGAAATTGCTCGATTGAGCCAGCCCCCTTCCGACACTTATAATCAAAAGATTCCGCAGCGCTCCTGGAAGCAGTAGTGGGGTGGCCGTAGTGTCAAAGCGCTGCAGGAGACGAGTTCACTCCTGCCGATGTCAAACGACAGCATCATTGTTCGCGGGGCCCGGGTCCACAATCTCAAGAACATTGATTTTGAGATCCCGCACAACGCCCTGACCGTGGTCACCGGCGTCTCCGGCTCGGGCAAGTCCTCGCTGGTGTTCGACACCATCTACGCCGAGGGCCAGCGCCGCTACGTGGAGTCGCTCTCCGCCTACGCCCGCCAGTTCCTGGAACGCATCGAGAAGCCCGATGCCGACGTGATTGACGGCATCGCCCCGGCCGTGGCCATCCGCCAGAAGAACACCACCCGCAATCCCCGCTCCACCGTGGCTACGGCCACCGAGATTTACGACTACCTGCGGCTGCTCTATGCCCGCGTGGGCCGCACCTACTGCCTGCAATGTGGCGCCGAAGTGAAGAAGGATACGGTAGACGAGGTGGCCGACGCCATCGTGGCGTTGGGCGAGGGCACGCGCCTCAATGTGCTGTTCCCGCTGAAGCCGGGGCAGACGCCCGCCGCCGCGCCTGAGAAAAAACGGCGCGTCAAGAAGGGCAGCGCCGGGGACTCGCCGGCCTCAAAGTCGTCCCGTCCGCGTACCGACAGCATCGCCACTGACCTGATGAAGCAGCGCCTTTTCGAACTGCGCAAACGCGGCTTTAACCGCCTTTTCCAGGCCGGGCAGATATTCGAGTTCTCCACCCCCGAGTCGCTGCTCGACATTGATTTCTCCAAGGCAGTGTTCATGCTGGTGGACCGCATCGCGCTGGCTTCCGACTCCCGCCCCCGCGTGGTGGACGCCATCGAAACCGGCTACCGCGAAACCGGCGAAGTGATTTTCCAGACTGCGCCCCGCGATCCCGGATCGGCGCAAACCCTGCGCTTTGCCCAACGCTTCGAGTGCAAGCGCTGCAACCTGCGCCTGGAGGAGCCCGAGCCGCGGCTGTTCTCTTTCAACAATCCGTACGGCGCCTGCCCGCGCTGTCAGGGCTTCGGCAACACCATTGATTTTGATCTCGACCTGGTCATTCCCGACAAAACCCGCACCATCGCCGAAGGCCCGGTCGAGCCCTGGACCAAGCCCAAGTACCGCCCGCTGCAAGCCGAACTCAAGCGCTTTGCCAAGCAGCGCGGCATTCCCACGGACGTACCCTGGGCTGAACTCGACCCCGAGCAGCAGCAGGTAATCATTGACGGCGAAGGCCGCTATCCCGGCATTCGCGGCTTCTTTGCCCATCTGGAACGCAAGAAATACAAGCTGCACGTGCGCGTGTTTCTGAGCCGTTACCGCGGCTATTCCCAATGCGCCACCTGCGGCGGTACGCGCCTGCGCACGGAAGCGCGGCAAGTAAAGATTGCAGGCAAGGATATTTGCGAAGTCTGCGCCCTCACCGTGGAACAGGCGCAACAGTTTTTTGGCGCGCTCAAGCTCACCAAACAAGAAGCTGCCATTGCCGACAAGCTGCTGCAGGAAATCCACGAGCGCCTGACCTTCCTCAACGACGTGGGCCTGGAGTACCTCACGCTCGATCGTCTGGCGGCCACGCTCTCCGGCGGTGAAGCGCAGCGCATTCAGCTGGCCACCTCTCTGGGCTCACGCCTGGTGGGCACGCTCTACGTCCTGGATGAGCCCTCCATCGGGCTGCACAGCCGCGACACCAACCGGCTCATCCACATCCTGCATGGCCTGCGCGATCTGGGAAACACCATTCTGGTAGTGGAACACGACCCTGAGATCATGCAGGCTTCCGACCGCATTCTCGACCTCGGCCCGGGTGCGGGCGAGAATGGCGGCAAGGTCATCGCCGCCGGCACCTATGAGCAGATCAAGCGCACGCCCACTTCCCTGACCGGGCGCTACCTGTCGCAGGAGCTGCGCATCCAGCCGCCCAACCAGCGCCGCCAGCCGGGCACCCACAAGCTGCGCATCATCGGCGCCCGCGCTCACAATCTGAAGACCATTGACGTCACCATTCCTCTGGGCATGATTGTGGCCATCACCGGCGTCTCCGGCTCGGGCAAGTCTACCCTGGTGCATGACGTGCTTTATCAGTCACTGGCCGCGGCCAAACGGCAGACCAACGGCAGCGGCCCGGCCCCGGGCACGCTGGAGCGCCTGGATGGCGCCGAGTGGATTGACGAAGTGGTGCTGGTGGACCAATCACCCATCGGACGCACCCCGCGCTCCAATCCGGTCACCTACATCAAGGCCTTTGACGCCATCCGCGAGCTGTTCGCTTCCCTTCCCGAGGCGCACAAGCGCGGCTTCAGCGCCGGGCATTTTTCCTTCAACATTCCCGGCGGGCGCTGCGAAACCTGCCAGGGCGATGGCACGGTCACGGTGGAAATGCAGTTCCTGGCCGACGTGGAGCTGATCTGCGAAGAGTGCAAGGGCACGCGCTACAAGCCGCAGGTGCTGGAGGTACGCTACCGCGGCAAGAACATCCACGAAGCGCTGAACTTGACGGTGCGCGAATCGCTGCAGTTTTTCGCCGCGGTGCCCAAAATCACCGAAAAGCTGCGCGTGCTGGAGGAAGTGGGCCTGGGGTACCTGCGCCTGGGCCAGTCGGCCACCACGCTTTCCGGCGGTGAAGCGCAGCGTATGAAGCTGGCGGCCCATCTGCAGCCGCGCAACAGCCTGCGCACGCCGCAGGAAGGAAAGCGGCGCCACCGCACGCTCTACATTTTTGACGAGCCCACCACCGGGCTGCACTTTGATGACGTCAGCAAGCTGCTGGCCGCCTTCCGCCATCTGATCGAGGCCGGCGGCTCAGTGCTGGTCATCGAGCACAACCTCGACGTGATCAAGGCCGCCGACTGGATTATTGACCTCGGTCCGGAAGGCGGCGAACGCGGTGGCTACGTGGTGGATTCCGGCCCTCCAGAGGCCATCAGCAAGAACGCCAAGTCCTATACCGGCAAATTCCTCGCCCGAGTCCTGAACGGCAACGGGGCGCGGCCGCAAGCATAGCTCGCTTCGGGGGGAAACTTATCATTCGCGATTTTCAATAAGCTCCTTCTTGCTGAACTGCTTTGAAGGGGCGCAGCTCAGCCGCGCCATGCTGCTGCTTATATTCTTTGTCATCCTGAGGGAGCGCGAGCGCGCTTGCGCGGTGAGCACGACCGAAGGAGCTGCTTTTAGCCGCAATAGGGGTGATTCGGTTGAGCCCCCGTGAAAAAGCAGGTCCTTCCCTACGCTTTTTCGCATGCGCTTGGTCGCGCAGCTCAGGATGACAAGTCAATTGGGGGAGGCATATGGCATGGCTAAAGCCATGCCCTTCCGAAACCACCCCAATTGGGCTCCTGCTGCTTTTCGCGGTAAGCTACTGAGTGGCCGCTACCCGCATCTCAGGTGGCAGCGAAACTTTCCGAGATGATCCGTAAACCGAGGTTAATGGGGTGGGCGGCTGGCGCCGTTCTGATCCTTGTGTGCGCAGCCGAGTTACCGGCGCAACAGGCGTCAAAAACCGTGCACCACGTTCGGGTGGAAGAATCCGACCCCCTGTTCCCTCCCGAATTGCGCCAGGCGGAAGCCGCCCTCGACAAGAAGAACTACTCCGCCGCCCAACCTTTGCTGCTGCACGTTACCGCCGGCAATCCCAACAACTATCGCGCCTGGTTTGACCTGGGCTACGTTTACACCGCCACCGGCCGCAAGACGGAAGCCATAGAAGCCTACCGCAAATCGGTATCTGCCAAGCCGGACGTATTTGAACCCAACCTCAATCTCGGATTGCTGCTGGCGCAAACCGGCAGCCCGGACGCCGAGCAGTTCCTTCGCGCCGCCACTCAACTCAAGCCTTCGGCCCATCCCCAGGAAGGCCTGGCCCGTGCCTGGCTTTCCCTGGGGCACGTGCTGGAGCGGACCAAGCCGGCGGAAGCGGTGCAGGCCTTCGATCAGGCCGCAAAGCTTCAGCCCCAGGATCCGGAGCCGCATCTTTCCTCTGGCGCCATCCTGGAAAAGCAGAACGACCTCTCCGGCGCCGAGCGCGAATACAAAGCTGCCCTTGCCCTGGCCCCCGATTCCGTCGACGCGCTGGTTGGCTTGGCCAACATTTACATGGAGAGCAAACGCCTGCCGCAGGCGGAGGCCGCCCTGCGGCAGTATCTGGCAGTGGCCCCGAAAAACGGCGCGGCGCACCTGCAACTGGGGCGGGTACTGGAAGCGGAGGGCAAGCACGCCGAAGCCGCCGGCGAACTGCAGCAGGGCCTGCAGCTTGCGCCCGATGATCTGACTGCCCAGCGCGACCTGGCGTTTTCCTACGCCCGTGCTGGGAAGTACGACAAAGCGGAAACCATCTACCGCGGCCTGCTGGCCAAGATGCCCAATGACGCCGAACTACACTACGGACTTGGCGCATCGCTGATGGCTGAGCACAAGTATCCCGAGGCGCAAAGCGAGTTCCTGAACGCCATCAAGCTGAAACCCGATGCCGGCGTGATTTATGGCGACCTGGCGGTGGCGGCCGCCGAAAACAAGAATTATCCGCTCGCTCTGAAAGCTTTGGACGTGCGCGCCAAGTTTCTTCCCGAGAACCCGGGCACGTACTTCTTGCGGGCGTCCGCTCTGGACCATCTCAAACAGTTCAAGCCGGCGGCCGCGAGTTACCGGCAGTTCCTGGCGGTTTCCGCCGGCAAAAACCCGGAGCAGGAGTGGCAGGCGAAGCACCGCCTGCTGGCCATTGACCCAAAAAAATGAGCGGCAGAAGCCATTTCGGAGTGTCCGTCCTGCTGGTGCTAATGGTGGTGGCCTGGTCGCTGCCTGGGTTCGCTCGCCGCGATACGGTGGAGGAGCTTAAAGCGAAATTGAGCACCGCCAAGGTATCCGACCAGCCCAAGATTTGCCTGGAGATTGCCCACCGGCAGTTGGACGCCATGCAAAAAGCTTATAGCGCCGGTGAACTTCCGCAGGGACAAAAGCTGCTGCAGGAAGTGCTGGAGTACTCGCAGCAGGCCGGCGATGCCGCCCGCAAGTCGCGGAAACACATCAAGAAGACCGAAATCGAGGTGCGCAAGATGTCGCGCCGGCTCCAGGACCTGAAGCCTACCCTGGATGTGGATAGCCGCCCGCCGCTGCAGGATGCCATCAACCGCCTGGAACACATTCGTACCCAGCTGCTCATGCAGATGTTTTCGGAACATTGATATGAAAATGAACCGTACCGCCCTGTTGGCGTTGCTTCTGATTTTGGCCGCATTGCCGTCATTTGCCCAGCGCAGCCAGCGCGACCCGCTCAACCAGAAGGAAGTGGATGAGTTGCGCGACACCAATCAGGAACCGGAAAAGCGCCTGCCGCTCATCGTGAGGTTCGCGCGCGAGCGCCTGGATGCAGCCCTGGCCGCCCGCAACAATCCCAAGCTAGCGGCGGCCGACCGCACCGCGAATATCCACAGTTCGCTGCAGGATTTTCTTTCCATCTATGACGAACTGGGTGACAACCTTGATATGTATACCGACCAGAAGGAAGACTTGCGCAAGCCCTTGAGAATGGTGATCGCAGGCGACGGGGAATTCAAGGTAAAGCTGGACCAGTTACGCCAGACTTCCACGCCGGATGAAATGAACAACTATGGTTTCGTCCTGACCAGCGCCATGGAGGCGGTCAGCGAAGGCACCTCGGAGCATCGCCAGCTGCAGCAGGAACAGGAGGCCGCCGCCAAGGGAAAAAACACGGCCCACCGCTAGGCGCCCGCCCTCGCCAGCCACCAACTACTAACTACCAACTACCCTCTTTTTCCGTGCTACCCTAAGGCCACGGTGCGGGAAAAACTCCTGGCTATTTTTGAGGAAAGCTATCGCGAGCTGCGCCCGCGCGCACCTGCGCCGCAGCTGCAGGTGGAATTCTTCCCCTTCGCCAACGTCAACAACACCATCCGGCTGCGCGATGGACGTCTGCTGGTGCGGCTTTCCGACCTGCTGGAAGGCGCGCCGGAAGCGGTGTTGCGCGCCATCGCCCACATTCTCCTGGCCAAGATGTACCGCAAGCCCATTGCAGCGGCGCAGGCCATCCGCTATCGCCGGTATGTATCCAGCCACGAAATCGCCAACAAGGCAAACCAGGTCCGGCAACTGCGGGGCTGGAAAAAACTCCAGACGCCGCGCGGGCACGTCTATCATCTGGAGGAAATTTTTGAAGACTTGAACCGGCGCTTCTTCTACGGGCTTATGGCGCGCCCGCTGCTCAGTTGGAGCCAGCAGCGCGCCCGCAACAGCCTGGGGCACTACGACCCGGCGCATAATACCATCGTAGTCAGCCGTATCTTCGACCATCCCCTGGTTCCCCGCTACGCGGTCGAATACCTCCTCTACCACGAGATGCTGCACCTGAAGCATCCGGTCAAGCTGCGCGGCAACCGGCGCTGCGTCCACTCCCCCGAATTCCAGGCGGAAGAGCGGCTCTTTCCAGAACTGGAGCAGGCGAAAACGTTTTTGAAGAGGCTGTAGGGAGAGTTTCAAGTTTCAGGTTTCGAGTTTCAAAGTCAAAAGCATTCACCGCTGAAACGCCGAGCCCGACCAGAATTTTCCAGGTCTATTCTTTTTCCCGGGCCTGGCCTTCCTTGAAACCTTGAAACCTTTGAAGCGTGTTAGTTGTTCATCAATGAAAACTGATCTAAATCCTCCGCGGCCTAAGCGTCTCGGGGGTGGAACGGTTTTGATTTTTCCTTGAAACCCCGAAACTGGAAACTTGAAACTGGTTTCTTACGCCGCCAGCTCCGGCACCTGCTGCTGGTCATACCCGCTCACCCGGTAGAGCAGGTCGCGCGGAGTTTCCACCCGGAAGAGCGGCACCTGCGCCGTAGCCAGGCGAGTTTTGTGCGACTGCTCCCCGGTCATATAGTCGCAGTTCAGCCCTTCCTCCAGACTCTGGCGAGTCGCCTCGAACAGCAGCACCATTCCCGGCGAATAGTGGGACCAGGAGTGGTCGTAATAGGTGGTATAAAAGCGGCGTGTATCGCCATCACGAAAGGTGACCAGAGCGGCTACCAGGGTTGCGCCCTGGGTGAGCGTGTACACATCGCACAGCCCCGGGCCGATTTCTGCCGCCGCCACCAAAAAATTGATGCGCGCCGAATCCCGGAACAGGTTGGCGGGAACCTGAGCCGCCTTGAGCTGGTAAATCCGCCGCAGCAGGTCCGGCGCCGGGCGCGGCTCGCGGCGGAATTCCACCCCCTGGCGAAGGATTTTGCGCCAGCGGCTGGCAATCCGCGCATGGGCTGCCGATAGTTGCTCGGCGGAATTGTGGCTGGAAAGCACGCAGGGAGCGCTGACAAACGGGTGCGGCGAGAAATCCTCCCAGGCGCGGCAACGGTCCTGCCCGCGCAGCGCGGCAAAGAAGAGCGGCAGTTTGAGCGCGGCCACTTCCTGCCAGGCCTGGCGCAGCACCGCCGGATCGCCCTCGCAGAGCACGTCGCGGTAATCAAACAGCGCTTCTCCCAGCAGGGTAAAACCGTGGTCGGCAATGGCCCCGGGAATGAGCGCCGTGCCGGCGTCGCCTTCAAGCAGAACCACGTAAGGCTCTTCCCGTGAGGCGAACAACCGCGCCGCCAGGCGGTTCCAGGAAAAGCTTTGAAATAGGGTTGTGGCCGGGCAAGCGCCGTAAAGGTGGTCCCAGACCGGATGCAAGCGGTCCATTTCGGCGGGCGAGCGCGCGACAACTCTGCGAAACAAACGCTTGCCTCCTCGGGCGTGCAATGGTTAGACGCAAGCTGCCTGCGGCTGGATGTTTTGTGCGGCCGGAATTTCCTTGTCCCCGCGCCCCGGCGCCGGCCTGGCGGCCCCCAGGTGCGACCATTCGCCGGGGCGGAGATGCCGTGGAATGCAGATCACAACCGTCTGTGACAACACGCGTTGACCTGGGTTGGCGGGGGGCAGTATCCTTGAGAAGTTGAAAATGAATTTCATTTTCAATTTGCTCGAGCCCGCTTGCCATGATTGACGCTTTTATTATCACCCTGCGCGAAGGCGTGGAGGCCGCACTCATTGTCGGCATCACCCTCGCCTACCTGGCCAAGATCGGCCGCACTGACCTGCGCCGCGCCGTTTATGCCGCCTTGGCCGCCGCCTTCCTGGGCAGCATTGGCGCCGCCCTCATGGTCTCCCGCCTCGACCTGAACCAGGACATCCTGGAAGGCTGGGTCATGCTGGCCGCCGCCTTTTTCGTGGTCACCATGGTGGTCTTCATGATGAAGACCGCGCGCAGCATGAAGGGCAAAATCGAGGGCAAGGTAGGCCTGCTGGCCGACCGCGGTTCGCAACTCGGCCTCTTTCTCTTCGTCTTCCTCATGGTGCTGCGCGAAGGCGTGGAGACGGTGCTCATTCTTTCCGCCGTTTCCCTGAATTCCAGCGCGCTCATGAACTTTCTGGGCACGCTGCTGGGAATCGCGCTGGCGATTGTGTTCGGCGTGATGTTCGTCAAAGGCTCGGTGCGCGTCAATTTGCGCAAGTTCTTTCGCATCACCAGCGTGATCCTGATATTTGTGGCCGTGCAGCTGGTGGTTTCCGGCCTGCATGAGCTCTCGGAAAACGGCGTGCTTCCCTCCAGCAAGCGGGAGATGGCCCTCATTGGTCCCATTGTGACCAATGAGGTGTTCTTCTTTGTAACCATTTTGGCGCTGGCCGCGCTGATGGTGCTGTTTGAGATGAAGCGCCGCCAGCCCGGTCCTGAACCGGCCTCCGCCGCCGAGCGCCGTAAAGCCCTGTGGAGCGCCCGCCGCGAGCGCCTGTGGATGGTTTCCGTTTATGCCAGCTGCTTTCTGTTCATCGTGCTGGTGACGGCGGAATTCGTTTACACCAAGAGCGTGAGCGCGCTCTCCCCCGCCATCCCCATCGCCTTCAGCAATGGGCGGCTGAGCATCCCCCTCTCCCAAGTCTCCGACGGCGACCTGCATCGCTACGTCGCCATGGAACATGGTCTCCCGGTGCGCTTCCTGCTCTATCGCAAGCCCGACGGCAACATGGCCACGGTGTTTGACGCCTGCGAAATCTGCGGCGGGGTGGGCTATTACAAGACCAGCCAGGGTGTGGTCTGCAAGAACTGCGGCGCGCCCATCAACGGCGCGACTGTGGGCCATCCCGGGGGTTGCAATCCCGTTCCCCTGCAGGCCACAGTGAGCGGCGGGCAGGTGCTGATCACGGAGGCGGAAGTGGCGGCGGGTAGCCGCTACTTCCAGAAGTAGCCCATGTTTCCCCGCCTGGTTTTTGAGTCTTTCCGGCGGCAACGGCGGCGCAAGCTGCTGGCCGGGGTGGCTATTGCCCTGGGCGTGGCCGTCGCCACCGCCATGATCGCCGTCGCCACCAACATCGGCGACAAGATCAACCAGGAGCTGCGCAGCTACGGCGCCAACCTGCTCATCACGCCCCAGGCGGATACCCTGGATGTAGAAATCGGCGGTGTGGACCTGAAGCCGCCCAGCGACGGCGCTTTCCTGAAGGAAGCCGATCTGCCACGCATCAAGGGCACGTTCTGGAAAAACAACGTTGTCGGCTTTGCTCCCATGCTGCCGGTACGGGCCAGCCTCGTCGCCGGCACTCAAACCGACTCTGTGGAAGTTCTGGGCACCTGGTTCGCCAGGCAACTGGCCTACGATCACGAATCGTTTGTCACCGGCGTGCGCACCACAAATCCCTGGTGGAAAGTGAGTGGCGCCTGGCCTGCCGATGATTCTTCAGACGTGCTTGTGGGCAGGGAGTTGGCGGAAAAATTGGGGCGGCGGCCGGGGGACCGCATTGAAATCAACGGCCAGCCTCACCGCGTAACCGGCATCCTGGCCACGGGCGGCGCGGAGGAGGAACAGATTGTCGCGCCGCTGCCAGTAGCGCAACAGATTTTGGGGCGGCCGGGCGCGGTGCGCAAGGTGTTCGTCAGCGCGCTGACCAAGCCGGAAGACGCGCTCGCCCTGCGCGATCCCAAGACCATGTCGCCGGCCATGCTGGAAAAATGGTCGTGCTCGCCTTACGTGCAGTCCATCGCCTATGTCCTGCAGAAGGCGATTCCCCACTCCCGGGTGGAGCCCATACGCCAGGTGGCCAGCACGGAAGGCACGGTGCTGGAGCGCATCAAGGGCCTGATGCTGCTGATCACGCTGGCGGCGCTGCTGGCTTCGGCGCTGGCTGTGTCCGCCGCCATGGCCACCGCCATCTTCGAACGCCGCAACGAAATCGGTCTGATGAAAGCCCTGGGCGCCGCCAATTTTACGGTCGCTTCGGTCTTCTTCGCCGAGTCGGCGCTGCTGGCACTGCTGGGCGGAATCGTCGGATTTTTCGGCGGCAGCCTGCTGGCCCGGGAGATCGGCCGCAGCATCTTCGATTCGCAAATCAGCGTGCAACCGGTGCTCTTCCCCGTGATCCTGGGTCTTGCGGCGCTGGTTACTTTCGCCGGCAGCGCCGTTGCCATTCGCCGCGCCGTGCACTTCGATCCCGTGTACGCCCTGAAGGCTGAAGCATGAGCGCCACGCCCTCAATTCGCCCCGCGCGCCGCTCCGGCAAGCACGGGATGTTCTTGCGCATGCTGCTGCGCGCCTCGCTGGTGCGCCGCGGGCGGGCACTATCCGCCCTGCTCGCCGTGGTGGTGGCCGCCGCGGTGGCTACCGCTATGCTGAACCTGTACGTAGAAGTGCAGGCCAAGCTGCGCACGGAGTTCCGCAAGTATGGCGCCAACATTGTGGTGGTCGCCAAACCGGGCCAGTCTCTTCCCGCCGGCGCGCTGCCCCGGGTGCAGACGGCGCTGGCCGGCCGCGGCATTGCCGTGCCCTTTGCTTACGTGGTGGCCAGCACGGCGGACGGATCACCCATCGTGGCTGCGGGCACGGACATGGAAAGCGTGCGCCGCCTGGATTCCTGGTGGTCTGTGTCCGGTTGGCCGCATGGCAGCGGCGAAGCCCTGCTGGGCTCGCGCGCTGCAACTGTGGTCAGCCCGCAGGGCCAGCCCTTCGATTTGAGCTTCCACGGCGGTTCCATTCATCTGGCCGCCGCCGGCACTCTCACCACCGGCGCCGCCGAGGATAGCCGGGTTTATTTGCCTTTGAAAGATTTCACCGCGTGGACCGGGGTGGAGCCTTCGACCATCGAAATTGCTGCCAATGGCTCGGCGCCGCAGATCACCGCCATCATGAAGCAGGTGGCCGCGGCAGTGCCCGGCGCCGTGGTCCGCCCGGTGCGCCAGATCATGGAGGCCGAGGGCCGGGTGCTGGGAAAAACCCGCTCCACCCTGCTGGCGGCGGCCGTTCTGATTATCCTGACCGCCGCCCTGTGCGTGCTCGCCACCCTGACCGCCTGGGTGCTGGACCGCCGCCGCGACTTCGCCATCATGAAAGCCCTGGGCGCCTCGGAGCGCCTGATCAGCGGCTTCTTCGCCGCCGAGGCCGCCTCCATCGGGGCGATTGGGGCTCTGTTGGGCTACGCCATCGGAATTGGGGCCGCCGCCTGGATCGGCCGCGCCAACTTCCAGGCATCTATTTCGCCACGTCTCAGCGTCCTTCCCAGCGTGTTCCTGGGCAGCGTTGTGGTAGCCTTGCTCTCCGCAACCTTACCCATGGCCCTGCTGCGGAGGGTGCAACCGGCCACCATACTTCGAGGGGAATAGACCATGATTCGACTGGAACACGTCAGCAAGCTCTACCCGGCCAAGGCCGAGGAGAACGGCGGCGTCATTCGCGCGCTGGACGACGTGTCTCTCACGGTCATGCCCGGGGAGTGGCTGGCCATCATGGGCCCCTCCGGCTCCGGCAAATCCACCCTGGTAAACCTGATCGGCTGCCTCGACCGGCCCAACAGCGGCAACGTCTGGCTAGCAGGGCAGAATGTGGCCGGGCTGAGCAAGGCTGAACTCACCCGGGTGCGGGCGGAGAAAATCGGCTTCATCTTCCAGCAGTTCCATTTGATTCCGTACCTGACCGCGCTGGAGAACGTGATGCTGGCGCAGTATTTCCACAGCATGACGGATGAGAAGGAAGCCCTGGAAGCTTTGGAGCGGGTGGGGCTGCGCGACCGGGCGCATCACCTGCCGGCGCATTTGTCGGGCGGAGAACAGCAGCGGGTGTGCATTGCGCGAGCGCTCATCAACGATCCCAAGATCGTGCTGGCCGACGAGCCCACCGGCAACCTGGATGCGCAGAACGA
>Ga0075276_10000143_pt1 | contig 21239 bp, 17 predicted proteins | sample SF_Rice_5C_80N_4_FD_69770 | JGI IMG/M metagenome (GOLD analysis project Ga0075276, IMG submission 69770) | Rice paddy soil microbial communities from Twitchell Island, California, USA - SF_Rice_5C_80N_405 | ecosystem: Environmental > Terrestrial > Soil > Paddy field/soil | place: USA: Twitchell... | reverse complement strand
GAAGGGTGAGGGAACTTGGGAGCGTTGCCGAAGCCGCCCTGTTGAGGGTCGAACATCTTGACGGCGGCAGCGACGATGGAATCAATGACGGCGGGTGAAAATTCCGCCGCGGGCGCGGCGAAGGCTTCCGACTGGGCGAGGAGATTGCCGACCATGCTGGCCTGCTCGGTGATTTCGGCGCGCTTCTCGCGGTAAGCGCCGGCGATGGCCAGCAGCACGCGTTTGAAGCCGGGGCGTCCCCACTGGTCGTCGGGCGGAAAGTAGGTGCCGCCGTAAAAGGGCTTACCCTCGGCGGTTAGAAAGGCGGTAAGCGGCCAGCCACCCTGTCCGCTGATGGCGGAGACCGCGGTCTGGTAGCGGCTGTCCACGTCGGGACGCTCGTCGCGGTCCACCTTGATGGCGATGAAGTGCTCATTGAGGAGGGCGGCGACTTCGGGATTGTCGTAGGATTCGCGGTCCATGACGTGACACCAGTGGCACCAGACGGCGCCGATGTCGAGCAGGATGGGCTTGTCCTCTTTTTGCGCCAGAGCGAAGGCTTCCGGTCCCCATTGATGCCACCGAATGGGCTGGTGCATGGCGGAGCGGAGATAGGCAGAAGAGGCACTCGCGAGAGAGTTGGCGGTGTCGGTGGGCATAAGAACAGTGTATCGCGGCGACGGCGGCTGTGCGGGAGCGGCCTGGCTATTTAGCTGACTAGCTCAGGCGAACCGGCAGCCAGTCAGCCAGTCAGCTCCGCCACGAGCCGACGGGCAATGGTGCGATACAGTTCGATGGCCGCCGTGAGGTGGGCCTTCTCGATGTGCTCGCGTTCGGTGTGGGCGACGTGAATGGAGCCGGGGCCAACGAGGAGAGGCTCGCCCCAGCGGGTGAGGGCGGGAATGTCGGTGGTGAAGGCGGCGATCATGGTGGGCAGGCTCGCCAGGGTGCGCAGGCGCATGAAGGGAATTTCGAGAACGAAGTTGGCTTCGGCCAGGTCGCCGATGGTGGCGACGATCTGGCGGCGCAGTTCATCGGCGGGAGCAATGAGGCGGTAGAGCAGGTGGGCGCGGGCAAAGTCGGGAATGACGTTGGGGGCGCGGCCGCCTTCAATCAGGCCAATATTGAGGGTGCAGGGGCCGACTTGCGGGTCCGAAGGCAAAGTCATGGCGCGCAGGCGGGTGAGCGCGACCAGCAGCTTATCAATGGCCGATTCTCCGAGTTCGGGGTAGGCGGAGTGTGCCATGCGGCCGCGGGCAGTCAGTTCAACCCGCAGAGTTCCCTTGGAAGCCAGGCCGAGGCAATTCTCCGTGGGCTCACCGTTGACCAGGAAGCGGGAGCCGCGTGGTGGATGCTGGTTGGCCACCTGGGCGCCCTGGCTGTCCTTTTCTTCCCCCACGAGGAAAAGCAGACCGACGTGGATGCCCTCGGCACGCAGGCGCTCGGCGGCGGCGATTTGGGCGGCAATGATGCCCTTGGCGTCACAGGAGCCGCGGCCCCAGATGCGCTCGCTATCCTCCGAAGAGGGGATGAAGGGCGGGACCGTATCCATGTGGGTGGAGAAGACGATGGCGGGTGAGAGTTGATTCGGGAGTGTGGCCCAGATATTGAAGCGGTCGCCTTCGACGGGCATCTTCTCCGCGCGGAAGCCCGTCCGCCGCAGTTCAGATAAAAGGAATTCGCCGACGCGATTTTCATTGCCGGTGATGGATTCGATGTCCACCAGTTGGCGGGTGAGGGAGAAGAGTTCCATGCGGAGGTCAGGATATAGTGAGAAGAAGGCAGTTGGTAGTCGGTAATTAGTTGTTGGTTGTTGCCGCTTAGCTGTCAGCTCTCAGCTGTCAGCTCTCAGCCATCAGCCAATACTGCAGGGTTCAATTACCAGCTACCAGCTACTTGCTCCTATGGAAACGCAAATACGATCGCTATTTCTGGAAGGGCCGGCGGGGCAGTTGGAGGCGCTGCTGAACCAGGGCGCGGAGACGGCTACGCATGCCGGGCTGGTGTGCCATCCCCATCCCATGTTCGGCGGCACCATGCACAATAAGGTGGTGTTCCACACCATGAAGGCGCTGAACGGATTTGGGTTTCCGGTGCTGCGCTTCAATTTTCGTGGCGCGGGACTAAGCCAGGGTGAGCACGATGAGGGGCGAGGCGAGGTGGAGGATGTTCGCGCCGGGCTGCAGTGGCTGCGGGAGCAGTTCCATCTTCCCATTGTGTTTGCCGGATTTTCGTTTGGCACGGCGGTGGGCCTGCAGGCCGCATGTTCTGATCCCGACGTGGCGGCGATGATTTCGCTGGGCACTCCGGTAGCGGCGGTGGATGACCGGGCGTATGACTTCGGCTTTCTCAAGAGCTGCACCCGCCCCAAGCTGTTTGTGAGCGGAGGGCGAGATCAGTTCGGGCCGCGTGACGCATTGGAGTCGCTGGTGGCTTCATTGCCCGATCCCAGACGGCTGGTGATTATTGAAGGGGCGGACCATTTCTTTGCCGGACGGCTGGCTGAGTTGCGCCGGGCCATTGAGGAGTGGGTAAAAGAGCAGGTAGTTGGGAGTCGGTAGGTGGGGGACTTCGGTCCCGAAAGTTGAGCAGCGAGGAAGCGAAAAGCAGGTCCATTCGCTGCGCTCCCTTCGCCAAGGCTCGGTGGCGCAGCTCCGGATGACAAAATCAAGAAAAAACTTTTGCGGGTCCCCATGTTTCTGATCAAGAAGTGAGGTAAGAACTACCTTGGGCAGCCCGGAAAGGCGCGTTCCGCGCGGGGTGTTTCGACTCGGGCATGCGCCCTCGCGCAACATGACAGGATTTGGGTTGGGTGGATTAGCTGACTCCTGACTTCCGTCTACGACTCCTGCCTCCCGATATAATCCGCGCATGGCCCATCTCCCGGAAGCAGGCGGCAGCCAAGCCGACAATCCGACGGCGCGGCAGATGCGCCAGACCGCGCGCGACATTTTTCTTCATGCCTTGCGCGAAGCCAGCATTGAAGAAGCGTTTCGCCGGCATGTGCACCTGGACCGCAGTGTGCTGCGGATTGGGGAAGACCTCTACGACCTGAGCGAGGAGCGACGTATATTCGCGGTTGCGATCGGCAAAGCTGCCTACTCCATGATGGATGGCCTGCACGGGCAACTGGGCACGCGGATGGCGGGAATCGCGGTGGGGGCGACGGAGGCGGCGGAGCAGGGTTTGGGAGTGCAGTACTTCCGCGGCGGGCATCCGGCGCCCAACCGCGAGTCATGGCAGGCCGCCGAAACCGTTTTGCGGGCGCTGAAGCAGCAGGGCCCGGCGGCGCTGGTGATTTTTCTGGTGAGCGGCGGGGGCTCGGCGCTGCTGGAGAAGCCAATCAGCGACGATATATCGCTGGACGATCTGGCGGCGGCCTACAGCAAACTGGTGCTCTCTGGCGGCACCATCGTAGAGATCAACGCCCTCCGCAAGCACCTGTCGGCGGTGAAAGGCGGGCGGCTGGCGCGGGCGGCGGCGCCGGCGCAGCAGGTTTCCATCCTGGTGTCCGATGTTCCCGATAACGCACCCGACGCGCTGGCCTCCGGCCCCACCATGCCCGATGCCTCAACCGTCAAGGATTGCTATCGCATAGCCGAGAAATACGGGCTGCTGCCGCAGTTACCGGAATCCGTGCGGCGGTTGTTTGCCGAGCGGAAACTGGAGGAGACCCCAAAGGCTGGGGACGAGGCGTTTGCGCGCTCGCGCTGGTGGACAGTGCTGTCAAACGCCGAGGTGCGGCAGGCGGCGGCGGCCGCGGCGGCGCGGGCGGGCTTCGCGGTCACCGTGGACAACAGCTGCGATGACTGGGATTACGCGGCCGCAGCCGATTATCTGCTGGGCCGCTTGCGCGAGCTACGCCAGGGAGTTTCGCGGGTGTGTCTGATTTCCGGGGGCGAGGTGACGGTGCGGGTGGAGGATGGAGGAGTGGGCGGGCGCAACCAGCAGTTCGCGCTCTATTGCGCCAGCAAAATCGCTGGGCAGAATGTGACCATTCTGAGCGCGGGCACAGACGGGATTGATGGCAACAGCCCGGCGACAGGGGCGGTGGTGGACGGCTCGACCGCAGAGAGGGCGCGCGCGAGCGGGCTGGATGCGGCGGCGGCGCTGGCGAGGTTTGATGCGTTTCCGTTTTTTACGGCGCTGGGAGACGCGATTGTCACCGGGCCGACGGGAAATAATCTGCGAGATTTGCGAGTGATGCTCGCGTACTAAAAACCTTTTCACCACCGAGGCACGGAGACACAGAGGAACATTCAGTGAGAACTGACGATTGAAGATTGATGATTGTGAGGTGGAACATTCTGAAGCCGTATCGGTAATCCAAGCCAACCCAAGGTCCTTCGACTTCGCAAACCGCTTCGCACGCGAAGCGGCTTGCTGCGCTCAGGAGGACACTTCGGAGAACGCTCGCCGGTGCTGCGCAGGATTCCGAGTAGTACAATTGCCGGCTTTGCGGAGGAGAAGATGCGAAAACTGATTACCGCCTGCTGCGTGCTGCTGTTGCTGGCGCCAGGGGCAGTGGCGCAGGAAACTGAAACCGAGCGCCAGGCCGGGCGCGATGTGGTGCGGCAGATTCACGAACTGGACCAGTCGCTCAACGTGCCGCAAATGGTCGCCCGGCTGACGGCCCCCGACAAGGGCCGGGGGCAGGTGATCGCGCGGGTCAAGCAGTTGCTGGATACGGAACTGATGCCCATGAGCGACTGGATCACGCAGCATCCCGAGATCGGCTTCCAGGAGACTCAGGCGGTGGAGAAACTCACCGCCTATCTGCAGGCGCATGAGTTTGACGTTACCCGGGGAGTGGCCGGGCTGCCCACCGCCTTTGTGGCCAAGTATCGCCGGGGCACGCCTGGCCCCAACCTGGGCGTGATCGTGGAATATGACGCACTGCGCGGCACCAAGGGCGCGTTTCACGGGGACCAGCACAGCGCGCAGGGACCGGTGGGACTGGCGACGGCTATTGCCATGGCTGAATTTCTAACCCGCAGCCACACCCCGGGAACGGTTACTGTTTATGGAACGCCGGGCGAGGAGATGATGCCGCCGGAGGCCAAGACGGTGATGTACGAAGCAGGCGTTTTCCAGGGCGCCGACATCATTGTGCGCAGCCACTCCTTTAACGTTACCCGCCGCTCAGCCGCGGGCTTCGGCACCTGCTGCATGAACATTGACGGGGTGAAATACACCTTTTACGGAGCGCCGGCGCACGAGCTCACCGCCTGGAACGGGCGCAACGCGCTGGAGGCGGTGATCAAGCTGTTCGACAACATTGACTCAGTGCGCAGCAATATGCGCCCGGAAACCCGCATCCAGGGCGTGATTACCGAGGGCGGCGCCGCGCCCAACGTGGTGCCCGACAAGACCGCCGCCGACTTCTACATCCGCTATCCCGATTCGGTTTACCTGGAGCAGGTGACCGACTGGGTGAACGATGCGGCGCGGGCGGCCGCCCTGGCCACCGGAACCAAGGTGAAGATTGACCACTACGGGCACGACCGCGACGGCATTTCGCTGGCCACGCTGGAAGAGCTGTCGTTTGCGTATATGAAACAGTTTGGCGCCACCGGGATTGATCCTGAACCCGGCAAGCCCATGGGCTACGACGAGACGGGAAGCGTCTCCAGCCAGATTCCCGGGCTGGGAGTGGAAGCCAAATCTTCCAACTGGGCTAACCATACTTACGGCATGGAGGCGGACGCGCTGACGGAGGTGGGGCACCACGGCTTTGTGGTGGATGCCGAAACCATGACCGCAATCCTGTATGACTACGCCACGCATCCCGAGTTGCGGCAGGCGGTGAACACCGAGTTCACGCGCATCAAAGCGCTGTTCGCGGAGTACCAGACGGCGCTGCAGAAGGCCTATCCACAGCCGGTGGTGGCGGAGCAAAAATAGCGTTCACCATTCCCTCACCCACTCAAGCCAAAAGCGGGCTTGAGTGGTGCACCCCGGCCATGACAGCAGTAAAGATTTGGTGAAATAAAATTGCCAGCCCCGCCTTCCGCGGAACTGGCAATTCAGAACTGGCAACTGACAACTGGTTCTACGCCGGCGAATTCACCAGCACCTTCTCGCGCTCGGCTTCGTCCTGGCGTTCCTCGTGCGGAGTGGAAGGCAGGGCCAGCGCGAGCACCTCCTCAATGGTTTTGACATAGTGAATGTTGAGGTTCTCCAACTGTTCGGTGGTCAAGTCCTCAATCACGTTGGTCTTGTTTTCCGCCGGCAGGATGATGTCGCGCACCCCCGCCCGCTTGGCCGCCAGTGTCTTCTCCTTGATGCCGCCCACCGGCAGCACATTGCCGCTGAGCGTGATCTCGCCGGTCATGGCGGTGTAAGGCCGCACCCTCCGGTCGCTGAGCAGGGAGACCAGCGCGGTCACGATGGTGACGCCGGCCGAGGGACCGTCCTTGGGGATGGCGCCCGCGGGCACGTGGATGTGGAGGTCATGGCTGCTGAAGAAATCCTCGCCAATGCCCAGTTCGCGCGCGTTGGAACGCACCCAACTGAGCGCCGCCTGCATGGATTCGCGCATCACGTCCTGAATCTGGCCGGTGATCTTGAAGTCGCCCTTGCCCTTCATCTTGGTGGCTTCGACGAACAGAATGTCGCCGCCGGAAGGGGTCCAGGCCAGGCCCACGGCCACGCCGGCGCGCTTGGTGCGCTCGGCGATTTCGGTATCCACGCGGATCTTGATTCCGCCCAGGAACTCCTCAATCACCTCGCGCGTTACCACCAGCTTTTCGGACTTGCCTTCGGCCAGGCGCCGCGCCTGTTTGCGGCAAATGGTGCCGATATTTCGTTCCAGATTACGAACGCCGGCCTCGCGGGTGTAGTGGCGGACGATGAAGCTGATGGAGTCCTCGGTGAACTCGATGTTGTCCTTGGTGATTCCGTTTTCATCAATCTGCCGGGGAATGAGATATTGAAACGCGATATGCAGCTTCTCTTCCTCGGTGTAGCCCTGCAGTTCGATGATCTCCATGCGGTCGCGCAGGGGCTCGGCCACGGGATCGAGGATATTGGCGGTAGTGATGAACAGCACCTTGGATAAATCAAAAGGCACGTCCAGGTAGTTGTCGCGGAAGCTGAAGTTCTGCTCGGGATCGAGCGCCTCCAGCAGAGCCGCGCCGGGATCGCCGCGGAAATCGCGGCCGACCTTGTCAATTTCGTCGAGCATGAAGACCGGGTCGTTGGTCTCGGCCCGGCGGACGCCCTGAATAATCTGTCCGGGTAGCGCGCCGATGTAGGTGCGGCGATGGCCGCGGATTTCAGCCTCATCGTGCACACCGCCCAGCGACAGGCGTACAAACTTGCGCCCCAGCGAGCGGGCGATGGACTTGCCCAGGGAGGTTTTGCCCACGCCGGGAGGGCCCACAAAGCAGAGGATAGGCCCCTTCATGGTGGGCTTCAGGCGGCGCACGGAGAGGTAATCCAGGATGCGATCCTTGACCTTGGTCAGGTCATAGTGGTCGGCGTCCAGAATTTCCTTGGCCTTAACGATATCAACTTCCCCCCCGGAAGACTTGTTCCAGGGCAGCACCGCCAGCCACTCGATGTAGTTGCGGGTAACAGAGTAGTCGGCGGCCATGGGCGACATGCGGGAGAGGCGGCCCAGTTCCTTCAGGGCCTCCTTCTTGACCTCATCGGGCATGCCCGCGGATTCAATCTTCTGCCGCAGTTCTTCAGTGTCGCGCGCGTTTTCGTCCTGCTCGCCCAGTTCCTTCTGGATGGCCTTCATCTGCTCGCGCAGGTAGTATTCGCGCTGCGTCTGCTGTACCCGGTCCTGCACTTCGGACTGGATCTTGTTGCGCAGCTGCTGGACTTCCAGTTCCTTGGCCAGGTGCTGGTTGATTTTTTCCAGGCGGGTGCGCACGTCGGGTGTTTCCAGCACGTCCTGCTTATCCACCGTGGAAAGGGAAGGCAGGGAGCTGGCGATGAAGTCCACCAGCCGGCCGGGCTCTTCGATGTTCATAGCAACGGTGGAAAGCTCGTCCGACAGCGTGGGCGAGCCGGCCACGATCTGCTGGAACAGGGTGAGGACATTGCGCTGCAGGGCTTCCTGCTGCGCGTCCTTGGGACCGATCACGTCAGGGATGGTTTCCACCACCGCCCGCATATAGGGCGTGAGCTGGGTAAATTCCTTCAACATCACCCGGTCCAGGCCTTCGGCAAAGACGAACAGGCTCTGGTTGGGCATTTTTACGACTTTATGAACGATAGCTACGGTGCCCACGTTGAACAGGTCCGTGGGCTGTGGATTATCAATGCGGGCTTCACGTTGCGCTACGACTACGATGGTCTTGTCTTCGCCCAGCGAGTTGATGAGCTGGACGGAACTCTCCCGGCCCACCGTCAGGGGGAGAACCGCATGCGGGAAAAGGACAGTGTCCCGTACCGGTAAAACCGGCAAAGGTCTATTAGTTTGTTCCGCTTCGCGAGGATTTCCTTCTGCGCGCTCGGGTTGCGCCTGGTTCGCCATAGTGCTCCTTGAGTGAACCTTACTCAACTTTTGATGACCTCATTGAGCCGAAGGATTCATACCGCCGGGAGTTCAAACCCAAATTGATGAGAATAGTAACGGAGAAATTGTAAGCCTGTTGCCGAGGAGCTTCAATGTGACGAAAGACACTTAGCTTTGTAACAAGCAAAAAAAATGACAACCCATCAGTGCACTCAGACTTTCCAACTATACAAGGCTATGTAACCGGAGAAGGGTGCGGGCAAAAATGCTTTGGATACTATTTATCGGAATGCTGGCAAGTTGGCTGCTATTTGTGATCCCCAGCTGGAGCTTTGGGGCTTTCGTTCAAGTGCTGCTGCTGTTTGCCGTGCTGGCTTTCGTGTTCCAGGTACTTACCTACCGCGATACAGAGACCTAGCTGCGGGCGTGCTCCCGCTACACCTGGCTCCCGGTACACACCTTTGCTCCGCTGCCGCCATCCAATGGTCCAAATCGCGTTTTCATATACCCTGAGGAGGGTACTGAACATGGACAAAGATGAAGTGAAAGGCAAGGCGAAGGACGTCGCAGGCCGCATCCAGCGTCAGGCAGGAGAGTGGACGGGCGATGAAGAAAGCCAGGCGGAAGGCGCGGCAAAACAGGCGGAAGGCAAAGTGCAGAACGCCTGGGGTCAGGTGAAAGACGCGGCCAAAAAGTCCGCCGATGATGCCAAGGCTGAGGCCGAAGCCCGGCGCAAAGAGCGCGAGCGCGAGCAGAAAGACGAGAACGTGGCCTAAGTCCGCCGCCGCTAAGCTTGGAAGAGGGCGTCCTTCGGGACGCCTTCCTTTTTGCCAGAGGCCCAGAGACACCGGGCAAGGCGATGGCGTGCGCTTCCAGGGCTCTCCTGAGTTAGCGCTATCAGGCTAAGAAGTCCCTCAGGGCTAAAGCCCAATGTCTATCGGCCGCGGGACGGCGCGGCTGAAGCCGCGCCTTTTCAAAACAGATTTATGAGATAGCTCCTAGAGTTTTTCCATAATCAGGCTGGCGTTGCGATCCACCCGGAAGCGGAAGCCTGGCGGCACCACGGTGGTGGCGCCGTATTCAGTAACGATGGCGGGCCCGCGATAGGTTCGGCGCGGAGCCAGGGATGCGCGTTCGTACAGCGGGGCGGAGGCACTGCGGCCATTGAAGATCACCGGCCGATGCTCGGGCGCCTGCTTGGATGGCTTCTCCAGCCCCGGGAGCGGCACGCTGGCGCTGGGCAGGAGGGCGCGCAGTCTGAGAGTGACAATCTCCAGTTCCCGCTCCGGACGGCTATAACCATAGCGGCGCTGGTGCTCGCGATGAAAGGCGCCCAGCACGTCTTGGCCAAAGGGCACGTTCAACTCGTATCCCTGGCCGCGGTAGCGGAGGTCGAGGCTGAACCGAAAGCGGGGCACGCCGGACCATTTTTCGTTGCGAAAGGCTTCCCGGGCCTGGCGCTCAAAGGCGCGAAATTGCCGCCGGAGATCGCCCAAGGGCAGTTTTCCGGCAACCCTCCAGAGAACCGTGCGAGAGTAATCCTTGACCACATCGCTGACCAGGATGCCATAGGCGGAAAGAGCGCCGGGCAGGGGCGGCAGCAGCACCCGGGGAATGCCCAGTGCGGCGGCCAACTCGCAGGCATGCATTCCGCCCGCGCCGCCGAAGGCCACCAGGGTGAAGTCGCGGGGGTCGTAGCCGCGCTCGATGGAGACCACGCGCACTGCTTTCTCCATGGTGGCATTCACCACCCGAATGACCCCGGCGGCGAACTGCTCCACCGACAGCTCTGAACGATTCTTGTGCAGCCAGTTCTTCACCGCTCGCCGGGCGCGCTGCGCGTCCAGGGCGAACTCTCCACCGAGGAATTTGTCGGCTGGCAGGCGGCCCAGCAGCAGGTTGGCGTCGGTGACCGTGGGTTCGTCACCCTTGCCGTAGCAAATGGGCCCGGGGTCGGCGCCGGCGGAAAGCGGCCCCACGCGCAGAGCGCCCCCGGCATCGAAGCGGGCGATGGATCCCCCGCCGGCGCCCACGGTGTGAATATCGAGCATGGGAACACGGACCGGCAGGCCGGCGACTTCAGCCTCGTTACTGGCGCGGGGCTCGCCATCCACCAGGGCCACGTCGGTGGAGGTGCCGCCCATATCGAAAGAGACGATGCGCGGGAAACCGCTGCGGCGGGCCACAGCGGCCGCTCCCACCACTCCTCCGGCGGGCCCGGAAAGCACGGTGCGGACGGGTTCGGCGGCGGCCGCGGCCAGGGAAGTAATGCCGCCGCTGGACTGCATGATGAAGACCGCCGATTTCCGGCGCCCGCTTCCGGCGCCGCCGCCCTGCAGACGCTGGCCGAGATTCTCCAGATAGCGCTGCATCAGGGGCTGCAGGTAGGCGTTCACCACCACGGTGCTGGCGCGCTCGTATTCGCGAAATTCAGGCAGGACCATGTGCGCCAGCGAGAGCGGGACGGGGTTCGTTTCCTTGCCCCGGGGGACCAGCGCTTCCGCTACCGCGCGTTCGTTTTCGGGGTTCACGAATGAGAACAGCAGCGACACGGCAACGGACTCAGGACGCGCTCTCTTCACTGCCTGCCGCAGCCGATGCAACTCAGACTCGCTGGGCGGCTCCAGGACCTCACCGTCGCAAGCGGTGCGCTCGCGCACGCCAAAGCGCAGCTCCGGCGGGACCAGCGGCTCCACCGGATCGAAGAAAAAGTCGTAGAGCTTGGGACGGGCCTGGCGGCCGATCTGGATGGAATCCTCGAAGCCCTCGGTCGTAACGAAGGCTACGCGGGCCCCCCGGCGCTGCAGCAGGGAGTTGGTGCCCACCGTGGTCCCGTGCAGCAGCACCACGGCGGAGCCGAGCCCAGTGCGCTCCACCGCTTCCACGATGGCCTGCGAGGGATCAGCCGGGGTGGAGAATACCTTCAACATCTTTAGACGCCCCTTTTCCACCCAGACGCAGTCGGTGAAGGTGCCGCCCGTATCCAGGGCCACCCGGGGCGGAGATTGGGCCGGGGGTTGTCTTCGGGATCGCTTTAGCTGCCCGCCTACCATAAGGAAGCAGCCAATGTATCACCAGCGACTCTGCTCTCCGCTGGACAGGCCCGCAACCCTGCCGTGAGCGCGAGTATAGGCATCGGAATGAAGCATGGGAGCGTTGCAGCACTACCTACACGACCCCGTGGCGGTTATCGGCACCGTTGCCGCTATCGTTCTGGCCTGGGTGGTCAGTTTTGCCGGCCGGAAGTACTTTGACGCCCATGTACACGACTCCAAGGAGCACTACCGCAAGATCACTTACCTGAATACCGGGCTGGTAGTGGCGGTGATCATCGTCAGTGCGGCGCTCTGGTCGCGGCTTTTTCATGCCAAGGGAACCTTCTGGGGCCTGATCGGCGCGGGCGTAGCTGTGGCCCTGAAGGACCCATTGCTGAGCATTGCGGGGCGCATTGCTATTTTCGCCGGCCATATTTATTCGGTGGGCGACCGCATTGAGATCAGCAAGCTGACGGGCGATGTGGTGGACGTGGGGTTTTTCTACACACGCATGATGGAACTGGGCAACTGGATTGGCGGCGACCAGGCTACCGGGCGCATGGTGCAGTTCAGCAATTCCATTATCTTCGCCAACCCGGTTTACAACTACACCCAGAACTTTTCCTACATCTGGGATGAAGTCCAGCTTCCAATCACCTACGCCAGCAATGTGCAGGAAGCCAGCCGCATCCTGATTGACGTGGGCAAGCAGTACACGCACGAGTTCCTGGAGGGAGCTCAGGCGCAGATGAAGCGCATGCAGAGATACTTCCTGGTGCCCGAGTTCGAACTCGAGCCCACCGTCTACCTGAAGGTGACCAGCAATTGGGTGGAGCTGACCTTGCGCTATCTGGTGGAACCTAAAAAGCGGCGTGCCGCGAGTAATTTCATTTACACCGAAGTATTCAGGCGGTTGCGGCAGCGCCAGGACATCGCCATTGCCTCAGAGACAATGGATTTGAGCGTGCACCCTCCGGGAGAGGATGCAAAGCGACCCGAAGCCGCCTGAAGATGCTCCCCTCCATTACGAATAGCCAATTCAGGGCATTTTGATCATGTATTTGCCGCAGGCCTCAAAAGCGGAGAGCAGGTGGGTCATGCCCAGGAGTTGTCGAATCCGCTGGTTGAGATTAATGAGCTGAAGCTGGCAGCCGGCGCTGCGGGCGGAGACATAAAGCCCAACCAGCACTCCCAGGCCGGAGCTATCCATGTAGGCCAGTTCGGTGAGGTCGAGGACCAGGCGCCTGGTCTGGGGGATGAGGGGCTTGACCGTCTGGCGCAACTGGTCGCCGGCTTCGCGGACCAGGCGCCCGCGACATTCGACCACGATCGCATCGGGCTCCGGGCGGGTATGTAAGCTAAGCACACGGGAGGGGGCGGGATTGGCGGCCATGGCGCTCCTTGCGGCCGCGAGGGCGGCGGGCTGCATTGTAAGGCAAAGACGGGGAAGAGCCGAGAGTCAAATTTTGACACTGTGATAACAATTGATATCAACAGATATAGTCAGGCAACTCCGATAGAAGGGGGGTGCTTCTCACCGCAGCAGTAGTGCAACATCGCGGCACTCGCAACCACCGCGATTTCCGGCCGGGTACCGAGGCTAACCTGCTCCGTCACCTCGGGAACCCGGCCGGTGCTGTCTTGGGGCTGCCCTGCTCCGGCTTTCGCGGGGGGATTCGAAGCAGGGGCTAAAGCCGATCGGAGTGAGAGTGCTGTAGTCGCCGGACTGAAGCCTGGCGCTTCCACGAAAGGCGGCAGATCGTAGTCGCGGGCGGGGACGCCCGTGCCACAAAAAAGCAAAAGATCCCCTAATCGGGGGATGCCGGGCCACAAACCCTGGGAATCTCCGGACCAACTAGCAACTGCCAAACACTAACTACCGGCGGGCGAGATGAGCTTCTTGCCCAGCAGCAGGGCGTCCAGGTTGTTCTTGTAATAGCGGGGGATGGTCTTGATGTGCTGGTAGCCATGGCGCTTGTAAAAGGCAAGCGCGGAGGCATTGTCCACGGCGGTTTCCAAGAATACGTGGCGGCTGCCACCCGCCCGCAAGCGATTCTCTGCCGCCCGCAGCAGGGCGGTTCCCACGCGATGGCGGCGAGCGTCGGCGCGTACGTCAATGGTAATAATGTGCCCCGCTCCCCGCGTGCTCCCCTCGCCCACGATAAAGCCGGCGAGGTTTGTGCCGGGGGGTAAATGCGCAGCAGGCGCAGCCCCGGAAGCCGCTTGCGGTTCGTTTTCCGCCACCAGCGTAAAGGCATGGGGCCGGCGCATATAGAAGGCCAGCTCGATGCGGGTGTAGGAGATGCCAGGGGGAAAACATTCCTGGTCAATGGCCCACAGTTGCTCGAAATCGTCCTTGCGGAAGTCGCGGATGCGGAAGGGCACCCGGCCATTGTAGCGGCCTGTGAAATGCGCGGCAGAGCCCCAAAGGTAGAAGTGAAAGGCCGCGGGCGAGGGCGGCCGCGCCACAGCGACAGATAGGTCAAAACATGGCGGCGGAGGCGCCGGTGGCCAGCTCGCGCAAAGCTTCAAACAACTGGCCTGCGCCGTCGCAGTTCAGGTCCAGGGACTTCAGGGGCAGGGTGGCGGAAAAATGAGGGCTGTGGCGGCGGAATTCCACCCGCTCGAAGTTGCAGTCGCGGGAGGCCAGCAGGCCGTTCATCATGTGGGTCAGGTCCTGCTGCCAATCGCCCCGGGTAGTGAGCACCACCGGGCCGGTGCGCACCACCACCGCATCGGAGGGGCGAGCAGCGCCGGTCCGGCGCTTGCTCCAGCGGTAGTTATGCACTTCCAGGTTGAAGGCGGGAGCGCAGTTGAGGTCGGCCTCGAAGGTAAGCACTTCCTGCCGCCCGCGCCAGCGGCAGAGCAGCCAGTTCAGGGGCATTTCCCGCGGTAATAACTGCACTTTCATGTGGGCTTCGCGGAAGCCTTCGCCCGGGACCTGCAGTCGGAGGTGGAAACAGGAGCCACTGATCCAGCGCACACACGCCACCATGCTCTCGCGCCCGCTGGCGGTAGTACAGATCCAGTGCAACAACTGCTGGGCTTTCTTGCGGTTGTAGCGCAGGAAGCCGAGATACCAGACAGTTACCAGGAGAAGGGCGATCAAAACATCAGCGGCAACGGCCCACACCTGCATCAGTAGAAGAGATGCCGAGGGTGGGGTTCGCAGATGTCAATCGAGGTACAAGGAAGTTTTTGGGCAGGGCACGTGGGCAAAACTCGGGCCACTGGGGCTGCCCCAGTCATCCAAACTGCTGCATTTGTGGCCAGCTTTTCGGGCTAGTGTTCGATGGGGAGGGGCAAAGGCCGGGCCAGCGACAGCGCCTGCAGGACCCTGATGACCGGCCAGGCGGGATCAAATTCGCCGCGCTTCATGCTCAGCTTGGAGGAAGCCGGGTACTGGTGATGGTTGTTGTGCAGGCCTTCGCCGCCGGAGAACCAGGCCACCAGGCGCAGGTTAGTGGCGGTATTCTGGAAATTCTTGTAGCCGATGGCGTGGCAGGCGCCATTGATGACCGCATTCATGCTGATATAAGAGGCGCCCTGGACGATAAAGGTGGCAACTCCGATGAGGGGTCCGGCCCAGCCGCCCTGGATGGCCCAGAACAGGGCGACGAACATGGAGAGTCCCACCGCCAGGCCCAGGGAGCCGCGGCCGAGCACAGCTTCGGCGGGGGTGCGCGGGATGTCGCGGGTGTACTTTTCGACCACATCCGGCTTCTTAGCTTCGCGCGCGTAGTAGAACGCGTTGAGGAACAATACCTTCCACAAGCCCTTGAGGTAGGGGCTATGGGGATCGCCTTCCTCGTCGGTAAAGTGGTGGTGTTTGCGGTGGACCGCCACCCACTCGCGGGCATTGATTCCAGTAAACAGCCACAGCTCCGTGCGCATCAGCAGTGCGACCGCGGGGTGAAGTTTTAACCCTTTGTGAGCCATGGCCCGGTGGAGATAGATGGTGGTACAGAAGCTGGAGACCTGCATCACAACAAATGCGATAGCCACGGCAATAAGGATGGTGGTCAGCATCGATCAGCTTTCTACTGGATTGCAGTGAGAAAAGACAGTTTCCCAACTTCTAACTAAAGAGCAGTTTCCCTACTTCTAACTACTGTGTAGTCATATTGTAGCGAATTTCGGCGGCTCCGCGCATATCCGGGAACGGTTTTTAGGTCATGTACCTCAAGCGGAAGTGCCTTTAACTTCAACACCGGCCCACTTTTCCAGCAGGGCGAGCGTGGCGGCATAGTCGAGGTCGCCCTGACCCTCGTCCGTGGCAATCTCGTAAATCTCCTCCACCGTCTCCAGAGCGGGGAGCTTGATGCGGGCCTCGCGGGCAGCGTCGAGCATGAGGTGAATATCCTTGTGCATCAGCCGCAGAGGGAAGTTGGGGGTGAAGTCGTGCTTGAGCACAAAGGGCGCCTTATATTCGACTACTCCGGAGCGCACCATGGAAGCGTTGATAAGTTCGAGCAGTCTTTCCATGTTGACGCCCAGCCGGGTGGCCAGGGTAAGGGCTTCGGCGAAGCCTTCATAAGTAACGGCGATCATGAGATTCATGGCCAGCTTGGCGGACTGGCCTTTGCCGGTCTCGCCGACGCGAACCATGAGCTTACCCATGGCGGCGAACAGGGGGCGCAGACGGTCCACGGTTGATTCCGCACCGCCCACGATGAAAATCAACTGGCCGGCTTGGGCGCCGATTTTGGAGCCGGTGACGGGCGCATCCACGTAGTCGGCGCCCTTGTGCTTGAGGCGCTCGGCAAAGCGCAGGGTGGCGGAAGGCGAAATGGTGCTGGAATCCACCACGACTGCGCCCTGCTCCAAGGCGGATTCAACGCCCTCGGGCCCGAACAACACCTGTTCTACGGCCGCGGTATCGGAGACGCACATCCAAACCACCTCCGCGCCGCGCGCTGCCTCCGCCGGCGAGGCCGCCGCCCGAGCGCCCTCCACTTCTTTGCCGGCGCTGCGGTTCCAGGTGCTCACCTGGTGGCCAGCTTTTACCAGATTGGCGGCCATCGGCCGCCCCATAATTCCCAAACCTAAAAATGCCACGCGCATGTTGCCCATCTCCTTATGCTTCCTTGCGATTAGAAATGACGGTTATCCGCATGGTCAAGCAAGTGCGGGCAGGATTCTTCTACAATGGAGCCAAGCCCAGACTGCGACGATTTTTTACAGCCACCGCGGCAGGTGGGGCAACATGGGTTTGCATCGCAGGTGAATTCGCCAGCGTCTAAATATTTGCATGCTGAACTTGACTCTCAGGCGTCGGGCGCGACAGTTCACGCGGCTGGTGCGGCATTCGGCGGTGACGCCGCGCACCGGCAGGACGCACAAGCCGGTGCTGGCGAGCGACGGCCAGCTGGGAGTGACGTTCATAGGCCACTCCAGTTTTTTTCTGCAGATGGCCGAGCAACGGGTGCTGGTGGACCCCAACTTCGCCCGCTGGCTGTTCGTGCTGAAGCGCTTGCGGCGGCCGGGACTGCAGATTCGCGATCTGCCGCCGATTGATGTGGTGCTGGTGACGCACGCACATTTCGACCACCTGCACCGGCCATCGCTGCGCGCCATTGCCCGGGCTACGCGGCGGCGCCGCGGCTCCGCGCCGGTGATTGTGGTGCCCAGCCACGTGCGCGATCTGGTGGCTGACCTGGGGTTCAGCAAAATCGTGGAGCTGGACTGGTGGCAGGATTACCGCCATCACGGGCTCACGGTGAGCAGCGTACCCTCGCGGCACTGGGGCGCGCGCATTATCAAGGACGCGCACCGCGGCTACGGCGGGTACGTTCTTGAAGCTAAGCATCACTCCGTTTACCACGCCGGCGATACCGCGTACTTTTCCGGATTCCGCGAGATTGGCCGCAAGTTCGATCCCGAGCTGGCGCTGCTTCCCATCGGCGCGTACAATCCTCCCGCTTTCCGCAACGTGCACGCCAGCCCGGAAGACGCGGTACGCGCCTTTCTCGACCTGAAATCACGCTGGATGGTGCCCATGCACTACGGAACCTTCCGCCTTTCCCACGAGCCCATAGACGAGCCGCTGCGGTTGCTGGAAAAAGAAGCGCAGGCTGCGGGCGTGCTGGATCGCGTGCTGGTGCTGGAAGAGGGCGTGACGCGGTTCTTTTGATTCAGGAATGATGATTGAAGATTGACGAATGAAAAGCGGAGCCCCGAGCCTTACTTCCTGCCGTTCTCCGATTCCTTATAGATGTACTTAATGGAAGGTTTGTAAACCATGATGTTGGGCTGTCCGTTGCGGACCAGCTTGAGGCAGTTCCTGTCGTACCACTCGATGACCCCGTGAATTTCCTCGCCGTCGCGGAGCACCACCACCATGGGAGTATGGCTCTGCATCTGCTTCTGGTAGTAAAAGTTCTCCGCGTTGGTCTGTTCCTGGGGAACACTCTTGCGGGGCGCGGACCCGTTGCTACGATCGCGGCGCTCCATGGGCGGCTCAGCGCGGTGGTTGCGCTCGTTGTTGTGATTGAGGAGCGGGCGAATCAGCTTGCGGTTGGAAAACTCTTCCGCTTCAGGGGCGCGCTCAACAGCTGTCGCATCCAGGCTATCTTTCATATCACCACCGTCCATGGTTGCAATCGCGCACGCGGTCGCGCGGAATAAACACCCTGTGTTGCTTGCGTGAAGAACAAATAGGGGTGTGAGACTGGACTTAAGCTACCACAGAAAACCGTGCCGAAACAATCCTGAGGCGGATTATCGCAAAATGCGACGGGTGACGGTGGTCACATGGCGAAGGTACCGGGGTTACGAGAAATATGGCACACGGATCAGATGTGGGAGCGTGCGGCTTCAGCGCCACAAGGGATCTCGTTCAAGAATGGGGCTTTCAGCCCCGGTGGTTCAATCCCGCTCCAGGGCGGTGGCAAAGGCGTCCAGCGACAGGGAGCGCAACAGATTGCGGCGCATGCCGCTTTCCACTTCGCCCAGGCGCTCGCTGGCGGCGGCCAGCCAGGAAAAATCCACGCTCGCGGCAAGGGGCTTCAATTCCGCGGTGATGTCGGTATTGCGCACCAGTTCGGGGGTGCGATTTGTCAAGAAGGCCAGATCCTGAAGCAGGGAATAAAGGGCGCGAATCAGGCGCTGGGTTTTCTCCTGGCCTTCGGCTCCGGCGCGGTAAGTCTCCGTAACTTTGAAGAGGGCGCTGTGGTCGGCGCTGGAAAGAGCGGAACGCAGCAGGACGAGAGCGTCGGCGCGAGCGGCGGAATAAGCTTCCACATCGAAGTTACGGGCGCGGCCGATGGCGCCCTCGGCCAGGCGGGCCACCAGGGTGCGCTGCTTGGAAGACCACTGCGGGCGCTGGGAAGCCAAATCGCGTTCCAGGTCTTCGGCCGGAAGCGCAGCCAGGGGCAGGGTGATGCAGCGGGAGCGAATGGTGGGCAGCAGTTGTCCGGGATTTTCCGTCAGCAGGAAAAGGGTGGCAAACTCGGGCGGTTCCTCCAGCACCTTGAGCAAGGAGTTGGCGGCCTCCTTCATAAAAGCTGACTGGGTAAAGATGTAAACCCGGTGGTGGCCTTCGCCAGGGCGGTAGTAGATGGTTTCGATCACCCGGCGGATCTGGTCTACCTTGATGAGCATTTGCGGCGGATCAGGCGGGATTACCAGCACGTCGGGATGGGTCTGGACGAAGATGCGGGTCTCTCTTTTGTCGGTGTCGCGCAAACCCTCGCGGGCTTCGACGGCTTCGGCGAAGCGAGCTTCCAGGTCGTCGGCTTGGGCGATGCGTACGCAGTTGGTGCAGTGGCCGCAGAAGTCGGGCAGGCCATCCGCGCCGAGCGGCCTCTCCAGGCAGTTCATGGCCTTGGCCACCATCTGCGCCAGGGTGTACTTGCCGGCGCCGCGAGGACCGGAGAGGATGAGGGCGTGGGGAAAGCGGTGGCGTGCCAGCATTTCGCGCAGGCGGCGGACGGTTTCGGGGTTGCCGTGAAATTCAGAAAAGCTCATCTGATTTACGATTGTAGATTGACGATTGAGAACCCAGCAATCAGCAATCAGCCAGCCATTGGCAATTTCCAAGGAAAGCTCTGACATCGTCAGTTTTCTGTGGCTGAATGCTGACGGCTGTTTTCCCCAAATCGTCAATCGTCAATTCTGTGGTGGTGCACGCGAGATGCTTCGGGCCTAAAGCGCCTTAGCATGACGCCGCGTGGTTTAGGGAATGGCCGGCGTGGGCTGGGGCTGGGGCGAGGCGAAGTGCCGGTCGTACCAGGCGAAGGCGCGCTCCATGCTGTCTACCTGGTGCTTGGGCTCGCGCAGACCGTGGCCTTCGCGGGGGTAGCGCACGAATACGGTTTCCACGCCCACATCCTTGAGTGCGATGTACATCTGCTCGGCCTCGGCGATGGGCACGTCAGGATCGTTTTCCCCGTGCATGAACATGGTGGGCGTGCTGACCGCGGCCACATGCTTGAGCGCGGAGCGCTCCCACAGGATGTCCATGAGGTTGCCCTGGTGCGGGTAGGCGCCCCACTCCATGGCCTCGTACTGGTTGTAGTAGGTCATGTAGTTGTAGGAAATGAAATTGCTGATGCCGGCGATGGGAATGGCGGCTTTGAAGATGTTGGTTTGGGTAATCAGCCAGTCGGTGAGCTGGCCGCCGTAGCTGACGCCTTCAATGCCCATGCGGCCGCGGTCAATCCAGGGATAGCGGCGCAGAGCGGCATTCACGCCGTAAAGCACGTCCATGGCTTCGTGGCCGTCCTGGTCGGCGAAAACGGCGTCGGCAAATTTCTGGCCATAGCCAGTGGAGCCGCGATAATTCACGTGGAGCACGGCGTAGCCATGCGCGGCGTACACCTGGTCGCGAAAGTTCAGGTAGGGGCCCTGCTGCCAGTGCGGCCCGCCGTGGATATCGAGGATGAGCGGGTACTTGCGGACGGGAGTGAAGTCAATGGGCTTGGTGAGGAAAGCCTCGACGTTCCACATGAAGTCGTTGCTCAGAAAAGTGAACGATTCCACAGGAGCCAGCTGCTTGCCGGCCAGCACCTGGCGGTTGAGGTCGGTTAACTGACGCGCGGCGCCGCCCGAAGGCGAGCGCAGGAAGAGTTCGGGAAAATCCGTAAGGCTGGCGAAGGTGTATGCGATGGCGCCATTCTTGGCCACGGAGAAGGCTCCCACCCAGCCGGGTTCGCCCACCACCAGTTGGGGCGGGCCGCTGAGAGGAAGGCGGTAAAGGCGGTCGTTGCCGCGGTCCTGTGCGGTGAAGTACACCGCCGAACCGTCGGCGGCCCACTCGGGCGCGCCCTGGCGGTTGTCAATGGCGGTGCCGATTTCGCGGCGGCCGCTGCCGTCGGCGTTCATCACCCAGACGTGGGTGTCTTCCATGTTGGTTTCGCGGTCGGTGAGGCCACGCTTGGTGGCGGCAAAAGCGATCATGCGCCCATCAGGCGACCAGCGCGGGTAGTACTCCACGCCTTCGGTGGCGGTGAGCTGGTGAATGGCGCCGTCGGAGAGGCGCACCGTGAACAGGTCGTAGTTGAAGAAGCGGTCGGCGTCGGGGCCGTGTTCGGCGGCGTAGAGAATTTGTGTGCCATCGGGCGACCAGTCAATGGAGTGCTCGTAGCCGGTGCCCTGGGTCAGCTGGCGCACTTTGCCGGAGCCGAGATCCGCCACGAAGATGTGCAGGCGGCGGTTGTCGTTGAAGTGGGTGCTTCCTTCCCAGTAGTCGGGTTTGTAGAGGTAGCGCGTGATGACCATGGGATCGCCCGTGGCGTCCCTGGTTTCCGGGCCGG
>Ga0075276_10000142_pt1 | contig 21285 bp, 19 predicted proteins | sample SF_Rice_5C_80N_4_FD_69770 | JGI IMG/M metagenome (GOLD analysis project Ga0075276, IMG submission 69770) | Rice paddy soil microbial communities from Twitchell Island, California, USA - SF_Rice_5C_80N_405 | ecosystem: Environmental > Terrestrial > Soil > Paddy field/soil | place: USA: Twitchell... | reverse complement strand
TGCGAAGATTTCTCATGCGGCGCAGTGTGCGCGGAGAATGCGACGGTTTGATGAACTTTGGATGATGTTCCTGTTAAGCAGGCCCGTCATATTGCCGCAACATTGGCCGGTTATTTTAACAAGACGTAATTCAGAAGACGGGCAGTGGCGGCGCGGCAGGCGCTGCATGTGTGATTCATGGAACAAAGCGAAGCTCAGCACCAGGCAAGCGGCATTCCGCGCCTGCATCACCCGACGCGCGTCTCGCGCATGCGTTTCCTGCGCAAAGCCATCCGGCTGGGCCTGCACATCATCGGCGGCCTCGGCCTTGCGGTTGTCTATCCCCTGTTCGGCGCGACAGCGCAGCACGCGATTCTGCGCTGGTGGTCAAAAGCCGTGCTGGCGATACTGGGCGTGCGCCTCGATGCGCAGGGCGCGCGGCCCGGAATGCTCGAAGGAGGCGTGCTGCTCGTCGCAAACCACGTCTCCTGGCTGGATGTATTTGCCGTCAACGCCGTCCGGCCGTCCTGCTTCGTCGCCAAGTCGGAAGTGCGCGACTGGCCCGCGATCGGAACATTGTGCAAACGGGCGCAGACCATCTTTATCTCCCGCGCCAGGCGCGGCGATGCCGCCGAGGCAAGCCGCCGGATGGCGGCGCGGATCGCGAGCGGCGAGTGCGTGGCCGTGTTTCCGGAAGGAACCTCGACCGACGGCACCGATGTCCGTCCCTTCCATTCGCCCCTGTTTCAGAGCGCAATCGAGGCGGCGCGCCCGGTCATTCCTGTGGCCATACATTACCGCGACGGGGCCGGGCATCCGGCCCGCGAAGCGGCGTTCATCGGCGAGATGACCTTCGTCCAGTCGCTCGTCAATATTCTTTCCTGCGAGTCGCTGCACGTCAGCCTCCTCTTTCTGCGCCCGATAGACTGCACGGGCAAGAATCGGCGCGGCGTTGCCGCCGAAGCCCATGCCGCCGTTTCGCCCGCGGTGCGGGAGCTCAATCGCGGCGGCTGGCCATGGCTGCGGGTCTCGCGCGGCGCTTCTTGCGCGGCGCGCCACGCCGCGGCGGGCTCCCGCCCGGGTGTAGCGCCGGTGACCAAGCCTGCGGCGCTCAAAACGGAAGAGTGAGCAAGGCCGGTTTAAATTTGCCGTAACTTTCCTGCAATCAGCGTGCAACACGGCGTCCCGATAATCCTTGCTCATCAGCTTACCCTGGGAGACACCAGAAATGTTGCCGGAACTGCATCGCCACCCTGAAAAGGCCCGCAATCGAATCATCACCTCGCTCGCAAGAAGCAAGGCGGAGGTGCACGAGGCGCAGCGCCTGAGGTTTCAGGTGTTTGGCGAGGAAATGGGGGCGCGGCTTGCCAGCGCGGCCGAGGAGATAGACCGCGACCGGTTCGACGATTACTGCGATCACCTGCTGGTGCGCGACGATGCCGATGGCAAGGTTGTCGGCACCTACCGCATACTCCCCCCTGCGCAGGCCGCGCATATGGGGGGTTACTATTCGGAGGGCGAATTCGATCTCGACCGCCTGGCGCATATCCGGGGCCAGCTGGTGGAGGTGGGCCGTTCCTGCGTGCACAAGGACTATCGCAAGGGGGCGGTCATCACCCAGCTATGGGGAGGCCTGGCCGGCTACATGATCAGGAACGGTCACGAGTACCTGATCGGGTGCGCCAGCATCGGCATGGGCGACGGCGGCCACTACGCCGCTAGCGTGTATCACAAGATTCATGCGCAACATGCCGCGCCGCCCGAATACCGCGTGTTTCCGCATTCACCGCTGCCGCTCGCCAAGCTGGACAATTCGCTGGATGCGGAGATTCCCCCTCTCATCAAGGGCTACCTGCGCCTGGGCGCTTATGTCTGTGGTGAACCTGCCTGGGACCCCGATTTCAACACGGCGGATCTGTTCATCCTGCTGCCGCTGTCGCACATCAGCCGCAAATATGCGCGGCATTTCCTCGGGGAGTAGGGTTGCGGGATGGCGCGGGCGCGGAGCAAGGTCAGCACATGACGTAGCAATTCTTGCCCGCGGCCTTCGCGCGGTACATCGCGCTGTCGGCCTCGTTGATGAGGCCGTCCTCGGTCAGGCTGTGCTGGGGGAAGATGGCGATGCCGATGCTGGCGCCGATCCGGGAGATGCGTTGTCCCTCGTATTCGACCGGCTGACCCAGCGCCGCAATCAGCTTCTGCGCGACGAGCGCCGCCTCGCCCGGTTCCTTGAGGTTGTTCAGGATGACAGTGAATTCGTCTCCGCCCATCCGTGCAACAATATCGGATTCCCGCACATCCTCCTGCAGGCGGCGCGCCACCTCCCTCAGCAGGTGGTCGCCGGCGGCGTGGCCCATGCGGTCGTTGACGGCCTTGAATCCGTCCAGGTCGATGAAGAGCAATCCGACCGCGAGCTTGTTGCGGCGCGCATGGGCGAGCGAGAATTCCAGCTTCTCGAAGAAGTTCGTGCGGTTGGGCAGGGCGGTCAGGCTGTCGTAAAGCGCCATCCGGGTCAGTTTTTCTTCGGCAAGCTTGCGCTCCGTGATGTCGCGCACCATGGCGACAAAATGGCGCTCGCCGCCCAGCATCGTTTCCGCAATGCTGATCTCGATCGGGAAATGGCTGCCGCGCCTGTTGACGGCGCTTAGTTCGGTGCGCCGCCCGTTCCCGTCTTTCAGCATGTCGGGCCTGAGTGCGCCCGGGCGATCCCGCTGCTGCGGTATCAGCACCTCGATCGACTGGCCGATCAATTCGTTCTGGCGGTATCCGAAAATGGCTTCGGTCGCGGGGTTGGTGGCTTCGATGACGCCGCTTGCATTGATGGAGATGATGCCCTCGCGGACGTTCTCGATCACGGCCTGCATGCGGACCTCGTTCTCGAGCAGTTCGCACTTCACCGACTGCAGCCTGGAGATCAGGTTCCAGAAAAAACCGGCTTCCGGTGCGCCGATGACGCTGCCGGCGCCGACGTGGCGTGCGAGCAAATCGCTCAGGCCGGCGTCCTCCGTCATGTTGAACACCATGCAGTGGCCGGCCTTCCGCAACGCCTCGTCCGCGTCGTCGAACACCGGAATGCCATGGCTGCGCGCGACCTCCACGCCGAGCGCGTCCGGATTGCGGTCGACGATGCCGATGATGTTGATGTTTTCTTCAAGCAGGAATATGTCCAGCAAGGCCGTCCCGCTCAGACCCGCGCCGACGATCATGATAGGCAGTGCTTTGACAGAATGCAATTGGCTTCCTCCCCCGAACGCGCATGCGCCTGCTCCCCAAGCAGCGGGAATCCTGAAGAGCGGTCAATCAGCCGGTCTTTGGTTTCGCTGTTTCCTGTGCGATGCGCCGGTGTCTGTGTTGCCCATTTCGGTTGTTTTGGAGAATTTTCGGAACAACATCCGGGCAATTATGCGCTTCGTACCCCCGTGTCCGCAATAGGGGCGTCAACGGCGGAAAATCCGCGTGCATCGCCGGTCCCCGCGCGATGTTCGCCGGCCTCCGGCGACTGGAGTACACTGCGGGCTTGTCTTTGCATGCGGTGAAACTGAATTTAAACCATGATGCCGTTGCATGAATTGCTCAGCCGCATCCGCTGGGATTCCGAATTCGGGCGCGGCGAGTTCAAGCTGGGCTACCTCGACCATGTGCGCGGCGGTCTGGTCTACGTGCCATTGCATGAGGCGCGCCAGGAAGCGGACAGTCTTTCCTGTTTCGAGATTACGGACGAGGGCGGGCATGTGCTGAGCATACCCTATCACCGGGTGAAGGAAGTGTGGAAGAACGGCGAACTGATCTGGCGGCGCGCGCGTTGAGCGCGGTTGGCCGCTGGCGTATCGAGGGCATCCCTGACACAGGAGGCAATCATGAACACGGATCCATATGCGGAATTCAAGGCCAGGCAAAAGGCGCTGTGGGCGCTGGGAAATTTCGGCGACATGGCGGTATTCACCACGCCGGTGGCCGGTCATCTGGTGCGCTTCGCGGATGTGAAGCCGGGGCAGGCGGTCCTGGACGTGGGCACCGGCACCGGCGTGGTGGCGATCACGGCGCGCAGCGCCGGGGCAACGGTGTCCGGACTGGACCTCACACCCTCACTGCTGGCGCAGGCCAGGGAAAATGCGGCCGTGGTCGGCCACCGCGATATTGTCTGGCATGAGGGCGATGCCGAGGCGCTGCCGTTCCATGACGGCGAGTTCGACGTGGTGCTGAGCCAGTTCGGCCACATGTTCGCGCCGCGCCCGGAAGTCGCGATCGGCGAGATGCTGCGGGTGCTCAAGCCGGGCGGGCTCATTGCCTTTGCGACCTGGCCGGGCGAGCAGCTCATCGGCCGCCAGTTCTCGATAAATGCAAAGTACGTTCCGCCCCCGCCGGGGGTGCCTTCGCCGGTGCAGTGGGGAGATGTGGCCGTGGTGCGCGAGCGGCTTGGCGAGCGGGTCGCGAGGCTGCACGTGGAGCGCGGCATCATGAACGCGCCGGCGCTGAGCGCCCGGCACCTGCGTCTGTTCCAGGAAGCGAAGGCGGGGCCCTTCATCCGCACCGTGCAGGCGCTGGAGGTGGAGCCGGCGAAACTGCAGGCGTGGCGCGACGAGATGGACGAAGTGGTGGCCGAATACCTTCGCGACAATATCGTGCGCCACGAATACCTGCTGACACGCGCGGTGAAGCGCTGAGCGGCAGCACGTCAGCGGCGGTGGAACAGGCTGACCAGCTGCGACGCTTCGGTGCGGTTATTGGCGTTCAGCGTTTTGAGAATCGCGGACACGTGCGACCGCACCGTGTTGTCGCTGAGCTTCAGCAGCGCGCCGATTTCCTTGTTTGTCTTCCCGGCGCGCAGGTATTCATACACCTGCATCTGGCGCGGCGTAAGCTTCGGGTTGCGTAACCTCAACTTCACGGGCGCGAGCAGGCTTCTGAGCGGTTTGCCGTCCGGGTAGGCGGCTTTTCCGGATAGGGCGTAGATAATCGTGGCGCCCAGGGACTCCACGTCATCCGATACCAGGAGGAAGCCGCAGGTGCGGCTCCCAGCCGCGCCCATGAGCAGGTATTCCTCCTTGCTGTCGCTCAGCGTGATGAGCGCGGCATCGGGAAACTTCGCCCGCAATGCCTGCAGATTGTCGATGCCCGAAAGATAGGGCGGGCTCAGCAAAAACAGGATGAGGTCGGCGCGGATGCGTTTCGGGTTGATCTGGTCCTCGGGGCTCGCGGTGAAGATCGTTGCGTTCGGCATCAATCTTGACACCACGAAAAACACACCTTCGCGAATCAGCTCATCGGCGCCGAGGATCAGTACGTAGATTTTCGAGGATAACGGGTTGTGCATTGCCAATTCCGGCCGGGAATTCAGGACCTTCCCGCCCCCAGGGATCGTCAGTGCGACAAATAGTGAATAGCACCAGGACTGCCGCGGGACTCAGATGCTACAGTGATTGCTTCGGAAGCCCATATACTACATTTGGACTATAACCCTTAGACGAAATGCGCCGGCACCGATTCACGGCGGCGCCACCGGCCGCGGGCGTGGGCTTGCTGCTGTCTTCATTGCATCCTCCTGAATTAATGGCAATTTCATCGGGCTTGTAGCCGCGCCGGTCGTTGCCTCCGCCCCGCCCGCGTCATGCCGCGCATCACCGCTCGCGCGGGATGAGCGGACCCCAATGCAGGAAAAACGCCAGGCAAAATGCGAGCGCGCCGTTTGTATGGGGAATGCGCCCAACGTATATGCGTATATATATCGCGTAATAGGGGATAACACTAGTATATTTGATGTTCTAGGATTCGCTGGAAAAGTACGGTACAGTGCGCACCCATCTGTTTTGGAGGAAAAAAGACTCCTGACAACCCGGCCACCAGGGATACAACCCGGCCACCAGGGATGTGGTTCACGGGGCGGATCTGCCGCAGAAGTGATTGCCCGCGCAGGCCTTATAACAACTAAACAAATCCTGAGAAGGGAGATTCCGATGCCGGAGAACCAAAACACCGATATGGCGCGGCAGGGGAAGAGTGAGAATCCTGACGCAATCTCGAACGATGAATCAGTCCTTGATTTCCTGTGGGGCTCCGAAGCCGCCGCTGTGCCGGATGGTCAAGCGGAAATGCCGGAGCAGGCAGCGCAGGAGGCCGTGGAAGGCGAAGACCTGACCGGTGCACTGGCCAGATACGGTTCATGGCTGAATTCGCTGGACGGCGCCTCATAGCGGCGCCAGTTCATCTCGTCGGGGGCGGCGGAACAGGCGTTCCGCCATCTTCCGCCCAATGGGGCCATCTACCGTGCCCCTTTCCTGAACACAGCGGCGATGACCGCGAACCCATAGACTTTGTCCACGCTTGGCGACCCAGCGCACCTGCCAGACCATCCCTGGAACATCGCGCCGTTAGCACAGCGCTCAGGCCGTCCATCGTGCAATGAGCCTGGGACCGGGCGGCGCGGGCGCAATGCCTTTGAAGCACAGCGGCCCGCGCGCGAGGGCGGCGGCTACTTGCGTCCGTAGCGGGCGACGAAGCGCGCCTTGGCCAGCATGTTGGCGTGGATCATGAAACCGGTGAGCGCCGGACTGGCGCCTGCCGGTACTTCCAGCTTGTCGGTTTTCAGCGCGTAGAGCGTGAAGATGTAGTGGTGCGGCTTGTCGCCCTTGGGCGGGCAGGTGCCGCCGAAGGCCTCGGCGCCATAGTCGTTGCGGATCTGCGTGGCGCCCTTGGGCAGGGTGGTGCTGTTGGCTGCGCCCGCGTCGGCCGCCAGTTCGTGCACGTCGGCGGGGATGTTGATCACCACCCAGTGCCACCAGCCGGAGCCGGTCGGTGCGTCGGGATCGTAGACCGTCAGCGCGAAGCTCTTGGCGCCCTTGGGCGCTCCGCTCCACTGGAGCGCAGGCGACTTGTTCTCGCCCGAGCAGCCGAAGCCGTTGAACTCGAAGCGCTGCGGGATCATCTTGCCGGGCTTGATGTCGGGGCTGGAAAGCTTGAAGCCGCCGGCCCAGGCGAGACTGGAAAGGCTGGCGATCAGGGCTGCAAATAGTATACGGCGCATAGGGTTTCTCCTCTTGTGATGGCGGTGCTCCGGGTTGGGCTGCATCGCCTATAGTGCAGAAGACGAGGCGCGCCCGTCAAGCGCTTGCACGCAAATACCCAATGCGCATCGCACGTGCGACGCGCATCAGCTGTGATGCTCGATGGGGTTGCCGTAAAGCGCCTTGATGCGGAAGCGGGTGCTGATTGCGTATGCGACACCGCACGCCAGCATCACATGCAGGGTGACCTGGAACTGCCCGGTCATTTCGAGCACCATCACGATCGCCATCAGCGGTGCGCGGGTGACCGCGGCAAGCACCGCGGCCATGCCGATGACGGCCATGATGACCTGGTCCCCGCCCATGTGCACGCCGCCGAGCGCGACGCCGAACAGATAGCCGCTGGTGGCGCCGACGAACAATGTAGGCGTGAAGATGCCGCCGATGGCGCCGGAGCTGGTGCTGGCGACGGTGGCTAGCAGCTTCGCGCAGAGCACGATCGCGACCCATTTCCAGCTCAGGCCGCCCGCCAGCACGTTGGAGACTGCGGTATAGCCGTTGCCCCACACTTCCGGCGCAACCATCGACAGGAGGCCGACGGCGATCCCGCCCAGCCCGAGGCGCAGCGCGCGCCGCCGGATGCGGCCGAAGCCGGCGTGCGCCCATTCGATCATCTTGAGCTGGAACAGGCCGAGCAGCCCGGACACGGCGCCTACGCACAGGGCGGCTGCCAGCCCTTGCCCGGTCACCGGCATCCTGGGCACGACCGGCAGGATGTAGAGCGGGCTGGGCTCCACTGTCCAGAAGATCAGGGCGCTGGTGGCGACGGCAGCGAGAATGAGCGGTGCAATGGCATGCCGCGAGAAGAATCCCAGCGCCAGTTCGAGCGCGAACACCACGCCGGCGATGGGCGCATGGTAAACGGCGGCTATGCCCGAGGTGATGCCGCAGATCAGGATCGCGTTGCGCTCCGCCGCGGGAACGGGGAACAGGCGCGCGAGCCAGGAGGCGAGCCAGGCCGAGATTTGCACCATCGGTCCTTCGCGGCCGATGGAGGCGCCCGAAGCGATGGAGAACAGCGAGGACAGCGTTCTCACAGCCGTGGTGCGGTCATTGAGTGCAGTTGCGCCCTCCCGCGCCGCGTCTATATAGTCGATGTGCGGCTTTCCGCCCGTCCAGCCCCTGCCGACATCCAGGATCAGGCCGGCCACGAGCCCGCCCATGGCGGGAACCAGCGCGCGGATCCAGAGCGGCAGCTTGCGCGCATCCTGCACCAGGCTGCCGGTGTGCTGCGTCAGCAGCCACTGGATGGCGTGGATCGCTGCGTGGTAGACGACCAGGGCGCCGGCCGTCAGCAGGCCCACGATCAGCGCGGCGAGCCACAGCTTCGCAATGTCACTCACACTGCCGTTCTCGTTATTCGATGTCATTTTTTCCCGGGTGCAGGGGCGGCCGGCGCATTGCGGGCCGTGGGCCAAGTTACCCCCAAGGGCAAACTAGCGCAAGATCGGGGTCCGCGCAAGCGCTATGCCGCGGATCTTCCGCCTGCCGGGTGGCAAGGGCCAGGGCCGCGCCATCCAGGCGCGAGGCCGCCAGGGGAGCCGGCGACAGGCTATTCAACGTTTACCCGGACGACGATGTCTTCCACCGACGGCACCGGTTTGCCGTCCTGGATCGCGGGCGAGAATTTCCAGCGCCTCAAGGCCTCCAGCAGGAAGCGGTTGAGACGCGGATTTTGCGTGGGCTGGATCAGTTCCACCACTACGCTGCCGTCGCTCGCGACGTGAAAGCGCGCGGTGGCGACTGCGTTCATGGCGTCTTCCCTCAGGTCGTCCGGAATGACCGGCATCGGGTGTGCGACGCTCTGCGCTCCGCGGTTGGGCGTCGCCGGGGCGGCGGGCTGTGCCGGGGCGGGGCGGGCGGGCGCCGCTGGCGCCGGGGCCGCATTTGCCTGCCGCGGCGGTGGCGCGGGCTGAGGCAAGGCCGGCTGTTTCGCCGCGGGCGGCGGGGGTGGCGGGGGTGGCGCCGGTTCGCGGTGTGCCGGTGCATGCGCTGCAGCAGGGCTGGGCAGTTCGATGATCTGCGCATCGACGGGCAGGGGCTTGGGCGCCGTCGGTGCGTCATGTTCCATGAAGTCCGAGAACAGGAACAGGCCGCTGGCGCAGATCAGCAGCGCCAGCGGCAGCGTCCAGTAAAGACGCTGCCACGGCGAATCGACGTGTTCGCCGGAGAACCAGGCTGGCGCGTCAATCAGCATGCTTGACCGCGATCAGGAAATGCTGCGCACCGGCCTGGCGTGCCCTGAGCATGGCCTGCACCGTGATGCCGTTGGGCGCGGCGCTGTCGGCCGCCACGATGATGCTGGCATCGGGGCCGGACAGCATGCCCTTGAGCGTCTGCGCCAGGTTGTCCAGCGTGACCGGCGTCTTGTCGAGGAATATGCGGCTGTCCGGCGTGATGGTGAGGGTCACCGGGGTCTTCGCCTGGATGGGCGCGGCGTGCCCCTGCGGCAGGTTGACCGGCAGCGAATGCAGGTTCTGCATCGACAGCGAGGCCAGCATGAAGGTGGCGAGCAGGAAGAACATCACGTCTATCATCGGGATGATCTCGATGCGGCCGCGCTTGTATTCGCGGGATTTGCGCAGTTTCATGCCGGGCTCCCGCTTTCCTGAAGCGCGCCGCTCTCATGGTGAGCCAGGCGCATGTTGTCCACGATGCGCGTGCCCAGGCGCTCCATGGCTTCCAGCGCGCGCGCCTGGCGGCGGGAAAAATAGTTGTAGCCGAACAGCGAGAAGATGGCGATGAAGATGCCGAAGGCGGTGGCGATGAGCGCCTGCGCCACGCCGCCGGTGACGCCGCTGGGATCCACCAGGCCGTTGCCGCCGATCAGGTTGAAGGCGTGCATCATGCCGGTGATCGTGCCCAGCAGGCCCAGCAGCGGCGCGCCGGTGACGATGGTCTCCAGCACCCACAGGCCGCGGTTCATGCCGGCTTCCAGCGCCTGCGCCTCGTCCCCGGCGCGCGATTCCACCCACCACACCGGCTTGTCGCGGTTTGCAAGCAGCACGCGGGAAAAGCGGGAGAAATAATTATCGGAAGCGCCGGCCGCCAGTTCCTGCTCCAGCTTTTCCCAGGTGAAGCCGTAGGTCTCGACCAGATTCACCAGCGCATGCGGCAGCCGGATGTAGCGCCAGTGCAGGTAGGCTTTGTCGATGATGATGACCAGCGCCAGCAGCGCCAGGGCGAGCAGCGGGTAGATCGTCACGCCGCCGTATTTCAGTGCATCCAGTGTCTGGTTGATGTCGTTCATGTCAGTGTCCTTGTGATATTCGGGTAGGCGGTCAGAATGACTTGGTTACGCCGGCGTACAGGCCGCGCCGCGCGCCGTACTGCGGGGCGAATACGCCGATGCCGGAGCCGTCGCGGATCTTGTACACGCGATCCAGCGCGTTGAGGATGGCGAGCCTTCCTTCCACCGGGCCGACGTCCGGCAGGCCGAAGGTGCGGGTCGCGCCCAGGTTCAGCACCGTGTACGAAGGCAGGGTGCCGATGTTGGCGAAACCGTTGCGCAGCCCGCTCTGGTAGACCACGTTGGCATTCCAGCGCGTGCCGGACCACAGATAGGAACCTCCCAGCGTGGCGGAAACGGCCTGCTCGTGGTCCACGTTGACCCAGTTGTTCGCCGCATAGGCGAGCGTGGCCGGGTCGAACAGGTACTGGCTGGAGATGATGCCCTTCGCCTTGCTGATGATGCGGGCCGCGTTGGCGTAGCCGGAGAAGTCACCTTTGCGGTAGTTGAGCGTCAGTTCCGCGCCGTAGATCTTGCCTTCCGCGTAGTTGTAAGGGGTCATGATCAGCGCCTGGCCGAACCGCCCTTCGTCGATCACGTTGGTGGAGCGCTTGTAGAAGGTGTCCAGCCCCAGGCTGGTGGCGGCTGTCAGCCGCTGCGTGACGCCCGCGTCGAAGTAGTTCGAGCGTTCGGACTTCACCGGGTCGTTGGTGGTCACCAGCGGCGCATTGGTGGTGTTCTGGAATGCCGCCACGGCGGTGGAGGGCACCAGTTCGGTGGGCGGCGGGGTGAAGTAGCGCGCGTATCCGGCATGCCACGCGGTCGCAGACGACTGCTTGAACACCACCCCCAGCCGCGGGCTGAACTGCTGTTCGTTGACGAAGAAAGTGTTCACGTGGTCGTAACGCCCGCCGTAGTTGACGGTCAGCCGGTCCGTGGCTTTCCATTCGTCCTGCAGATAGGCGCCGAGCAGCGTATTGCCGTTGTGCGTACTGTTGTCGACGATGGTGTAGGCCGGCCCCGATACCTGGCCGGTTGCATTGACCGGAAACACCGTCGAGGCATTGTCGTTCACCACGTTCTCGGTGCTTGCGAACAGGCCCATGCGCAGCGTGTGCAGGGTGTTCAGGTAATAGGTGCCATCTGTCTGCAGGCCGCTGCTGGCGCTGCTGCGGAACACGTCCGACGCCACGCCGTTGAATGCAAGGTCGCCGGTAACGTCGGGCATGTAATGCGCGCTGGAATAGCGCGTGAACAGCGCAGCCTGATAGTCGAAGCTGTCGCTCAGCGAGCTTTGCACCGCCGCGATTGCAAAGCGGTTCACCTCGCGCTGGTTGTCGTTCAGGGTGGCGGAATCGTAGCCGGTGAGCCCCATCTGGGCGAGGATGCCGAGGTTGTTGGGGTCCGGTGTCTGTCCGGGGATGTTCGGGATCTGGAACGTGCCGTCATAGGTCCCGGCCAGGAAGCTGACCTTGGTCGACGGATTGAGCAGGTAGGAGACATAGCCGAAGCCCTTTTGCTGCTGGGTGCGGTCGTGCAGCGGCGTCGCGGTGGGCGCCGGGTTCTGAATACCGATGTCGTTCGTAAGATAAGAGCCGTTCACGAAATACGAGACATTGCCTTTGGTGTTACCGTATTCGACGCTGGGGTTGAAGGTCCCGTAGCTGCCGCCGTAGAGGTCGACGTTGCCGCCGCCCTGGAAGCGCGTCTTGGTCTCGATGTCCACCACGCCGGCCGTGCGGAAGCCATACTCCGCCGGCAGTGCGCCCGTCAGCAGGTCGATGTGCTGGGCAAAGCGCGTATCCAGCGACTGGCCGAAGCCGCTGATCGCCTCGGGCAGCATGATGCCATTGATGCGGTACTGGATGTCGCCGTGGTCGCCCCGCACGTGGACCTGGCCGTAGGAGTCGTTGCTGACGCCGGGCGCCTGGAGCAGGACCTGGTTCAGCGGAGTGTTGTTGCCCTGCGGCAGCTTGGCGATGTCGCTCTTGCTGAACTGGTAGGCGCTGCCGCCGGTCTTGGGCGAAAGGCTGTTGCGCGCCTTCTCCAGCCGTGTGGCGACAATGGTGATTTCCTGCGTTTGCGTGGAGACCAGCGTAACGACCGCTTGCGCGGCGCCCGACGTGACGCTGACAGGGCTGGTTGCCGTCCTGAACCCGGCCTTGCCGCCGACTACCGAATAGCGGCCCGCGGGCACGGGGGCAAAGGCAAAGCTGCCGTCGGCTGCGCTGGCGGTCTTTGCTACGGTCTTGCCGTCGGCGGTCTGCAGGCTGAGTTGCGCTCCGCCTACCGGCTTGCCTGTCGCGTCGCGGACCACGCCGCTTATGCGATTCTGGCCGGCGGCCGGGGGCGCGGGATGCGCGGCGCCGGGCGCAGGGGTGGGCTGGCCGGCGTCAGCCGCGCGGGCGTATGGCGGCACGATGAGCGCCGCGCAAATGATTGCATGCTTGAACACGTGTTTCCTCCAAAAATTGCAGCCCCCTCGCGCCACGCGAGGGGGAGGTTATGCGATTTTGCGGGAGGAAACGGGCGGGCCGCGGGCGATGGCGGCCAGTGTATGTATGGTGTGGAAGGTAGCGGCAACGGAGACGGCCGCCTCGGTGCCGGCGGGCAGCAACGGCGGCAGGTAGCAGCCGACATTGAGCGCGCTGCCCAACTGCGCATAGTTCTCGCACTTCTCGCACACCGTCGAATGCGAGGAGTGCTTGTCCTTCTGCTGCGACTGTTCCAGCGCGTGATGTACGGCGTGCGCCGCCCCGACCTGTTGCGCAGACAGCAGGGACAGGGCGAAAAGCAGCGGCAGAAATAAGCGGATGGACCTCATGGCGGCGGACACCTTAGCAGACAATATATGCCTGTGCAAGTGAGGTGCCGGGGCAGTGAGTGGCCGCAATGCTGCGAATCGGCAGGAAAAAATATGATGTCCAGTTGCCGCGAGCGTTTAGGGTGGCAAGGAGCGTCCGGAACAAATAGAATGACCGGGCACGCCCTCCGTGCAGTACCCGGTGGGCCGGACAATCCTGAACGGGTGGGGCATGGCATTCAGACGAACAACAAGATTTGCCGTCGTTTCCTTGATTGCCGCAAGCGCGGCGGGCTGTGCCGTGGGGCCGGATTTCAAGCGTCCGCCGCCGCCCGCCGTCAAGGGCTACACTTCCGCGCCGCTGCCGCCGGCGCTTCCCGCCGCCGGCGGGCTGCCGGCCCAGACTTTTGTTCAGGGCCAGGACATTCCCGCCCAGTGGTGGACCCTGTTTCATTCGCCCGCGCTGAACCGCCTGGTCGAACGGGCCCTGAAAGCCAATCCCAACCTGCAGGCCGCGGAAGCCACCCTGCGCCAGGCGCAGGAGACCTACTATGCAGGCAGAGGGGAGCTCTTTCCCTCGGTGAATGCGAGCGGCACGGTCAATCACGAGAAGATCGTCGGCGCGCAGTTCGGCAATCCCAATTTTCCGGGCACGATGTTCACCCTGTACAACGCCTCGGTCGGGGTGTCCTACGGGCTGGATTTCTTCGGGCTTACGCGGCGCTCGCTGGAGGCGCTGGTCGCCCAGGAGGATTATCAGCGCTTCGAGCTGGAAAGCGCCTACCTCACCCTCACCTCCAACGTGGTCACGGCCGCGCTGCAGGAGGCCTCGCTGCGCGCCCAGATTGCGGCGACCAGCGACATCGTCGACGTGCAGAGCCAGCAGCTCGCCATCATGGAGCGCCAGCTCAGCGTAGGCGCGATTGCTGAGGTCGGGGTCGTGCAGCAGCGGACCGCGCTTGCGCAGACCCGCGCTACCCTGCCGGCGCTGCAAAAGCAGCTTGCCCAGGTGCGCAACCAGATCGCCGTGCTGGTCGGCGATTTTCCAGGCCAGGGCGAGCCGGAGACCTTTGATCTGGAGAGCCTGCAACTCCCGCAGGAACTGCCCGTCAGCCTGCCGTCCCGCCTGGTGGAGCAGCGGCCGGACATACGTGCCTCGGAAGCCTTGCTGCACGCCGCCAATGCCCAGATCGGCGTGGCGACCGCCGAGGAACTGCCGCAACTCACCCTCACCGGAAATGTCGGGTCAGTCGCGACGTCGGCGAACAGACTGTTCAAGGCGGGATCCGGCATCTGGAGCATAGGCGCAAATATCGTCCAGCCGCTGTTTCGCGGCGGCACGCTGCTGCACCAGAAGCGCGCCGCCGTCGCCGCCCACGACGCGGCAGTCGCGCACTACCGGGATACCGTGCTGGCCGCGTTCCAGGATGTCGCCAACGTGCTCGATGCACTGCAGTTTGACGGCCAGACACTCCAGTCACAGCTGCAGGCGTCCCAGTCTGCGGCCGAGGGGGTAGACATTGCGCGCAAGCAATACCAGGTGGGTGCGGCGAATTTTCTGGTGCTGCTGAACGCGCAGCAGGCCTATGCGCAGACGCGCATCGCGCTGGCGCAGGCGCGCGCCAGCCGCTACGCGGATACCGCCGCGCTGTTTCAGGCGCTGGGCGGTGGATGGTGGAACCGCGGCGCGGGCGGTCCTGACGGCAAGACCGCCAAGGCGGCCAATGACGCGGCGGGCGCGCAACAACGGAGTTCGCAACCATGACGAAACGAACCGCAATACGAATGGTAATCATGCTGGCGCTGACCGGACTGGTGTTCGGCGGCATCTTCGGATTCCAGGCCTTCAAGGGCAGGATGATCAAGAAATACATGGCCTCGCGCGGCAATATGCCGCAGACGGTTTCCACGACGAGCGCCGCCTTCCAGAACTGGCAGCCGCGAGTGGCCGCCGTTGGCGGCCTGCGCGCCATCGAAGGCGTGGAAGTGAGCCCCGAGGTGGCCGGCATCGTTGCGGCCGTGCGCTTCAGGCAGGGCCAGGACGTGAGGAAGGGGCAGGTGCTGGTGGAGCTGATCGCCGACGACGACATCGCGCGCCTGCACACGCTGGAAGCGGCCGCGGCGATCGCCAGGACCACCTATGACCGCGACAAGCTGCAATACGAGTTCAAGGCGGTGAGCCGGCAGACGCTGGACGTGGACCAGGCCAACCTGTCGCAAGCGAAGGCGGCGGTGGCCCAGCAGCAGGCGGTGGTGAACAAGAAATTCATCCGTGCGCTGTTCTCCGGGCGCGTCGGCATACGCGAAGTCAGCGTGGGACAGTACCTGAGCGCTGGCACGCCCGTGGTCTCGCTGCAGGCGCTGAACCCGATCTACCTGGACTTTTCCGTACCGCAGCGCGACATCAGCCTGATCCATGTCGGGCAGGCCGTCTCCGCGGGGACTGATGCCTATCCCGGCGAGCAGTTCAGCGGCGAAGTCGCGGTGATCAATCCCGAAGTGGACACCAGTACGCTCAACGTGAAAGTCCGCGTCAAACTGAAAAATCCGGAACGCAAGCTGCTTCCCGGCATGTATGCGACGGTCGAGATTTCCACCGGCAAGCCGGAGCGTTATATCACGCTGCCGCAGACCGCGATTATCTACAACCCGTACGGCAACGTCGTGTATCTCGCGGAACCAGAGGGGGTGGACGCGAACGGCAAGCGAAAATTCATCGCCAAGCAGGTGTTCGTGACCACGGGCGACACGCGCGGCGACCAGGTCGCCGTGCTCAAGGGTGTGAAGGAGGGAGACATCGTGGTGACGGCCGGCCAGATCAAGCTGCACAACGGCTCGCCGATCGAGGTCAACAACGAGATCGTGCCGACCGATGAGGCGCACCCCGAACCGCGGGACGAATAGGGCGGGCACACGATGAAATTCACCGACATTTTCATCCGTCGCCCGGTGCTGTCCATCGTGATCAGCCTGGTGCTGCTGGTGCTCGGGCTGCGCTCCTTCGGCATTCTGCCGGTGTTCCAGTTTCCGCGCACCCAGAATGCGGTGATCACCGTGACCACCACCTACTTCGGCGCCGATCCGGACCTGGTGGCGGGATTCATCACGACTCCGCTGGAAAATGCCATTGCCCAGGTCAACGGCATCGACTACATGAACTCGACCAGCACCAACAGCAGCAGCATCATCACGGTCACGCTCAAGCTCAATTACGATCCGGACAAGGCGCTCACCGAAATGAACGCCCAGATCACCTCCGTGCTCAATGCGCTGCCGCCGCAGACGCAAAAGCCGGTGATGACCATCAGCATCGGCCAGACCCTGGACGCCATGTATATCGGCTTCTACAGCAAGCAGTTGCCGCCCAACTACATCACCGATTATCTCCTGCGCGTGGTGCAGCCCAAGCTGCAGACGGTGCCCGGAGTGCAGACCGCCGAGCTGCTCGGCGCCAAGAACTTCGCATTGCGCGCCTGGCTGGACCCGAAGAAGCTTGCCGCCTATGGGCTGACGCCGGCAGATGTCAGCAATGCGATGATCCAGAACGACTTCCTCTCCGGCGTGGGAAACACCAAGGGCCTGATGGTGCAGACCAACCTCTCGGCCTCGACCAATCTCCACTCGCTGGATGAATTCCGCAACCTCATCATCCGCCAGTCGGGCAATGCGATGGTGCGCCTGCAGGATGTCGCCAACGTCACGCTGGGGGCGGACAACTATGACAGCGCGGTGGCTTTCGACGGCCAGAGCGCGGTATTCATCGGCATCCAGGTCGCGCCCACCGCCAACCTTCTCGACGTGGTCAAGCGCGTGCGTGAAGTCATGCCGGATATACAGGCGCAGTTGCCCCAGGGCATAGACGGCAGGATCGTCTATGACTCCACGAAGTTCGTGAACAGCGCCATCCACGAGGTGGTGAAAACCCTGCTGGAGGCGCTGCTGGTAATCACCCTGGTGGTGTTCGCCTTCCTGGGCTCGCCGCGCTCGGTGGTGATACCGGTCATCGCCATTCCGCTTTCGCTCGTCGGCACCTTCACCATCATGCTGGCCCTGGGGTTTTCGATCAACCTGCTGACGCTGCTCGCCTTCGTGCTGGCGATCGGCCTGGTGGTGGATGACGCCATCATCGTGGTGGAGAACGTCAACCGCCATATAGAGGAGGGCGTGCCGCCGCTGCGGGCGGCGGTGCTCGCGGCGCGTGAGCTGGGCGGCCCTATCCTCGCCATGACCATCGTGCTGATCGCGGTCTATGTGCCGATCGGCTTCCAGGGCGGTTTGACCGGCGCCCTGTTCACCGAGTTCGCCTTCACCCTGGTCGGCACCGTCACGGTTTCCGCCATCGTCGCGCTCACGCTGTCGCCCATGATGTGCTCGCGCCTGTTGAGGCCGCATCGTGCGGAAGATAAGGGCCTGGAATCGCGCATCGTGCACATGATCGACCGTATCTTCGAAAGGATACGCGGGGTATACAGCCGCACCTTGCACCAGTCGCTCGACTACCTGCCGGTTACCGCGGTGTTTGCGCTGATCGTCCTGGGCAGCATCTACTTCCTCTATGCCGGTGCGAAGCACGAACTTGCGCCCCAGGAAGACCAGGGCGTCATCATCGCCGCGCTGACCCCCGCCGCAAATTCCACGCTGCAGCAGCAGATGCTGTACATGCAGCAGAACTACCAGATCTACGCGGGGCACCCGGAGACCGATCACGTATTCCAGTTCACCATGCCCGGCAGAATGTTCGCGGGCATGGTGCTGAAGCCCTGGGATGAGCGCAGCAAGACGACCAACACGCTGCAGCCGGTGGTGCAGCAGCAGCTGAATCAGATCGCGGGTGCGCAGGCGGTGGCGTTCCAGCCGCCGTCGCTGCCGGGCGCGCGCGGCCTGCCGATCCAGTTCGTGATCGGAACCACGGATCCGTTCGGGCGGCTGAACGAGGTATCGCAGCGCTTCCTAGAACAGGCGCTGCACAGCGGCATGTTCATGTTCCTCAATTCGGACCTGCGCATCGACCTGCCCGAGGCGACGGTGGAGATCAACCGCGACAAGGCGGCGCTGCTCGGCCTTTCGATGCAGGACATCGGCAACTCGCTCGCCACCATGCTGGGGGGCGGCTACGTCAATTATTTCAGCCTTTCGGGGCGGTCATACAAGGTCATTCCCCAGGTGCAGCAGCGCTACCGCCTGAATCCGGACCAGTTGCTCAATTACTACATCCGCACGGCGAAAGGAACATCGGTTCCGCTGTCCAGCGTCGTGCATATCACGACCAAGACCACGCCGGAATCACTCAACCACTTCCAGCAACTCAATGCCGCCACCATACAGGGCGTGACCCTGCCTGGCGTCACCATGGGCGATGCGCTCGACTATCTGCGGGATCTTGCCGGAAAAACCCTGCCGCAGGGCTATTCCATAGACTACGGCGGGCAATCGCGCCAGTTCGTACAGGAATCCAGCGGCTTCGTAACCCTGTTTGCGTTCGCCCTGATCATCATCTATCTCGCGCTCGCGGCATTGTTCGAGAGTTTCCGCGACCCGTTCATCATCCTGGTGTCGGTGCCGATGTCCATTGCCGGTGCGCTGATCTTCATCAGCCTGGGCGTCGGCGGCGCCAGCCTGAACATTTATACACAGGTCGGCCTGGTCACGCTGATGGGGCTGGTCAGCAAGCATGGCATCCTGGTGACGCAGTTCGCCAACAATCTGCGCATGCAGGGCATGGCCAAGCGCGAGGCGATCGAAATGGCGGCGAGCATCCGGCTGCGGCCCATCCTGATGACCACCGCGGCGATGGTGCTAGGCGTCATTCCGCTGATCATCGCCACCGGCGCGGGCGCGGCTTCGCGCTTCAACATGGGGCTGGTCATCGCCAGCGGGCTTTCCGTCGGAACCCTGTTCACGCTGCTGGTGGTGCCGGCGGTCTACATGCTGGTCGCGAGCAACAGCGTCAAGCAGGCGGTGGCTGTGGAGGACGATGAGGCATCCGCGCCGTAAGGCGTCCGACGCATCGGACGGGGTGGACATGTGCCAGCCTTCACCGGGTGGTCCGGCCGCCTGGTCTGCGGCACCGTTCCGGGAGCGGCGCTGGGTTGCAGCCTGTGCTCTTCTGCCGCGGCGGCGCTGTTGGCGTAGTGATGCGGATGATCCCGGCGCCCCGCGCGGGGCGCCGGCATGCCCCGGTCAGGGGCGGTAAAGCGAGTAGAGATTGGTTTCCTCCAGCGCGATGCGGCGCGTGAGCACGTCGCCTATGCGGTCGAGTTCGCTCAGGAAGAGATCCGCCGTCAGATACGAAGGGGCGTTGCCGAGGTGGGTGTCGACGAATTTCGCCACGGTGCGCGCGATTTCATTCATTTCCTTGCGCACCTCGGCGATGAAACTTGTGGCCTCATCATTCATGGCAGAGTGATTCTGCAGGTACACATAGAACTTCACGTTCTCCAGCGCGATATGGTTGAGCAGGGCGAGACGGAACTGCTCCAGCATTCCCGGCAGACGTGCGAAATGTCCTTCCGTGCCTGTCCGGCGAATGGCGACGAAGGCCTGCAGCAGTTGCTCGTGTTCGTCCTTGAGCTTGTCCACCAGTTCCGCATCGTAGACAATCACGCCGCGCTCAGCCTGCAACGGCTTGATGCTTCGCGAACTGTTCATGGGCTGGCCCGACGCATCCCCCATCAGCTTTGAAAAAATCCCCATCCGCTTCTCCTTTGTACATGCTTGTTGTCGATTGATACGCTGCCACCACACTCGAGCGCCGGATACCGTTGCCAACACGGAAGCCGCCCCCGAAAAACCTAGCCCGCGCTCCACGCGCGGGGGCGTTTCATGCCTGCGATCCGGCAGGCCTGCTTCACATAGCCGTAGGGGAACAGTTCAAACAGCTTGCTGCGCGCATCCGTTCCGAAGTCCTCGGCGAGACGCTTGATCGCGAAACGCGCGTCGGGCGCGACCAAGTGTTCTTCGTAATAGCGCCGCATGAATCGGATCATTCCCCAGTGGACGGGCGTCAGTTCGATGTTTTCCTGCCGGGCAAACTCTTCCGCCAGGGCCTCGTTCCACAGCAGCGGTTCGATAACATAGCCTTCTGAATCAATATGCTGTGCATCCATAACGACCTCCGGTCGGTGGCTGATATAAAAGGTACATCTAAAATATATGATAAAAAACTCATTTGCACAATAGGGGATTCACCGTGGGCTCCAGGGCGGGGCTTCCGGCGCGGAAGCCCCCGTTTCAGCGGGGCAGGGCGCTATCGGCCCGGCCGCTTTCCGCAGCATTGGGGCGGTAAACGTAATGCTTGCCTCTTAGCCAGGAGGCCAGGGCGGCAATCAGGCACATGACCGTGGCGAAGCCGAAGACGACTTTGAGGCCGGCATGAAACGGGCCGGCGATGAGGTGCGGAAAGAAGTCTTCGGAAACCAGGGCGGCTGCATTCTGCGGTGGGAGCGCGTGCAGTACGTGGGGGCCAAGCAGCGAGCCCAGCGGGTTATAGCCCAGGAAAGTGGCGAAGAGGTAGCCCATCGCGGGCAGGTGCGCGAGGTGGCCGGCCTGTGCCGCGGGCACGCCGTTGCTGGTCAGGCCCTGGTACAGCAGCGGCGGAAAGTGGCTGGACAACTCCAGGATCATCAACGAGAAGAAGATGCCGATGGAAACCGGCATGCCGACGTTGATGAAGGTCGCGCGCATGCCCGAACCGACGCCGCGCGACTGCGGCGGCAAAGCGTTCATGATGCCCGCCGTGTTCGGTGCGGCAAACAGGCCGAAGGAGATCCCGTTGACGAACAGCACCAGCGCAAACGCGCCATAGGAGAAATCGATGGGCAGCGCCAGGAACAGCAGGAAAGACGCCGCGGCAACCAGCATGCCTGCGGTGGCGAAGGGGCGTGCGCCATAGCGATCGGAAAGGTGCCCGGCGAGCGGCCCGGCGAGCAGGAAGCCCAGGGTGCTGGGCAGCATATAGATTCCCGCCCAGAGCGGTGTGACCTCAAAGGCATAGCCGTGCAGCGGCAGCCAGATGCCTTGCAGCCACATGATTACCATGAACTGCAGGCCGCCGCGGGCAACGGACGACAGCAGCCCCGCCACGTTCCCCGCGCTGAAGGCGCGTATTCTGAACAGGCCGAGCTCGAACATGGGGGCTGTGGCGCGCCGTTCGATCAGCACGAAACCGGCCAGCACCAGAATGCCGCTGCCCAGGCAGCCCAGCACGAAGGGAT
>Ga0075276_10000141_pt1 | contig 21412 bp, 25 predicted proteins | sample SF_Rice_5C_80N_4_FD_69770 | JGI IMG/M metagenome (GOLD analysis project Ga0075276, IMG submission 69770) | Rice paddy soil microbial communities from Twitchell Island, California, USA - SF_Rice_5C_80N_405 | ecosystem: Environmental > Terrestrial > Soil > Paddy field/soil | place: USA: Twitchell... | reverse complement strand
ATTCTGGTGCTGGCCGGTTTCGTGCTGATCGAACGGCGCGCCACAGCCCCCATGTTCGAGCTCGAACATGGGGGCTGTGGCGCGCCGTTCGATCAGCACGAAACCGGCCAGCACCAGAATGCCGCTGCCCAGGCAGCCCAGCACGAAGGGATACGCCCAGCCCGTCAGGTGATGGCCGTAGGGGCGGATGCCGTAGGTAATGCCGACGAGCAGCAGGCTCAGACCGAGCGCAAAGGCCGCATTGCCGAACCAGTCCATGGGCGCGCGGGTGCGGGCGCCCAGTTCGCGCAGCTTCCAGTAGGACCATAGCGTGCCGATGAGCCCGATCGGCACGTTGAACAGGAAGACCCAGCGCCATCCCGCCTGGCTCACCAGGCCTCCCACCACCACGCCGAGAAAGCCGCCGGCCATGCCGGCGATCTGGTTGACGCCGAGCGCCGTGCCGCGCTCGGTCTCGGGAAAGGCGTCGGTAAGAATGGCCGCCGAATTGGCCATCAGCATGGCGCCGCCCACCGCCTGGACCATGCGCATCACGATCAGTTCCAGCGCGCCCGCGTCGCCCTTGCTCCAAATCGCGGCCAGGCCGAGCGAGGCCAGGGTGAAGATGAGGAAACCCAGATTGTAGAGGCGCACCCGCCCAAACATGTCGCCCAGACGGCCGAGCGCGACCACCAGGATCGCCGCGACGAACAGATAGCCCATCAGGCTCCATAGCAGGTAGTCGAAACTCTCAGGTGCGAGCGGGTTCACCTGCAGGCCCCGGAAGATAACCGGCATGGCGATGACCAGGCTCGTCGCATTCAGGTTTGCCAGCAGCACGCCCAGCGTGGTGTTGGAAAGTGCGAACCACTTGTAATTGGGCGGAACGCTGCCGGGCCGGGAATCGTTCATCTCGTGCTCCATGTGCGTGGTTCAGTATGCGCCGGTCTCGGGCGTTGCGCCGCGTCGCACGGCTGTACTGTCTGCCCCCCCTCTCGCTCATCTGTTCCGCTCCCGCACGTCGGGTGCGAGGGAAGGCCGGCGCGTCGCGTTCAGGCGATCAGTTCGCCCTCGATGCAGGTCCTCGCCATGCCGCCGACGCGGATGGCGTCGTCACTCAACGCCAGCCCGATCAGGCCGGAACGTCCCAGCGCTGCGCCTTGCGATGCAAAGAAAACGTCGCCCAGCACGGCCCGCCGCCCCGCGTGGCGGATGAAGGCGCCCACGCTGCCGGTGCCGCTGCCGCACACCGGGTCTTCGTCTATGCCGTGTGCGGGCGCGAACGCGCGCACCTCGATGGCGGCTTGCATGCCGGCGGCATGCCGTCCGTATACCGTCACTCCCGTGGAGCCCAGCCGCGCGCTCTGGCGCGCAATGGCGGAAAAATCGGGTTTGAGCGCCAGCACGGCTGCGGCATCGGGCAGTTCGGCAACCAGCCATCGCGGGCCCACGTCGACGAGCATGGGCGCTGTGTCGCGGGTTACCCGGCAGCCCAGCGCGGCATCGAGTTCATCGATTTCCACAGCGTCCGGCGGCGCGAGCCGCGGCTCAGGCAACTCGAATTCGATGCGGCCGGGTTTGCCGTCCACGATGCTCGCCTGCAAGCGCACCAGCCCCGCGCCGCATTCCTGCACCAGGCGGCCGTTGCCATCCGGCTCGATGCGCCCTCCTTCCAGCAGGGCATGCGCCGTGCCTATGGTAGGGTGCCCGGCGAAGGGCAGCTCTGCGCGCGGAGTGAAGATGCGCACGCGGTAATCCGCGCCCGGCTGCGTGGCGGGCAAGACGAAGGTGGTCTCGGAAAGATTGGTCCAGTTCGCGATCTGCTGCATCTGCATGGTTGTGAGGCGCGCGCCGTCGAGAATCACGGCGACCGGATTGCCCGCGAAGGGCGCCGTGCCGAACACATCCACCTGCTTGAATGGGGTCTTTGCGCTCATATCCATGTCCGATGAGGGTTGAAGCGGGCTCGCCAGGCGGCACGGAAGGCATAGTGTACACGCCCTGGCCGCCTACCGCGCGGCGAGCGCGATTTCCCTCAGCGCCGCCGCGGCCGGGCTGAGCACGCTTTCCGCGCGCCACGCGAGATGCAGGGTGCGCGAGGGCCGCGGCGGAAGAATTTCGAGGTACGCCAGCCCGGGCCGCGCGACCATGCGCGGCACGAGGCTGACGCCCAGACCGGCTTCCACCAGCGCCTGCACCGTTTCTATCCCGTCCGATTCGTACACCACGCGCGGTTCCACGCCCGCGCGCGTCAACGCGTCCAGCACGATCTTGCGGAACCCGTGTCCGGACTTCATCAGGATCAGCGGCTCCTCGTCCAGCGCCCTGAGCGCCAGCTTCTTGCGTGCCGCATAGCGGTGATCGCGCGGCAGCGCGATCAGCAGCGGCTCGGTGAACAGGACTTCGGAGCGGATGCCGCTGCCCAGGCCGGCCTCGTCCAGGATGGCGAGGTCGGCCTCGCTTATGCGCAGCAGGTGCGCGAGCTGCGGTGAACTTTCCTCGCGCAGGTGCACGGCGATGCCGGGGTGGGCGCGGCCGAAAGCCTTGAGCAGCGGCGGCAGCAGGTAGGCGCCGGTGGTGGGAAGGCAGCCCAGCGTGACTGAACCCGCCGTCAGGCCGTCGAGCTGCTGTATCTCGAAGCGGCCGCTTTCGAGCTGGCGCAGGGCCTCGGCCGCGCGCGCGCGGAACAGCTCGCCGCGCCGGGTCAGGCGCGCGCCCTGGCGGGTGCGCTCCAGCAGCGGGCCGCCCAGTTCGTGCTCCAGCTTGGCAATCTGCGCACTCAGGCTGGGCTGGCTCACGTGGCAGGTGTGCGCCGCTCCGGTGAACGAGCCGGTCTGCGCGACGGCGAGAAAATAGCGCAACTGGTGGATTTCCATGCCGGACCTCCCATGGGCGGGTGCTTTTGGACGATAGGTAATAACTATGGGTAACATAGATATTATATCTTTTACAAATATAACGCACTTTCCTATCATGCCTCCATGCAAACGGACAGGAGGCAGGCATGGCGAAGGGCACGTTGTACAACAAGGTGTGGGATGCGCACACGGTAGCGCAGCTGGCGAACGGGCAGACCCAGCTTTTTGTCGGGCTGCATCTCCTGCATGAGATCACCAGCCCGCAGGCATTCGACATGCTGCGCGAGCGTGGCATGCGGGTGGCCTGTCCGGAGCGCACCTTTGCCACGGTCGACCACATCATGCCGACGGACGGGGAGGCACGGCCTTTTGCCGACGCCCGTGCGGAGGCGATGATAAGCGCGCTGGAAGCAAACACGCGGGAAGCGGACGTCACCTATTTCGGTCCGGAATCGGGGCGGCAGGGCATCGTTCATGTGGTCGCGCCCGAACTCGGGCTGACCCGGCCGGGAATGACGGTCGTTTGCGGCGATTCCCATACCTCCACCCACGGCGCCTTTGGCGCGCTGGCCTTCGGCATCGGCACCTCCCAGGTGCGCGACGTGCTGGCCACCCAGTGCATTGCGATGGAGCCGCTGAAAGTGCGCCGGATAGAGGTGGAGGGCACGCTCGCTCCGGGTGTGACGCCCAAGGATGTGGCGCTGTTCATCATCAACCGCCTGGGCGTGGAAGGCGGGATAGGCCATGTCTACGAATACGGCGGCGAGGTGTTCGACGCGATGTCCATGGAGGGGCGCATGACCGTCTGCAACATGAGCGTGGAAGGCGGCGCGCGCGCGGGCTATGTGAACCCGGACGCCGTGACGTTCGACTACCTCAGGGGGCGCGAATACGCCCCGGCGGAGCAGGACCGGGAGCGCGCGGAGCGGATGTGGCGGCGCCATGCCTCGGACGACGATGCGGTGTACGACGACCGTGTGGTGTTCGCTGCGGAAGACATTGCGCCTATGCTGACCTGGGGCATTACGCCGGCGCAGAGCGTCTTCATCGGCGAGCCGGTGCCGCCATGCGCGGCAGGCGAGGATGGGGGCGCCTGCGAGGTGCATTCCGCCGCCGTCCGCCACATGCGGGTGGCGCCGGGGCAGGACATGCGGGAAACGGCGATCGACGTGGCCTTCATCGGCTCCTGCACCAACGGCCGCATTTCAGACCTGCGCGCGGCGGCGGACGTGGCGCGCGGGCGGCGCGTGGCGCCCGGCGTGCGTGCGCTGGTGGTGCCGGGCAGCATGCGGGTGCGCGACCAGGCCGTGGCCGAAGGGCTGGACCGCGTGTTCGTCGAGGCTGGCTTCGAATGGCGCGAGCCGGGCTGCTCCATGTGCATAGGCATGAACGCGGACAAGCTGAATGAGGGCCAGTTATGCGCCAGTTCCAGCAACCGCAACTTCATCGGGCGCCAGGGCAGTGCCGGCGGCCGGACCTTGCTCATGTCGCCGGCCATGGTGGCCGCGGCTGCGATACGCGGGCGGGTGAGCGATGCGCGAGAATTTCTTTCCGGGGAGAACGGCAATGGATGACATGAAGGTGGTGGAGATCGGCGGACGCGCGGTGCCGGTGCGGGGCAATGACATGGACACAGATCGCATCTTTCCGGCGCGCTTCATGAAGGAGATCACTTTCCGCGGCGCGGCGGAGCACGTGTTTCATGACGCGCGCTTCAATGCGGACGGCAGCCGCAAGGCGCATCCCTTCAACGAGTCCGTATTCCAGGGCGCGTCCATCCTGGTTGCGAACGCCAACTTCGGCTGCGGCTCCAGCCGCGAGCATGCGCCGCTGGCCTTGGCGCGCTGGGGGATACGGGCGATCGTGGCCGAGAGTTTCGGCGAGATCTTTGCCGGTAACTGCGTGATGCTGGGTGTGGCTGCGGTCAGCGCGAGCGGCGCAGACATTGCCCGCCTGCAGGATCAGGCGGAGCGGGAACCGCAAACTGCATTCACCGTCGACCTGGAAACGATGACGGTGCGGGGCGGCGGGCTGTCCATCCCGGTCGCCATGCCGGCGGGTCGCCGCCAGGCGCTGCTGAGCGGCACCTGGGACGTCACGCGCCTGATGCTGGCCAACGCGCGGCAGGCGAGGGATGCGGCAGCGCGGCTGGCCGGCGAGTTCCGCTAGACGGCGCGCGCGCCATCCTGGCTGTCGCGGCTTGGCAGGCGCCGTCCGGGTTGCAGATCTTCCGGCGCTGCCGGGGTGCCTAAAACGGCGCAGCGCTCAGCACGCTGGGCGCGGCGAGCTGTTCAAGCAGGGATTTCGCGCCGTCCCAGGTGATGCCCACCCCGATGCACAGGGTGATGAAGGCGGAGAGCCGCAGGATGATGGTCATGCCGGTCGGCCCCAGGCGCCTGCCCACGGGTTCGGCATAGCGATAGGTGAAGAGCAGGCTCAGGGCGATGATGAATGCGCCCATGACCGCGGCAAGCAGCTGCAGCAGGGCATACTTCACGGTATGGGCGTGATTGGCGCCCACCGTGATGGCAATTGCGATAGCCCCCGCATCGACGGACAGCGGCATGGTCAGCGGATAGAAGGCCTGGCCCATGGCGATGTGGCGCGCCTGTTCCGCGTCTACCGGAATCTCGTGCGGCTTCGCGGGATTGTCGGAAAGCAGCTTCCAGCCCATTGCGCAGACCACGGCGCCGCCGGCCACCTGCACGACCGGGATCGACAGGTCAAACAGGCGCAGCACGAACGAGCCGATCAGGATGGAGCCCAGCAGCAGGAAGAACGAGTAGAACGCGATGTGTCCGGCAAGCTCGCGCCGCGTGCGCTCGTCGCAGCCATGGGTCAGCGCGAGGAAGATGGGCGCATCGCCCAGCGGATTGACGATGGGCAAAATGGCGCCGATGATCAACAGCACCATGCCGATGAGTTGGGTAACGAAGGTTTGCATGTTTCCGTCGGTGAGTTATGCCATGGGCTGTTTGCGGCCGCTGCACTCAAGCGAACGGCGAACCGCGGAGGAGAATACGCCCGCCCGGCGTGGGGTGCATCATACGCCAGTGCGGCAGGCGCTGCAAAGGGCTGCGCGCGGCCTTACGCCATCGATGGCGCGCGCTTGCGGCAGGCTTGCTGCAAGCCCGAAGCGTGCAAGCGCGTGCGGCGGATAAGGGCGCTCAGCGCGGCTTGTCCGCGCCGAGCAGCACCAGGGAATCCAGCACGTCGACGACCTTGCGCCGGGTTCCCGCGATCCGGTATCCCACCAACTTCATGCCCTGGGCCTCTTCCGCCTGGATGACGATGACGCGGGCCTTTTTGCCGGTCTTCCTGTCGGTATGGATCGCATATTGCGGGATCTCGATGTCCAGCGGTTTGCCGACCGGCCTGCCATTGGAAGTGGCGACGAATACGGCGCAGCCGGCCTTGACGTCGGCCACGGTCGCCGCGCGGCCGCTGACGAAGCAGGTCTGGGGCAGGTCCGGCCAGGCATCGTTGCCGGCCTGGGCGGCCATGCACACCGTCAGCAGAAAAGCGGCGATCAGCCAGCGTGTCATGAGTGCCTCGCGCATCAAAAGGAATTCAGGAGCCCGCATGATACCCCAGCTTGGGGCCGGAGGCGGCAATCGGCCGGCCTGGCGTTGCCGCTCCACAGCCCGCATGTCCGCGATGCTCTTCGTGGGTCAGGGTCATTGGGCCATTGCGGATTGATACTTGACTGTGCGTGTCGGCATTACTAGAATGAAGGTGCCTGTTCAGGCGGATACGCACAGCAGCATGGGAACCGCAAGGTTCACTTCATGCGTCTATCATGGAGAGGAGGTAACTGCCATGAGCAAATATGTCGACGAGTTGCACAACAAGGAAGATGCCGGTTCATTCGGGAGCGCTGTTCTCCTGTTTGTGGCGATCTTTGTTGGCCTGACTATTCTGGGCTCCATTTTCTGGTCGGCGTTCTAGGTCGGCCGGTTGTTTGAATAGCAGCGCCGCCGGGTTCGGTTATCCGGATTCCGCGGGGGATTGGCAGGGCGGCCCAAGTGTTCGCCAGCGGCGCATCATCGCACGGATGGGCGCTGCATATCGCGTCCGCGCGGCCGCACGATCACCCGCCCGGGGGATTACGAATCCGCCGGCAGCGATTGCGATGGCAATCCCGGCTGCCGGTCCGAGAGTCTGGCATGGCACTTCCTCGATTAATACTGATCGCGGGTATTCCATCGGCCGGCAAGACGTACTTTGGCGACTGGCTGGAAACCAACCACGGTTTTCTGCATATCGATGATGTCAGCGGAAACCGGCTCAGGCTTTACGGTCTGCACATGGCATGGGAGCAGTCGCTGCTGGCGCATGACGCGCATCCTTTCATTGCCGAACTCCAGAACCAGAATCGTCCCGCCATCCTGAACTGGAGCTTTCCACTGGATTCGCTGCCTTTTTTGGCGCTGCTGAAACATTCGGGCCTCAGCCTGTGGTGGTTCGATGCGGACATCAAGCGCGCCCGTCGCGAGCATATACGCAATGGCAAGGATGCGAGGGCCTTCGATGTCCAGGTGGCGGATATTGCTGCCCATCGGGTGCAGATCGATACCGTGTTCCAGCCGAATATGCTGCAGGTGCTCCCCGCCCGGGGCGAGCGCCTGCCGCCGGAAGCCATATTCGAGATCATGTCGCGCTCTGCCTGAGCGTTGTCCGGCCATCCGCTCAAGCGCCGGGCAGCCGTTCATGCACGGAGCAGCCGGGGCGCGAACGCGACTATAATGAGCCCGGTACAATAATAATGCCGGGAGCCGGGTGATGAAATATTTCGAGTGGATGCCGCCCGAGGCGGTGCACGTGTCCTTCGTGCTGTTTCTGTCCTTCCTCATCGGGCTGGAGCGCGAGGAGCGCAAGGGCACGGACGGCGCCCATTCCTTCGGCGGCGTGCGGACCTTCCCGCTCATCGGCCTCGTCGGTTACATCCTCAGCCTGCTATCCGGCGGCAATATCTTCGTGCAGGCCATCGGCTTTGCCGTGATCGGCATGTTCCTGATGATCTCGTACTGGCACAAGCTCACCACCTCGCAGTATTCCGGCATCACCTCCGAGATGTCGGGCCTCGCCACCTATCTCGTGGGGCCCCTGGTTTACCATGAACAATACTGGATCGCCACCACGCTCACCGTGACCAGCGTCATCCTGCTCGAACTCAAGGGCGGCCTGGAAAACCTTGCCCGGCGTATCGGGCCCGGCGACATCCTGACCTTCGCCAAGTTCATGGCGCTTTCCGCGGTGGTCCTCCCGTTGCTGCCGGATACGCCCTTGACCCAGTTCGCCCTCAATCCGTTCAAGGCCTGGCTGGTTGTGGTCGCGGTGAGCGGCATTTCCTACGGCAGCTATGTGCTGCAGCGGCTGATGAAGGGCGAGGGCGGCATCATTCCGGCTGCGATACTGGGCGGCGCCTATTCGTCCACCGTCGCGACGGTCGCGCTGGCGCGCAGGTCCAGGGGCGAAGAGCAACCCCATCTGTTTTCCGGCGGGATACTGATTGCCTCGGGCATGATGTACCTCAGGCTCGCGGTATTGCTGGCGATGTTCAACCGTAGCCTGCTGGAGCGGCTGGGGGTGCCTTTCGTGGCGCTGGGACTGTTTGCCATGGGCGCGGGGTGGCTATGGTCCCGGCGCGGCGGCCCCGGCGCCCTCAAGACCAGCGCGCCCGAGCCGCGGAACCCGCTGGAGATCAGCGCCGCGCTGTTCTTCGCGGCGCTGTTCGTGGTCATGATGATGGCCACTCATTTCGCCGCCACCTACCTCGGCAACGCGGGCGTTTACACGCTCGCCGGCGTCATGGGCGTGACCGACGTCGATCCTTTCATCATGGGGCTTACGCAATCTTCGCCCGCGTTGACGCCGCTCAACGTCGCCGCAGCCTGCATCCTTATTGCCGCAGCCAGCAACAACCTGATCAAGGGCCTTTACGCCTACAGCCTGGGCTCGCGCAGGGCGGGCGTGTTCAGTCTGGCCTTTCTTTCCGGCCTTGCCGCGCTGGGGCTGGTTCCGCTCCTGCTGCTATAGGCGAAAAAAAGCCCGCATCCTTGACGGATGCGGGCTTCGCCACGCACTGAGGGGGAGGGGGTTTAGTGCGTGGACTTGGACATCAGGCGCAGCATCTTCACGTTGATCACGAGAAAACGGAAGAACTGCCAGATAAGCGAGGTGCGCATGTAGCGGGTGAACCCGGTCGGCACCGGCGGATAATACGCCTGCTGATAAGGCGCCTTGTTCAGGGGTTTGTTGGACATGCTGTCTCCTTGAGTTTCAAAGGTTGTCGTTCGCGTATTCCGCCGCCATCAATCCGGCAGCAGGGACCAGCCCGGCTTCATCTGCGCCTGGTAGATGAACAGGTGGTGCAGCGTATATTTCATCCAGTGTCCGGCCAAACCTATTTCGCCGAAGGTCAGGCTGGTGTCGCGGCCGTACTCGGGATACTTCTCGAAGTCGGGGACCACGGGGTATACCGTCATCGAGGCGGCCGAGCCGGAGAAGAAGGAGGCGCCGGTGGAGGCGACACAGGCCGCGCCCATTTCCGCCATGGAAGCTTCATGGGTCGGCTCGGGTGCGCCGTTGATCATGTCGCGGATGCTGCGCGACACGGCAATCGCCATCGAGGCGGAGGGCATGCCGGTGCGCGGCGGGGTGGGGCTGATCTGGGTGTCGTTGGGGCTCTTCATCACCTTGCTGATCGGATGCGGCGGCGCGAATGCGATGCCGATGGCGAACAGGCTCTTGAAGGTCGGGTTCTGATAGCGCTTCGGCCAGTCCTTCGCGGACCAGTCCTCGAACGCACGAGGCGTGTAGTCGGCATCCACCTTCATGAAGCCGTTGGGCGCGAAGATTTGCGCGGTGATGTCCTCGCCCGCCTTGTTGAACGCCTTCAGGCCCACGCCGGCGAACGGCGGGATCAGCATGGAGAAGTCGAACGCCAGTTCATGGAAGGTGCCCTCCAGGGTCTCGTAGTGGATCTTGCCGGCTTCCACCTTCTTCACGTGTGCACGGGTGATCCATTCGATGCCGCGCTCAACCATCAGCGATTCGGCAAAGGTCTTGGCGTTGGTGACGTAGCCGCCGCGCTTGATATGAACGCCGCCCATGCCGAAGTCGCCCAGCTCGTACTCGTTGCTGATCCAGATCACGCGCGCCTTGTCACGCACACCGGCCTCGCGCAGGACGTGGTCGACGTTGTAGATGTACTCGAAGGCCGCGCCCTGGCAAGTGCACATGCCGTGGCCGGTGCCGATCACGATGGTGCGTTGTTCGCCTTTGCGCAGATCGGCGATGATCTTTTCCAGCTTGTGGTTGGCTTCCACGGCGTGGCTGGCGGTGCAGACCGAGACGGTATGGCCGTGGTCGGGGCCCAGGCCCTCGGTCGCGCCGAAGTTCAGCTTCGGACCGGTGGCGTTGATCAGGTAATCGTAAGCGATGTCTTCCTTCTGCCCGGCCTTGGCAGGCAGGGTGTATTCCACGGAGACGAAGGGCTTGCTGTTGGTCTCGCTGCCCTCGGGATGGATGGAAAGCGCTTTTGCCTGGCGGAACTGGATGCTGGTCTTGCTGTAGATTGCCGCCAGGTCGAAAGTGACCTGTTCCTCCTTCATTTGCCCCACGCCGACCCAGATATTGGACGGAATCCAGTTCCATTTTGCGTTGGGGGAAACCACCACGATCTCGTGGCTCTTGCCCAGCATCTTGTGCAGATGACGGGCTGCGGTGTGTCCGGCGACGCCGGCGCCGAGAATTACTACTCTTGCCATTTCATTACCTCCAGGGGTTTTTCAAAAAATCGAACGACGCTGCCTCATGCGCCATAGCTGTTCGTGTCCTTGTGCAGGGGCAGCCTCTGGCTGCGCCATGCGTCGATGCCGCCTTCGATCGAGGCGACGTTGCGGTAGCCCATGCGTTGCAGGTTGAGCGTAGCCAGGGTAGAGCGGCCGCCGGTCTTGCAGTAGACCAGCAGCCGACAGTCCCTGTCGGACAGCAGCGGATGTTCGCCGATGCGGAATTCCAGTACGCCGCGCGGGATGTTGATCGCCCCGTTGAGGCATTCGGACTCGTATTCGCCGGTTTCGCGAACATCGAGACAGAACGCCCCTTCCTGCAGCATTTGCGCAGCCCGTATGGGCGAGACCTCGGTAATCTGAGCCTTGGCCTCCGCCACGAGCAATTGCGGTGTCATCATTGCGTCATTCTCCTGATTGAAAAAAAGTCAGCCTGCGACCAGCCACAGGCCAACACCCATGAGCGGCCACGATACCCAGGGCGAGAATGCGACGCGCCAGATGCGATGCACCGGCACGAAGCCCACCCCGTGCACGAAGCCCGCGCACACCCCAAGCATGACCAGCGACAGCAGGCCGTGCCCGGCATGGGCCAGCGCCTGCGGATAGGTAAATATCAGGCCGCTGGTCGCCACCGCCAGCAGCAGCGAAACCGCGCGCAGTACCGCCGCGGCTGCGCCGCTGCGGTGCGCATTCGCTGCCGCGGCGCTCATGATTTATCCCCGGCGGGGGATTGTTCCGCCGCGGCGCAAGCCTGCGCATCGCACACCGTGGTGTTGACGATGGCCAGCAGCACGGCCATGGTGACTCCGAGTATCCAGGCGAAATACCACATAACTTTCTCCTTCTAATGTAGAAAAACTACTGCGGCGGCCATCTGCGGTGTTGCGCGGTGCTCGGCATCCTCATGTACAGAAAAGTACACTCCGGTGCCTGCGCGCCGTGCGCCTTGCATCTGGCTATCCTCATTGCGTTTTTCGATGTGTTTCATGTTTGGATAAGCCGGTTTGTTTAGTACGCCGACTTGTCGTTCGCGGTGATGAACGCTTCCGTGATCTTTCCGGACATCTTCTTGTACGCCCAGCTGGTGTACACGATGATGATCGGCAGGAAGATGATGGTGGCGACCAGCATCAGGCCCAGCGTGAACTGCGAGGACACGCTGTCCCACACGGTGAGGCTGGAGCGCGGGTCGGTGCTGGAGGGCATCACGAACGGGAACAGCGAGACGCCTGCGGTGCCGATGATGCCCAGCATGCTGATGGACGATCCGACGAAGGCCGTCAGCGGCTTCTTGAGAAATGCCGCGAGCATCGCCAGCAGGCCGCCCGCGAACGCTGCGCCGGGCACCAGCATGGTGGCCGGATACAGCGTGTAGTTCTTGAGCCAGGCGCCGGTCTCCTGCACCACGGTCTTGTCCATCGGGTTCGGCAGGGCGTTGGGGTCGACCACGCTGGTGATCGCAAAGCCCTTGATGCCGGAGGCGATCCATACGCCGGCCGCGGCGAAGGCGGCCAGGGTGATTGCGCCGAACACCAGCGAAGCCGTGCGCACGCGGCGGAAGATGTCGCCCTCGGTGCGGATCATCAAGTAATTCGCGCCGTGGGATGTAATCATCGCCGAGCTCACCACGCCTGCGAGCAGAGCGAAGGGGTTGAGCAATTCCCAGAAGCTGCCGGTGTAGAAGCTGCGCAGGTCGTTGTCGAAATGGAAGGGCACGCCCTGCAGCAGGTTGCCGAATGCCACGCCGAAGATCAGCGGGGGCACGAAGCCGCCCACGAACAGGCCCCAGTCCCAGGTCCTGCGCCATTTGGGGTTCTCGATCTTGCTGCGGTAATCAAAGCCGACGGGGCGGAAGAACAGCGACCACAGCACGGCCAGCATCGCCCAGTAGAAGCCGGAGAAGGCGGTGGCATAGACCAGCGGCCAGGCGGCGAAGATCGCGCCGCCGGCAGTGATGAACCACACCTGGTTGCCGTCCCAGTGCGGGCCGACCGTGTTGATCATGATGCGGCGTTCCACATCGGTCTTGCCGGCAAAGGGCAGCAGGGTGCCCACGCCCATGTCGTGGCCGTCCATGATGGCGAAGCCGAGCAGCAGCGCGCCGACCAGCACCCACCAGATGATTTTTAGTGTTTCGTAATCCAGCATGGTTCTCTCCTTAGTGTGCGGCCTTGTCGGCGAAATAGCGGCCGGTGCCCAGACTGCCCGGGCCCTTGCGTGCGAACTTGAACATCAGGTAGAGCTCGATGACCAGCAGTCCGGTATAGAAGGTGATGAAGCCGGTGAGCGAGCCGTACAGGCTGCCTGGGGACAGGCTGGAGGCCGAGAGGTGCGTGGGCAGCATGCCGTAGACGGTCCACGGCTGGCGCCCGTACTCGGCCACGAACCAGCCCAGCTCAGCGGCCAGCCACGGCATGGGGATGAAATACACCGCCCAGCGCAGCAGCCAGCGCTGTTTCATGAACGTGCCCTTGACCGTGTGGTAGAGCGAGAGCGTGAGCAGCAGGGCGAAGCCGAAGCCCAGCGCCACCATGAGGCGGAACGACCAGAACATGGGCGCCACGCGGGGCACGGTGCTGTCCACGGCCTTCTGGACCATGTCCGGCGTGGCCTTGGTGACGTCTTCGGTGTACTGCTTGAGCAGCAGGCCGAATCCGAGGTCTGCCTTGTGCGCCTCGAACTGCGCCTTGGCTGCCGCGTCATTCTTGTCCTTGCGCAGCTCTTCCATTGCGCTCACGGCGAGCATGCCGGACTCGATACGGCCGCGATTCTTCTCCTTGATCTCGGCGATGCCCGGGATCTCCTTGTTGAAGCTGCGGGTGCCAATGATGCCCATCACATAGGGAATCTTGATGGCCCAGTCGTTGCGCTGCTCCTTTTCATTGGGCATGGCGATCAGGTTGAATGAGGCGGGCGCCTTTTCCGTATGCCACATTGCTTCCATCGCGGCCAGCTTGGTCTGCTGCGCTTCGGAAACGGTGTAGCCCGATTCGTCGCCCAGCACGATCACCGACAGCGCCGAGGCGAAGCCGAAGGCGGCGGCGATGCGGAACGAGCGGCGCGCAAACTCGATGTCACGCCCCTTCAGCAGGTACCAGGACGAGATGCCCAGCACGAAGATCGAGGCGGTCACATAACCGGCCGAAACGGTGTGCACGAACTTCGCCTGGGCGGTGGGGTTGAAAATCACGTCCCAGAAGCTCGCCAGTTCCATGCGCATCGTGGTGTAGGAGAAGTGGGCGCCCACCGGGTCCTGCATCCAGCCGTTGGCGATCAGGATCCACAACGCCGAAAGGTTGGAGCCGACCGCGGTGAGAACGGTCACCAGAAAGTGCTGCCCCTTGGTGAGGCGGTCCCAGCCGAAGAAGAACAGGCCGATGAAGGTGGACTCCAGGAAGAACGCCATCAGGCCTTCAATCGCCAGCGGCGCACCGAAAATGTCGCCCACGTAGTGGGAGTAATAAGCCCAGTTCGTGCCGAACTGGAATTCCATGGTGAGCCCGGTGGTCACGCCCAGGGCAAAGTTGATGCCGAACAGCTTGCCCCAGAAGCGGGTCATGTCTTTGTATACCTGTTGTTTCGTCACAAGGTATGCGCCTTCCATGATTACCAGCAGGAAAGTCATGCCCAACGTGAGCGGAACGAACAGGAAGTGGTACAGCGCGGTGACCGCGAATTGCAGCCGTGATAGATCCACCAGTTCAGTGCTAATCATCTTCCTTACCTCCTTTGCTTCGACGTTTTTGCCAAATCGTTGTGTTGCAGATCTCTCGCGCCGTCCACTTGCGCCTTGCTTGTCTGGGGATGCAGCATCGCGTTGGCGGCCTGGTCCGGCGTCATCTCGCCCTGGCCGTGGCCGCTGAAGAACGCCCACCACAGCACGGAGAGGCCGACCAGCTTGATCACGGTCACGATGGCCAGTTTGCGCGTCAGCGGGTGCCGGCTCCACGGGAGCCCGGCGAGCGGCTGGACGGTTTGCGTATGGGTGAGCAGCGCTTTCATGTGCACTCCAGAAGTTCTTGTCTCGCACCTATTAGTGCATAATGCGTGCCACAGCCGCCGCCCCGAAACGAATTGATTGTTCTACAAGAATATTTTTATGCGCAATGATCGGCGGCCGGGGAACTTGAGTGGCTGCGGGCTGTCATAACTGGCAGTCGGTTCGACCTCGGTGATTACTAAAACTGTCATTTATGGCAGAATTCAGTTTTTCCGGGTTGCGCCCCTTTTTTCGGAGAAACCGCCCCTGCAGGCAGAAGACACCCATGACCGAAGCCGCCATTGCCGAGTTGCTGTCCTACCTCAATACGCTGCCCGAGCCGCGCATTGTGGTCAGCCGCGACTACACGATCCTGGGGGCGAATCGCGCCTATCTCGAGCATTACCATGCGGGCGACAAGCCCGTGGCGGGCCGCCATTGTTACGAGGTGTCCCACCACTTCAGCCGTCCCTGTGATGAGGAGGGCGAATCCTGCCCGTTGAAATCCGCCCTGCACAGCAACCAGCCCCAGCGCGTTCTGCACATCCACCATACGCCGCGCGGCGATGAACATGTGGACGTGGAACTCACTCCCATCTTCAATGCCGAGAAGGAGCTGGAATATTTCATCGAGAAGATCTACACCGTGCGTGCCGCCAGCGCCACGGCCGCAGGTGACCTGGTGGGACGTTCGCCTGCCTTCAAGCGCATGCTGGAACAGATTACCCGCGTGGCGCCTTCGGCCGCCAACGTCCTGCTGCTGGGCGAGTCGGGCACCGGAAAGGAGCTGGCGGCGCAGGCTGTCCACGGTGCCAGCCTGTGTGCCGGAGGCCCTTTTGTTGCCGTGGATTGCTCCAGCCTGCCCGAGAATCTGTTCGAGAGCGAACTTTTCGGATATGAAAAAGGCGCGTTCTCGGGTGCCACCCAGCGCAAGCAGGGCCTCGTGGAGGCCGCCAACGGCGGCACGCTGTTCCTGGATGAAGTGGGCGACATTCCCCTGGGCCTGCAAGTCAAGCTGCTGCGCCTGCTGGAGACCAGCACCTACCGCCGCGTCGGCGGCGTCGAGCCGCTGCGCGCCGATTTTCGCCTGGTGGCGGCCACCCACCGCGACATCAAGCAGATGATCGCCGACGGCCGCTTCCGTCAGGACCTCTACTACCGCATCAGCACCTTCCCGATCGCGCTGCCCTCGCTGCGCGAGCGCGTGGAAGACCTGCCCCTGCTGATGGAAGCGCTGATCAGGCGTGTCGGCGGGGGACGCGTGCGCGCCGTGCATCCCGCGACCCTGATGTGCCTGTCGCAATACAGCTTTCCCGGCAACATCCGCGAGCTGCGCAACCTCATCGAGCGCGCCTGCCTGCTGGCCGACGGCGACATCCTGCTGCCCGAACATTTCCCCGAGCCCTGCGCCGTGGACGCCGTCGCGCCGGACGGTCCGGGCTATGCCGAGATCATGACGCTGGAAGAAGTCGAGCGCTCCTACCTCGAATGGCAGATGCGCCATTCCGGACTGGGCAGGAAGGAACTGGCGGAAAAGCTGGGCATCAGCGAGCGAACCCTGTTTCGCAAGCTGGAAAGACTGGGCGTGTAATCACCTTCGCCGGACCGACGCGATGCGCACCCTCAACGACTATGTGGAATCCGCCGCCCTCGAATACTGGCAGGAGACCGGCCGGGCAGACCTCGATCCGCTGTGGATCGCCGAATACTTCCAGGATGGCGGCGTGATGGACGACCATCCGCGACTCAACGTGGTGGCTTTCTTTGCGCTGGTGGAAAAGATGCTGGCGCAAAATCTCGAGCGCGCGGAAAAGCAGGCACGTCTGGAACGGGAGAAGGCGAGCCACTCCGGTGAACGGAGCGGGTAGCGGGTGAATCTCGGTCCGGTGGTGGTCTCCAACTTCCTGTTTTCAATGTTATTTCATTGGCACCAATAGTTCGTGCGCAAGCGTCCGGGTTGAGCTAGAATCGCGCCCGCTTGGGCGGGATGCCGACTGGCGGCTCCGCTTTTTCGGAGGCCATTTTGGCACCATGGACGACATACAGATCGTGACGCGCACCGACGACGGGCGCGTTTTTTATGACATGCCCGAAGCGCGCACCAATCCCTGCTTCGACTGCGGCGCATGTTGCCGCCACTTCCGTGTTTCCTTCTACCACGGCGAACTCGACAGCCAGCCCGGCGGCTATGTGCCCGCAGAGCTTACCGTCCAGATCACGCCGTTTCGCGCCTGCATGAAGGGCACCGAATCCGGCAAGGGGCTGTGCATCGCGCAGCAGCCTGACGGCCGCTGCGCGATTTACGAGGAGCGTCCCTCGGTTTGCCGCGAGTTTCCCGTGTTCATGCCCGACGGCACGATGAACCCGGATTGCCTGCGGCTGCGCGCGATCTATGGCGTAAAGTGAGGCCGGGGCAGCGTCTCTGGGCAGCGCGCGGAACGCGTGGTTTTCCTCGCAGCGCAACCCGTTCGAGATTCCCGGGAAGCTGCGGCAGGCGTCCCATGTCGGGTGCGGCACCCCCTTGTCTCCGCTATTGCCCCCACCGGCTGTCCGCTTGAATCCGCAACGCACGGGGAGTAGCATGTTCCAAGTAAAGTTGGAATGTATCGTCGCGGAACCATGACGGCGGTGGTGTGGGCCGATGCCTGTCCATCAGTTCTGCGGCGCCGTTGGGGGCGTACTAGCGTGAATATCGAAGATCAAATTGAAGCGGCAACGGGGTTGGCGTGGAAGTCACTCGACACGGCGGATGCTTCGCTATACCTCGTCGCGATGATAGATACTCTTGTCGCAATGTCGGATGCGTATCAAAATGGCGACAGCGCGCGGGTCAGGAAGCTGGCCTCGGGGCTGGGTATACTGGCCACCGAGGATTATTCCTTCCTTAATAGCGACCTGGGCGGACTTGTAACCGATATCGTGGTTGAACTCTCCGGATAGCATTGGCTCTTGCGCCCGTCCAGCGGGCCGCCCTCGCCCGAATGCACGCAGGGTCCATCCTTAACCGCTGGAGGGTTGACATGGATGCGAAGCGCAAAGACGAATTCGTGCAGAGCTGGATGGCTATCCAGACCTCATTGCCGGGAACCGAGCCTTACGAATCCAACTTCTGGGCGCACGAGGAACTGGCGGATCTGTGCGAATTCAGCCCGGACGATGCCTGGGAAGTGATCCTGGCGCTGGTGCATGCGACCAGGGCGGACACGCTGCTGCAGGCTATAGGCGCGGGTCCGCTTGCCGACCTCATGACGCTGCATGGCGAACAGTATATTGCACTGGTGGAGGGAGCAGCCGAGGCGGACGGCCGGTTTCGCATGGCGATGACAGGCGCCTGGCTGGATGGCGAGGATACGCCGGTGTGGAAGAAGTATTACGAGATCGCCGGCATAGAACCGCCTTTTCCCAACGAAGGGTCGTGACGGGATGAGCGACGACCGATGAATGCGCTGATGTGGTATGTCTTCGGCGCCAGCCTCTTCCTGTTCCACTTGCTGAATTACCTGCTCGTGGGCGCCATGCGGCGCAATCACCCGGCCTTGTACCAGGCTCTGGGCGCCCCGTCCGCCTTTCATTTCCTGGTGTACCGGAGAGACTTCATTTCCCATCCCTACACGGCCCTCATCCTCCGGCGGGAATACCGGGAGAAGCTGAAGCAATTTCACGAGCTCCGCCAGATGGCGCAAGCGGCCATGGCCTGCGGCGTGGTGTGCGTGACGGCGGGCGCCACCTTGTGGCTGGTGCTGCCGCACTGATCCAGGCGGCCCGCGTCGGGCGCGGTGTTCACATGAATTTCAGTTTCGGGTCCGCGGCGGGCGCTGGTGAGCGCCTCTGACAAGACGCGACCAGGCGCCGTGCGGCATCCGCCCTGTCCGGCGCCAGCCTGACGGCGGCGTTCGCATCGTTCAGCGCTTTTGGGCAGTTGCCGATGGCGGCGTAGGCCGCACTGCGGTTGAGGTAGGCGGCGGGAACCGCGGGATCGAGGGCGATCGCGATGCTCAGGTCGCGGATCGCGTGCCGGTATCGGCCTAGCGCGATCTGGCATGCCCCGCGATTTGCCCATCCGTCCGCAAAGCGCGGGTCGGTGCGGATCGCGTTGGAGGCGAGGCTGAGGCAGGAGGGAAAATCGCCGCGCCCGATGGCAATGTAGGCAAGCTCGGAATAGGCTTGTGCCCGGATCTGCCGAAAGGTGAGCGCCTTGTTGAAGTCCTCCTCGGCTTTCTTCATTTCCCCCATGTCCACCAGCAGCCTGCCGCGGCTCAGCAGCAAGGGATTTTTCCGCTGGGGCGCAAGCTCCAGCGCGCGGTTGAAGTCCGCCAGCGCGAGCGGGAGCTTGCCCAGGCCTTTGTAGCAGTAGGCCCGGTTTTCATAGACGACAGGCGCCATTTCAGGGGCGAGCCGCAAAGCCCGGTTGTAATCGGCGATAGCCCGCTCGAACTTGCCCAGTTGCTGGTAACATGCGGCGCGGTTCTCGTAGATGGCGGCCGCGCCGGGCATGATACGGAGCGCCTGATCAAACTTGGCGATGGCCGTCCGCCATTCGTGCCGTGTCATCAGGGCAATGCCTTGCGAGACCAGCTTTTCCACGGCAGGCGGAAAGTGCGGCCGTGCGTTCGGGCCGGCGTACCACTGCAACTGGCCTGAATCGGGCGCATCGGCGGCCCGGCTTGCTGCCAGCGGCGGCGCCGCGGCGAGCAGCAGTGCGATGGCAATGATGGCAGGCTTCCTCATATCCTGCGGGCCTGTGCGGGAATCCAGGGCCGTTGCGTCATGCGGCGCACACCCGGTTGCGTCCGGCGTTTTTTGCCGCATACAGGGCTTCGTCGGCGCGCTTCAGTATCGCATCGACGTTGCCGTCCTGCGATTCCAGCGAGGCGACGCCCAGCGAGACCGTGAGATGCAGGCCCTTGCCGTCCCGTGTCTGCACGCCGGAATCGGCGACCGCATGCCGCAGCCGCTCTGCCGTTTCGAGCGCCTGCTCCATCGCGGTTTCGGGCAGCAGGATCGCGAATTCCTCGCCGCCCAGCCGACCGAGTATGTCGTTGTTGCGAAGCACGCCGGTGCATATTTCCCCCATCTTGCGCAGCACCGTGTCTCCGACATCGTGGCCGTAGGTGTCGTTGACTTGCTTGAAATAGTCCACATCCAGCATCAGCATGGCGAGCGGCTCGTGGTGGCGCCGTGCGCGCGACAGTTCCTTTTCCGCCAGTTCGAAGAAGTGGCGCCGATTGCTCAGGCCGGTCAGCATGTCGATGTGCGCTTGATGTTCGAGCTCGCGCTCCAGTTCCTTGCGCTCGGTCACATCGGTTACCACGCCGCTCCACAGACTCCCCCAGTCGCCGTGCTGGGTGGCGTCGGCGGCGATGCGCAGCCACCGCGTTTCCCCGCGCACGATGAAGCGGCCCTCCCAGCGGAAAGGCCGGAGGGTGTTGGCGGACTCGCGGTTCGATTTGGTCAGGCTTTCCGCATCGTCGGGGTGCGCCGCGGAAAAGGCCGACCCGGCATCCGCCAGCACCAGAGCGGCATGTACGCCCAGTATCTGGCAAAACACCGGGCTTACATACTCGAAGCTGTAGGAGCCGTCGGCGCGGAACCTGAACTGGTATACACCGACCGGGATGCTGCGCGTCAGTTCATCGTAACGGGCATGGCTGTTTGCGAGTTCAAGCTGCGTCTGCCTGCGGCTCAGCGTGACCAGCGCCAGCACCCAGCTGCCCAGCCCCAGCGTGAGGTAGAGGCCGCCGAACAGCACTTCGGTACCGGTCTGTTTGAAGATGGAATCGGCGGACAGCACACCGGCCGGGATAAACGATACCAGCTTCCAGCGATAGCTACGCGCGCCCGGCACCTGGCTGCTTGACAGGAGATGCTGGTTGGACAGCAGCGGATAGACCGTTTCGAAGACGAAAAGACCGTGTTCGGTCAGGAGGTGGCCATTCTCGCGGCCTGATATGGCAGGCCATTCGAGCGGGAACTCGTTGCGGAATGTCCGATAGTCCTTTCCCCGCATGAACCCCCATTCATGGCTGAGGTCCGGGTGAGCAAGCCAATAGCCGTCGCTGTTCAGCAGCATGGCGTGGCGTCCGCCGCCGCGCATGATTTCGCGGAATTTCCTGATCAACTCGTCACCGAGATAATTGAATACCAGCACACCTTTCTTGCGGCCCGCGCTATCGAATACCGGGGTGGCGAAGCGTATCATCGGCTTGTAGGGAATCTCCAGTTGACCGTGCTCGATGTTCAGGTCGAGCGGGGAAACGTAGATCTCGTTGCCCTTGAGTTTGATCGCTTCGCGAAAATAATAGCGGGAGGACTTGTCCTGCAGTTCCCCGCTGGGGACGATGGCGGCGGCGCCGTTGTTGAAATTGACGCGGATGACCTCGCGCCCGCGGGTATCCAGGTAGCGGATCTGGCCGTAGCGGTGCTTTTCCCGGGCGAACTGGAGGAACAGATGAGCCAGGTCGTCTTTCCAGACCGGGCTGCCGCTGTTGAGGTAGTGCTTGAGCGAGGGCAGGTTGGCGATCAGCCTGAGATCCGCGCCTATCTCGCCGAAATTTTCTCCGATCTGTTCGGCCGCCAGTTCGACGCGCGATTTCTCGCGCAGTTCCGTCATGTCGAGGCGTATCTTGCCGTCGATATGGGCACCGAGCAGAATGGCGGCGGTCAGCGCGGCTGCAACGGGAACAGACTGTGTCAAAACGCCAGCGCAATGGTAGCTGGGCCGGGGCGCAAGGCCGTTTTGTGATCGCAGTCAATCGCGAGCGCCAGAAACAAGATTGAGATCGGAACAGTGGCGTGAT
>Ga0075276_10000140_pt1 | contig 21426 bp, 24 predicted proteins | sample SF_Rice_5C_80N_4_FD_69770 | JGI IMG/M metagenome (GOLD analysis project Ga0075276, IMG submission 69770) | Rice paddy soil microbial communities from Twitchell Island, California, USA - SF_Rice_5C_80N_405 | ecosystem: Environmental > Terrestrial > Soil > Paddy field/soil | place: USA: Twitchell... | reverse complement strand
TGTGAGGCCTACCAGTACCACAGGGGCATGGGCGTGGCCAATATGGACAACCCGCACATGTGGGCGCTGTACATCGCCAGCTTCATCTTCTGGATCGGCATGAGTCACTCCGGAACATTGCTGTCGGCGATTCTGCACATCATGCATGCCGACTGGCGTAAGCCGATCTACCGCTTCGCCGAGGCGATGACCACCTTCTCGCTGCTGACGGCAGGCTTGTTCGTGGCCGTTCACCTCGGGCGGGTGTGGCAGATCTACTATGCGCTGCCTTACCCGAACGAGCGCTGGGCCTGGCCGAACTTTCAGTCTCCGCTGCTGTGGGACGCGATGGCGGTCTTCACTTACCTGAGTTCGTCCATGCTGTTCCTGTACGTCGGCTCGATTCCGGACATCGCGATCGCGCGCGACAACATCCATCCCGGCTGGCGCAAGAAACTCTACGCGCTGCTCTCGCTGGGCTGGGAAGGAACGGACCGCCAGTGGCGCAACTTCCGTATGACCTACCTGACGATCGCCTGCTTCCTGATTCCGCTGGCGGTGTCGGTACACTCCATCGTGGCGACGGACTTCGCGGTTTCGCAGCAGCCTGGCTGGCACGTGACCTCGTTCCCCCCGTACTTCGTGGCGGGCGCGCTGTACTCCGGCTGTGCCGCGATCATCACGCTGTTCATTATCCTGCGCTACGTGTTCAAGTTCGAGGAATACATGACGCTGCCCATCCTGCGCAAGGTCGTGCGCCTGACGTTCGCGATTGCCATGGTGTGGACCTACCTGAACTGCGTGGAATTCGCCTCGGCGTGGTATAGCCATGATCAGGCCGCGAAGGATGTGCTGGTCCAGAAGGCGACCGGTCCCTATTCACCGTTCTTCTGGGCAATGATCTTCTGCGGTTCCGTCGTGCCGTTCTCGATGATGGTCAAGAAATGGCAGACCAACATTCCCGTCATGTTCGCCGTTTCGCTGCTGCTGAATGTGGGCATGTTCCTGGAGCGCTGGATGATCGTTTCGCCCACCTATTCCCACGGCTACTATCCCTGGACCTGGGATCACGACCAGTGGCCCAGCATGATCCAGTGGGGTATCGTGTTCGGCAGCTTCGGCTGGTTCACCTTCCTGTTCATGGTGTTCTGCAAGATCATACCGTCGGTCTCGATGTACGAGGTGAAGGAGATGGTCTATCACCGCAGGCTGGCGACGAAGAAGAAAGAACTTGCTACAGAGGGGGCGCACTAATATGAGCAAACGATACATGCTTGCGTTGTTCAATAACTTTGACGAGGCGGAGAAGGTCGTAGGCGAACTCCGTTCCGCCGAAATCAGGGGGTTCAACGCGGACGACGACCTGACCGTCAAGTCGCCGATCGAGCACCCCGACGTCGAGGAGTTTCTTGGTCCGAAGCCGGTCAAGGTCCAGTGGTTCACCCTGGTCGGCGCCTGCCTGGGCGGGTTGCTGGGCTTCCTGTTCATCTCCAGCGCGCAGGCCAACTTCTTCGCGCAGATGAAAGGCGGCAAGCCCATCATCCCGATTCCGCCCAACATGGTGCTGACCTATGAGTTCTTCATTCTGGGCGGCGTATATATCACCGTGCTCGGATTCCTGATCTGCGCCGGCCTGCCGGCGCGCCGTTCGCCGCTATACAGCGCCAAAGTGTCCGAGGATCAGATCGGCATCCTGGTGAAGGCCGAAGAGGCTGCGGCGGCAACGCTGAAGGGGATTTTCACCAAGCACAAGGCATTGGAAATACAGGAAGAGGCGGGCCGATGAAAAAACTTACACTAGCAACCATTTTGTTCATGGCGCCGGTGGTGGCGCAGGCATGGCCCTGGTCCAAGGACATGTCGGAGCAGATCAGCATCAAGCCCCAGGAGAGCGTCGATCCGCAGCACCCGGGGATGGCCGTCTATCCCGAGCACTCGGTGCCGATTCCGGGCACCACCGTTTTCGTCAAGGACAAGGACGCCGCGGAAAAGATGAAGAATCCGGTTCCGGCGGACCAGAAGTCGCTGAACTTCGGCGGCAAGCTGTTCGGCATCTACTGCACTCCCTGCCATGGCTACAAGGGCCATGGTGATGGGCTGGTCGGCAAGAAGCTGATCCTGCAGCCGTTTAACCTGACCTCCGACATGACCAAGGGACGCACCGACGGCTACATCTTCGGCATGATGACGTTCGGCGGGGCGGTGATGCCGTCGTATGCCAACGATCTCTCGCCGACCGAGCGCTGGAACGTCGTCAATTACGTACGCAAGGTCCTGCAGCAGGGCGAGGCCGTGACGGTCAACGTCAACGGCCGGTAACTCAAGGGAGAGCAAGCATGATTTCTTACAGTAACTGGTCGGTTCTGACCATGGCCTTCGTGATAGTGACCTATCTCGCCTTGAGCGGGGTGGCCCTGTCATCGGTGCTGTATCTGGTGGGCGCGAAGTGGCGCTTCCAGATCCGGCAACTCGCCGTCTCTTTGTACGCTCTGTTTCCCATGGCCTTTGTGCTGCTGCTGATCCTGCTCGCAGGCGGCCACCACACCTTCCCCTGGCTGAGCATGTTCAAGGGAGAAGAGGCGCACATGCCGGGTTGGTATACTCTGCCGCTGCTGGCCACTCGCGAAGTGATTGGCATGCTGACGATCATGGCCCTGTGGTGGGTGTTCATCAAGCGCCAGGAAGCCAGCGAACGCAGCGAGGAAGATGCGGCCAAATTCCACCACATTGCGTGCTGGGTGCCGTTCTTTACCGTACTTTATGCCACCATGGTTGCGTGGGACTTCGAAATGACCCTGAAGCCGTCCTGGCATAGCGCGATCTACGGCATGCAGAACCTGGTGAGCAATTTCGGCATGTTCCTGGCCTTCATGGTCATCTGGGTTTATGTGCTCAATAACAGCGGCAGGCTGGTAAAGAAAGTAGAGGATTTCGTCTATAACTACTTCGCCCAGTTGATGTTTGCGTTCACGCTGCTGTGGCTCTACACCTACTTTTCCCAGTATCTGGTGATCTGGTATGGTAATATTGGTGAAGAGCGCAACCGCATCGATACCATGCAGGATGGCGTGTATAGCTTTTTCTGGTGGGCAGTCTTGGCGATGAAGTTCATTATCCCCTTCATTGCATTGGCTTTCCCATTCACGCGCCATAATGCCCAAGCGACCCTTGCCGTGGCCGCTTGCATCATCACGGGCACGATATTTGAACGTTTCGTGTGGATTGCCGGAGTGGACCCCAAGGGAGGTGTGCCTGTGCTCGCCTTCCTGCTTGTTGCGTCCATTACGGCCATGGTTGGATATGTCTTGGTAAGGAGTGCGTTGCGCCGCAACCAATTAATCAAGGCGTAAGTTTAACTATGATGACGTTGTATTCCGGGACAACCGACCCGTATAGCCAGCGCTGCCGTTTCGTATTGTTCGAGAAGGGCATGGATTTCCAGATCATCGATGTGGATGTCTTCGGCAAGCAGGAGGATGTCGCGGCGATGAACCCGTACAACAAGGTGCCAGTCCTTGTTGAACGGGATCTGATTCTCTATGAAGCAAACATCATCAATGAATACATTGATGAGCGTTTCCCGCATCCGCAACTGATGCCGCCCGACCCGGTCATGCGCGCCCGCGCACGACTGTTTCTCCACCGCTTCGAGCAGGATCTTTTCTGCCATATCGATGCGGTGGAGCACGGGCAGCAGAAAGTCGCGGACAAGGCGCGGCAGGCCATACGCGACAACCTGACGCAGATCTCGCCGGTGTTCACCAAGCAGAAGTTCATGCTGGGTGACGAGTTCTCGATGCTGGATGTCGCCATTGCGCCCATGCTGTGGCGGCTGGAACTGTATGGCATCCAGATGGGCAAGGATGCAGCCCCGTTGATGAAGTACGCGGAACGGCTGTTCTCACGCCCGGCATACATCGAGGCCATGACGCCCGCGGAAAAAGCGATGCGCAAGTGACCGAGGGTTCCGGCCAGCGTCCTTCCACCAAACCCTACCTGATCCGCGCCATATTCGAATGGTGCGGAGACAGCGGGTATACTCCCTACCTTGCCGTCAAGGTCGATGCCCTTACCCGGGTGCCGGCCGCCCATGTCAAGAACGGCGAAATCATTCTGAATATCGGCGCCGAGGCGGTCAAGGATTTGCATATCGGCAACGACTACATCAGTTGCGGCGGACGCTTCGGCGGTGTGGCCCACGACATCCTGGTTCCCGTGGGCGCGGTGATCGGCATCTTCGCGCGCGAGAACGGGGAGGGTATGGCCTTCGAGGCCCAGGAAACGCCATCGCCGTCGGCGCCTGACGGAGGGAACGAGCCGTCCCCGCCGCCGGGCAAGCCCCAGTTACGGGTGGTTAAGTAAGGCCTGTTAGCGGTTTGCCTGCGGCTGGTGGCAGATCAGGTCGTAAGCCGCATTAAGCTTGTTATTCAGAACGTTAAGGAATGTCTGGTCGAGCCGCATGCGGCAGCCGGGCGACATGTTGCGCATCTGCGCGACAGACAGTTCGAGCGCCGTGACGCTCCCCAGCGCCGTCGTCCTTTCCCTTCTCAGGTCGAATCCGCCGGAGAGATAGGCCGATTCGCCCACGCATTCGCCCACAGTCGCGATGTGGAGGAAACAGCCCTGCGCAGTAACCTCGGCGCGGCCGGCCATGATGACGAAGAAGGAGTGGGCGCGCTGTCCCTCCGAGGTGAGCAGTTCCTTGTCATGGAAGGTGCGCCAAGTGGTCGAGGGCAGGATTTCCTTGATTTCCACGTCCGAAAAATACTCAAAGAACGATGACGAGCGCATCGCCATGAATTTGTCGGTGTTGGAGGTGTTCTGCTCGCTTGCGCGGATCAGGCGCGACAGGTTGTGCAGGTCGTACAGAAACTCATCCCAGGAGAGATAGCGCTCCTCCGGCCGCTTCTTCAGGGCGCGGTCGACGATGGCGACAAAGCTGTCGTTCACGTCGTTGCGCAACTCGCGTATCGGCGTGTGCGGCGCGCGGATGATCTTGGACGCCAGGTTCTGGTAGTCCGTCCCCTGGAATGCCGGCCGGCCCGTCAGCAGCCGGTAAAGCACGCCGCCCAGCGAGAAAATATCCGACTGATAGCTGAGCGGCTTGCCCTGCACCTGCTCGGGCGACATGAAGTTCGCGGTGCCCACCACCCCCAGCTGCGTGGTTTGCGAGTCGGAGATCATGGCGCAGCCGAAGTCCGCGATCTTCACCTGGCCGTTATCGTGCTGCAGCAGGATATTGGCGGGCTTCAGGTCGCGGTGGATCACGCCGCGCTTGCACGCGTAGTCCAGCGCCTCGGCGGTTTGCCGGACGACGTCGATGATCATCTCATCGGGCAGCGTGACGTTGGGCGCTGAGAAGATATCCAGCGCCTCCCCGTCGACGTGTTCCATGATGATATAAGGCAGACCGTCCTCGTCCACCCCCGATTCGATCAGGGAAACGATATTGGGGTGGTTGAGCTTGCCGCAGAGTGCAGCCTCGGTCTCGAACATCTTGCGCGAGACCCTGGTGTCACGATCGGGGCGCAGCCGTTTCAGGGCAAAAACCGCCCCGTCGGGGGTCGTCACCAGGTAAACATTGCTGGTGGCGCCCTTGCCAAGCTCCCGTACGATCCGATACTTGCCTATCATGTGCGGCAGGGTCTCGGCAGAGGTTTCCGCCATGGGGTTGCTCAGACCCGTAATATTGAGCACGCTGCCGCGGCGTGAACGCCGCTTAAGGCCGGACTAGTGCTGGTCATCCGGGGCGGGCGAGTTCATGCAATTTCCGGCCGCGAGGCCCACGATGGTGATGCCAATCAGGACGCATGCCATACCAACGGCCTTGCCAAACACGAAACCGCCAATCAGCCACAGTGCCGCGGCGGACACGATAGACAGCACCAGCGTGCCGATCTTGTTGTTGGAACCCATTGAAATTTCCTTTCTTATCAGTGAGTAGCGCAGGCATTCCCCAATGCCCGCAGATGCCTATGATAGCGCATCGGGAGCCGGAATTGGTGGCACAAAATCCAATAATTACTGAACTTTGCAGACGGCGCATCCGGGGTCTCGGGCCAGCCGCGCCGTGCGTACGCCCATGGTGAGGGCATCCAGCAGCAGCAGCTTGCCGCTCAGCGTCTCACCTGCGCCTGCCAGCAGCTTCAGGGCTTCGGCCGCCTGCAGCGCGCCTATGACCCCGACCAGCGGCGCGAATACCCCCATGATCGCGCAACGGGTTTCCTCCGATTCATGTTTTTCCGGGTACAGGCAGTTGTAGCAGGGGCTGTCTGGACGCCGGAAATCGAAGACGCACAGCTGTCCCTCGAAGCGCGTTGCGGCCCCCGACACCAGGGGAACTCCTGCCTCCAGGCAGGCCCGGTTCACCGCGTAGCGGGTGTCGAAATTGTCGCTGCAATCCAGCACCACATCGGCTCGCGCCACCTGTTCGGCAAGCAGCCGGGCGTCCGCCCGCGCCTGCAGCGGAATCACCGCGACATCGGGGTTGATTCCGGAGAGTGTCTGCTGGGCGGAAACGACCTTGGGCTGCCCGACTGCCGTGTCGCGATGCAGCAATTGGCGCTGCAGATTGGTGAGATCGACCGTGTCATGGTCGCAAATTGCGAGTTGGCCGATGCCGCTTGCCGCTAGGTACATGGCCGCCGGCGAGCCAAGGCCACCCGCGCCTATGATCAGCGCCCGGGACGCGAGCCATTTGTCCTGCCCCTCGACGCCGATTTCGGGCAGCAGGATGTGGCGGCTGTATCGCAGCAGTTGCTGGTCGTTCATGTGCTGCCTGTGGCGTGCGCGCTACTTGTATTCGCGCAGTTCGGGCGGGGTGTCGTCATGGTCGCCGTGCAGGTGGTGCTCATATGCCTTGACGAATATTTCGCTCTTCCGGGACTTGGTGTGCCGCTCGGGGACGTTGAGGTTGTGGTACTCCACTTCTTCACGGTAATACGTCAGCTTCCTGCTGATCTGGCCCAGCGCAGTATCCTCCAGGCGGAAGCCCTGGGCTGCGAGCGCCTGCTCCAGGCTTTCCAGCGAGTAATCGAGGAGGCTGTAGCTAATGCGCAGGCAGTTCGGCTCCGCGCCGCGTTCCACCTGCATCCCGTCCAGCCCGGACAGCAAGGTGTAGGCTCGGTCAACCTGGCCCGGCGGTTCGTCGCTAAAGACCAAATCGCGGTGCTTTATCGTGTCCTCGGGCAGGTCGCTCACGGCGCTAACGTCCTCCCATGATACTCATTCCTTTGAGCAGGGTAATTGCCTGATTCAACTGGTAATCGTTCTTTGAGCCGAATACTTCGGGGCCCTGTTTGCCGGCCGGCGGCTGGGGCAGTACCTTAGGCTGCGGCAGCGCCTTGGATGGTGCGGCCTGGGACTTGTCCTGAGACTCGTTGATCAGGTGGTGCTCCAAGTCGGCTTCCCGCAGGCTGAAGGCGCGATCCGTGCTGGTCGTGGCGGGGTCTTCCACCACGATATCCGGCACAATGCCCTTGGCCTGGATGGAGCGGCCGGCCGGCGTAAAGTAGCGGGCGGTGGTCAGCTTGATCGCGGTGCCGTTCCCCAGTTGCAGGATGGTCTGCACCGATCCCTTGCCGAAGGTCTGGGTACCCATGATCACGGCACGCTTGTTGTCCTGCAGGGCGCCGGCGACGATCTCCGAGGCCGAGGCTGAGCCGCCATTCACCAGCACCACCATGGGCACGCGTTTGATGATGGGGGGCAGGTCTTTCAGATAATCGGAGGCCGCCCCGCCGCGCAGGTAATCGTTGGGGTTCGCCGTCAGGCGCATGCGGGCGTCTTCCGTGCGTCCTTCGGTATACACCACCAGGGCATCCTTGGGCAGGAAGGCCGCCGCGACGCCGACCGCGCTGGTAAGCAGGCCGCCGGGGTCGTTGCGCAGATCCAGCACGATGCCTTTGAGCTCGCCCTGTTTGGCGAGGCTGGTCAGGGCGGTGGACAGGCTTTCGCCGGTGTGTTCCTGGAACTGGGTGATGCGGACAAAGGCATAACCCGGCTCGACCATCTTGGCCTTCACGCTCTTGACCTTGATCACGGCGCGCACTAGATGGAAAATCAAAGGCTTGGCTTCGTTTTTGCGCAGGACCGTCAGGGTCACTTTGCTGCCCGGCTTGCCGCGCATGCGGTCGACCGCGTCGCTCAGCGACATGCCCTTCACCAGCGTGTCATCTATCTTGAGGATAAGGTCGCCGGTCTTCAGGCCGGCCTGATAGGCGGGGGTGTCTTCAATCGGGGAAATGACCTTGACCAGGCCGTCTTCCATGCTGACTTCTATGCCCAGGCCGCCGAATTCACCCTGCGTGCCGGCCTGCAGGTCGCGGTATGCCTCGGCATCCAGGTAGGCGGAGTGGGGGTCCAGGCCGCTCAGCATGCCATTGATCGCAAGCGTGATCAGCTTCTTGTCGGAGACCGGCTCGACGTAATCGCTCTTGATGCGGCCGAACACCTCGGCAAACTCGCGCAGCTCGTCGACGGGCAGGGGCGAACCGCTGGTTTTTTCGGCGATCGCGGGAAGCTGAAGGCTGAGCAATACCCCAGCAAGCGCTCCCAGTCCAAGCAACCCGAATTTCTCTAAGGAACTGCGCATCTCTGGCCTCTGTAAAATTACCTGCGTGCGACCCATTTCGCCGGATTCATGGGCTTTCCGTCCTGGCGAAGTTCGAAGTATAAACCGGAATCCGGGTTTCCGCCGGTATTGCCGACGGCGGCGATGGTGTCGCCGCCCTTGACGATGTCGCCGACCTGCTTGAACAGGGTTTCGTTGTTTGCATACAGGCTCATATAGCCTTTGCCATGGTCTATGATCAATAAGTTCCCGAAACCGCGCAACCAGTCGGAAAACACCACGCGTCCGGCGGCCACGGCCTTGACCACTTGGCCTTCAGGCGCCCGCACGAACCATCCTTTCCACAGCACCGTGCCGTCCGGCCGCCGGTCCCCGAAGCGGTTGGTTACCTGTCCCTTGACGGGCATCGCCAGCCTGCCCTTGAGCGAGGCGAAGGGGCTGCCGTTGGACAGCGCGAACATGCGCGCAAGCTTTTCCACCAGCCTGGACAGGCGATTTTCGTTGCGCCGCAGCCGGTCCATCTCCCGGCTCTGCTGGCGTATTTTCGCCGAAATCCGGTGCAGCACCTGTTGCCGTGCGGCGCGATCCTGCATCAGCGCCTGGCGCTGGGAAGCCGCATCCTGCTGCAGGCCGGCCAATTCCAGGTTCTTCCGCCGGGACTCGGCAGTGAGCGCATTCAACTGGGCCAGCTTGGCGCGCAAGGCTGCGAGCCAGGCCGCCTGGGCACGCGAGATGTAGCCGTAATATTGCAGGTCGCGCGCGGTCTGGTTGGGGTCGCGGTCGCCCAGCAGCAGTTGCAGGTAGGCTTGGCGCCCATCCAGGTACTGGTGGTAGAGCAGGGCGGAAAGCCGCGTTTGCAGCCCCTGCATGTCCTGGCGGACGCGGGCGCCTTTTTGCTGCAACTGTGTCAGTTGCGCGGAAGCGAGCTGCTGCTGGCGGGAGATTTCGCTCAGCCGCCGGTTGCTGTCGCTGATGGCGCGTTCGGAATCGCGCAGGGCATCGGCGGCTTCGGCCTTGTGTTCGGTGGATTTCTCCAGTTTTTGCTGCAAGGCGCTGATGCGCTGGCGCAGCTTATCCAGTTCCTCCTGCTCGCCGGCGGCCGCGATGCGAGGTCCCAGGCAAAGGCAGAGCAGGAGAGGAAGGATTATCCTTTTCACTGGATGACGATAAGCGGCTTGCCTGTCATTTCCGGGGGCTGCGCGAGGCCCATCATGGCGAGCAGGGTGGGGGCCACGTCCTGCAGGCTGCCGCCTTCCACCATGCGCGCCGGGCGCCCGACGTACAGGAAGGGCACGACGTTCGTGGTATGGGCCGTATACGCCTGGTTGGTCTCGGGGTCCATCATCTGCTCGGCGTTGCCGTGGTCTGCGGTGATCAGCACCTCGCCGCCGCACTCCCGCATGGCGTCGACCACGCGGCCGACGCAGGCATCCAGCGCCTCCACCGCCTTGATCGCCGCCTCCAGGTTGCCGCTGTGTCCCACCATGTCGCCGTTCGCATAATTGCAGATGATGGCCTGGTACTGTTTGCTGCGGATCGCCGCCTCCAGCTTGTCGGTGACCTCGAACGCGCTCATCTCGGGCTTGAGGTCGTAGGTAGCCACCTTGGGCGAGGGCACCAGAACGCGGTCCTCGCCGGGGTAGACCTGTTCGCGCCCGCCGTTGAAGAAATAGGTGACATGCGCGTATTTTTCCGTCTCCGCAATGCGCAACTGTTTCATGCCCAGCCCGGAAATGTACTCCCCGAAGCAGTTGTGGATGGCGGACGGCGCATAGGCGGTCGGCAGGTGAAAATCCTCCCCATAGCTGCTCAGCGTGACGAAGTCAGCCAGCCTGGGACGGTGCGCACGGGCAAACCCGTCAAACTTCGGGTCGGTCAGCGCGCGCGTGATCTGCCGCGCGCGGTCGGCGCGGAAATTCATGAACACCGCCACATCGCCGTCCTGCATGCCCACTGGCTCGCCGATCACCGTCGCCTTCACGAACTCGTCGTTCTCACCGCGCGCGTAGGCCATCTGCAGGCCTTCGGCCGCCGTGGCCGCGGCGAACCCGGCCTTGCCGCCGGTCAGCAGGTCATAGGCCGTCTGCACGCGCTCCCAGCGGTTGTCGCGGTCCATTGCGTAATAGCGGCCCACGATGGAGGCGATGCGCCCCACGCCGAGTTGGGCGCACTTTTCATCCATGGCGCGCAGCGAGGCCTCGGCCGAGCGCGGCGGCGTGTCGCGCCCGTCGAGAAAGGCATGGACGTATATGCGCTTCACGCCCTGGCGCGCGCCCAGTTCCACCATGGCCTGAATATGCCGCTCGTCGCTGTGCACGCCACCGGGGGACAGCAGCCCCAGGATGTGCAGCGCCTTGTCGTTTTCCTTGGCCTGGCGGGCCGCCTGCACCAGGGCAGGGTTGGCGTAAAAGCTGCCGTCGCGTATGGACAGGTCGATGCGCGTGAGTTCCTGGTACACAATGCGTCCGGCGCCGATATTGAGGTGGCCGACCTCGGAATTGCCCATTTGTCCGTCCGGCAGGCCGACAGTAATGCCGGATGTGCTTATTACGGTGTGCGGGTACTTACTCCAAAGCTGGTCCCAGTTGGGTTTGGAGGCCATGGCGATGGCGTTATGGTCGGGGTTTTCGCGGTAGCCGAATCCATCAAGAATAATCAGTAAAACAGGCGGGTGGTTCATCATCACAATTGTATTAAAATATAACGGCGCGCTAATATGGTTATTTTATAATTCTAGACGATTTTAGGCGACACTTGAAATCGCAGGATTGTGTAGCGTCGTGCGCGACGCGAGAAGGCGGGAAGCAATATGGGAAAGAGACTGATAGACAACGAAACGGACATCGTTCATGCAGCCACCGCAATGAAGGCAATCGCCCACCCGTTGCGGCTGAAGATATTGTGCGTGCTGGCAGACGGCGAATTGAGCGTGCAGGACATCGTGGAGCAGGTCGGCACCTCCCAGAGCAATATTTCCCAGCATTTATCCATCCTGCGCGACAAGGCCGTGCTGACCACCCGCAAGGATGCAAACCGCGTCTATTACCGCATCAACGATGCGCGCGTGATCAAGCTGGTCACCATGACCCGCGACGTCTTCTGTTCCACCTGATCGCGCGCCCGTTCGTCATCCCCCGTTCCCATCGACCAGGCTTTGCGGCGCCACGCTGCTGCCGGTAATTTTCACCATCTTGTGGCGCGATTGCGCGCCGCGCAGCAACTCAACGTTGCGCAACGGCACCGCGAAACGCTCCGCAATGAAGCGCAGAAGGGCGTCATTGGCCTTGCCCTCTATGGGCGGCGCGGCAAGCCGGATCTTCAGCGCCTCGCCGTGCAGCCCGGCGACCTCGCTGCGCTTCGCGCCAGGCTGCGCATGGATCGCTAATATCACTGCGTCGCCGTCCTTGCGGAACCACCCCGCCACTTCAGAGCGCCCTCAGCAGCAGCGCCTCCAGCCCGTTCAGCGGCAGGGAGACTATGAAATAGCAGAGGAAGAACAGGATCAGGAAGGAGAAGTCCAGGCTGCCGCGGCGAGGTACCAGCCGCCGCAGCGGACGCAGAAAGGGGCGAGTGATGCTCCCCAGCACGTCCGCGAAGGGCGCGTGCGGATTGGTCCAGGACAGCAGCGCCTCCAGGAACAGCGCGCCCATCAGCAGGTAGATGCTGATTTTCAGCAACTGCAGCGCCGCCCACACCGGCAGCACCCAAGTGCCGAGGCCGTGGCCATGCACCAGCAGCGTGGCGCATAGGAAGGCCAGTTCGACCAGGAAGGCCAGCAATACCGAAGCGGTGTCCAGCATGCGGATGGGCGGGATGAAGCGGCGCGCCGGGCGCACCACCGGATTGGTCAGCAGGAAGGCGAACTCGCCCAGCGGGTTGTGCATGGGTGCGCGCAGCCATTGCAGGTGGAAGCGCAGCAGCAGGAGGGCCGCGTAGGGCTGCACCAGGGTATCCAGGAAGAACTGCAAGACATCCGTCAGCATCACGCGCCCCCGAGTTCGTCACCCATCTCGTTCGCGCGCGCAGCGGCGGCGCGCGCGGCCTCGATGATATGCTGCTTCACGCTGTTCGCCTCCATGCTGAGCAGGGCACGCTCGGTTGTGCCGTTCTTCGACGTGACGCGGGCGCGCAGTGTCGCCGGGTCCTCCGTGCTCTCGCGGGCCAGCTTGGCCGCGCCGTAGGCGGTTTCCAGCGCGAGTTTGCGCGCGGTTTGCCGTGGCAGGCCCAGTTCCATGCCCGCCTGTTCCAGCGCCTCGATGAAATAAAAGAAATAGGCCGGGCCGCTGCCGGAAACGGCGGTGACAGCATCGAGCGCGGGTTCTGCGTCCACCCAGACGTAGTCCCCGGTCGCGCGCACCACCTCCTCCACGCGCTGCCGCTGTGCATTGCTGAGCCTGGCGGGGCCATACAGCCCGGTCATACCTGCGCCGACCAGCGCGGGGGTGTTGGGCATGGCGCGCACGGTCACGAATCCGGCGTTGCGATTTCCCAGCCATTGCTCCAGCGTATCGAGCCGGATGCCCGCCGCGATGGACAGCACCGCCTGCCCCGCCGCCAGCAGCGGGCCGAGCGTAGTGGCCACCGCCTTCATTTGCTGCGGCTTTACCGCCAGCACGGCAATGTCGGCATTGGCGACCGCGCCTGCGTCGAGCGCCGCGAAGGCTGCGACGCCCTGCGCAGCCACGCGCTGTCGCGCCTCATCCAGCGGTTCCACCACGCGGATGTCGGCAGGGCGGCAGGTGCCATTGAGCAACAATCCCCCTATCATGGCGCTCGCCATGTTGCCGCCGCCGATAAAACAGATATTCATTCACGTTTCCCCATAATTGCGTTGCCCGAAAATGGCCGATCCGATGCGCACGATGGTGGCGCCCTCGCAAATTGCAGCTTCCATGTCCTGCGACATGCCCATGGACAGGGTGTCCAGGCGCAGGCCCGACGCGCGCAATTGTTGCATGAGTTCACGCAATTGCGCGAACGGCTTGCGCTGTGCCGCCAATTCGTTGGTGGGCGCGGGGATGGCCATCAGCCCGCGCAGGGCGAGGCCCGGTAGCGCGGCCACCTGCTGCGCGAGGCGGGCCGCCTCGTGGAGCGGCACGCCGCTTTTGCTGCCCTCGCCGCTGACGTTCACCTGGATGCACACCTGCAGCGGCTGCAGCCCGCTCGGCCGCTGGCTCGACAGGCGCTCCGCGATTTTCAGCCGGTCCACCCCATGCACCCAGGCGAAGTTTTCCGCAACGGCCCGAGTCTTGTTGCTCTGCAGCGGGCCGATGAAATGCCACTCGATGTCGAGATCCTGCAATTCGGCCATTTTGTCCAGCGCTTCCTGCACGTAGCTTTCGCCGAATGCGCGCTGTCCCGCGGCGTATGCTTCGCGCACCGCTGCAGCGGGAAAAGTCTTGCTCACCGCGAGCAGCGAGACCGCTCCAACGTCCCGCCGCGCCTGAGTTGCGGCTCGCGCAATGGCCAGGCGGACGGCTTGCAAGTTGGAAGCGATTGCAGTCATAATCGGAGCGCTATCTACGCGTAAAGTGGCGTGCGGCCCGCATGGGAGCTGCCCTTAATTCAGGGAATTATATATGGATATCACCGAACTGCTCCATTTCGGCGTCAAGAACAAGGCATCGGACTTGCACCTGTCCGCCGGGTTGCCGCCCATGATCCGCGTGCACGGCGACGTGCGCCGCATCAACCTGCCCCCGATGGAGCACAAGGAAGTGCACGCCATGGTGTATGACATCATGAACGATGCGCAGCGCAAGCACTATGAGGAAAACAAGGAGATCGACTTTTCCTTCGAGGTTCCGGGACTCGCGCGTTTCCGCGTGAACGCATTCGTGCACAACCGCGGCGCGGGCGCGGTGATGCGTACCATTCCCTCCAAGATCCTGTCGCTCGAAGAACTGAAGGCGCCGAAGATTTTCGAGTCCATCTCCGATTATCCGCGCGGCATGGTGCTGGTTACCGGCCCGACCGGTTCCGGCAAGTCGACCACGCTGGCGGCCATGATCAACCACAAGAACGACACCGAGATGGGGCATATCCTGACCGTCGAAGACCCCATCGAATTCGTTCACGAATCGCGGAAGTGCCTGGTCAACCAGCGCGAAGTCGGACCGCACACCCTGTCGTTCGCCAATGCGCTGCGCTCCGCGCTGCGTGAAGACCCGGACGTCATCCTGGTGGGTGAAATGCGCGACCTCGAGACCATCCGCCTGGCGATGACGGCGGCGGAAACCGGCCACCTGGTGTTCGGCACCCTGCACACCAGCTCGGCGGCCAAGACCATAGACCGTATCATCGACGTGTTTCCCGCGGACGAAAAGGAAATGGTGCGCGCGATGCTGTCGGAATCGCTGCGCGCGGTGATTTCCCAGACCCTGCTCAAGACCAAGGATGGCTCGGGCCGTGTTGCCGCCCACGAGATCATGATCTGCACTCCCGCCATCCGCAACCTGATCCGCGAGGCCAAGGTCCCGCAGATGTATTCCGCCATCCAGACCGGCGGCAGCATAGGCATGCAGACCCTGGACCAGTGCCTGGTCAACCTGGTGAAGGGCGGCACGGTCGATCCTGCGGAAGCGCGCAGCAAGGCCATGAACAAGGAGCTCTTTCCGGGCGGGCCGAAGGAGTAAGCCATGGAACGCGATCAGGCAACGGAACTCATACACAACCTTCTGCGCGGCATGCTCGCCAAGAAGGCCTCGGACCTTTTCGTCACAGCCGGTTTCCCGCCAGCCTTCAAGATCGACGGCAAGGTGACCCCCGTGTCCAGCCAGGCGCTCACCTCGCAGCATACGCAGGAACTTGCGCGCGGCATCATGAACGACAAGCAGGCGGCCGAATTCGAGGCGACCCACGAATGCAACTTCGCCATCAGCCCGCCCGGCATCGGGCGCTTCCGCGTGAACGTATTCATGCAGCAGCAGCGGGTGGGCATGGTCCTGCGTACCATCACCACCAAGATTCCCGACCTAGACGCCATGGGGCTCCCGCCCCAGCTCAAGGACATCGTGATGACCAAGCGCGGCCTGGTGATTCTGGTCGGCGCCACCGGCTCCGGCAAGTCGACCACGCTGGCAGCCATGCTGGGACACCGCAACCGCAACAGCTACGGGCATATCGTCACCATCGAGGATCCGGTCGAATACGTGCACGACCACGACAAATGCATCATCACCCACCGCGAGGTGGGGGTGGACACGGAAAGCTGGCAGGCGGCCCTGAAGAACACCCTGCGTCAGGCGCCGGATGTCATTCTGATCGGCGAGATCCGTGACCGCGAGACCATGGAATATGCCGTGGCCTTTGCCGAAACCGGCCACCTCTGCATGGCCACGCTGCACGCCAACAGCTCCAACCAGGCGCTGGACCGCATCATCAACTTTTTCCCCGAAGAACGGCGCGAGCAGTTGCTGATGGACCTGTCGCTCAACACCAAGGCCTTCATCTCGCAGCGCCTGATCCCGAAGGCTGGCGGCGCCGGCCGCGCCTGCGCGATGGAGATCATGATCAATTCGCCATTGATCTCGGACCTGATCTTCAAGGGGCATGTGCACGAGATCAAGGAGGTGATGAAGAAGTCGCGCGAACTGGGCATGCAGACCTTCGATCAGGCGCTGTTCGACCTGTTCGAGGTCGGCCAGATCAGCTACGAAGACGCTCTGAAGAACGCCGACTCGGTGAACGACCTGCGCCTGAGAATCAAGCTGGAAAGCAAGACCGCACAGGGGCGCGACCTCGGGGCAGGCACGGCCGGCCTCAGGGTGACCTGACGGGTAACTTCCGCTGCAGATGAAAATGCCGCACCCGGTGCGGCATTTTCATCTGTGCGGGTTGGCGCATGTGGCACAGCGATATGCCAGGACCCGCACGCGGCCACCGCTGCTGCCGCGGACCGGCGAGGATCCAGGGCACGGGACGGGGCTAACCCGGTGAGTCGGAATTGAGCGCGGTGAGGGTGCGCGGCAGGCTCCAGTGCCGCCGCCAGGCCCTTCTCACGCGGTTCGGGTACGTGGTATTGCCCAGCGAGCCGTTATACCTTTCCAGTGCGCGGTAGAGATCGCCCTTTTCCAAGTCGAGGTAAAAACGCAGGATGGTGCAGCCATAGCGCAGGTTGGTGCGCAGGTGAAACAGGTTCTGCCCGTTCGTGCCGATCTGTTTTACCCAGAATGGCATCACCTGCATGTAGCCGCGCGCGCCAGCGCGGGAGATCGCATACTTGTGAAAGCGGCTCTCCACCTCGATCAGTCCCAGCACCATCTGCGGGTCGAGGCCGGCGCGCGTGGCTTCATATTGCACCGAAATGAGGAAGCCGCGGCGTTCCTCCGGGTCCGGCATCATCGGCGCCAAGCGGCGCGACATCTCGGTCAGCCACTGTTCGCCGAGCTGTTTGTTGGCAAAAACCAGCCGCGGCGCGGCCTGGTCGGAGACGCTTTGCTGCAGCACGGCGCGCACGCTGGCCGCCAGCGGTATATATTGCTGGTCGCCGGCGCTGGCGACGCCGCAAGAGAGCAGCCCTGCGGCCATCAGCGAGACGCTGAACTGGCGCAGCAGCTTGTGCCGTGTCAGGCGCATAGTTTTGATTGTACGACTCTGACTGCATCCGACAAGGGGATGGACTGGGCCTCGGCGTCGCGGCGCCCCTTGTATTCCACCATGCCCTCTTTCAGGCCGCGCTCTCCGATCACGATACGGTGCGGGATCCCGATCAGCTCGAGGTCGGCGAACATCACGCCGGGCCGTTCGTCGCGATCGTCCAGCAGCACTTCCACCCCCAGCGCGGAAAGCCCGGCATAGAGCTTTTCGGCCGCCTCGCGCACGGCATCGCTCTTCTTGTAGCCGATGGGAGCGATGGCGACCGCGAATGGCGCCATCCCCTCCGGCAGCATGATGCCGCGTTCGTCGTAGTTCTGCTCGATGGCGGCCGCCACGATGCGCGACACGCCGATGCCATAGCAGCCCATCTCCATCACCTGCGCCTGGCCGTTCTCGTCCAGGTAGGTGGCGGAGAGCGCCTCCGAATACTTGGTGCGCAACTGGAAGATGTGGCCGACCTCGATGCCGCGGCACAATTCCAGCGTGCCCTTGCCGTCGGGGCTGGGGTCGCCTGCCACCACGTTGCGCAGGTCGTGAATGTCACTTTCCGCCAATGGAAGCGTGTCACGTCCGAAATTTGCGCCGGTGTAGTGAAAGCCGTCGTCGTTGGCTCCACAGACGAAGTTAGTCATCATGGCGGCTGTGCGGTCAGCAATTAGCCGCAAATGGCCGGGCGGCGGATTAAGAGGCGCAGACGTTGAATTGACTGGACCCGGCCCGATGTATCCCCCGCGGCACCCCATGTGCTGCTTGATCTCGTCCTCGGTTGCGAAGCGGAATTCACCCAGCACCTTGCCGGCCTTGATCTCGTTGAGCTGATGGTCGCCGCGCAGCAGCAGCAATACGAACTGGCCTTCGGCCGTCATCACCGCGATGGCTTTCATCACCTGCTGCGCTGGCACGTTCAGGAACGCGGCAACCTCCTCTATGGTCTTCTGGCCGGGTGTGACCACCTTTTCCAGCGCCTGCTCCGGCGCGGCACGGGGCGTGGCGGGGGCGACGGCCTCGGCCAGTTCCACGTTGGCGGCGTAGTCCGAGTCGGGGCAGAAGGCCAGCGCATCCTCGCCGGAATCGGCCAGCACGTGGAATTCGTGCGAGCCCGAACCCCCGATGGCGCCGGTATCGGCGGCCACGGCGCGGAATTGCAGCCCCAGGCGGGTAAAGATGCTGCTGTAGGTCTTGTACATCACCTCATACGTCCGCTCCAGGCTTTCAAAGCTGGCGTGGAAGGAATAGGCATCCTTCATCACGAATTCGCGGGCGCGCATCACACCGAAGCGGGGACGCACCTCGTCCCGGAACTTGGTCTGTATCTGGTAGAAGTTGATTGGCAACTGGCGGTAGCTCTTGATCTCCCGCCGTGCGATGTCGGTGATTACTTCCTCATGGGTGGGGCCGAAGCAGAATTCGTGGTCGTGCCGGTCCCTGATCTTCAGCATCTGCGGCCCGAATACTTCCCAGCGCCCGCTCTCCTGCCACAGTTCGGCGGGCTGCACGGCGGGCATCAGCAGCTCGACTGCGCCACTGCTGTCCATTTCCTTGCGCACCACGGATTCCACCTTGCGCAGCACGCGCAGCCCTAGCGGCATCCAGGTATAGAGGCCGCTGGCCAGCTTGCGGATGTAGCCTGCCCGTAACATCAGCTTGTGGCTGGGCAGTTCGGCTTCGGCGGGGGCTTCTTTCTGGGTGGAGAGGAAGAATTGTGAGACGCGCATGGCTGATTGGTACCCGTTTGCTGGCTAAAAGTGTAATTTTACAGTCTGGATGCCGCAAAGGCTATCCGCGGGTGCCTTTTCAGCGCGCCCGAAATATGGAACAATTCACTCATTAGTAACGCAATTAGCAGGGGCGACCATGATAGACCGAGAAGGTTATCGCCCGAATGTAGGCATTATCCTGACCAATGCCAAGAACCAGGTATTCTGGGGCAAGCGTGTCAGACAGGACGCATGGCAGTTTCCGCAGGGTGGCATCCAGCACGGCGAGACGCCGGAGCAGGCAATGTTCCGCGAGTTGAACGAGGAAGTCGGCTTGCGGCCGCAGCACGTGCGAATTTTGGGTCGCACGCGGGACTGGATGCGCTACGATGTGCCACAGCATTGGGTGAAGCGCGAGATGCGCAGCAACTACCGGGGACAGAAGCAGATATGGTATTTGCTCAGGCTTACCGGACGGGATTGCGATGTGTGCCTGCGGGCCTCTGAGCATCCTGAATTCGACGCCTGGCGCTGGAACAACTACTGGGTGGAGATGGATGGCGTGATCGAGTTCAAGCGCCAGGTTTATTGTCTGGCATTGAACGAGCTGGCGCGCTTTCTGCCGCAGGTGAAGCATGCTCCGCGGGACGATGCATATAACAAAATCTGAGTGACGGGTGGGGGGCTGAAAGCATGATCCGGTATGTGGGGCGAGTTTGTGCCGCGGCGGTCTTCGCCGTGGCGGTGACGGGCTGTGCGGCTACGGCTGCCGTGTCGGGCGGCAATGGCTCGATCAAGATCAATGATGCGCCGCTGCCGGCGATGAATGCGCCCAGGAACGCGGCCGTGGTGCGCATCCTGCCCTATGTGGATGCGCGCCACATGAGCGATCCGCGCAAGATCGGGGTAGGCGGCCATAACATCTACGGCATGGACGCACCGACGGGCAACGATATTCTGCTCAACCAGGATGTAGCGACCATGGTCACTTCCGTGATGAGGCGCCGCATGATGGATGCAGGCTACCGGGTGGTCAACGACAACAGCGCCGGCTTCGAGATGAGCGGCACGGTCAGGGAACTGACCTATGACATCAAGGACCGGGATCGGGTCTCCATTGTCATCGAGACGACGCTCAAGGACGCCGCGACCGGCAAGGTATTGTGGTCCGCCGCGGTCACTGAGAAGAAGGACCGCTTCGCCGGCATGGGCGGGGACGACATCGCCGATGTTGCCGCTTTCCTGCGCGAGGAACTGGGCGTGGTGACGCAGAAGACCGCCAATGCAATCACCGCGGTTCTGGCGGCGCAACATCCGGCCATGTTCAATGTGGTCGCCGGCAGCAAGCCCGTTCCCGGCGTTACCGTGCTGAGTGCGCCTGCAGCACCTGCCGTGCCCGCCGTCTCCGCCGCGTCCGCCGCAACCCAGCCCAGTACCAAGGGCGTGCTGAGAATTACCACCCGGCCTGCGCGCGCCGAGATCTATATCGGGGGCGTTTATTACGGCCTTTCCCCTCTGCGGCTGGAACTGGCCCCGGGCATTCTGGAGGTGAAGGCCGAGCTTCGCCATCACCGGACGGTGACGGAAAAGGTTTCGGTGCGCACCGGCGAAACGACGGAGCTGGAACTCAGGCTCAAAAAATAGCCTGCGCCCAGCCGAAAAAACAATGCCCGCAATTGCGGGCATTGTTTTTTCGGCTGGGCGGTGGTATCCGCCGCGAGCGGCCAGGATCAGTGCTTGCCCGTGCTGCCGAAGCCGCCGCTGCCCCGCTCGCTCTCGACGAATTCCTCGACGATGTTGAGTTGCATCTGCATCACCGGCACGATTACCAGCTGCGCCATGCGTTCCATCGGCATCAGGGTGAAGGGGGCTTGGCCCCGGTTCCAGATGGAAACGAAGATCTGCCCCTGATAGTCGGAATCGATCAGCCCGACCAGGTTGCCGAGCACGATGCCGTGCTTGTGGCCCAGGCCGGAACGGGGCAGGATCATCGCTGCGCAATGCGGATCGTTGAGATGGATGGCAATCCCGCTCGGAATCAGTTCGGTTTCGCCGGGCCGGATAACCATGTCGTGATCGATGCAGGCGCGCAGGTCAATGCCAGCCGATCCCGGCGTTGCGTACGCGGGCGGATGCTTGTGCAGGCGTTCGTCCAGGATCTTCACGTCCACGGTCTTCTTCATCGTTTTGCTCCTCGGTAGAGTGCCAAGACATGTTGCATCAATTGCCGCGCCAGGGTCAGTTTATCGGCATGGGGCAGAATGTGCTCACCCGCATCGTCAAACAGGATCAGCTCGTTATCATCGCTGCCGATCGCATGCTGCGCCAGATTGGCGGCAAGCAGGGGAATTTTCTTGGCGCGCCGTTTTGCCGTCGCGTTGTCGCGCAGGTTCTCGCTCTCCGCCGCAAAGCCGACGCAGAACGGCGGCTTGGGCAGACCGGCGACCCAGGCCAGAATGTCCGGGTTGGGAACCAGTTCCAGCGTCAGCGCGCCGCTTCCCTTCTTGACCTTTTGTGCGCTGGGCGCGGCTACCCGATAGTCGGCCACGGCGGCCACACCGATGAAAATGTCGGTATCCT
>Ga0075276_10000139_pt1 | contig 21533 bp, 19 predicted proteins | sample SF_Rice_5C_80N_4_FD_69770 | JGI IMG/M metagenome (GOLD analysis project Ga0075276, IMG submission 69770) | Rice paddy soil microbial communities from Twitchell Island, California, USA - SF_Rice_5C_80N_405 | ecosystem: Environmental > Terrestrial > Soil > Paddy field/soil | place: USA: Twitchell... | reverse complement strand
CGTTACGCTGCCCTGACCGTGTTCGGGCTGGTTCCCGCCGCGCTCATCGGCATGGACCTGAAGCGCCTGCTCGATGAAGCCTGGACCATGGCCGAGGCCAGCGCTTTCTGCGTGGAGGCCAAGAAATGTCCCGCCCCGGTCCTGGGAGCGGCCATGGGCGAGCTGGCGCGCATGCAGCGCGATAAGGTCACGTTCCTGGCCTCGCCCTCGCTGGCCGCTTTCCCCATATGGGTAGAGCAGCTGATTGCCGAAAGCACGGGCAAAGACAACAAGGGCATAGTGCCCATCGCGGATGAGCCCATCGGTCCGCCCGAGGTATACGGCCAAGACCGCTTTTTCGTCCTTCTTTGCCTTCCCGGCGAGGACAAGGGCCTGGAGGCGAGGGTGGCTGCGCTGGAGCAGGCGGGGCATCCTCTGGTCCGGATCGCGTTGCAGGATAAATACGACTTGGGGCAGGAGTTTTTCCGCTGGGAGATGGCTGTGGCCGCGGCCGGCGCAGTGCTCGAGATCAATCCTTTTAATCAGCCGGACGTGCAACTGGCCAAGGACCTGGCCAAGAAAGCGATGGAAGGAAAAGCCGGCGGGCAGCAGGCGCCCGAGGTTGCGACCGCGCAGCGCCAGCAATTGTTGACTGCGCTGCAGGATTGGCTGGGACAGGCGCAGGCGGGAAATTACATTTCGCTGCACGCCTATGTGGAACCCAATGCGGCTACCGACGTGGCCCTGGAGCAGTTGCGCGTGCTGCTGCGGGAGAAATCGCGGCTGGCTACCACCGCCGGCTACGGCCCTCGTTTCCTGCATTCCACCGGGCAGTTGCATAAGGGTGGCCCCAACACGGGACTGTTTTTGCAGCTGGTGGACCAGCCGGGGATGGATGCGGCGGTGCCGGAAACCAACTACACCTTCGGCCAACTCATCAAGGCGCAGGCACAAGGCGACTGGCAGGCGCTGACGCAGCGGGGCCGTCGCGTGGTCCGGGTGCAGCTGGGCGCGGATGCCGAGAAGGGCTTGGAGCAGTTGCTGGACGTGGCGGGGGAGCTGCGTTCCGAGCTGGCTTCCGGGCATCGCGCGGCCTGAAATCCGAAGGCGCATGAGGGCACTGGTAGCATACGAGGAGCGAACGTGGCTGTCCTGACAATGGAAAATCCGCTGCGCGAAGGCATCCGCCTGGAGCGCACTCCCGATCCTTGTGTGATGGTCATCTTCGGCGCTTCCGGAGACCTGACCAAACGCAAGCTGATGCCCGCGCTTTACAATTTGTGGCGCGAACGCCTGCTGCCCGCCGGCTTCTCGGTGGTGGGGTTTTCCCGCACCGACATGAACGACGAGCAATTTCGCGCCGCCATGAAAGAAGCGGTGGAACAGTTTGGCGACCAGGGGCCGCTCAACAGCGAAGCCTGGGACAACTTCGCCGAGGGCCTCTTCTACCTGTCGGCGCATCCCGGCCACCCCGAAGCCTACGCCAGCCTCTCCTCCCTGCTGGAGGAAATTGACCGGCAGCGCGGAACCAACGGCAACCGCATTTATTACCTGGCGGTGCCACCCAGTTCCTTCGCCGGTATCGTGCAGCAACTGGACGCAGCGGGGCTGTCGCAGGCGGAAAAGGGCTGGCGGCGGCTGATCATCGAGAAACCCTTCGGTCATGACCTGCAGAGCGCGCGCGAGCTGAACCAGTCCATCTCCAAGGTTTTTCACGAAGAGCAGATTTACCGCATTGACCATTATCTGGGGAAGGAGACGGTCCAGAACCTGTTGGTGTTCCGTTTTGCCAACGGAATCTTCGAGCCTATCTGGAACCGCCGCTACGTAGACAGTGTGCAGATAACCGCCGCCGAGACGGTGGGAGTGGAGAATCGCGCCGCCTATTACGAGGAATCGGGTGCCCTGCGCGACATGGTGCAGAACCATCTTTCCCAGGTTCTGGCCCTCACCGCCATGGAACCGCCCGCGTCTATGGGGGCCGAGGAAGTGCGTGCGGAGAAGCTCAAGGTGCTGCGCGCCATTCCGCCGGTTACGGGCGACCGCGTCAGTTCCTGCGTTGTGCGCGGCCAGTACGGCCCGGGGTGGGTGGATGGCAAAGAGGTTCCGGGCTACCGCTCCGAGCCTGGAGTCAACCCGAAGTCAAAGACCGACACCTATGTCGCCCTTAAGCTGTTCATCGAGAACTGGCGCTGGGCGGGCGTTCCCTTTTACCTGCGCACGGGCAAGCGGCTGCCCAAGCGTCTGAGCGAAATCGCCATCCAGTTCCGCCAGGCGCCGCTGCTGCTGTTCAATCAGACCCCCACGGAACAGATGTCGCCCAACCTGCTGGTGATCCGCATCCAACCCGATGAGGGCATTTCTCTGAAGTTTACCGCCAAGCAGCCGGGGCCGTCGGTGCATGTGCGGCCCGTAAACATGGATTTTCGCTACGCCAGCTCCTTCGGCATGGCTTCGGCCAGCGCTTACGAACGCTTGGTGCTGGATTGCATGCTGGGGGACGCCACCCTGTTCGCTCATCGCGACGCGGTTGAGGCAGCGTGGGGGATCATTACCCCGATTCTGGAAGCCTGGACCAGCCAGCCAGCCTCCTCGTTTCCTAACTACGCGGCCGGGACCTGGGGTCCGGCTGAAGCCGAGAGCCTGTTGCAGGGCGGCGGCTGCTGGCATAAACCCTGAGAGAAGGAAGTTACCAGGATGTCTTCCAGTGGTGTTCCGACGGATGCCGGCAAGGTGGAGCAGGAACTGCGCCAGCTTTGGCGCCAGGAGGCGGAGAAGTCCAACGCCGGGCCGGTGCTGTGTTCGCGCACTCTTAACCTGATTGTTTATTGCCGCAATTTTGCCGATGTAGAGAGAGCTACCGGACTGCTTGACCCCATCATCAGCCACCATCCCTGCCGCGCTATCGTGGTCTCGCCCGCGGCGCCGCAATCGGAAGAGGAAATCCACACCGAAGTCTCCGCTTCCTGCCTCACTTCCCATGCCGGCAACCGCTATATCGGCCGGGAACTAATCAGCCTGGCGGCTACGCCCTCCGCGCAGCGGCGCTTGGCCAGCATCGTTCGCGCCCTGGTTCTGCCTGACCTGCCGGTGTTTTTGTGGTGGCGGGACGCGAAGTTGCTGGGCGGCCATCTGTTTCAGCAGCTGAGCGAAATAGCGGAGCGGGTCATCTTGGACTCAGCCGGGCTGGAGGACCTGCAGGCCGACTGGCCGCACGTGCACGCGCTGGTGCAGCGTCCCCGGCTGGCGCTGAGCGATCTGGCGTGGTCGCGTCTGACTTCCTGGCGGCAGTTGATCGCCCAGTTGTTCGATGGCCCGGCTCGCGCTTCCTACCTCGGCCAACTGCACCGGATTGTGGTGGAATTCGCCAATGAGGGCAGCCAACCGAAGGTTCCGGCGGATGCGCTGCTGCTGGGGGCATGGCTGGCGCGGCAGCTCGGATTCAGGAACCCGCAGCCAGTGGCTCCCGAGGATGCTCCGGACCAGCACGCTGCCCGCGCCTGGGAGCTGCGCAGCGGGACGACAAAATTACTGGTCGAGTTGCGCCATGGCAAACGCCCGGGCACGGGAGTGACCGCCGTGTTCCTCACCTGCCAAGGCGACCCACAAGCTGTGTTTGTGGTCAGCCGCACCCAGGATGGCAAGGGCCTGGCCACACGCGCCGAACTGCCCGGCCGACCTCCTATGCGCCGCCTGGTGCGCACCGGGGATGAATCGGCCACCTGCCTGGTCAGCCGGGAATTGGAGATCCTGGGGCGGGATGTGTTGTATGAAGAAGTGTTGCGCGTGGCCAGCGAACTGGCGCCAGCGCTCTCCCCAGCCTGAAACTCTCTACGCATCGTAGACTGGATCTGCTTCTTCACCCGCTTCTTCGAGAGATTCTTCTTCCAGAGAGCGGGCAACCGACGAAACCTGCAACGCCCCGTCAATAGCGTCGAGAATTGAATTCAGCATATCGGGACGCTCGCCCAGCGCGGCGAAGCTGGCCCGGTCGAGTACAAGCTCGCCTAAACGGTAGGAGGCGTCCATGTCGCCCGCCGGAGTCTGTGGAGAGAGAAGGTGGGCCGGCCGGGACCACTGATAATCCAAGCTGCCGGAGAACATCCAGTGGGAGACGAGTTCCTCCACGTGGGCGGCAGAGCACAAGGGGTACAGACCAGGATGTTCCGCCAGGCGGCTGTTCCACTTTAGAATCTGGAGAGTGTCCCGCTCCCGGTCCTCGCTCAGCAGGAACCAGTCATCCTCGTTCTTCTGTGCAGCGCCGCAAATTTCGCAGCGGTAAATGCCGGTCGGTTTCATAATGCCCCCTTCCTGTACCTCTGATGCTGGAGCTTATCTGGCCGATAGCTGCAACATGGGAGCCGGAGACTTAGCGGCACGCGCGCGTGGAGCCGCAGGGCCGATCCTCACCGGGACTATTTCCGGACTCCGCCGTAACCCGTTGCCTGGAGCCGGCAGCCGCGCTTCTGCCGGCTCATCGCTGCCCGGGTTATCCGCCAGGGATTGCAAGGCGGCGCGGTTGCGGATGAGCAGCGTGGAGCCGTGCACCTCGATGTAGTTCTTGGCCCGGAAACGGGCCAGCATGCGGGTTACCGTCTCCCGGCTGGAGCCGATCATTTGCGCCATTTCCTCGTGGGTGAGGGTCAGCTTGAGCGTGGTCGCGCCATTGCTGTGGGCATGGAATTCTTTCCACCCCAACAGCAGGCGGGCCATCTTTTCCGCCGCCGAATGCGCCAGACCCAGGGAGCCAATTTCGTTGCAGGCGGCCCGGTATTCGCGGCTGAGAAACTCGGCTACCCGGAACATCGCTTCCGGATGATTGCGGACATACTGCAGGAAATCATCGCGGCGGATGAAGTTCAGCTGGCACGGGCTCAGGCTCTCCACCGTCGCCTGATAGGGCTGGCCCAGCAGGCACGAACTCAGGCCCAGAATTTCTCCCGGTTCGGAGATGTGCAGAATGAGCGTCTTGCCTTCGCTGGAGACCATGGAGAGCTTGGCTTTCCCGCGGCACAGGATGTACACCCCGCGCGGCATCTGCCCTTCTACAAACAGCACCGAATCTTCCGGGTAGACGGTGGGATAAGAAATTGCCGCCAAGCCCTGCAGTTCATCGCCTCCGAACTGGCAGAAGTAGCCGCGGCCCCGCAACTTGCAATTGATGCAGTTGTCGGACATTTCCAGGTTATATGGTGCGTGTACTGTCGCCATCATTCGCCCCCTCGTTGAATTTCTACCTGGCCCACAGAGTGAGTAATTTGTTCCACCAGGGCCCGCGTCATCAGCCCGTCACCGGTTAGCCGGGCTCCGGCGCGGCAGAGCTTTTCCAGCAGATGTTTGCCCTGTGAACTGACAAAGGTGACTTCCTTCAGGTCCACCACCAGCTGCCGGTTGCCGTTACCAGCGGCGATTTGCTGCCAGCAGTTCTCCAGCTCCGATAGACATGGCCCGCTTAACCGGCCCTCGATTCGCAGCGTCACCAGGTCACCGTGATGCTCAACTGTCGCTCGGAACATGGTTTTCGCCTTCCCTGACTTGATGTGATTAAAGGCACGCCCAGGGCCAACTGGTCACAAGCGGTTGTGACCGTGGACACAGTGCAAACACAGGCAGATAGGGAGCAGGCTTTGGGAGGCTACGAGGATGGCGTCAGGGGAAGGTGGCAGTATGCGGTCAGCCTGTCAGCCGTCTGTCACTCGCGGCTGTCACAGGTCGGCGCGGCTGATTCCCAACTTCTTCATCTTGAAGTGCAGAGTGGTGCGTTTCAGGCCGAGGCGGTTGGCGGCGCCGCTGGGACCGCCAATCACCCCCCCGGCCTCGCGCAGAACGCGCAGGATGTGCTCCCGCTCGGCCTCGTCCAGGCGCTGCAGATTGGTGCCATCTCCGTTGGTCGGACGCAACTCCGCGACGGGCACATTCAGAATCGGTCCGGGGGAGAGAATCACAGCTCGTTCTATCATGTGCTCGAGTTCGCGGATGTTGCCCGGCCACTTCCAATCCACCAGGGCATCCAGGGTTTCGGTAGGGATACTCTCAATGTGGCGGTTCATGGTGCGGGAGAATTTCTGCGCGAAATAGCGGACCAGCAGGGGAATGTCTTCCCGTCGCTCGCGCAAGGGCGGGATGCGAACTGGGAAGACATTCAGGCGGTAATAAAGGTCGCGGCGGAAGCTGCCCTCTTCCACCATCCTGGCCAGATCGCGATTGGTGGCGGCCACGACCCGCGTGTCTACTTGCTGTGTCCGGGTACTGCCCAGGCGCTCAAACTCCCGCTCCTGCAGGGCACGCAAGAGCTTGGGCTGCAGTTCCAGGGGGATGTCGCCCACCTCGTCCAGGAACAGCGTGCCTTTATGGGCCAGTTCGAGACGTCCGATCTTCTGCACGATGGCGCCGGTAAAGGCTCCCTTTTCATGCCCGAATAGTTCGCTTTCCAGCAGGCCGGTGGGAATGGCGGCGCAGCTCAGCTTGACGAAGGTGTGTTCGCGGCGTGTGCTCAGGTCGTGAATGGCCCGCGCGATCAGTTCCTTTCCCGTCCCGGTTTCGCCCAGAATCAGCACCGTGGCGCCGGTAGGTGAGACCGTTTCCACCTGCTGCAAGACGGTCTGCAGGGCGCGGCTTTCCCCCACGATTTCGTCGAAGTTGTACTCGGAGTGGATTTCCTCCTGCAAGTAGAGCTTCTCCTGGGCCAGCTTGTCTTTGAGTTGGGCGATTTCACGGAAGGCCAGCGCGTTTTCCAGGGCGATAGCGATTTGGCTGGCCACCTGGGCCAGCAAGGCTACATCTTCGGCGCGAAAAGCGTGCTCGCGCAGGCTGGCCAGGCTTAACGTGCCCAGTATGGTATTGCGGGTGATGAGCGGCAGCCAGACGGCGCAGCGCACCCCTTCGGAGACCATGCGGGCGGTAATTTCCGCAGGATACTGTTCTTTGATGAGCGGGTCGGCGAGCAAGGGTTGGCGACCATCCAGTGCCCGTCCTCCCGGCGAGCCTTCCCTGGCAAATACCAGCTCCTGATGCACCAGGCCCTTGCCTTCGGGAAAAACCAGAGCCTGTAACCGCAGCAGCGCGCCGCCAGGCTCCAGCAGGGCCAGGCTGGCGTAGTCGTGTGCTACCACCTTGCGCAGGCAATCGGAGATGGCGGGAAATAAATCGCGGATCTCGCGGTTGGAGACCAGGACGTTGTTGACCTCCAGCAGCAGGCGCAGGCGATCGCGCTCGTTGGCCAGTTGCTGCTGGTAAATCAGGGCCTGCTGCCGCTGGGCCACGTTGTCAACTGCCACCGCAACCTGCTCCGCCACCCGCTTCAGAAATTCCAAGTCGGCGTCGCCGTACGCATTTTCCTGGCGGCTGGCCATTGCCAGAGCTCCCAGGCGGCGTTCCGCCACGGTCATGGGCAGGACGCAACAAGAGTGAAAGCCCGCCCCTTGCAGGATCTTTAGCACCGGCCCCAGGCGCTGTTCTTTCTGCAGGTTCGGCATGACCAGCAGTTCTCCGGTTCGCCACACGTGCCCGGAGGCGGAGTCTTCGATGCTCATGGTTGCGGGCAGGGGAAGCTCCTCTCCGAAGGCCTCGGCATGGACGAGGCGCATGAGTTGGGCGGCGGGGTCATGCAGGACAAAGCTGACGGAATCAAAGCGCACAATCTTGCGCAGGCGGTACGCCAGGTCACGCAGCAGTTGGTCAAGGTTGTCGTGAGGGGCGATGGCGTCGGTTACTTCCAGCAGCGCCCGGTAGCGCTGTTCCGGGGAAGCGTCCGCTGCGGGCTGGGGGATCTGTGCCATCCGACTACTTCCTGCGATTTGAGGACGCGGGCACAACCTATGGTAGCAAGTGATAACACATGCGCGGATACGTTGCTCGTCAGCTAGTGATAACACCATTTCTGCGGGTTGCAAAGGGGAGGGTGGAAAATTCCCGCTGGCCGAACATTGTAAAGAGGCTCTGCATTTCTTCTGTCCGCATTGCAGAAGGACTGTGGCGGGCGTCGCCTCCTTATTGCGAAGCGGCGGCTCCGAACTGTGCAACTCCAATTTTGACCACCGTGCGATGCTGCTCAGCGGCAGTTGCTGGCTTTTCTTTTCCCGGCGGGGCGGGAGGAGCGGGGGTGACCTCAGTCCAAATGCCATAAACGCGCCCTTGCCAGGCGGCAATTCCCAGGTAATCGCCGATGAACTGGCGATGGCTGGCAAACGACTCTTCCTTCCATGTGTAGTTGATAAACGATTTGCCGCCATCGCCGGAACGGGCCAGGGTGATTTTGGTCTTGACGTTCTCCGGGTCAGCGCGGCGATCGTAGAAGATGACATTCGCGGCTCCGGTCGCGGCATCCACGGCCAGCCACTGGAAGAACTGGTCGGTGCCGTCGTGAATGGAGTCGGAATTCACCCTCAGCGCCGTGCTCCAGGTGCGTCCACGGTCACGCGAACTGGAGCAGAAGACGTCCACATCGCCGTTGCGGTAGTCGCTCCAGGTGACGTAGAGCACGCCGTTTTTGCCGCGCGGATCCATGCCAATCTCGGGGAAGCCGTTGGAGCGCGAGACGTCCTCCACGTCAAAATACGAGGGCGCTGTATCCAGGATTTTGCGGCTGGGGGAGAAGCTGCGCCCGCCATCGCGCGAGAGGGCCAGCACGATGCTGCTGCCGTCGGCCCACACCACGTAGAGCGTTCCGTCGGCGCCCACCGCGCCGGTAAAGCCTTCAACCGCGCCGTTGTCGTCGCGGGGCAGGCCTTCGTGGGTGCTGATCTCGAACGGCGCCGACCAAGTCTTGCCGCCATCGGTGGAACGCGAGAACAAGATGACAGATTTGGTCAGCGTGAACTGGGTCCAGCCCACGTAGAGGTTGCCGGAGTAGGGGCTGTTCGTGTTATCGGCCACGATGTAAGGCTTATCTTCGAAGGGAATGCCGGGCTGGGTGGCGTGCTCGATAACGGGAATGGCGTTTTCCTCCCAGGTCTTGCCGCCATCCAGTGAGCGCTTGACGAAAATTCCGTTGCGCGTGGCATTGTGCCCCCAGTAGTTGGCGGTGCCCAGCTTATCGAAGGCGATGTAGCAGAGGATGGCATGGCCGCGGGCGTCATAGGTGACGGAGACATCGCCGGAAATCTTGTAATTCTTGGGCGCCACGGCGCGGGACTGGTTCCAGCTGTTGCCACCGTCCTCGGAGTAGGCCACGTGGGCGGGCACCTGGAAGGCGGCCACCACCTGCTGCGGATTCCGCGGATTCACCGCGATGGAGGGTTCGTTGAAGTAGCCGGCCTCGGGGGTGAGAGCGATCACGCGGGCGCCGGGAGCGGGCGGCAGCTGCTGCGCGGCAAGGAAGGCGGAAAATAGCAGGAGAAAGGCGGCAGCGGAGCGTAGGATTCGAGTGGCCATGCGCGGTGATTATATGCGCTCGGCTGACTGGGATTTGTAATTTGGCAATTTGTAATTTGTAATTGACCACACGCCGAACTTAAATTGCAAATTACAAATTACTCAATTACCAATCGGAGGGCTCATGGCCACCACCGACATGCCGACGTCCACAGTTATTGACCACCGCATGGTATCAACCGCATTTGAACTGGAGGGCTACCGCATTGTGCGTAACCTGGGCGTGGTGCGGGGAATCACGGTGCGCTCCCGTTCCGTGCTGGGAACAATTGGCGCCAGCCTGCAGACGCTGGTCGGCGGCAATATTACGTTGTTGACCAAGCTGTGCGAGAAAACGCGCGAAGAGTCTTTCGACCTGATGCTGGAACACGCAGCCCAGCTGGGCGCCAACGCTGTGGTGGGCGCCCGATACGACGCCACCGAAATCATGCAGGGCGTCACCGAAGTGCTGGCCTATGGAACAGCGGTGGTTGTCGAAAAGGTGCATCCGTAAACGCGGGGAGGGCAGGAGTTGGGGGTCAGCGGCAGTGTCGTGCCACCTGCATTGATATTGTTTGGTATGGCTCTGCCCGCGGCGGGCCGCCTTATCGGCAGAAAGGACAAGCAGTTCATCTGGGAGCACCTTCAGCGTACGCTGAGTGCGCGCCTCGAAGGCAATGAGTTAACTTAATAGGGAGCCTCCAACCGGACTGGTGGAAGGATACTCAGTTCACCAGCACGATTCGGGAAATCCATTCAACTGCATTCCAAGGGAAGTTGGATTATGAATCTCGCCAACCACCAATACCGCCTGGCCGCCCGCCCCATGGGCATGCCCAAACGCAGCGACTGGAATTACGCCGAAGAGCCGGTGCGCGAGCCGGGCGAGGGCGAATTCCTGGTCAAGGTGTTGCAGATTTCCCTCGATCCGGCCATGCGCGGCTGGGTGAACGCGGGCCGCTCTTACATGCCGCCGGTGGGCATCGGGGAAGTGATGCGCGCGCTGGCGGCCGGGCGCGTCATCGAATCGAAAAACCCGAACTTCGCCGTCGGCGACCACGTTTATGGCGGCTTAGGCGTGCAGGAGTATGCGCTGTCCAACGGCCAGGGCCTGAGCAAAGTGGATACGCGTGTGGCGCCTCTGCCCAAGTACCTCAGCGTGCTGGGCATGCCGGGCATGACGGCCTACTTCGGTCTGCTCGATACGGGCGCGCCGCAAGCGGGCAACACGGTTGTGGTATCGGCGGCGGCGGGCGCGGTCGGTTCCGTGGTCGGCCAGATTGCCAGGATCAAGGGCTGCCGCGCCGTGGGTATCGCCGGCGGCGCGCAAAAATGCCAGTACCTCACGGGCGAACTGGGATTCGATGCCGCCATTGATTACAAGAACGAAGACGTGACGGCGGGCCTGCGCAAGCATTGTCCCCAGGGCATTGACGTTTATTTCGACAATGTGGGAGGCGACATTCTGGATGCGGTGCTGGCGCAAATCAACCGGGGCGCGCGCATCGTCATTTGCGGCGGCATCTCCCAGTACAACAACACCGGCCCCATCAAAGGGCCGACCAACTACCTGTCGCTGCTGGTGAATCGCGCCACTATGAAGGGCATGCTGGTCACCGATTTCATGGATCGCTATCCGCAGGCGGCGCGCGAGATGGCGGGCTGGATGGCGGCCGGCAAGCTCAAATCGCGCGAAGACATTGTGGAGGGCCTGCAGAATTTTCCCGAGGCGCTGCTCAAGCTTTTTACCGGCGAGAATTTCGGCAAGCTGATCCTGAAGGTGGCGGACTCCTGAAAATTTCGGAAGGGCTCGGCTTCAGCCGAGCCAGTCTCGAGCCGAAATGGTGGCCTTCAGGCCCCAAGGGGCGGTTTTTCGTTAAGGGTAACCCTCAGCGGCTGAAGCCGCCATACAGAGCCGATCTTACGGCGCAGCTGGAGCTGCGCCCTTCCGAAAGATTCCCTCTCCTGCTCTCCTCTATTTTCCCAGCAGCTCTCGTACCGCCTTTTGTCTCCAGGCGAAGGTCGCCTGGAGCTGGCGGCGCACGAAAAGCCGGTCGGCTAGAGCGCCCGGGGGGCCGAAGCCCACCTCGTAGTTCACCGCATCCCGAATCAGCGTGCCCGCCACCCCATCCCGCGCCTGGGGCACGAATTCGTGGCGGTGATGCCAGGATTTAAACGGCCCTTTGACCTGAATATCGGTGAAAAAGTGGTTGATTTGGCATTCCTTAATGCGCGCGACCCACTTGCCGCGGAAGGGAAGTCCGGGGATTACCCGGAAGGAAAGCACCATTTCGCTGCCTTGGCCCGCCCCCATAGGAGGCTCGTCGGAACCCCTGTTCCGCGCGTTAACCAGCTTCTGATTCAGCAGCTTGGCATCCATCGCCGGAGGCATAATGCGGGGCAGATTGTGGGGATCGGCGAAGAAGGCAAACACCTTTTCCACAGGCACTGGCAGCCATTGCTCTGATTCGAAACGGGATTTCACGCGCGCCACCCGGTGAACCAGCATGGTAAACCGCAATTCCTAGGGGTGCCATAGGTCTAAAACGCAAGCTGTCGGGCTTTTCATTTTGCCCTCTGAGGGCGGCGTAAGACCTTCAAATTTTCTGTTGACAGTAAAGAACTTTACAGTAGGATGGTGGTCGAAAGTGGTAGAAAGTGGTACGACAGTGGGTCGCCGTGGGCAAAGTTGCTGCTTTTAGGAGCGCCAGTGGAATTCAAGGCTGACAGCCCAAACAACAGCCCTAAAGCAAGTGAAAACAAGGAATTAGCGACCTTTTTAACCTCCTCCCTGGCTGCTGCAGTGGCAGCCCACGTAAGAAAAGCCCCCAAACGGGGCCCGAATCATGTTCCGCGGCAATCACCCAACTCGCGTGGACGAAAAAGGGCGACTCAAGGTGCCCGCGGAATTCAAGCGCGTAATCGACGAGAAGTACGGCTCGCAATTCTACATAACCAGTCTGGACGGCAAAAGTGCCCAGATTTATCCCTTCGAGGAATGGGAGCGCATCGAGCAGAAGCTGGCTGGACTCTCCACCTTCAACCCCACCAAGAAGAAGTTTTTGACGCGCACCAACTACTGGGGGCAGGTGGCGGAAATGGACAACCAGGGGCGGCTGCTGCTGCCGCAGTTGCTGCGGGACTCGGCGCAACTGAAGGGCGAGGTAGCGGTAATGGGCTACCTGAGCCGGTTGGAAGTGAAGAGCATGGAAGGCGTGCGCCAGGAAGCGGAAGAAGCCTTCACCGCCGAGGATGAGAAGAACCTCGACGACCTGGGGATCTAGACAGGGGTTTAGGGGAGTGAGGGGCCCCTCAGCGGGGCGGCATGGTCGACAAAGCGGAACCTGGCCATGTTTCGGTTCTTTTAAAAGAAGCGATCGACTTTTTGGCCGTTCAGCGTGGCGGGACCTATGTAGATGCCACCGTGGGCCTTGGCGGGCACAGCTACGAAATCGCAAAACGCCTCGGCGCACGGGGACATTTGATTGGCCTCGATAAGGATCCCGACGCGCTGGAGATAGCCCGGCGCCGGCTGCAGCCGCCCCCAGAAGGGGAATGGCCGCGGTTGAGCCTGCTGCAGGGCTCGTTCGCAGAGATCGGAAGGCGGGCGGAGGCGGCTTCGGCCAACGGCCTGCTGGCCGACCTGGGCGTGAGCAGCCTGCAACTGGACGAGGGGGCGCGGGGATTCAGTTTTCAGGCGGAAGGAGCACTCGACATGCGGATGGACCCGCAAGCCGAGCTGACCGCCGATCAAGTGGTAAATCGCCTCGACGAGAAAACTCTCGCCGGCGTGATTTACGAATTCGGTGAGGAAAGGAGGTCGCGGAGAATCGCCAGAGCCATTGTCCGGTCGCGGCCGATACATTCCACCAAGCAATTGGCGGACGTTGTATGGGCCGCGGTCCGGCCAATGAAACACGAGCGCATTCATCCTGCGACACGCACTTTCCAGGCCATCCGAATATTCGTAAACCGCGAATTGGACGATTTGCGGGGGCTGCTGAGTGAAGGCGCGGCGCCCCGCGTGCTCAAACCGGGCGGAAGGCTGGTGGTGATCAGCTTCCACTCGCTGGAAGACCGCATAGTGAAGGATGCGCTGCGCGACGGGGCCCGCAACGGAATTTACCGGCTGCTGACAAAAAAGCCGCTGGGAGCAACGGCAGAGGAGATCGCTTTGAATCCGCGTTCGCGCAGCGCCAAGCTGCGGGCCGCGGAGAGAATTTAAGGTTCGCGGGGCGAGGACGCCCGCGGCACAGGCATATAAGAGATTCCAGGCTGAGGGTAGGGCAGGAGGAAGAGATGTTCAACGGAACGATGATTGACGAATTGATGGCGGCGGTGGCCAGGGCGGAAGAGACGGCCGAAGCGGAATTAAGAACGGCGGACCAAGTCTTTGCTATGCCCTTACCGGAATACCGCGGGGAAACTGCCCTCGCCGGGGTGGCGTAATGGCGGCCGCGGCGATGGCATCGGCTTCGGTGCGAGGGCGGCGCAAGCCCTGCTGGACGGGCACGCCGGAAGTGTACTTCGCCAAGAGCATAGACAATTCGCGGGTGGTGCGGGTGGCTGATCCCAAGCGCACGCGCGAAATGGCCATGTTTCTGGCGGCGGTGTGCTGCCTGTTCGTGCTGGTCATGACCTATGCCTGGCAGCACTTCAGCGCCATCGAGTATGGCTATCGCATTGAAGCGCTGCAGTCGCAGAAAGCCGGGCTGGTGGAAGTGAACCGGGCGCTGCGCCTGGAGGATGCCTCGTTGCGCGATCCTGGGCGCATTGACCAACTGGCGCGGCAGATGGGCCTGCAGTCGCCGACGGCAGGACAAATCATCATGCTGGACACCGCCTCGCCCGATCCCAGCGCGCCGCAGATGGCCAGCGTGGCCAATCCAGTTTCGGTGGTGTCAGCGCGATGATTCCGGGTAGAGACGTTGCTTGCAACGTCTAACGAATCGCGGCGGCCTGCATTCCGGGCCGCCATTCTTTTTGGAAGTGGTGTTGCGATTCAATCCGCCTCCGCAGGACGTTTTGGAGGACGACGGGAGACGTAACAAGCCACGTCTCTACCGAAGTTCGGGCGGGTTTGCCAGCACCGTGCCAACAGACGGGTCGCATCCAGAGAGCGGGTACGAGCGTGGCCGCTAATTCGGGCAAGGACGCACAGAAGCGCATTTACATCCTGGCGGCATTTTTCTTGTTCTGGGCGGTGGTCATCTGCGCCCGCCTGGTCCAGCTGCAGGTTTTTGATTACGGCGAACTGGAGCAGCACGCGCTGCGCCAGCAGCAGCGCACCATCGAGGTGGCGCCGCGCCGAGGCATCATCTTCGACCGCAGCGGCCACGACCTGGCCATGTCCATTGCGGTGGACTCGATTTTCGCGGTGCCCAGCGAAATCCCCGATCCCGCGACCGCGGCCACGCTGCTGGCGCACATCCTGAAACTGGACGCGGCGGAGCTGCGCGCCCGCTTTCATGCCTCGCGCACCTTCTGCTGGGTGGCGCGCAAAGTGGACGCCGATGCCAGCGAGCGCGTACGCGCCCTCAACCTGCGCGGCATTTACTTCCAGAAGGAATCCAAACGCTTTTATCCCAAACGTGAACTGGCAGCGCAGGTGCTGGGCTACGTGGGGATGGACGATGAAGGCCTGAGCGGCATTGAGCGCGAGTTTGATGACCAGCTGCGCGGCCAGCCCGGGCGCATGCTCATCAGCGTGGACGCGCGCAAGCGCTGGTTTGGCCGGGTGGAACGCCAGCCTGAACCGGGCGAGAACGTGGTCCTTACCATTGACCAGGCCATCCAGTACATCGCTGAGCGTGAACTGGACAAGGCAGTGCGGGAGAACGACGCGGCCGCCGGCACCGTGATCGTGGAGAATCCCCACAGCGGTGAAATTCTGGCGCTGGCCAACCGGCCCACCTTCAATCCCAACCAGAGCAAGAAAATCCGCCCGCAAGAACTCAATAACCGCGCCATCAGCGATATCTACGAACCGGGCTCGACCTTCAAGCTGGTGACGCTCTCAGCCGCCCTGGATCAGCGGCTCACCAATCCCAACGAACTGGTGGATTGCCAGATGGGCTCCATCGTGGTGGGCGGCCGGCGTATTCACGACTGGCATCCCTACGGCGTGATGAGCGTGGCCAACATTCTGGCCCATTCCAGCGACGTGGGCACCATCAAGATTGGCCTGCGACTGGGTGATGACCGTCTGTACCACTACATCCGGAGCTACGGCTTCGGCTCCCAGACTGGAATTGACCTGCCGGGTGAAACCCGCGGTCTGACCAAGCCGGTAAGCCGCTGGTCGAAAGTTTCAATCGGCGCCATCTCCATGGGGCAGGAGATCGGGGTTTCGCCCATCCAACTGGCCGCCATGGTCTCCAGCATCGCCAATGATGGTGTGTGGATCGCGCCGCGAATCGTGGCTGGCAGCATCGAGCCGCGCAGCACACCGCAAACCGTGGTGTTCCATTCCGGGGAGGAGCATCGGGTAATTTCCCGCCTCACCGCGGCGGAGATGAAGCAGATGATGGAAGGTGTGGTGCTGCGCGGCACTGGCCGCAAAGCGCTGCTCGAAGGCTATACCACCGCTGGCAAGACGGGGACGGCACAGAAGGTGGACCCGATTACGCACGCTTACTCCCATTCCAAGTATGTGACCTCGTTCGCGGGATTCGCGCCGGTCAATAATCCGGCGGTGGTCGTGGTGGTCATTCTGGATTCACCCATCACCCACGGGCACGAGGGGGGTATGGTGGGGGCGCCCCTTTTCCAGAGAATCGCGCAGCAGGTGCTGGAATACCTGCACGTGCCGCACGACGTGGATATTCCCTCGGAGCGGCAGCTGCTGCTGGCCAGCAAGTCGGTTTCGGCAAAAGATCTGGAGGAAGGCTCGCCCGACCGGCTGGGAGCGCCTCTGGACATTCCTTCTGAGGATGCGGCGCCGGTTCCCCCATCCGCGACTGCAAATGCCGCCTCGGGCGAAGGCCGAGAGAGCGATTTTGCCGTTCACCCGGCTGCCGCAGTAACCGCCGAAGCTGTGGCCGCGCCTCCCGGCAAGAGTGCGAGCAAACCGCCAGAGGAACCGGCTCCCCTGCCCAGTTCTGGAACCGTGGTTCTGGACGTGGAGCAGGGCGGCATCGTGGTGCCCTCATTTTTAGGTAAGCCGCTGCGCGCCGCCATCGAAACGGCACAAAACAGCGGGGTCGAAATTGACGCCATCGGAGACGGCGTGGCTCGGGACCAATCCCCGCCGGCAGGTTCCCGCGTGCCCGCAGGAGCGCGCGTCGAGGTCAGGTTCGAGCAGTAGGAGACGAAAGAGTCATTGGTCATTCGTCTTTGGTCGTTGGCAAAGTTAGGCTTGGGTGCAACTCCGTTAACGGCCAGTTCCGAGCTTTAAACGACGGATCCAGAGAGTATGCTCATTCCTTCTCCTACTTCCTCCACAAGGAGTGTGCGATGACCATCGAAGAACGCCTGGCCAAGATGGAGGCCCAGAACCATCGTATGAAGCGCGGAGTAGCAGCCGGGTTGGTAGTGGTTGTGGCGCTGCTGTGCATGGCCCAGGCGCGGCCTTCGCCGCCGGCGCTGGAGGCCTCGCAACTCGTCCTGCGCGACGCCCAGGGGCGGGCGCGGCTTAGCATTGAGGTGGCGCGCGATGGCAATCCCGCCATCAACATTCTCGACCAGGAGGGCAGGCTGCGTTCTTCACTGGGACCGCATGGCATCAGCTTTTACGACGAGACCGGCCGCATGCGCACCACGCTGATGAGCGACTTGCTCTACATGTCGGACGAACGGGCGCATGAAATTGCCCATCTGCAGGGCGACATGCATGGCGTCGAGTTGCTGCTGTTCAGCGGGCTGGGTTCAGGCTCCACTGTGTTGCGCGCGGATCCTTCTGGCTCGCAGCTGAGGCTGACCGGCAGCGGCCAGCAGAAGGTGCTGCGGCCAGGCGACTAAAAGGGCAAGTGGCCGTAGACCGTCAGCCGCCGGCCGCAGGCGCTTTATAATGTGCTAAAGGGATGACCTTCCAACAACTTCTGGACGGGGTGGAGGTCCTGGCGCAGGCCGGAGACGCCGAGGTCAGCGGTGTGGAATACGATTCCCGCCGCGTGCAGCCAGGGTGTCTCTTCGTGGCCATACAGGGGGAGAGCAGCGACGGCAACAAATTTATTGCCGCGGCTGTAGCCGCCGGGGCAGTGGCGGTGGTCAGCGACGCGCCCAGTTTCGTTCCGCCCACAGGCATTGCTGCCTGGGCCCGGGCGGCACACGGGCGGCGCGCCCTGGGCCGCTTGAGCGCCAATTTTTATCATCGCCCGGCGGAGAAGCTGGCCGTCACCGGCGTTACCGGTACCAACGGCAAGAGCACCACCGCGTTTCTTATCGAATCCGTTTTGCGGGCGGCGGGACGAAGCACGGCGCTGGTGGGCACCATCGAGTACCACGTGGCGGGCAAGATTCTGCCCGCGCCCCACACCACGCCGGAATCGCTGGAGCTGAACCGCATTTTCGCCGAAGCGCGGCAAGCCGGCGCCGGCGAAGTAGTGATGGAGGTCTCCTCCCACGCGCTGGCTCAGGAGCGCACCTTCGGCATTCCCTTCGACGTGGCCGTATTCACCAACCTGACTCGCGATCACCTGGATTACCACCACACCTTCGAAGAGTATTTCGCGGCCAAGCAGAAATTGTTTGAGGGCTGCGGCACGGAGCCGCCACGGGTCGCGGTACTAAACCTGGATGACGAATACGGGACTCGCCTGGTAACGCTGAGCAGAAAGAAAAAATCTCAGGTGGTGGGCTACGGGCTGGCGCGGGGCGAGTTCAGCGCCCGCGACATGGAGATTACGCCGCGGGGCACCCGCTTCCGGATGATTACTCCCTTGGGTGACTTGCCGATTTTTTCGCCGCTCATTGGCAAGGTAAACGTCTATAACGTCCTGGCCGCGGCTGCCGCCGGCTGGGCACGCGGCTGCGACCTCGATGCCATCGCCCGGGGGGTGGGCGGGCTGGCGCGGGTGCCGGGAAGGTTTGAGCTGGTGGACTGCGGCCAGCCTTTTACCGTGGTGGTGGATTACGCGCACACCGACGACGCCCTGCGCAACCTGACCGCACTGGCGCGCGAGTTCGTCAGCCGGGGTCAGCATAAGGCGCGGGTGATCACCCTGTTCGGCTGCGGCGGCGACCGCGACCGCGCCAAGCGCCCGTTGATGGGCGAGGCGGCCGGAGAGGGCAGCGACTTCGTGGTGCTCACTTCCGACAATCCGCGCAGCGAGGACCCGCTCACCATCATTAACGACGCGCTCACTGGGCTACAGCGTACAGAAACGCGCTACGTCACCGAACCGGACCGCCGCAAAGCCATCCTGCTGGCCCTGGGCGAGGCGCGCGCCGGCGACCTCGTGCTGCTGGCGGGCAAAGGCCACGAGAAGGTGCAGGTTACGCGCGCCGGCTCAGCCCCGTTTGATGATGTGGAGGTGGCGCGCGCCGCGCTGGTCACGCTGGGCTATTGCGAAGAGGCCAAGCCGGTTTCCCGGGCCGCGGGGAGCGAATCTTGAAACTGCCGCTCGGCCGCATTGCTGAATTCATTTCCGGCGGCGGCAGGTTTCGCGAAGCTGTGATCGCCCAGGGCTACTCTATTGATTCCCGCACCCTGCAGCAAGGCGAACTCTTCTTTGCGGTGAAAGGCGAGCGGCTGGACGGGCACGACTTTGCGGCCCAGGCGCTGGAGCGGGGCGCGGCCGCCGCGGTGGTGCGGGCCGACCGCCTGGCACATTTCCCGCCTCGTTCTCGCCTGATCGCCGTGGAAGACCCGCTGGCCGCCCTGCAGAAGCTTGCGGCCGCCGTACGCCACGCCTGGGGCAAGCCAGTGGTGGCCATTACCGGCTCGGCGGGCAAGACCACCACCAAGGAAGCCGTCGCCCACCTTCTGGCCACGCGCTTTCGCGTGCACAAGTCGGAAGGTAATTTGAACAACCACTTCGGGCTGCCGCTCATGCTGTTGCGCCTGGAGCCGGAGCACGACGTGGCGGTCATCGAGATGGGCATGTCGCACCCGGGCGAAATCCGCGAACTGGCCCGCATTGCCCAGCCTGAGACCGGAGTGGTGACCTGCGTGGCTCCTGTACACCTGGAATTTTTCAAGTCGGTGGCGGAGATTGCGCGGGCCAAATACGAACTGGTGGAAGCGCTGCCGCCGGATGGAACGGCGGTGCTCAACGCCGATGACGAATATGTCTCACAATTTGGGCGCGATTTTCCCGGCAAGGTGGTGACTTTCGGAGTGCGAACTCCGGCCAACGTGCGGGCGGAGGGCATCGAGCTGCGCGGCGCTCGGGGTTCGGCCTTCGAGATTGTTGCCGGCACCGCCCGCGAGCCCGCGATTCTGCCCCTGGTGGGCGCGCATAACATTCCCAATGCCTTGGCAGCGGTAGCGGTGGCGCTGGAACGGGGTATTCCCCTGGTGCAGGCGGCAGCCGCTCTGACCGGCTTGGCCCCGGCCGACAAACGCGGCCAGGTCATCGAGATGGGAGGAGTGATCGTCATCAATGATTGTTACAATTCGAATCCAAAAGCCCTCGATGCCATGGTGGAGGCCCTGCTGGCCCTGCCGGCACAGCGCCATATTGTAGTCGCGGGAGAGATGCTGGAGTTGGGCGCGACCGCTCCTGAACTGCACGCCGAGTGCGGCCGGCGCATGGCCAAAGCCGGCGTGAATGTGCTGGTAGGAGTGAGAGGCGCGGCCGAGCACATGGTGGAAGCAGCGGGCAAAGCGGGCATGCGGGCGGAGTTCATAGTGGCGCCGGAAGACGCGGGCGAATGGCTGGCCCGGGAAGCGCGTCCGGGGGATGCGGTGCTGCTCAAGGCTTCGCGGGGCGTGCGTCTGGAAAGGGCTCTGGAACGCTGGCGGGAGCGGACGGCTTCGCACGAAAGCAAAAAAGTTGTGGCCCCGGGCCGCTAGGATTTGATCCTTAACGGGAGGACGATTGCTCTACTGGTTGCTGTACCTGAAACTATTTCATTACTTTTCGCCCTTCCGCATCTTCCGTTTCTTGACCTTTCGCACCGCCTTCGCCAGCCTGACTGCGCTGTTCACGGGATTGATTATCGGGCCGCTGGTTATCAAGCGTCTGCGTGAGTTTCAGATCGGGCAGTTCATCCGCGAAGAGGGTCCGCAGGCGCACCAGAAGAAAGCCGGCACCCCCACCATGGGCGGAGTGCTGATCGCCATTTCCATTGTGGTGCCCACGCTTTTGTGGGCTGACCTGAGCAATAAATTCATCTGGGTGGCGGTGCTCTCCACCACGGCCTTTGCCGGTATTGGCTTTGCCGACGACTATCTGAAGACGGTGCACCGCCGCAACCTGGGGCTGACCGGGCGCACCAAGCTGCTGCTGCAGATCACCACCAGCGTGCTGATCGCCATCGCACTGATCGGGTTGCAGACGCAGGGTCTGTACTCCACCAAGCTGATCATGCCCTTCGTAAAGACTTTCCGGCCAGACCTGGTGGTGGACCGGTGGCTGACGATTCCCCACATGTGGCTGTTCGCCTTCCTGCCCTTCATCGGCTTTGTAGTGCTGGTGATTGTGGGATCGAGCAACGCGGTGAACCTCACCGATGGCCTGGACGGGCTGGCCATCGGCTGCACCATTATTGCCGCCGGCGCCCTGGCCGTGCTCACCTACATCAGCGGCCATGCCACCTTCGCCAACTATCTCGAACTGCAGCGCATGCCGCAGGTGGGCGAGTTGACCATTTTCTGCGGGGCCATGGTGGGCGGGGCCATCGGCTTTCTCTGGTACAACGCGCACCCGGCGGAAGTGTTTATGGGCGACGTGGGTTCGCTGTCGCTGGGCGGCGCCATAGGGACGGTGGCGGTCATTATCAAGCAGGAACTGCTGCTGCCCTTTATCGGCGGGATTTTTGTGATTGAGGCGGTGTCGGTGATTCTGCAGGTGGCCTCGTACAAGCTGCGCCACAAGCGCATTTTCAAGATGGCGCCCCTGCACCATCACTTTGAGCTGCTGGGCTGGTCGGAGTCGAAGATCATCGTGCGCTTCTGGATCGCGTCGCTGGTGTTTGCGCTGTTCGCGCTGACCACGCTGAAGTTGAGGTAGGGAGCAGGATGCGTGGGAGAATGCGTGAAGGGCGGCAGTTAGTAGCTGGTAGTTGGCGGTTGGATTTCGGTGACAACGGGCTAACGG
>Ga0075276_10000138_pt1 | contig 21598 bp, 18 predicted proteins | sample SF_Rice_5C_80N_4_FD_69770 | JGI IMG/M metagenome (GOLD analysis project Ga0075276, IMG submission 69770) | Rice paddy soil microbial communities from Twitchell Island, California, USA - SF_Rice_5C_80N_405 | ecosystem: Environmental > Terrestrial > Soil > Paddy field/soil | place: USA: Twitchell... | reverse complement strand
GCGTTCGCGTTCCGGGGCTTCGAGGGCGCTCTGCTGTTCGCCGGCTTGAAACTCGTCCGCGCAAGGACGTTCGGCGACCTGCTGCTGACGCGTCTCCTCGTGACGGCCGCCTACCTCGTCCCGCCGACGTTTGCGAGCGGAGCGATTTTCGCGTTCCTCCTCCGCGCCTCCCGCGGGAGCGCCGGCGAGACGCCGCGGCGCGCGGGGAGGCTGTACGCGGCGAACACCTTCGGCGGAATCGCCGGCGCCCTGCTGGCGGGGACGGCCGCGATCCCCGCGATCGGCACCCAGAACACCCTGTTCGCGACCGCGGCCCTCGCCGCGTCGGTGGCGTTCCTCGCGCGCCCGCGGAGCCTCCTTCCCCTCGCCGCCGCGGCGGCCTGCGCCGCGGCGATCGTCTTCGCGCGGCCCGGCGCCATGCTCCTCTCCGCGGGGGTCCTCTCCGACGTCCCGGCGAAGGACCTCCTCTACTGGAACGAAGGGCTGACCGGGACGATCGCCGTCAAGAGGATCGAACGCCCCCGCCCGTGGCGGTCGCTCGAGTTGAACGGCGTCAACGTCGCCGGAACCTCCCCCGACCTGTTGCTGACGCAGAAGCTCCAGGCGCACCTGCCTCTCGCGCTCGCCGACGACCCGAAGCGCGTCGTTCACATCGGATTCGGCTCCGGAGGGACCGCGTACTCGGTCTCGCGGCACCCCGTCACGGAGATTCGCATCGTCGAGATCTCTCCCGAGGTCCTCGCGACGTCGGACCGCTTCTTCCGCGACGTCAACCACGGCGTGCTCGCGGACCCGCGCGTCCACGCGGTGATCAACGACGGGCGGAACTTCCTCCTCGCCACGCGGGAGAAGTTCGACGCGATCCTCTCCGACTCGATCCATCCCCGCTACGCGGGAAACGGCGCGCTCTACACGGAGGAGTACTTCCGCCTCTGCGCCCGCCGCCTGCGCCCGGGAGGCGTCGTCTCGATGTGGCTCCCGACGTACGCGCTGCGCCCCGAAGACTACCGCGGGATCGTTCGCGCGTTCCGAGACGTCTTTCCGAACGTGAGCATCTGGTATCCGCACGCCGTCGGGAACGCGTTCACGATCGTCGTCGCAACGCCCTCCCCGACGATCGACCTCGCGCGGTTCGCGGCCCGCCTCACCCCGGCCGTGCGCGCCGATCTCGCCGGCGTGGGAGAAGACGACCCGGCGGAGCTCCTCTCGAACCTGATCCTCGCGCCGCGCGACGTGGGGCCCTGGGTCGCCACGACGCCGCCGCACACCGACGACCTTCCGACGGTCGAGTACGAGAGCGGACGCGTCATCGGCGCCGAGCGCACGTGGTTCGAGACGCTCGCGGACCTGGCGCGGCGGCGCAGTCCCGTCGACGCTTTCGTCACGGGACTTTCGGAGGGCGACCCGCTCGCTGCCCGGGTGCGCGCCCGGTTCGCCGCCGCGGCCGGCGCCATCCGGGAGCAACTCGAGGAGCTTCGCCCGATCGCCGCCGGAGAGCCGTAGCGATCTCGCCGCGAGCGGTGGCGGGTGGCGCGCGGTCGACCCTCTGGGAGCCGACCGCCGCGCATCGCCCTGTAACCCTGTCCGCAGAATGCGCCGGTCGGGCCCCCTCACCCGGCCGCCTGCGGCGGACGCCCTCTCCCGCCGGGCGAGCGGAAGTCGGCGGCTTCGCTTCGCTCGCGACTCCGTGTGGACGGCCGCGCGACAGGACCCGCGTCCCCCCGCTCGCCTCCTCCGTCCCGCGACCCGCCGGCCGCGCGAGCTACTTCTCGAACATCTCCGAGGCGGGGACGATCCGGACGTCCTCGGCCTTCACGGTGATCGGGTGCTTCTCGATCGTCCGGTCCTCCGTCAGGACCGCCTCCGGCGTTCCCTGCGTGTCGTAGTGGATCGGCGTCGGCTCCCCCGAGACGAGCTGCGCCTTGAACTTCGCGGCGTCGTCGGTCACGACGGCGACGTCGAAGTTCTCCTTCGGCAGGTACTTGCGAACCGCGGCGTCGACCTCGGCCTTCGTCATCGAGGGAAGACGGCGGGCGAGCTCCGCCTGGATGTCCTTGCCGTAATACTTCGCGTCGATCGCGTATCCGAGCCGCCGCGACGCGTTCTGGGTCCAGAGCTTGTTGTAGGTCTCGAGGAACTTGCGCGTCTGCTCGAAGTCCTTCTCGGGGATCCCCTCCCGCTCGAGCTCGTCGAGGTGATACAGCGCCGCGCGGACGGCGAACCACGTGTTGCCCGGCACCACGGGGCGGATCCAGATCGAGAAGAACTGCTCGCGGCGCGCGATGTTCGGCGCCGGGAACGTCGAGTACCCGTCCTGGACGAAATTCTCGATGTAGGAATAGTCCCCGTAGTTGAGCCCGCGGACGCCGCGGAGCCGGTTCATGAGGACCCCGTTGAACGTCCGGTGCTCGCCGAGATAGGAGTTGGCGACGTAGAGCGGATAGAAGTCGTCGTCGGACCGCGTCAGTCCGATCGGCGCGCCGATCGACACGGCGTTGGCGCGCGCGTCCTTCTGGACGAGCAGGACCGAGGTCTTCGAGAGCGGCGCCGGCGCCGGCAGCGAGACGCGCGGGGCGCCGGCGGCCGGGAGCGCCTCGAAGGACGCGGCGAACGCGTCGGCGAAGGACGCCGGGTATCCGCCCGCGAGACCCACCGTCAGCCGGTCGCGGGTGAAGTGCGTCCGATAGAACTCCTTCACGTCGTCGACGGTGATCGACTTCAGCCCCTCGACGGTTCCCGCCTCCGGATGGCCGTACGGCGTGCCGCCGTAGAGCATCCCGTTGAGCGACTCCTTGCCGAGCTCTTCGTCGTCGTTGCCGCGCAGGCTCTTGGAGATTTCGTCGATCGCGTCCTGGCGGTGGCGCTTGAAGTCGTCGTCGGCGAATTTCGGGTGCCGCACCGCGTCCTCGAGGAGCGCGGCGTAGCGCGTGAGGTTGTCGCGATGGATCACGCCGAAGAAGGTCGTCATCTCCTTGGCGACCTGCACGCGGATGTCCCCGGCGATCGGGTAGAGAGCGTCGATGATCTCGGGATAGGTCTTCGACTGCGTGGCCCCCTCGGCCATCATCGTGGCGGTGAGGGCGGCGAGCCCCTCCTTGCCGGCGGGATCGTCCTGCGAACCGCTCCGGAAGACGAGACGCACCGCGACGAGCGGCGAAGCCGGCGAGGGGAGGAGCACGCGGTCCATTGCGCCGGTTGCGGGCCCCGCGGGCGCAGCGGCGCCTGCCGGCGCGGCGGCCACCGAGAGGGAGAGCAGCGCGATTGCGATCGTCGTCTTCACTTCGATTCTCCTTTCTCGGAAGCGTTCTCCTTCGGCGGCTGGAGCAGCACGACCGTGCGGTTCGAGGCCGCGAAGTACTTCCGTGCGGCCTCGGAGACGTCCTTCGGAGTGATCGTTCCGAACAGCGCGTAGTAGTCGTTGAACGCGTCGGGGCGGCCGGAGAGCGCCACCGAGTAGGCGGCGGTCACCGCGACGCGGTCCGCCGTGTTCAGGCCGCGGGCGAACGCGTACCGCAGGTGCGAGACGGTCTCGGCGACGGTCTTCGCGTCGGGCGGGTTCGCCGCGATCTTCGCGATCTCGTTCTCGATGTCCTTCTCGACTGCCGGCACGTCCTTCTCCTGCTTGACGCGGGCGACCACCTCGAACAGGAACGGGTCGCGGTGGTTCTCCGCGCCTCCCTCGAGATCGTCGACTTTCTGCTCGTCGAGGACGAGCCGTTTGTGGAGCGGCGCGCGGTCGGAGAAGAGGAGCTCGGAAAGCACGTCGAGCGCCGGGCCGTCCTTCGACGTCGTCGAGAACGCCGGCGTGTGGTACCCCATGAAGACGACCGGGAGCGAGGCCGATTTCCACTGCACGACCCCGCGCTCCTCCTTCTTCTGGGGCGGCTCGGCGGGGACGGCCGGCCGCGCCGGTCCCTTCTTCCATCCGCCGTACGCCTTCTCGGCGAGCGCGAAGAATTTCGCCGAATCGACGTCGCCGGCGACGATCACCTGGACGTTGTCGGGACGGTAGTACCGGTCGAAGAACTGCCTCGAATAGTCGTACTGGTTCGGCATGTCTTCGACGTCCTTGAGGAACCCGATCGTCGTGTGCTTGTAGGTGTGGCTCGAGAACGCGAGGTCGCGGAGCTTCTCGTCGAGGGGCTGGAACGGGTTCGACGCCCCCTTGTTGTATTCGCCGAGGATTGCCCGCGACTCTTTCTGGAAGGCGGCGTCGGTGTACTGCAGGTGCTGGAAGCGGTCCGCCTCGATGTCGACGATCGTCGGGAGCGACTCCTTCCCGGCGAGCAGGTGGTAGACGGTGAGGTCGTCGGACGTGAATGCGTTCGAATCGGCGCCGATCTCCTTGACGATCTCGTTGTATCGGTCCGCCGGATACTTCTCGGTTCCCCGGAACATCATGTGCTCGAAGAAATGGGCGAAGCCGGTGTGCCCCGGCTCGACCTCGTTGCGCGAGCCCGTCCGCGCGACCGTGTAGTAGGCGATGAGCCCCGGCGAGTCGTAATGGACGGCGTAGAGGTGCAGGCCGTTGGCGAGAATCTTCCGGTCGATCCGGAACGGGAAAGCCTTTTCGGCGGCGGCCGCCGCCTTCGGGTGCGGCGTGGGCCGGGCGGGAGCGGGCGCTCCGGCGGCGGCGGCGCCCCACAGCAGGACGGCCGCGAGGGTGAAGGGCTTCATGGTTCCTCCAATCATCGAAGGCTTCGATCCTAACAGCGGCGAAGGTCGCGCGGAATAGTGCGGTCCGTGATCAGCGGAAAACGACGACCGTCGCCCCCCACCCGCCCCGCTCGGCCGGCGCGTCGAAGAAACGCTCGACGTCGGCGCGGCGGGCGAGCAGCGACCGGACGATCTCGCGCTGGACGCCGATCCCGCGGCCGTGGATCAGCCGGACCTCGTGGAAGAGCGGCCGGGCGGCGTCCAGGTACTCGGTCACCGCCGAGGGAACGTCGGCCGGGAGGAAGGAATGCAGGTCGAAGGAGTCCTCGAGGGGGATCGCGACCGGGTCGTCTTCGTCCATCGCTCGAATGGGACGCGCGGGACCGGACCGCGGCGCCTCACGCCGCGGGAGTGATCTCGCTCTCGGCCGCCCGCACGCGCTCGGGATCGAGCGGGACGCGGATCGGCTCGACGCAGATGTCTTCGAGCAGGAGGAACGGCCGGCCCTGCTCGTCGCGGGCGAGCTCCGAGGGCGCCAGGTCGAATCTCCGTCCGACGTTGACGCGCGTGTCCGGGCTCCACTTGCGCACCGAGCCCGAGATCCGTCCGTCCCACACGGCCCAGTTGACGGCGACGTGCGACCCGTCGGGGCAGTCCGTCCAGAAATAGTCGAGCTTCACGCTGGCCTCCGGGCTCATTCTACAGAACTCCGGCGGGACGGACTTCCTCCGGCACGTCGATTGCTCCTTGTTCCGGTGCAGGAATGGGCCTGCGACCAACAGGGAGCACTCATGAAACATCGAATCCTTCTCTCCGCCGGCGCGATCGCCGCTTTCGCGGCTTTCGCCGGCGCCCAGGAAATCCCGGCCCCCGCGGCGCCCGATCGGGACAGCTCGGTCACGACGCAGCGGCAGTCGACGCAGACGACCACCACCGAGAAGGCCGCTCCCGCCGATGTCTCCTCGTCTTCGGAGACCTCGACGAGCGCGACCAGCGTCAGCGGAACCGTTCGCACCTACGAGGCCGGCAAGTCGGTCACGATCGTGCGTCCGGACGGCACGACCGTCACGTACATGATCAACCCCGCGTCGCAGCTTCCCTCCGACGTCGCCGTCGGGCGGAAGGTGACCGTGACGACGACGACGGTGAGCGGCTCGCCGCAGCCGGTCGTCCAGCGCATGACGTACAGCACGAAGACGTCGACCACGACGAAGAGCGTCGAGCCCCCGCACTGAGGCCGTCGCGGGAGCTGGCTCGGGAAACCTGAGCGCGTGACGGGTTCGCGGCTCGTCGAACAAGCGACTCGACCGTGAACCCGCCACCCCCTCGCCGACGCTCCCGCTACCGCATTGCGGGACCTGCGCTCGATTACTTCGCGCAGGGTCCCCCGCGATGCGAAGGGCCCCGACCCGCACCGTGTCGGCTCGAAACCCCTGATGGGCGACTCGGTTCAGGACAATCCGACGGTGCGACAAACTTCGCGCTCGAGTTGAGGCCGTCCGGCCGGCCGAGCTGGTGTCCGGATCGGCCGAGTTGAGCGACGGTTCAAGCGACCGGTTCAACTCGGCCCCGCCGTCCTCGATGCGTCACCGCGCTGCTCTTCCAATATCATTGCGCCTCGTGTCGAAACGCGGCAAGACGATTCGAGGCGTCGGGTGGTCGGTCGCCGCGGGCGCCGGCGCGTACGTCGCCGGCTCGTACGCGGCGGCCGTGGCGCTCGGTGACGCGCTGATCTCTCCGGTCGGCCTCGCTCCGGGGCGCGACGACCGCGCCCTCTTCCTCGGCACTCTGCTCCGGGACGCCGGGGTCGCCGAGGAGTTCGAGCATCCGGGCGACCCGCGCGATCCGGTTCCTCTCGTCTGCACGTTCGCCTCCCCCGGCTCTCCCGGACAACGCCCGACGATCCTCTTTCTCCACGGCAAGGGTGGCAACGCGACCGAGTGGCTCCCCGACGCGCGCCGCGCCCTCGAGGCCGGATACAACGTCCTGTGCCCCGACCTGCGCGGCCACGGACGCTCGGGCGGCCGGTTCATCACGTTCGGCCTTCTCGAACGGCAGGACCTGAACCACGCGGTCGAAGCCGCCCGGCGCCGGTTCGGGATCGACTCCGATCGCCTGGGAGTGCACGCCTGCTCCTATGGCGGCTCTCCGGCGCTCCAGTTCTGCGCCGGGAACCGAGCCGTCCAGGCGCTCTGGCTCGAGTCTCCCTTCGGCGACGCGCCGGCGATGGCCCGCCACTACCTGCATCTGAAGTCCGGGCTGCCGTCCTGGGCGCTCGGGCTCACGACCCGCTGGGCGCTCGCGCGCGCCGACACGCGCGTCCGCCGCTTGATCGGCCTGCGCCGCGAGGAGGGGCTCGCCGCCGTGGACCCGATATCAGCCGCGGAGAAGGTCCGCTGCCCGGTGGCGCTCGTTTACGGCAAGCGCGACGAGCTCACTCTGCCCGCCTTTCTCGGGAGGCTCGAAGAGGCGCTTCCGCGCACGACGACGGTCTGGGAAGTGGCCTCGGCGGGCCATTGCCACCATGACGACCAGCCGCTCTCGGTCGAGACGGAGGAATACGAGCGGCGTTGGAGGGAGTTCTTCGGCTGGCGCCTCGCGTGACGAAACCCCGTCCGATCCCGTCCTCGTTCACGCCGCCCGCCCATTCATCGCTTCGCTCGGGATGAGGGAGAGAGCCTCTCGAGACGACAGAAGTCGAACGCTCATCGCGTCGGCAGGCGCGGGCGCTTCCGTGCGTCGATCTCGCGCCCCTTGAGCTGCCCGCACGCCGCCGACGCGTCGGGGCCCTTCGAGCGGCGCACCGTGACCGTGTAGCGCTCCTTCGCGAGCGTCTCGACGAACTGCTCGACGGCCTCCTCGGACGGCCGCCGGAACTCGGGGAGGTAGCGGGGATCGGGGTTGAACGGGATCACGTTGATCTTCACGGGGATTCCCCGCAGGAGACGGGCGAGCTTCCGCGCGTCCTCGGCGGAGTCGTTGACCCCTTCGAGCAGGACGTACTCGGCCGTGATCCGGCGCCGGTGCGTCAGGGGAAAGGCGCGCATCGCGGCCACGACTCCCGAGAGCGGATGGGCGCGCGACACCGGCATGATCTCCTCGCGCGTCTTCTGGTCGGCGGCGTTGATCGACACGGCGAGGTTCGGCTGCTTCGCGCGCGCGCCGAGCCGCCGGATCCCTTCCGGGAAACCGGACGTCGAGACCGTGATGCGCCGCGGCGAGATCGTCTCGAAGAAGACGTCGAGCGCGGTCTCGACGGCGTCGAGGTTCAGCATCGGCTCTCCCATCCCCATGAACACGATCGCGCAGGAGGTTCCCGGGTGCTCGCGCGCGACCGCGAGGAACTGCGCGACGATCTCTCCGGCGGAGAGGTTGCGTCCGGCGCCGAGCCGTCCGGTGACACAGAACCGGCAATCGACCGCGCACCCCGTCTGGGAGGAGAGACAGATCGTCGCCCGCGCCGGATCGGCGGCGAGCGGCGCTCCTGCGGCGGCCGTGTCCCGCGATCGGCGCGCGTCGGCGAACTCGGCCTCGGAAGAGGCCTGCTCCTCGCCGCGCGGCATGAACACCGACTCGACGAGCGCGCCGTCGGGAAAGCGCAGGCCGTATTTCACGCTCCCGTCGGCCGACACGTCGCGCCGCGCGACTTCCGGGAGAGCGAGGGGCGCCGCTTCCTCCCACGCGTCACGATCCTTCCGCGAAAGCTCGGTCATCGCCCCGTAGGAGACCGCGCGGCGGGCGTGGATCGCGTCGAAGATCTGACGGCCACGATATGCCGGCTGTCTCAGAGCTTTCGCCTGCCTTTCCCATTCTGCGCGCGACCAGGCGAAGGGGGCGAAGAGGTCCACCAGGGGAGGATAGCCCTATCGCGCTGATGGCCCGCTTGCGCGGTCGTCGGGGTACCGAGTTGAAGCGACGGAGTCGCTTAACTCGGCGCGGCCGCGGTACGCCGGCTGGCCGAGCTCCCCCGCGCGGCGCGCCCATTCGGCGCGGGACCAGGCCCAGGGCGCAAAGGGGTCGGCGGTCATCACGCCTACAGAATAGCAAGCGGCGGTTCTGCCCGTTTTGCTCGCGATAAAGAATAAAATCGAAGCACAAATATCGGTATTGCGGATCGGTCGTCGATCCAGGAAAGACAATGAGGCCCCGCCTTTCGCCGTGAGCAGAGGAGACTCCGACAGCAATCGCCAAGCCTGCGACGCGAGTGCAGGCCACTCCGAAACAAATTCGAAGCCCGAATGCCCAAAACTCGAAACGGAAGAGGGACGTTCGTTCGTTTCGAATTTCCGATTTCGATATTCGAACTTGTTTCGAGTTTCGATATTCGAATTTCGGATTTCCGAGCGCCCGCGCTCGCGGCCGCTCGCGGTCAGCCGCGCTTGGCGGCGCGTCGCCGCGCGACCGTCGCGCGGGCGCGGCGAGTGCGAACCTTGCGCGTCGGGTCGATCCCGACCGACTTGAGGAACCGCAGGTCCCGGAAGTCGATGCGGAACTCCGCGGCGGCCGCCGACGGAGACATCTCGACGCTCTCCTCGTCGTCGCCCGCGAACTCCTCGTCGCGCTCGATCCCGATTCGCGCGTCGAGGTTCAGAAAGAGGCGATACCCGTGCTCGCGAAGCTTCTCGATCGTCTCGTGCACGCGGTCGGATTCCGACACAGAGTCGTTGATCGCATCCCCGAGCTCTTTGAGCATCGCGCGAAGCTTCGCGTCCATGCGGCGCATGATGCCACCCGGTCCCGGGGCTGTCAAACTTTTCCGGCTTCCATCCGGTGGTAAGATGACGGGAAGAATTTTGAGGGAATTTTTTCGGCGATGACGCAAGACGTGTCGGGCTCCGCGGCCTCCCCCGCCGCTCCCGAGATCTCCGCGACCGCGGCGATGGTCGGCGTCTTCACCCGTCCCGCGGCGACGTTCGCCGCGCTCGTTCGGCGGCCGACGTGGTGGCTGCCGTTCGTCGCCGGGATCCTCCTCGCCGCGCTCTTCTCGGTCGTGATGACGGACAAGATCGACCAGGACGCCGCGATGCGGCGCGCGATCGAGAAGAAGATGGCACGCTCCGGACAGACCATGCCGAAGGAGCGCGTCGACGCGGCCGTCGACCGCGCGGTCGAGATGCAGCGCAAGATGGCGCCGTACACGCCCACGATCGGCGCGGCCGCCTTCGCGTTCTTCTTCTTCCTCGTCGCCCTCGTCCTCGCGGGCGCAGGGTCGGCGTTCGGAGCGGAGGCGAAGCTGCCGGCCTATTTCGCGATCTATGCGTACGCGGGGATCCCGATGCTCGTCCGGTCCGCGATCGCCGTCGTCCGACTCTTCGCCGCTCCGGACATGTCGCTCACGTACGACGACCTCGCGAGGATCGGGACGGTGGGTCCCGCGCTCCTCCTCCCGCCGTCGTCGGCATCCGTGGTCGTCGCCGTCGCTTCCTCCTTCGACGTCTTCCTCCTCGCAACCGTCGCGCTGCTCGTCGTCGCCTTCCGGCGGATTCCCGGGCTTTCGAAGGGCTCCGCCACGACTCTGCCGCTCGCGCTCTGGGGCGCCCTCCTGCTCGTTCGTGTCGGCTGGTCCGCTTTCTTCGGATGAGCCGGGAAGGGCGACCTAAACTTCCGCGCCCCGGATTCGTAAGTCCGCGGGGAGAGCAAAACCCATGAACGCGATCGAGGTCGAACACGTCACGAAGGCGTTCGGCCGTTTCAAAGCGGTGGACGACCTGTCCCTGGAGGTTCCGAAGGGGACGATGTACGGCCTTCTCGGGCCCAACGGCGCCGGGAAGACGACGACGATCCGGATGGTCATGGACATCACGGCGCCCGACTCGGGGTCGATCCGCGTCCTCGGCCGCCCGGCGACGCGGGAATCGCTCGCGCGCGTCGGCTACCTCCCCGAAGAGCGCGGGCTCTACCGCCGGATGCGGGTCCTCGACCACCTGCTCTTCCTCGCCGCGATCAAGGAAGTCGACGCCGACACCGCCAGGAAGAGGATCGAGCGCTGGCTCGACGCGATGGAGCTCCGGCCCTGGCTCCACCGAAAGGTCGACGAGCTCTCGAAAGGGATGCAGCAGAAGATCCAGTTCATCGCGACGATCGTCCACGATCCCGACGTGCTCATCCTCGACGAGCCGTTCTCCGGTCTCGACCCGATCAACGTGAACCTCATCAAGACCTTTCTCCTCGAGTTCCGCGCGCAGGGAAAGACCGTCGTCTTCTCCACGCACGTCCTCGAGCAGGCCGAGAAGCTCTGCGATCACATCTGCCTGATCACGAAGTCGAAGAAGGTCCTCGACGGGGAGATGAAAGACCTGAAGCGCCGCTATGCCGGCAACGTGATCCGGGTCTCGACCGACGCGCCGGCCGGCGCGATCGCCGCGATCCCCGGGGTCCGAACCGTTTCTCCGGTCAACGGCGGCTATCACGTGACCCTCGAGGAGGGGGTCGAGCCGCGCACGATCGTCCAGCGACTCTTCGAGAATCATCGGGTGGACGCTTTCTCCGAAAAGGAACCCGAGCTCGAGGAGATCTACCTCAAGGCCGTCCACGACGCCGGACTCGAGGAAACGCGCCCCGTTTGACTCCGGTCTCGTATCCCCCCTCTCCGCCGGGAGAGGGGGCAAGGGGGTGAGGTCATGGCCATCAACGTCCGCAAGGTCCGCGCGATCATCAAGCGCGAGTACGTCGAGCACATCCGGCGGAAGGCGTTCTGGATCTTCACGATCCTCCTGCCCGTGATGTGGATCGGCTTCTTCGCGGTCTCGATCCTGACGCAGACGCGCGCGTCCGGGGTGCGGAGGATCGCCGTGATCGACCCGACGGGAAAGTATTTCGCGCCGCTCGAGACGGAGATCGCGCACGGCAAGGACGCCGCGCGGTTCGCACTGACGAACGCGCCGGTGCCGCCCGCCGGCGTCGACGCGCTCCGCGCGGAGCTCAGGAAGCAGATCGAAGCGAAGAAGCTCGACGGGTACCTGCTCCTCGACCCGGCGTCGATCGCGTCCGGCAAGGTCGCCTATCGCGCCTCGTCCGTCTCCGACTTCACGTACCAGGAGCGGCTCGAGCGGCATCTCAACAACGTCCTCCTGCGCGACCGGCTGCTCTCGCGCGGGATCCCGGCGGGCGCGATCGCCGAGCTCGAGAAGACGGTCTCGATCGACGCCAGGCGCGCCGACGAAAAGGAGTCGGGCGGGTTCCTCGTCTCGATGGTCTTCTTCGTCTTTCTCTACGCGACGCTGATCCAGTACGGCATGTACAACCTGCGCGGCGTGATCGAGGAGAAATCGAGCCGCATCGTCGAGATCGTGATCTCCTCGGTGCGGCCGACCGAGCTGATGCTCGGCAAGGTGATCGGCATCGGGCTCGTGGGGCTGACGCAGTACGCGATCTGGTCGGTGCTCGCGATGAACCTCGCGCTGCTGTCGGGATCGGGGCTCGCGGCGGCTCTCGGTTTCGCGAACGCGACGATCCCGACCGTCCCGATATCGACGCTCGGCTACTTCGTCCTCTTCTTCGTCCTCGGCTACTTCTTCTACGCGTCGATCTACACGGCGATCGGCGCCCCGTTCAACTCCGACCAGGAAGCGCAGCAGCTCGCGATGATCCCGACGCTGATGATCGTCTCGGTCTGGGCCTTCTGGGGGCTGATCGTCAACAACCCGAACTCGACGCTCGCGACGGTCCTCTCGATGATCCCGCCGTTGACGCCGATGGTGATGTTCTTCCGGGTGACGCTCGCTCCCGTGCCCGGCTGGCAGGTCGCGCTCGCGACCGCGATCATGCTCGTGTCGATCGTCGGGATGTCCTGGCTCGCGGGGAAGATCTACCGGGTCGGCATCCTCATGTACGGGAAGAAGCCGACGGTGCCCGAGATCCTGCGGTGGATGCGGCGCCCGGAGTCGGGGATCGCGCCCGAGCCGGCGGTCGAGCCCGCGAAGAGCTGATCGCTCCCGGGCGCGCGTCTTTTCGACCGCTGCCGGGGCCGGACGAACAGACGGGCTTCTGCGCGGGCTTCGGTCCGACTACAATCCGCTCGCTTGCACCCGACTCGAAGAGTCATCCTGCCGGTCGCTCTCGCGGCGTGCGCCGCGCCCCTCCTCGCCCGGCCACCGGCGGACGAGCCGCCGCGGGCCGATTTCGGCTACCAGGCGACGACAATCACCCAGGACGCGCCCTCGTTCCGCGATCCGTACGAGGGGCCGCGAAGCTTCCGAAGCGAGGGGTCGGGCCAGTTCTCGACCACGCTCAGCATCTCGATCTTCACGGGCCTGAGGCTCTGGAAGAACGCGTGGATCTCGATCGATCCGGAGTTCCTGGTCGGCCACGGTCCCGGAGGGGGAACGGGCCTGGGCGCCTTCGTCAACGGAGACTCGGTGCACGCGGGGCTCCTCCAGCAGCGTCCCTATCTCGCGCGGGCGTTCTTCCACCAGGACGTTCCGATCGGACCCCGGAGTCCCGGCCCCTCGCCGACGGACGGGGAATCGACCGAACGCGACCTTGGCGCGTTCCTCACCGGCACGGATTCGCGCTTCCGCGTTCCGGGGCAAGGCTCCCGCCTCGAGATCACCGTCGGCAAGGTTTCGCTCCCGGATTTCATGGGCTCGAACGACGTCGCCGGCGACACGCACCACCGCCTCATGAATCTGGCGCTCATCACGGACGGTTCCTGGGACTACGCGGCCGACGCGCGCGGCTATACGTGGGGGGCGATCGTCGAGCTCCACCTCGAGAGCCCGGCCATCGCGGTACGGTTCGGAAGCTTCGCGCTTCCGCGGGAGGCCAACGGGCTCGAGCTCGACCACGACTATCCCCGCGCGCGCGGGGACAACCTCGAGCTCGAATGGGATTTCGATCCGGAATCCTCCGGCGTCGCGAAGGTCCTCGCCTGGGAGAATCGGGGCCGAATGGGGAACTACGAGGAGGCGCTCGCCGAGGCCGGCTCCGGCGCTCCCGACATCACCGCCGCGCGCGCGAAGGGACGGACCAAGCGCGGGATCGGCGTGAACCTCCAGCGCAGCTTCGCGAAGGAGTGGGGCGTGTTCCTCCGGGGCGGCGGCAACGACGGGCGCAACGAAACGTTCTGCTACACCGAGATCGACCGGTCGTTCTCGGCGGGGGTTTCCCATCCCGGGACGTTCTGGCGCCGACCCGAAGACACGGTCACCGTGGGCGTCGTCGGCGACGGTCTGTCCGCCGCGCACCGGCGGTATCTCGCCCGCGGCGGCGTCGGTTTCCAGCTCGGCGACGGCCGCCTCGACTACGCCCACGAGATCGTCGCCGAGGCGAACTACGACGCGCCGGTCGGCCGGGCCACGTCGGTCGGGCTGGACGTCCAGCGCGTGTGGAACCCCGGATACAACGCGGACCGCGGACCGATCATGGTCTACGGCGTGCGCCTCCACCTGCACCGGCCGTAGACGATCATTCCGCCTTTCCGCTGCCCGGCTCGTACTTCCACGCCGTCTCGTGCGCGGCGCCCTCGGCGAACCGCACGTCGACGTAGTCCTCGAACGGGATCTTCCGGTCGAGGACGCCGGTCTCGATCATGAGGTCGCGGACCATGTCGAAGTCGGGCTTGCGCGGCGAGAGCCGGGTGTAGATCACCCGGTCGAGCGGCTTGGTGAGCGCGTGGCGCAGGACCTCGGGCCGCTGGTGAAAGTAGTAGCGAGCGACGAAGTCCGCTGCGTGCTCGCGGTTCGGCTTCCCCTCGTCGAGCCAGAGGCCCGATCGCGCGATGCCGTCGACGAGCACCTGGACGGCCCGCGGACGCGTGTCGATCACGTCCTGCCGCACGACGACGACGCACGACATGTAGTCGGGCCAGTACTCGCGGGCCTGGAAGAGGACGCGGCCGAACCCGCCGAGCTCCGCCTGCGACGGATAGGGCTCCCCCATCGAGAACGCGTCGATCGCGCCGGCCGCGAGCGCGCCCGCGACGTCCGGCGGCGCCATCTCGATCATCCTGACGTCCTTTCCCGACATGCCGTTCTGCTTCAACGCCTTGAAGACGATCAGCCGCTCGTCGGAGAACCGGCTCGGAATCGCGATCGTCTTCCCGGCGAGGTCGCGCACGGAATGGATCGGCCCGTCCTTCCGGACGACCACGGCGCTCCCATAGCGGTGCCCGAGGTAGACAATCTTGATCGGAACGCCCTGCGCGCGCAGCGCGATCGCCATCGGCGCGACCATGAACCCGACCTGCATCCGGTCGGAGATGAGCGCCTCCTTGATTTCGGGAAACCCCTGGAACATCCGCGGGATGAACAAGTTCCCGTCCAGGGAGAAGCGCGAGATGAAGTCGGTGACCGGACACGCCAGGTGGCAGGTGACCGGGATGTACGCGACGTTGAGCTTCCGTTTGGCGGGCGGAAGGCGGTCGTTCAACGCCGCCGACCAGTCGACGTTGAGGGCCAGATGGGCCGCGCTGATCGCGACGATCCAGGCCGCGATCGCGGCGAACACGAGACGCCGGGCGCGATTCGGCCGGGCGGGCCCGGGCGTCATGCGCCCTCCGCGCGGAAGCCCCAGCGCAGCGCGCGGAGGCGAGCGAGCCGGGAGACCGCCACGTTCAACGCGAGCCCGATGACGCCGATCAGGACCATCGCCGCCACGACGAGGTCGTAGCGCTTGCCCGCGTTGCGCGAGTCGATCACGAGGTAGCCGAGCCCCGAGTTGACCGCAATCATCTCCGCGGCGACCACGACGAGCCAGGCGATCCCGAGAGCGATGCGGATCCCCCCGATCAGCTCCGGCAGTGCCGCAGGAAAGACGACGCGCGCAACCAGCGCCCGCCGCGAGAGCCCGAAGTTCCGCCCCGCCTGGCGGTAGATCGCGGGCACGCCGCGCACCCCGTTCATCGCGGCCACGAGGATCGGGAAGAGCGACCCGAGAAAGATCAGGAAGGTCGCGGCCGTGTCGTTGACGCCGAACAGCACGATCGCGACCGGGATCCACGCGAGCGGACTGATCGGGCGGAGGAACTGGATCACCGGGTTTGCCGCGCGGGCGGCGGCGGGTTGCCAACCGAGGAAGATGCCGAGAGGGATGCCGATCGCAAGCGCCACGCCGAAGCCCGCGGCGACGCGCAACAGCGAGTCGCGCACGTAGGCGAAAAGGAGGCCCTTGCGCGCGAGCTCCGCCAGGCCCTTGCCGACCGCCCCCGGCGAGGGAAACACCGTCGTCCCGGTTCCTTTGACCGCGGCCTGCCAGACCGCGACCAGCAGCGCGCCCGCCGCGAGCGGAAGAACGACGGGCTCGAGCCTTCGCCAGCGCATCAGATCTTGTGGGCCAGCCCGATCTCTTCGAAGATCCCGTCGCGGAGCTCGAGGTACCGGCGCGAGGAGAGGTCGCGCGGGTGCGGCAGGTCGATCGGCACGATCCGCCGGATGCGGGCGGGACGCGCGGACATCACGACGACGCGGTCCGCGAGCTGGACGGACTCCTCGATGTCGTGGGTCACGAAGAGGATCGTCTTTCTCTCGGCCTGCCAGATCCGGAGGAGCTCGGCGCGCATCACGAGTCGCGTGATCGAGTCCAGCGCCCCGAACGGCTCGTCGAGGTAGAGCATGTCCGGGTCGACGGCGAGCGCCCGGGCGACCTCGACGCGCTGCTTCATGCCGCCGGAGAGCTCGTGCGGATACGCCCGCTCGAAGCCGGAGAGCCCGACGAGCTTCACGTAGTGCGCGATCCGCCGCTCGCGCTCGCGGCGGTCGAGCCGGCCGAGGCCGAAGCCGATGTTCCCCTCGACGGTGAGCCACGGGAAGACGCCTCGCTCCTGGAAGACGAAGATGCGCCGCGAGTCGGGTCCGTGCACCTCCTCGCCGTCGATCCGGACGCTCCCCGCCGTCGGCGGCAGAAACCCGGCGACGACGTTCAGGAGCGTCGACTTCCCGCACCCGGAGGGGCCCAGGATGCAGACGAACTCCCCTTCGCGGACCTCCAGGTCGATGTCCTCGAGGACCCGGATCTCGCTTCCCTCCGCGGGGAAGGTCATCCGCAAGCCGCGCATGGAGAGCTTCGCGCGCTGGGCGGCGGCGTCCGGCGCGGGAATCACGCCGCCTCCGCGGCGGAATCGGCGTAGCCCCAGCGGAGCGCCGGGAGCGTCTCGATCCGCCGCATCGCGGCGTCCAGGCCGACCCCGATCGCGCCGATCAGGACCATCCCGGCGACGACGAGGTCGTAGCGGTTGCCGGCGTTGCGCGCGTCGATGATCAGGAATCCGAGGCCGGAGTTGACGGCGATCATCTCGGCCGCGACCACGACGAGCCACGCGATCCCGAGCGAGAGGCGGAGCCCCACGAGGAGGCGGGGCAGGATCGCCGGCAGGAGCACCCGCCGCGCGATCTCCGCGGGCGTCAGCCCGAAATTCCGTCCGGCGTTCCAGTGGACCGACGAGACGTTCCCGACCGCCGCCATCGCCGAAACGACGAGCGGCAGCGACGAGGCGACGAAGATGATGAAGATCGCCGAGAGGTCCCCGACGCCGAACCAGAGGATCGCCAGAGGGATCCACGCGAGCGCCGAAATGGGCCGGACGAGCTCGACGAGCGGGGCGAGCGCGAGGCCCCCGCGCCGATACCACGCCAGCGCGATCCCGAGCGGGACCCCGACCGCGACCGCGAGCAGGTATCCCCACGTCACCCGGAAGAGCGAAGCAACGACGTGCTTGACGAGAAAGCCCTTGCGGGCGAGCTCGACGATGGCTCGCGCAACGGCGAGAGGGCCGGGGAGAAGCGGGAACCTACCCGTCCGGATAGACAGGTCCCAGACGACCAGCAGGGCCGCGATTCCGGCGAACGGAAGAACGCGGTCGGCCACGCGCGCGCGCCAGTCCCGGCGGGTCTCTTCTCGATCCAAGTCGCGGCGAAGTCTACCGGAGAACCGGCGGCATCCGTAACGAGCAAGTCGTTCGAACGCCGATGTTTCGTCCGTGTCCAACGGCGTGGGCGAAGATTTTGCAGGGTCGTCCGCCCATCGGGGCACGAAACCGCACCCAGGAGAGAGATTCATGAACGAAACAGAGAAAATCGCGCGCCGAGCGCCCACCGGTGTGCCGGGAATGGACGAGATCCTCGGGGGAGGACTGCCGCAAAACCGCCTCTACCTCGTTCAGGGACAGCCGGGCGTGGGAAAGACGACCTTCGCGCTCCAGTTCCTGACGGAAGGCGCGCGTCGCGGCGAAAAGGGCATGTACATCACGCTCTCGGAAAGCGAGGAGGAGATCCGGTCCGTCGCCGACACCCACGGCTGGGACCTCGCGGGAGTCACGCTCCAGGAGCTCTCGGCGCAGGAGGCCGCTCTCGACCCCTCGTCGCAGAACACCCTCTTCTATCCGTCGGAGGTCGAGCTCGGCGAGACGATGCGGAAGGTGCTCGCCGAGATCGACCGCGTGCGGCCGGCCCGGCTCGTCGTCGACTCGCTCTCCGAGCTCCGGATGCTCGCCCAGAGCCCTCTGCGGTTTCGGAGGCAGATCCTCGCTCTCAAACAGTACCTGGCGGCGCGGCAGTGCACCGTGCTGTTCGTCGAGGACATGTCGATGGACGCGGGCGACCTGCAGCTCCAGAGTCTCGCTCACGGCGTCGTGACGCTGGAGCAGCGGCCCCCGGTCTACGGCGCCGATCGCCGCCGGCTGCGCGTCGTCAAGCTCCGCGGATCGCCGTTCATCGGGGGATTTCACGATTTGAGGATCGAAACCGGGGGTCTGCGGGTCTTCCCGCGGCTCACGGCGGCCGACTACCCGCATCTCAAGAGCGAGGAAATGATCTCGAGCGGCAACGCGGAGATCGACACCCTGATGGGCGGCGGCCTCGAGTTCGGAACGAGCACGCTGATCCTCGGCCCGGCCGGCACCGGAAAGTCGGCGCTGGCGTCGTTGTACGCGCACTCGGCCGCCCGCAGCGGCCACAAGTCGATCTTCTTCCTCTTCGAGGAAGGCCTCGGCACGTTCTTCTCACGGGCGCGCGCGCTCGGTGTGGACCTCCTTCCTCTCACCGAGGAGGGAATCGTCGCGGTTCGCCACGTCGACCCCGCCGAGCTCATGCCGGGCGAGCTCGTCGAGCAGGTCCGCGACGCGGTCGAGAGTTCCGGTGTGCGGATGGTCGTCATCGACAGCGTCGGCGGATATCTCGCCGCGATGCTCGACGAGAATTTCCTCGTCTCGCAGATGCACGAGTTCCTGAACTACTTGCGGCGCCGCGGCGTGGTCGTGATCCTGGTCATGGCCCAGCACGGCTTCCTCGGCCCCGGGATGGCGACGCCGGTCGACGTGAGCTATCTCGCCGACAACGTCGTCCTGCTCCGGTATTTCGAGGCGGGCGGGCAGCTTCACAAGGCGGTTTCGGTCGTCAAGAAGCGCGCCGGGATGCACGAGCGGGCAATCCGCGAGTACCGGATCGACGCGGGCGGAATTCGCGCGGGAGAGCCGCTCGCCGAGTTCTCGGGGCTCATGACCGGGACGCCGCGCTTCATCGGACGCAAGGAAACGCTCCTGCGGGGCGCCGATCGGCCGCCGGAAAACGAAGACGACGGGCCGTCGGAACACGAGGATGCGCCGAAATACGGGGGGCGATGAGCCTTCGGAACAGACGTCGGGAGGAGACGATCCTGGTTCTCGCGCCCCGCGGCCGGGATGGAGCGCTCGCGCGAGACATGCTCGAGAGCGAGGGGCTGGCGGCCCAACTCTGCTCCGACCTCCCGGAATTCTGCGGCGAGATGCCGGAGGCGGGCGCTGGTCTCATCACGGAAGAAGCGCTCGTCCCGCACTTCGAACGTCTCGCGCGGGCTATCCGCGACCAGCCGCCGTGGTCCGACTTCCCGCTCGTCGTGTTCCGCGCGGCGGAGCCCGATTCGGGAGGGCACCTTCTCGAGATGCTCGAGTACCTGGGCAACGTCACTCTCCTCGACCGTCCCGTCCGCAAGCTCAATCTCGCCACCGCGGCGCTCGCCGGGCTTCGCGCGCGCCGGCGCCAGTACCAGCTGCGCGACCTCCTCCTGGATCTCCAGGAGAGCGTCCTCCAGCGCGACCGGTTCCTCGCGATGCTCGGGCACGAGCTCCGGAATCCCCTCGGCGCGATCATGGCCGCGGCCGAGCTCTCGCGGCGGCGCAAATCGGCGGAGCCCTCCGCCGAGATCGGGATCATCCAGCGACAGAGCCGGCATCTCGCGCGGCTCGTCGACGACCTGCTCGACGTCTCCCGGGTCACCTCGGGGAAGATCGTTCTCGAGAAGATCTCGGTCGAGCTCGCCGACCTCGCCGAACGCTGCGTCCAGTCTCTCGCTCCGGCGGCCCGGGCGCAGCGGCTGGACGTCGCCGTCTTCGCCGACCACGACGTCCGCGTCGAGGGAGACCCGGTGCGGCTCGAGCAGATCGTCACGAACGTCGTCAACAACGCGATCAAGTACACGCCGCCCGGCGGGCGGGTGACGATCGAGGTGCGCCGCGACGGCGGGCGCGCGCTCGTCGCGGTTCGCGACACCGGCGCCGGGATCGCGCCCGAGATGCTCCCGAACATCTTCAATCTCTTCGCGCAGGCGCAGGACACGCTCGACCGCGCCCAGGGCGGCATGGGAATCGGCCTCACGCTCGTCCGGAATCTCGCGACGCTCCATGGCGGCGCCGTCGAGGCGTCGAGCGAGGGTCTGGGCCGCGGCAGCGAGTTCCGGATCTTCCTTCCGCTCGCCGCGGGCGAGCCCGCAGCGGCACCGGGGGCGCCCGGAGAGGAGCCCGCACCGGATGCGGCCGGCCGCCGCGTCGTCCTCGTCGAGGACAACGCCGACCTGCGCGAGTCGATCCGGCAGCTTCTCGAGCTCGACGGCCACGTCGTCGCGACCGCGGCCGACGGGCCCGACGGCCTCGAGCTGATCCGGTCGGTCCGGCCGGAAGTCGCGCTGATCGACATCGGCCTCCCGCGCCTGGACGGATATGCCGTCGCGGAGAGGGCGCGGGCCGAGCTCGGCCGCGAGCTGCGCCTCGTCGCACTGACGGGCTACGGCCAGGCGGAGGACCGCGAGCGGGCCGCGCTCGCGGGCTTCGACGGCCATCTCACGAAGCCGATCACCGGACGCGCGCTCCGTCGCGCCCTCGGCGCAGCAGCGCGCCGCCCCTCGTCGGCGAGGGCGTAGACCTCGGCTCGAGGAGGATCGCACTCGGAATCGAGCCCGGTTTCCGGCGCTTTCGCGGGCGTCAGTCGGAACGCCGGCCCGTCGGGGGCGGGACCCTTCCCCGTTCTGGTCCACCAGGCACGCCGAATATTTGTCGCCTCGAGAGAATCGATCACGAGTGCGGATAGCCCTTGGCGAGAGCCGCCGCCAGTTCGGCATCGTGTCCGTAAATGTCGTCGTAGAAATGAACGTCGCCGCTCTCGTAGGCGACGGCCGTCGCGTAGACGATGAAGACGGGGACGGGCTTTGCCAGGTTCACGATGACGTCGTCCTTTCCGTGCTGCATTTCCCGCCGCACCCGCTCCAGCGTCCATCCGGGATTGTTGCGCAGCACCCATGCGGCGAGCCCGGCGGCGTTTTCGACCCGAATGCAGCCATGGCTGAAATCGCGCCGCGAGCGCGAGAACAGCTCCGGAGAAGGCGTGTCGTGAAGATAGACGTTGTACTCGTTCGGAAACATCAGCTTGACCAGGCCCAGCGAGTTGGCAGGACCGGGCTTCTGTCGCACCGTGAGCCTCCCCGCGCGCAGCTGCGCCAGGATGTCGTCGGACACTCTTCCGGACGTGACCACCTTGCCGTCGTGCGTCATGACCTCGTAGTTCTTGCGAGCGAGATAGCCGCGATCGCGCGCAACGGCGGGGACGATCTCCCTGCCGAGAATGCCGGCGGGAACGTTCCAGTAGGGACGCAGGATGACGTGCGTCATCTGGCTGGAGAAGACGGGTGTTTGCGTGCTCATCGCTTTCCCGACCACGACACGCATGTCCATCGCCACGCGGCCGTTCTCGTCGCGGGCGCG
>Ga0075276_10000137_pt1 | contig 21628 bp, 10 predicted proteins | sample SF_Rice_5C_80N_4_FD_69770 | JGI IMG/M metagenome (GOLD analysis project Ga0075276, IMG submission 69770) | Rice paddy soil microbial communities from Twitchell Island, California, USA - SF_Rice_5C_80N_405 | ecosystem: Environmental > Terrestrial > Soil > Paddy field/soil | place: USA: Twitchell... | reverse complement strand
ACGGTGGGTGCACACCAAGGATGGAGTACGCCGCAGTCCAAATGCTCTGGGTTACGCTTACCGAGTCAGTGATGCCGCAGCAAGGAAAACCTGGCTGGCGAAGATCGCAGGCCATCCCGAAGCCGAAATGGAGGTTGTGCGCCGCACCCTGCGAGTGCGCGATAAGGGACCTGCGGCACGGGTCATGCAGAGTGCTCCGGAAGCCACGGCGACGCTGGTTGAGAGTAAGGCGCCAGAACCAGTTTCTGAGAACAGGGCGGCAGAAGCCAGGCCAGCGCCGCTTATCTCCGCCAGTACCCCGAAAGTGGAAGCACCAACGAATGAACCCGTTCCCTATTCGAAACGAGCGTCCGAGGACGATGGGGTAAAGGAGCGGGTGCTGGCCCTGGTTGCCGAAAAGACCGGTTACCCGGTTGACATGCTTGACTTAGACCTTGATCTGGAAGCTGACCTGGGTGTTGATACGGTCAAGCAGGCGGAGGTGTTTGCTGCCGTCAGGGAAGCTTACGCCATCCGGCGCGACGAGAAGCTCAGACTGCGCGACTTTCCCACCCTCGCCCATGTTATTCGTTTCGTCCACGAACGGCGGCCGGAAACTGCCGCTGTCGAGGCGAGCGCTCCCATCGCAGAAGCAAAACAGCCCTCAGTCTCCGCGCCCTCAGCAGCGGAGGCAAGTGACGTGGAAGAACGAATCCTGGCTCTGGTGGTGGAAAAAACTGGTTATCCCAAAGAGATGCTGGAGCTCGACCTCGACCTTGAGGCCGACCTGGGAATTGACACGGTGAAACAGGCCGAAATGTTTGCGGCTATCCGGGAAATCTACAACATTCCGCGCGATGAAAGCCGCAAGCTGCGCGACTATCCGACACTGGCACACGTGATGCGGTTCGTGCTGGAAAAACGGCCGGAAGTGGCCGGCGCTTCGCTTACGCCGACTGTAGAGCAAACGTTAACGATACCAGCAGCAGCGCAAGCGGCCTCAGATGATGCAATCAGGGAGAAGGTACTGGAGATTGTGGCCGAGAAGACCGGCTATCCCAAAGACATGCTGGAGCTCGACCTCGATCTCGAAGCGGACTTAGGAATTGACACCGTGAAGCAAGCAGAAATGTTCGCCGCGGTGCGCGCAGCCTATAACATTCCGCGGGAAGAAAACCTCAAGCTGCGCGACTTTCCAACTCTGGACAGCGTCATCAAATTCGCCCACGACCGGCAGCCAGGACTTACGAAAGCAACGATTGCGAAATCGGTTGTGATGGAGGAAAGGCACAGGTCAACCGAGGAGAAGCCAGTTGCGGCACAAGTGGTTCGACCGGCGCTGGCCAGCCTGGAAGCGGCAAATCGCGTTCCACGCCGCGTGCCGGTGCCGGTGCTGCGGCCGGCACTCGATCTCTGCAAGCCCACTGGTATCAGGCTGGGCCGGGGCCGCCGGGTTTTGATCATGCCGGACAAGGGTGGTGCAGCGGAGGCGCTGGCCCAGAGTCTGCAAGCCTTAGGCGTGGAAGTTCTCCGTATAGAGGAAGTCCCCGACACGGATGCGTTTGCAAATCGCCTCAAGACCTGGATGGCTGCCGGTCCGGTGCATGGCGTGTACTGGTTGCCTGCGCTGGACGATGAGGGGAAGCTGCAGGACTTGGACCTTATTAGCTGGCATGAAGCGGTGAGGGTACGTTGCAAGTTGCTTTACACCACCATGCGAACTCTGTACGAGCAGATCGCCTCTGCAGGAACATTTCTGGTGTCGGCTACGCGGCTGGGCGGACACCACGGATACGACGAGGCCGGAGCAGTGGCTCCTCTGGGCGGCGCGGTTTCCGGCTTCACCAAGACCTACAAACGGGAGCGCACGGATGCAGTGGTCAAGACGGTGGACTTTGAACCCGGGCGCAAGGCCAAAGAAATCGCCGAAACCTTGATCGAAGAAACCTTGAAGGATCCCGGCGCGATCGAAATCGGCCACAAGCAAGGGTTGCGCTGGACTATCAGCCTGCGGGAGCAGCCGGCAGCCGACGGAAAGCCTGGACTTGTACTGGATAAAGACACGGTTTTCCTGGTCACCGGAGCGGCGGGAAGCATTGTCTCAGCCATCACCGCCGACTTGGCGGCTGCTTCGGGTGGCACTTTCTACCTGCTCGACCTGGTGCCGGAGCCCGTTCCGAATAATCCGGACCTCAAACGCTTTACAACCGACAAGGAAGGCCTCAAACGCGATTTGTACGTCCGCATGCAGGCGCGCGGCGAGCGCGCCACGCCAGCCATGGTTGAGAAGGAACTGGCGGCCCTGGAACGGGCGCAAGCCGCGCTATCCGCCATCAACAGCGTGCGAGCGGCCGGCGGCTCGGCGCACTATTTTGCGGTCAACCTTACCGATGCGGAGGCTGTAGCCCAGGTCCTGGACCAAGTCCGCGCCCACAGCGGGCGCATTGACGTCCTGTTGCACGCCGCGGGTATCGAACGCAGCCATTTCCTCCCGGAGAAGGATGCCCGCGAATTCGACCTTGTCTTTGATGTGAAGAGCGATGGCTGGTTCAATCTGCTGCATGCTGTCGGCGATTTGCCTTTGGGGGCGACGGTAGTGTTCAGCTCCATCGCCGGTCGCTTTGGGAATGCGGGCCAGGCGGATTACAGCTGCGCTAATGACCTGTTGTGCAAGATTACATCCAGCTTCCGCAGCACACGCCCAGCCACCCGCGGCATCGCCATTGACTGGACGGCGTGGGGCGGCATTGGCATGGCCACCCGCGGCTCGATTCCCAAAATGATGGAAGCTGCGGGCATAGACATCCTGCCGCCCGAGGCTGGGATTCCCTTGATCCGGCGCGAACTGACCTCGGGAGCCACCCGGGGTGAAGTCGTGATCGGTCAGCGCCTCGGCGTTCTGACCAATGAATTCGATCCCACGGGCGGCCTGGACACGGATAAAGTGCGGGCCGCTGTGGAAAGCAGCCCGGCAGCCCGCGGGCCCATGATCGGCCAGATTACCTCCCTGACTCTTCATGGAGGGCTCTCCATTGAGACCACGCTCGATCCCGCCATTCAACCTTTCCTGCACGATCACCAGATTGGGGGCACCCCGTTACTGCCGGGGGTTATGGGCGTCGAGGCGTTTGCCGAGGCGGCGCGGTGCCTGCTTCCCGGCTGGCATATTGAAGCGGTAGAAAATGTGAACTTCCTCGCGCCGGTTAAGTTCTACCGCAATGAGCCGCGTACGCTGACGATCGAGGCGCTCATAGCGGCCCAGAATGGCGGCCTGATCGCGGATTGCCGGCTCTCAGGCAGTCGGAGAATTCCCAACCAGTCGGAGCCGCAAGTAACGACCCACTTCACCGGGCGGGTGTGTCTGGCCAGGCAACCACTCCCGGCAATCACTAAGCCAAGGCTGGGCTCGCCGGCAGGGCCGATGATTACGGCCGACGACATCTATCGCGTGTATTTCCACGGACCGGCTTACCGGGTAGTGGAGAGGGCGTGGTGGGACGGAGGTCGCCTGACCGCGCAGTTGGCCGGCAACCTGCCCGCAAATCATCATCCGTCCGAGCTGGCGACGGCCATTTCTCCGCGGCTGATTGAGTTTTGTTTCCAATCTGCGGGCTTGTGGGAGCTGGGCGTGCTCGGGCAACTGGGCCTCCCACAGCACGTGGAACGGGTTCGCCTGCTGCGTGCGCCTGAACTTGCCGATGGTCCCTTGTATTCGGTAATTACGCCAAATTCGCAGCCATCACACTTCGATGTGGAAGTGCTCGATACGGCTGGAAACGTCTACCTCCAGCTGACTGGGTATCGCACCGTCGCCTTGCCTGAAGGCGTGGATGCTAATGCCGTGAAAGCACTGCAAGCCCTTATGTCACTTCAGAGTGTTGCGGCCTGATTCTCGATATGGGCCACGATAGATCGGAGGGCCTGTGCAGCACGAGTTTCAGCGAGTGGCTATTGTCAATCGTGGCGAAGCCGCCATGCGTTTCATCCACGCGGTCCGGGAGTTCAACCAGGAACACGGGACCGCGTTGCGCACCATAGCGCTCTTCACCGAGCCCGACGCCCACGCGATGTTCGTCCGCGAGGCCGACGAGGCTGTGCTACTCGGCCCGGCCCGGGTTTCCCACCCCTCGACTGGGGAGCTTATAAGCAGCTACGTCCATTATGGACGCCTGCAGCAAGCGCTGCAGGCGGCGCACGCCGAAGCGGTCTGGCCAGGCTGGGGTTTTGTGGCCGAGCACGCCGACTTCGTAGACCTGTGCCGCAGTATGGGAATTGTTTTCATTGGGCCTGACGGCGACTCCATGCGGCGGCTGGGCGACAAGATCTCCTCAAAACGGCTGGCGGAGCAGGCGCAGGTGCCGGTCGTGCCGTGGAGCGGGGGGGCCGTAGAAACTCTCGCTGAGGCCGCCCGCCAGGGTGAGCGACTGGGCTATCCCTTGTTGATTAAAGCCACAGCAGGAGGCGGTGGCCACGGCATCCGTCGGGTGGATTCGCTTGACCAGCTGCCCGCGGCGTTTGCCGGCGCTCGCTCGGACGCGTGTAAGGCGTTCGGCAATCCCACAGTTTTCCTGGAGCAGGTGGTAGGCGGAGGACGCCACGTTGAGGTCCAGATCATTGCCGACGATTTCGGCACAACCTGGGCGGTCGGGGTACGCGACTGCACCATCCAGCGGCGCCATCAGAAAATCCTGGAAGAGGCCCCTTCGCCCGCGCTTTCGTCCGAACAGGACTGGAGCCTGCGGGAATCGGCAGTGCGATTGAGCCGGTCGGCGGGCTATCGGAATGCCGGTACCGTGGAATTCCTGTACCAGCCGGGGAGCCGCCGCTTTCTCTTCATGGAGATGAATACGCGGCTGCAGGTGGAACATCCCGTAACCGAATGCACGACGGGGCTCGACTTGGTCAAATTACAGATTCATGTTGCCCGGGGTGACCGGCTGGAGGGAACGCCGCCGTTGCGAAACGGACATGCGATTGAGGTGCGGTTGAACGCCGAAGATCCGGATAACGGCTTTGCTCCTGCCCCCGGCATCGTAGAGCGGTTCAGGATCCCAACCGGACCGGGTGTGCGGATAGACACCGGTCTCGCCGAAGGGGACATCGTGCCGCCGCAATTCGATTCGATGATCGCCAAGATCATCGCGCACGGCCAGACTCGCAAGGAAGCTATTTCTCGCCTGCAGCGGGTGCTCCGGGAAGCAGTGGTTGTCGTCAGAGGAGGAAGCAGCAACAAGGCTTGCCTTCTGCGCCTTCTGGCAAGAAATGAGGTTCAAAATGCCCAGGTAGATACGGCATGGCTGGATCGTCTGGCTGGAAATGGGGAACACCTTTGCAAGGATTATGCCGAAGTCGCTCTGATACAGGCCGGAATAGAAGCTTACGACTCTGAGCTGGCGATGGAGCAGACACAGTTCTATGCCTCTGCCGTACGAGGGAGACCGCAAGTTCGGCACGAAATCGGCCGGACGGTAACACTGCGTTATCGAGGCCGGTCCTACTCCCTGAAGATCTGCCGCCTCGGCACGCAGCATTACCGTATCGCGGTGGATGGATGCCGCATTGACTCCCGCAGCGAGCGACTGGGACCGTTTGAATACTGGCTCACCGTCTTCGGGCGGCGATTTACCATAGTATCCATAGCTCAGGAATTGAACTACCGGATTGAGGTAGATGGGCTATCTCATCGCGTCGATCGCGATGCCGGCGGCATGGTACATGCGCCGGCCCCGGCCGTTGTGGTCTCGGTTGCGGTGCAGCCCGGAGATTCGGTTTCGGCTGGAGATCGAGTTGCGGTGTTGGAGGCCATGAAGATGGAGATGGAGGTGGTTGCTCCATTCTCCGGCCAGGTTCGCGCCGTGATGGCAATACCCAATGTGCAGGTGGACGCCGGGACGCCACTGCTGCAGATTGAACCCGCCGCCATTCAAGAAACAATTCCCTCTACCGAGCCGCTGAATTTCGAAGCTGTACTTTCTCCGCAAGCAACCGCGCAGGATAAGGCCCTGCGCGGTTTCGAAAACCTGCAGCAAGTGCGGCAGTTCATGCTGGGGTTCGATGTGGATCCGGCGCAAACCGCGCGCCTGCTCTCCGATTCCACTCGCAATTGCGTAGCGCCCGAAGATGCTGCCGAGATGGTCAGGCGCGAGGATGAAACCCTCCACATTTTTGTGGATATCTGCTCTCTGTTTCACCGTGAACCCAGAGTTGACGGGTCCAATTCCGCAGAGGTAGCCAGCGCCGAAACCCAGCTCTTTACCTATCTGCGGGCGCTCGATACACGTGGTGCGGGACTCCCATCAGGCTTTGTGGACGCGCTCCGGCGAACGCTTGCGTATTACGGAGTGCAGACACTGGAGCGCTCGCCGGAACTGGAGCAGGCCCTGCTCTGGGTTTACAAGTCGCACCAGCGCATCGAGCAGCAAACGGCCCTGGTTCTTGCGGTGCTGCACCACCGTTTGGAGCAGGTGGAGGCATTTGCCCCTAAGGCGGGTGAAGCCTTCCGAGCGCTGCTCGAGCGCATTATTTCTGTTACGCGTGGAACGTTGCCGGCGGTCAGCGATTTGGCACAGGAACTGCGCTATCGGTGTTTCGACCAGCCCGTGTTCGAACGCGCTCGCCAGCAACTCTATGACCAGATGGAAGACCACCTGTCATATTTGACTGGCGAGCCGCAACCCAGCGATCGCGGCTTGCTGTGTCGTACGCTGGTCGAATGTCCCCAGCCGTTAATGGGCCTGTTCGCTCGCCGTTTCGCCGGCGCCCAACCCGCCGCTCGGCAACTCATGCTGGAGGTGCTCACCTGGAGGTATTACCGGGCAGCCGGACTCTCCCAGTTCCGGACTGTGAACCTGAATGGCCAGAGTGTTGTATCTGCTGAATACGATGAGGACGGGAAGCGTGTCCATCTCTTCACCACTTGTGCGGAGTACGGCCGCTTAGACGAGGCAGCCCAAGCCCTATTCCTCATGCTTGAGAAGGTGCCGGCGGACCATGATGTGGCAATTGATTTTTACTTGTGGCGCTCCGCTTCCGCAGACGAAGCCGAGGCCGCGCAGCGGGAATTTCATTCGCGGTTGAACCAGGCGGGCTTTCCTCGTCCCATCCAGCGCATTGTGGTGATCGCGGGAGGCGCCGGTAATGGCTGGGGCATCAGCGGCACACAACACTTCACTTACCGGCTGCGCGACAACACTTATCAGGAAAAGGAGCTCTACCGCGGAATTCATCCCATGATGGGTAAACGCCTGCATCTCTGGCGGCTTTCTAATTTTAAAATCGAACGCCTGCCTTCAGTTGAGGACGTATATCTGATCCATGGCACCGCCCGCGACAATCCCAAGGATGAACGCCTATTCGCCGTGGCGGAAGTGCGCGATGTGACCCCCGTGCGCGATCAAGCTGGCCACATCGTGCAATTGCCCCACATGGAACGAATGTTCGCTGAAGCCATGGCCGCCATACGGCTGTTTCAGTCGCGCCGGCAATTGAAGGATCGCCTTCACTGGAACCGCATACTGCTTTACGTTTGGCCGCCGCTGCGCTTGAGCAGGGACGAATTCCACACCATATTGCGCAGGCTAGTTCCTTCCATGGAGGGCCTAGGTCTAGAGCAGGTGGTGGTGTGCGCCCGTATTCCCCATCCTCAGAGCGGCGAATTAAGAGAGATGGTAGTGCGTATTTCTCCCCCGGCGGGGGCTGGTTTGCGTGTGAGCATCCGCCCCGCCGTCATTCTGCAGCCGCTCAAGCCTTTAAGCGAATATGAGCAGAAAGTGATTCGCATGCGCCGGCGCGGCCTTATCTACCCCTACGAAATCATCAAAATGCTCACACCCGCTGCTGAAGACGCTCCGGCCGGGTTTCCTGCCGGTGAGTTTGTAGAGCACGACCTGAGCCCGGCTGGTCAACTGGTGCCGGTCAACCGGCCCTATGGCCTCAACCAAGCCAACATTATTACTGGGGTGATCCGGAACTTTACCTCCAAATATCCGGAGGGTATGAACCGGGTCCTGCTGCTGGGCGACCCCAGCAAGGATCTTGGCGCCATTGCAGAGCCAGAGTGTCGCCGCATCATCGCCGCCTTGGATCTAGCGGAAAAAGAGGGCGTTCCTTTGGAATGGTTTCCCATCTCTGCCGGCGCCAAGATTTCCATGGAAAGCGGTGTGGAGAACATGGACTGGATTGCCCGCGTTCTGCGTCGCCTTATCGAGTTCACCCAGGCCGGCGGTGAAATAAACCTGGTGGTGGACGGTATTAACGTTGGAGCGCAGCCGTATTGGAATGCTGAAGCCACTATGCTGATGCATACCCGCGGCATCCTGATCATGACTCCCAATGCGGCTATGGTGCTCACCGGGAAACGGGCCCTGGACTATTCCGGCAGCGTCTCCGCAGAGGACAATCAAGGCATTGGCGGCTATAGCCGGATCATGGGCCTGAACGGACAGGCGCAGTACTGGGCACAAGATATTCACGAGGCCTGCCAAATCCTGCTGCGTCACTATGAACTGACTTACGTGATGCCCGGGGAGCGGTTCCCCCGGCCCGCCACCACGACCGACCCGAGCGAACGCGATGTGTGCGTCTGCCGCCATGCCGATGATGGCGAAAATGCCTTCACCCATGTGGGCGAAATCTTTTCCGATGAAACTAATCCCGGACGCAAAAAGTCTTTTGACATCCGCCGGGTAATGATGGCGACGATTGACCAGGACCATCAACCGCTGGAGCGCTGGGCCGGCATGCAAGGGGCAGAAACGGCGGTGGTTTGGGATGCCCACCTCGGCGGTTACCCGGTTTGCCTGATTGGCATTGAGTCAAAGCCGGTTCCTCGCCTGGGCTTTGTTCCCGCTGACGGGCCGGACCAGTGGACGGCCGGCACGCTCTTTCCTCTTTCCTCTAAGAAGGTGGCGCGCGCCGTCAATGCCGCCAGCAACAACCGACCGGTCGTGCTGCTGGCCAATCTTTCGGGATTTGATGGTTCCCCGGAGTCACTGCGCAAGCTGCAACTGGAGTATGGCGCCGAAATCGGCCGGGCTGTGGTGAACTTCAAAGGGCCCATGGTGTTTTGCGTCATCTCCCGCTATCACGGTGGAGCCTACGTGGTTTTCTCGCGAGTGCTGAATGAAAATCTGGAGGTGGCGGCCCTGGCAGGCAGCTACGCGTCGGTCATCGGCGGCGCTCCTGCGGCTGCTGTTGTTTTCGCAAGCGAAGTGGAAGCCAGGGCGCGCAAAGATCCGCGTTTGCAGCTATTAAGCGATGCCATGGCCAGAGCGGACGGCCTGGAGAAAGGGCGTTTACGCGCTGAGTGGAACGAACTTTTCAAAATCATACATTCAGAAAAATTAGGAGAAATGGCAGCTGAATTTGATGGTATCCACACCGTACAGAGGGCTTTGGGAGTGGGAGCCCTGCATCGCATTATCCCGCCTTCGCATCTTCGCCCTTATCTCATCCATGCGGTGGAGCGCAGTATGGAAAAGGAAAGGAAGGTGGCGCAGGCGGCCTGATCTACCAATGCCACAGAATGGCGATGAAGATATGTTGGCTGCAACGGGCAGAACCGGAAGTGCCGGCCCATGATGATTGGCTCTGCGCAAATGAATTGCTCCGCCTCAGAGGCATGCGTTTTGCCAAGCGCCGCGCCGACTGGAGGCTGGGGCGCTGGACCGCGAAATGCGCGGTTGCCTCGTACCTTGGGCGCCCGATCGAAAGCGGATTCCTGAGCGCTATCGAAATACGTCAGTCGCTATTGGGCGCGCCCCAGGTCGTGCTTGGGGACGACTCGAGGGTAGCTTCCATCTCCCTCAGCCATCGCACCGGCACCGCCATGTGCGCGATCGGTAGCCCCGGTATCGCACTGGGTTGCGATCTGGAGACCATCGAGCCGCGAAGTGATGCATTTCTGGCGGACTACTTTACCCTCGAAGAGCAGAGATTGGTCAGCCACGCACCGGCCTCAGACCGGGCTGCTCTTGTGGCTCTGCTTTGGAGCGCCAAAGAAAGCGCCCTTAAAGCCTTGCTTCAAGGCTTGCGGCTCGACACTCGTTCTCTGAAGGCCAATATTTTGAGCGCTGATCAAATTTGGAGTGGCCACCTGTCAACACCGCCTGCAACGAATGCCCAGGATTCATCAACCTCCTGTGCCTCTCGCCAGTATGATTGGTTCAGGCTTCAGGTGCACTATCTAAACGGCGAGCGCACTTTCCATGGCTGGTGGAGATGCACGGGAAATCTCGTGTGGACTTTAGTCGCAGAGTCGCCGTTACTCCCGCCTGTCTTGCTCGACCATCACACCTATCAGGCAGTCTGAGCCCATGCAGAAGGTCGGGCACGCCCGCCTCAGACTATCGTCCGCGTGCCGTTTCCGCGGACGAGCGAAGTGATCGTGCACAGCGTGCCCGACAGCGCTAATAATGGGATACTCCCGGGGCCGGGATAAGACGGTGATGCGTCGCACGCCGCCAGGTGACAGCAACTGGAGCTCAGCGGTCAAAATTGAGATGCCGGCACCGGCGCACCTGCGAGAAAGGTGTTCTGTCATATATTGCTGCGGAGCGCGCCTTGGGTGAGCTATTATTACCCCCGGAAGGACAGCGCCGCCCGGGGATGCGGCTCGGCGACTTGCATCCACCCGCGCACACTGCAGCAGCGCGGCGAGACGGCGATGACGCTGCTCTCCATTCCCGACACAATTGCAGAAGTAATCGGGGAAGCAGCCGCGAAGGTGCAGGGGAGGACCGCTCATGCGCAAACTGGCAATCTGCTTTTTAGTGCTCGGTGAGTTATTTCTGGCTGGTGGTTTGGAGGCCCAAAGCAATTCTTCGGAGCCGCAATCAGAGGTCTCCTGCAATTTTGCCGATGGCAAGCAGATTACGGTGCGCTACAACCGCGTTCCCTTCAAAAAGGGGGAGAGACTGAGGGAGAATAAAATCTGGATGCCGGGCGGCTCGGCAATGATCCTGTTTACTGGCGCCGACCTAAAGTTTGCGGGAAAGGAAATCCCAACCGGCGCCTACACCATGTACGTGATCCCCGGCAAGAAGAACTGGACCCTGATCGTGAGCAAGAATGAAAAGCCGGAGAGCGCGTACGAATCGCAGCAGGACCTGGCGCGCGGAGAGATGGACCTGGGCCAGTTAAGCCAGCCTACCGACAAACTCACTCTTTATTTTGGTCAAATGTCCCCCAAGCAGTGTGCCTTGCGCGTGTACTACGGAGATACGGGCGCGTTCACTGAATTTGACCAGCAGTAGGTGTCCCGCTCGTCAAGCCTGGTCGAAACCAGGAGAGAGCGGCTGTGGCCCGCGTCCGCGGAGTCGCCTGGCCAATAATTGCACCCGATCCATATAGAGATACACCACCGGAGTGGTAAACAGCGTAAGCGCCTGGCTAACCATTAAACCACCCACAATGGTGATGCCCAGAGGGCGGTGCAGCTCAGAGCCGGTACCCTGGTCCAGCGCCAGGGGCAGCGCTCCCAGCATGGCCGCCATGGTAGTCATCATGATAGGACGGAAGCGCAGCACGCAAGCTTCGTAAATGGCCTCCACCGGTGACTTGCCCTCCGCGCGCTCGGCCTCGAGCGCGAAATCAATCATCATGATCGCGTTCTTCTTCACGATTCCGATCAGCAGGATGATGCCAATGAGCCCGATTACGTCAAGGTTGTTGCGGGTGAGCAGCAGAGCCAGCAATGCGCCTACTCCGGCAGAGGGCAACGTGGAAAGAATAGTGATGGGATGGATAAAACTCTCATACAGCACCCCGAGCACGATATAAACGGTCACCAGCGCCAGCAGGATCAGGATGGGCTCGGTCGAGAGCGAAGTCATGAAGGCAGCGGCGGTCCCCTGGAAGCTGGCATTGATTGCGGCGGGGAAGCCAATGCTGCGCTCGGCATTCTCGATGGCGTCCGTGGCTTGGCTGAGTGAGATTCCGGGAGCAAGATTGAAGGAAAGTGTAACCGAGGGGAACTGGCCCTGGTGGTTCACTGCCAGCGGAGTATTAGAGGGTTCAAAGCGGGTGAAGGAAGATAGGGGAACCTCCGTCCCGGAAGAGGAACGAACGTAGATGTTCTGCAGCGCTTCCGGACTGCGCTGGAAATGGCGCTCCACCTCCATGACCACGTGATACTGGTTGAGTTGCTCGTACATGGTGGAAACCTGGCGCTGCCCGAAGGCGTCGTAGAGAGCGTTGTCAACGTCCTGGGCGGCAACCCCCAGGCGGGCGGCAGTGTCGCGGTCAATCACCACGTGCGCTTCCAGGCCGTGGTCCTGCTGGTCGCTGTTAACGTCGCGCAGTTGAGGCACGGTGCGCAACTTGGCCAGCAGGCGCGGCGCCCAGTCGTTGAGCTGCTGCAGGTCCTGTCCCTGCAGAGTATATTGGAATTGGGCGGCGCTCGGCCTTCCGCCGATGGTCAGATCCTGCGCCGACTGCAGGTACATTGTGGCGCCCGGGATAGCGGCAAGTTTGCGGCGCAGACGGCCGATCACCTGGTCAGCGCTCACCTTGCGTTCCGACAGTGGCTTTAGGGTGATGAAGCCGCCGCCGGTGTTGGTGCCTCTGCCACCAGCAAATGCGGTGACCGACTCCACCGCGGGGTCCTGCCGGATGATTTTGACGAACTGGTCCATTTTCTGTGCCATCGCGGAGAAAGAGATATCCTGCGCGGCCTGCAGCATGCCCGCCACCCGTCCGGTATCCTGCTGCGGGAAAAATCCCTTGGGGACGATCACATACAGGTAGATGCTGAGGCAGGCGGTGGCCACAGTCACCAGCAAAGTGAGCGGCTGATGGCGGAGCACCCAGCGCAAAGCGCCGCGGTAAAACCCGAGAAGGCCGTCAAAAAGTAATTCTCCGAAGCGGTACACGCGCCCGTGGTGTTCCTGCTCCAAGGGTCGCAGGAACTTGGCGCACATGGTGGGCGTGGTGGTCAGCGAAACCAGCAGCGAGACCCCGATAGCCACGCTGAGCGTGACCGCAAACTCACGGAAAAGGCGGCCAACGATGCCGCCCATCAGCAGAATAGGGATGAATACCGCGACTAGCGAGGTGCTCATAGAGAGCACCGTAAATCCTATTTCGCGGGCGCCGCGAAAAGCCGCCTGCACCGGTCCCATGCCCACTTCCAGGTAGCGGGTAATGTTCTCCAGGACCACAATGGCGTCGTCCACCACGAATCCGGTGGAGATAGCCAGAGCCATGAGCGAGAGATTGTCGAGACTGTAGCCCAGAACGTACATCACCGCGAAGGTGCCTACCAATGAAAGTGGCACGGCCACGCTGGGGATTACGGTGGCCCGCGGACTGCGCAGAAACGCGAAAACCACCAGGATGACCAGAATAATGGAGATGAGCAGAGTCAATTCGATGTCGTGAACCGAGGCGCGCACGGTGGTGGTGCGATCCAGCGCTATGTGAATATCAATCGCGCTTGGTATCGAAGCCTTCAGTTCGGGCAGCAGTGCGCGGACCCGGTCCACGGTGTCAATGATGTTGGCGCCGGGCTGGCGGAACACCACGGCAATCACGCCATCTTTCCCGTTGGACTTGCCGTAATGGTGAACGTCCTCAACTGAGTCCTGGACATCAGCCACATCCGCCAGGCGTACCGCCCCGCCGTTCTTATAGGCAACGATAAGGGGCCGGTACTGCGCGGCCCGGAAGAGCTGGTCGGTATCGTTCATCATCCAGGAAGTGTTGCCGTCCGATAGGTGGCCCTTAGGACGATTTGCATTGGCCGAACCGAGTACGGCTCGAACCTGGTCAATGCCCACACCCAGCTTGTTGAGGACGGTGGGATTCACCTCCACCCGCACCGCGGGGCGAGCTCCCCCCCAAATAAAGACCTGGCCCACGCCCTCTACCTGCGAAAGCTTCTGGGCCAGAATGGAGTCAGCGGCGTCGTAGATGCGGGGCGAGGGAATAGTGTCGGAAGTGAGCGCCAGAATCAGAATGGGCGCGTCCGCAGGGTTCACTTTCCAGAACGAGGGATTCTGCGGAAGATTAGCGGGCAGCTGTCCGCGGGCGGCGTTGATTGCGGCCTGTACATCACGGGCGGCGGCGTCTATGTTGCGGTCCAGGTCAAACTGCAGAACGATGGTTGTCGACCCCGTGCCGCTGCTGGAGGTCATCTGATTGATGCCGGCAATGCGGCCGAACTGCCGTTCCAGGGGAGTGGCGACGGCGGAGGCCATGGTCGCCGGACTGGCTCCGGGAAGGCCGGCGTTAACCTGGATTACGGGAAACTCCACTTGCGGCAACGGGGCCACGGGCAGGAACTGAAAGGCAAGCGCGCCCGCAATCAACACAGCCGCGGCCAGCAACGAAGTGCCGATCGGCCGCTTGATGAATGGGGCGGAGATGTTCATGCTTCAGTCGGCCGCTGCCGTCTCCTCTGCTGGTTCTTCGATGGGATTGCCGATGCGCAGGTGGGCGAAGCGCCGGGCCAGGCGGTCAAACCACAGGTAAACTACCGGGGTGGTGTAGAGGGTGAGCAACTGGCTGAGCAGCAGGCCGCCCACAATCGTGATGCCCAGCGGCTGGCGCAGTTCCGAGCCGGTGCCCGTTCCCAGCGCCAGGGGCAAGCCGCCCAGCAGCGCCGCCATGGTGGTCATCATGATGGGCCGGAAGCGCAGCAGGCAGGCCTGAAAAATGGCTTCCTCCGGCGGCTTGCCCTCGCCGCGTTCCGCTTCCAGCGCAAAGTCAATCATCATGATGGCATTCTTTTTCACGATGCCGATCAGCAGGATGATTCCAATCAGCGATACGACGTTCAGGTCATTGCCGGTCAATAACAGGGCCACAATCGCGCCCACACCCGCGGAGGGCAGCGTGGAAAGTATCGTAATGGGATGGATATAGCTTTCGTAGAGGACGCCCAGCACGATGTACACCGTGACTACCGCGGCCAAAATGAGCCAGGGTTCGGTGGAAAGCGAGTTACGGAACGCCGCCGCCGTGCCCTGAAAGCTGGTGTGGAGACTGGCGGGAATGCCAATCTCGCGCTGCGCATCCTCGATGGCGCGCGTGGCGTCGCCCAGAGAAGCGCGGGGGGCCAGGTTAAAGGACAGGGTCACCACCGGAAATTGCCCCTGGTGGTTGATGGCCAGCGGGGCATTGGCGGGATAGAAACGGGTGAATGCTGCCAAAGGCACCTGCGTTCCATTGCTGGAACGAACGTAGATGCTCTTCAGCGAATCAGGGCTCTGCCGGAATTGCGGCTGCACCTCCAGCACCACGTGGTACTGGTTGAGCTGAGTGAACATGGTCGAGACCTGGCGCTGGCCGAAGGCGTCATAAAGCGTGTCATCAATCGTCTGCGGGAGTATGCCCAGGCGGCCGGCGGTGTCGCGGTCAATCACCAGTTGGGCCTGCAGTCCGCCGCTCTGCTGGTCGCTGGCCACATCCCGCAATTGCGGCAGTTGGCGCAATTGCTGGAGCAATTTGGGAGCCCACGCCGCTAGTTCTTCGGGGTCAGTGTCCTCCACCGAATATTGGTATTGGGTGCGGCTGACCCGGTCTTCCACCGTCAGATCCTGCACCGGTTGCATGTAAAGCGTGATGCCGGAAACCTGCGCCAGCTCCGGGGTCAGGCGGCGGATGATTTCGGACGCGCTGGCCGTGCGCTGGTCGCGAGACTTGAGGTTGATCTGAATGCGCCCGCTGTTGGGCGTGGCGTTGATACCGTCCACTCCGATGAATGATGACAGGCTCTGCACATCCGAATCTTTCAGAATGATGCGCGAGAGCGCCTGCTGGCGCTCCGCCATGGCGGAGAAGGAGACTGTCTGCGGCGCTTCCGAGACGCCCAGGATAACTCCCGTATCCTGCACCGGAAAGAAGCCTTTGGGCACCAACACATAAAGCCATAAGGTGAGCGCCAGCGTGCCGGCGGTGACCAGCAAGGTGGCGGTCTGGTGGCGCAGCACCCAGGTCAGAGTGCGGCCGTAGAAATGGATCACCCGGTCGTAGAAATTTTCTGAGGTGCGGTAGAAGCGGGTATGCCGCACATCTTTCGTGGGCCGCAGCAACTTGGCGCACATCATGGGCGTCAGCGTCAGCGAGACCACGGCGGAGACGAGAATCGTAACCGCCAGGGTGATGGCAAATTCGCGGAACAGGCGCCCCACAATGTCGCCCATGAAAAGCAGCGGGATGAGCACCGCAATTAGCGAGACGGTCAGCGACACAATCGTGAAGCCGATCTGCCCCGAACCCTTGAGCGCGGCTTGCAGTGGGGAATCGCCATGCTCCAGGAAGCGGTCAATGTTTTCGATCATCACGATGGCATCGTCCACCACGAACCCGGTGGAAATGGTGAGCGCCATCAAAGTGAGGTTATTCAGGCTGTAGCCCAGCAGGTACATCACCCCGAAAGTACCGACCAGAGAAAGGGGCACAGCAACGCTGGGGATCACGGTGGCTGATAAGTTGCGTAAGAAGAGAAAGACCACCATCACCACCAGGGCGATCGCCAGCATCAACTCGAACTGCACGTCCTTCACCGAGGCGCGTATGGTCTGGGTACGGTCGGTAAGGATGTGCACTTTGACGGATGAGGGCAGGGAAGACTGCAGCATGGGAAGCAGCTTTTTGATGCTGTCCGCCACGCTGATAATGTTGGCGCCCGGTTGGCGCTGGATGTTGACGATGACCGCGGGGTCAAGATTCATCCATGCAGCCTGATTGGTGTTTTCCGTGCCATCCATCACGGTGGCCACATCGGAAACGCGCACCGGCGCTCCATTGCGGTAGGCCACGATAATGGAGTGGTAGTCGGCGCCGGAGAGCAGTTGGTCGTTGGCGCCAATGGTGAACGACTGGCGGTGCCCGTCCAGTTGGCCCTTGGCCTGGTCCACGTTGGCTGCAGCCAAGGCGGTGCGCAGGTCTTCCAGGCTCAAACTGTAGGAAGCCAGCGCGGTGGGATTGGCCTGGATGCGTACTGCCGGTTTCTGTCCCCCGCTGATGGAAACCAGGCCCACCCCGGGGAGTTGCGAGATCTTCTGCGCCAAAGCGGTATCCGCCAGGTCCTCCACTTTGGAAAGCGGCAGCGTAGCGGAGGTCAGACCGAGAGTGAGGATGGGGGCGTCAGCGGGATTGACTTTGCTGTAAATGGGAGGGTTGGGCAAGTCGCGGGGGAGATAGGTTCCGGCCGCATTGATGGCCGCCTGTACCTCCTGCTCCGCGACGTCAATGTTCTGCGACAAATTGAATTGCAGGGTGACGATGGAGCTTCCGAAAGAACTGGTGGAGGTCATCTGGCCCAGGCCGGGTACCTGCCCGAACTGACGCTCCAGGGGCGCCGTGACCGAGGAGGCCATAACCTCGGGATCGGCGCCGGGGTAAAACGTCACAACCTGGATAGTGGGGTAGTCAACCTCGGGCAGGGCCGACACCGGCAATTGCCGGTAAGCCACCAAGCCCACCAACAGCACGCCAATGGTCAGCAGCGTGGTAGCGACGGGACGTAGGATGAATAGTCGCGAGGGAGTCATGGCGCAAGGTCTTGCTCCGGATGGGCGTCAGATTCCGCGTTAAAATTGCTGCGATTGCGGAAGACGACTTTGCTGCCGTTCTGCAGTTTATCCTGCCCGTCGGTGACCACCACTTCCCCGGGCGAAATGCCCTGAGCGATGGCGGTCATATTACCCTGGGTAAGAGCCAGCGTTACCGCCCGCACCTCAACCGTATTATTGCCCTTGACCACGTAAGCAAAAGTGCCCTGAGGACCCCGTTGTACGGCGGCGGCGGGTACCAGGGTAGCGTTCTTACGCACCTCCAGCAGCAGCCGGACGTTGACGAACTGATTGGGCCAGAGATCGTGTTCGTGATTGTCGAAAATGGCCTTCAGCTTGCCAGTGCCGGTGGTCTGATCAATCTGGTTGTCAATGGTGAGCAGTGTGCCGGTAGACAGCCTGGTTTGATCGTCGCGGCTGTAGGCTTCCACTTTTAGCGTCCCGGCTCGCATGTGCTGGGCAACCGCCGGCAAACTGTCTTCCGGCAGGGTAAAGATGACCGCGATGGGTTGCAGTTGCGTGATCACCAGCAGAGGGTTGGTGTCATTGGCGTGCACCATGTTGCCCCGGTCCACCAGGCGCAAGCCCACTCGTCCGTCCACCGGTGCGGTGATGTGGCAATAGGTCAGGTTCAGTTTGGCGTTTTCAATCGCGGCCTTGTCCGCGTCAACCGTGCCCTGGAACTGTCCGACCAGCGCATCTTGCGTGTCCACCTGCTGGTGGGAAACAACGCCAGCCGCGACCAGCCCCTGGTAGCGTTGCAGATCGAGTTGCGTGTTCTTCAGTTGCGATTGGTCTTTCAGCAGCGTGGCTTGCGCCTGGTCGAGCGCCACCTGGTAGGGCCGTGGATCAATGACGGCCAGCAGGTCACCCTTCCTGACTTCCTGGCCTTCGCGAAAGGCTACCTGCACCAGTTGGCCGTCCACCCGGCTCTTCACCGCGACGGTATTGAAGGCGGTCACCGACCCCAGACCGCTCAGGTACACGGGAAGGTCGCGGCGCTCCACTGTGGCTACAGAAACGGGAACGACTTGCGGTCCGCCAAATCCTCTTCGCGAAGCGTTTGCCCTTGGATCAGCTTTGCCGCAGTTGGCCAGCCCGGCACAGATAAGCAGGGATAAGGCGAGAGCAGTGAGGCTGCGAATGGAGGCGTGTTGTTGGAAGTTCACATCGAACCTGTGGTGTGTGGCCGCCGCCAGGGATCAGCAAGTTTCTACACCCATGCTTAATTTAATACTTCTGAAGCGAACCCAATCGCTGCAGCGCCGTTAGTCTTTTGCCGTGCACACGTAACCGGCGCCGCGCACAGTTTTAATATAGTCGCTGCTGCGGCCGGCTACGCCCAATTTCTTGCGCAGGTTGCTGACGTGCATGTCAATGCTGCGCGCGTAAGGAGAAAAAGAACGCTGCAGAGCCACGCGCACCAATTCTTCACGGCTCACCACACGACCGGCGCGGTGTAACAGCAGTTCCAGAACCGTAAACTCGATAATCGTCAGCCGTGCCGATTTGCCGGCGGTTCGCACGGAGCGAGTTGCGGTGTCCAGTTCGATTTCGCCCACGCGCATGATGCTGGATTGGTCCTGGGCGAGCGGCCACTCAGCACTTGCGGTCACTACGGAAGCTAATTCGCGATTCACGCTGAATATTGTTACAGCAGTGAGGGGCTAGTGGCTGTAAAGAAGTGTAACTTGTTCTTTACAAAACTTTACGTTGAGGAGGCCTGATTTGGGTCGCTGTAAATGTGCCAGGCTGCACGGCCTGAGCGCCGTTCGGGATTGCGGTGTTCTGAAACAGGTTACTGGCGCTGAGGTTGTTGGCCCTCGGCGACGGATGCTTGCGTCAGGTGACCTACGGCGTGCACATCAATGTTCACCTTATCACTCACCCGCAGGATGAAAGTGCTGGGGTTTTTCAGGCCCCACTGAACGTACGGCACGATGAAGTGGACATCCGCGGATGCCTGACCGTGGCTAACCTGCACGGGCATGGCGACCTTCATTGGGTGTTGCCGGCCATGCAAAGCCATTAACCCCTGCAGCTCCATTTGCGACGTACCCTCCGGCGCAAGGCTTCCACTGACGTGTTGGGGCGTGAAGATGATTTCCGGGTATGTCTGGTCTTCCAGAATTTGCCGGTGCATGCGCCGGTCGCGACTTTTGTTGCCGCTCTTGCCGGAGGTGGCGTCCACTACCAGAGAACCGCTGGCTTCTCCGGTTGCGGGATTGAATCGTATGCTGCCGCTCTTCAGCTGAAAGGTGCCATGTACCGTATGCAGAATGTCGCCCAGAGTGAAGTTCACCTGGCTTTGCGCCGGGTCGAACTGGAAGAGCATCTCCTGCGCGTTAGCCGCTGCTGCTGCCAGCATCACGCCCAGCAACAACCCGCACAGGCTCGCTAAGCGTTTTGTCGGATTCAGGCTCATCTCTGGATCAGGGCTATTTCGTGAACGCTCATGCGGTTAAGAGTCGCCATCCCAGGTTAAGGATTCCACTAATTCCGAAACCCTTCCATGACACTGCCCCTACGTGCACTGCCAGCAGGCGGGCAAACAGGCTGGGGCGACGGGCAAAGGCGCGCAGCGCCCGGCTGCGCACCCAAGAATGTCTATCCATCAACAGCATGGAACGGCCCAGCAGGTGGGGCAGCGTCGCAATATCCCGGTGGGCGGCGGCATAGAGCGACAGTTCGCCGGCCGCCAATGCCTGCCCCAGCGCGCTGGCCTGACGAAAAGAAATTGCCAGACCTTCACCCGTAATGGCATCAGCGGAACCGGACGCCTCACCGATAAGCACAATGTTATCGCGTATTACCGACTTCAGCCGGCGGGTCACGGTCATGGCGCCTTTCACCGGCGTGCTGCGCGGAACGGATTCAAGCCGGGCCCAAAGTTCGGGGAAGTCGGCCAGGGCAGCATCAAAAGAGGGGAAGCGATGCCGGGAGATCAAGGCTACGCAGATGTCATGGGACCCGACGGGCGTGACATAGGCCTGGCGGTTCTCGCCCCAGTAGATTTCCACGAACTCCGACCAGGGCTGGATTTGAAAATGCTGCCGTAACCCGATGCGGCGCTCGTAATCGCGCCCCGAGGTCAGCCCTGCCCAGTTGCGTACCCGCGAGTTCTGGCCGTCGGCGCCCACGATCCAGCGGCATTGCAGGGTCTCTCCATTCACCTCGACCTGGCCGTTTTTCACATTGGAAACATGCGCGCCCCACAGCAGGGTAATACCCAGCCCGGCGGCCCGTTCCGCCATCAGGCCGTGCAGGAGGGTGCGGCGAATGCCGAGGCCGGCGCCGCAAGGGAAGTCAGCTTCCACCGCGCCTTCGCGTCCGACAAAGCGGATGCCGCGGAACCGCCCCGTGTCGCAGCCATCCAGCGAGATGCCCAATTCCGCAAGGGCTCCCAGCGCATCGGGCATCAGGCCTTCGCCGCAGGCCTTGTCAATGGGCGGCTGGGCGCAATCGGCAACCGCGACTCGTAATCCCTGCCGGGCTGCGGAAATGGCCGCCGCCAGGCCCGCCGGGCCGCCACCGATCACGATTACATCCTGACTCCTATTCATCATGGCCAACGCAACAGAACCAGTTCCGAACAGAAACCCGGCCCCATGGCGGCCAGGAGGCTATAGGTGCCGGACGCTCCTCGACGCCGGCAGAGGAAGTCCTGCAGGACCAGCAGGACGGAGGCAGAAGACAAGTTGCCCACCTTCCGCAGGCATTCCCAGGAGGCGTCCAGTGCGCCGGCGGGCAATTCCAGCGAGCGAGCCACGGCTTCCAGAACGTTGGGCCCGCCGGTGTGGATGATCCAGCTGGCGACGTCGCTGCGGCTGAGCCCGTGCCCGCCCAGGAATGCATCCACATCGGCGCGCAAATGACGCTCCACCATCACCGGCACATCGCGCGACAGCACAATCTGGAAGCCGCGCTCAGAGATGTCCCAGCCCATCACGTCTTCTGTGTTGGGATAGAACACAGAGCGGGTGGCGACCACCCGAGGCCCGGGAAACTCCGTGCCGGAGCCGGCGACGACCACTGCCGCCGCGCCATCGCCAAACAGGCCGGTAGCGATCAGGTTGGCGGTGGAAAGGTCATCTCGCTGCCAGGTCAGCGAGCACAACTCTACGGCCAGCACT
>Ga0075276_10000136_pt1 | contig 21647 bp, 20 predicted proteins | sample SF_Rice_5C_80N_4_FD_69770 | JGI IMG/M metagenome (GOLD analysis project Ga0075276, IMG submission 69770) | Rice paddy soil microbial communities from Twitchell Island, California, USA - SF_Rice_5C_80N_405 | ecosystem: Environmental > Terrestrial > Soil > Paddy field/soil | place: USA: Twitchell... | reverse complement strand
ATGGGATCGCCCGTGGCGTCCTTGGTTTCCGGGCCGGGCTGGGCGGAGACGAAGGCGATCTGCTTGCTGTCGGACGACCAGGCGATGGCGCGGCCGACGTGGGGCTCGGGACTGTTGGTGGATTCGACCGGAGCAAGAAAGCGCACGGCGGAGCCGTTGGCGTGGACGATAAACAGGCCGGATTTCTCGCCGGAATCGCCGCCGTAGGCCAGCCACTCACCGTTGGGCGACCACTCGGGGTTGCCAGAGGTGTCCGCGCCGGCGCTCAATTGCAGGCTCTTGCCGCTGCGCAGGTCCATGAGCCAGATCTGCTCATAGGGGCGGCCGGGGCCGTCGTTGTTCTCGACCACGTAAGCGACGTGATTGCCATCGGGAGACAGCGCAACATCAGATACCGAGCGCAGATGGTAAAGATCGGCAGGCTGAAGCTGGGCGGAGAGCGGTGCGCAAAGGACCGTGAGCAGGAGCAAGAGTCTTCGCATGGAGTGACGATTGTAGATGGACGATTGGCGATTGAAAACCAAAACGTGATTGACTGAGGCGAGCTGTGCTCGCCCGGACGGTCGAGGGCGGCTGCCCCACGCAAAATCGCTGCTTCGCAGATTCGGTCGGGCGACGCTCAGGAGGACAAGCCGAAAAGAATCGGCTCAGGCGGTTCGGGCGGCCAGCTTGAAGCGATCGCGAACGGCGGCCACGATTTCCGGGTGGACAATCTCCGCGGAGCGGCGGGCGTCCACCACAAAGAAGCGGTGGGCTTCGCGGCGGGCGATGGCAAGGTAGGCGTTGTGAACGCGCTCGAAAAACGCACGGCTCTCGCGCTCAAAGCGGTTCTCGTCGCCTTCGCCGGAGTCGGTGGCCAGGCGGGCGCGATTGCGGCGGCGGGCGCGGGCGACAGAGGCGGCGGGGTCGGAGTCCATCAGGATGGTCAGGTCGGGCTGAATGTTGCCGCAGAGCAGGCGATGCAGGGTGAGCACGGCGTCGCTGCCCAGCTTCCGCCCGCCGCCCTGGTAAGCTTCGGTGGAATCGGTGAAGCGGTCGCAGAGGACGATGCGGCCCTTTTCGAGCGCGGGCAGGATGACCTCGTGCAGGTGCTGGGCGCGGGAGGCGAACATGAGCGCCATTTCCGCCCAGGGGGAAAGCCCGGTGGTGGCGGAATCGAGCAGCACGCCGCGGATGCGGTCGCCCAGGGGGGTACCGCCGGGCTCGCGGGTAGCGAGGACATCATGGGCATCGGCGCGCAGGACGGCGGCAAGTTTTTCCAGTTGCGTGCTCTTGCCGCAGCCGTCCAGGCCTTCGATGGTGATGAAGATGCCTTTGCGCGGGGCCACGGGGAAATGATAGCAGGGAGATTGACGCTTGAAGATTTACGATTGACGTGGGGACAGCCGTCCTCGGCAGTCCTGGCGAGCGCAGTTCGCCTCATTGACCAGGCTCCGCCCGGCGCACAGGCGGAAGGCCTCTGGTCGGAGAGGTGAAACGGGCAGGATAGGGGTCCTTCGACTCGGGCGTTCGCCCTCGCTCATGATGACAAAAGTAAGATGTGTTACCCCCAATCGTATAATGCTGGCGCGAGTTCCTCGCCACTCAGGAGTTTCAGAAAATGCACAGTTCATCGTCTCGGCAGTTTCTCCCCGCGTTCAGCCTGCTGGTGATCAGCTTTTGCGCGGCGGCGTTCTTTCTGCTCAGCGGACCGCGGCCGGAAATAGTGAACGCGGCGGCGCGCAATCCGACCCGCGCGCGGGAGACAAGCCGCAAGGACCCGCGGCTGGGCAACGCCTACCGTTTTGAACGCGGCGGCTGGACCTATGTGCACCTGGAAGGCACGCCGGAGCAGATCGGTTTCCAGCACGGATACCTGCTGGCGCCGGAGATCGAAGACGCGTTTCAGGCCATCCAGCTGCGGGATGTGCATGACACCAAGCGCGACTGGCAGTTCTTCCGCCAGGCGGCGCGAACCATGCTGTGGCCGCACATCGAGGCTCAATACCAGCAGGAACTGGCGGGTATCGCCGAAGGTTTGAAGGCGCGCGGCGTGTCCCTGGACGTGGATGACGTGGTGGCGTTGAATGCCTTCGAGGAAGTGCCCGACTATTACGTGCCCTGGCTGAACCAGAAAAACCAGGTGGCGAGCGCGCCGCCGCTGCACAGTCCGGGGAACTGCAGCGCCTTCGTGGCCACGGGCAGCTACACCAAGGACCACGGGATCGTGATCGCGCACAACAACTGGACCAGCTACCTGGTGGGCTCGCGCTGGACGGTGATGTTCGACATCGCACCGCAGCATGGCTACCGCATTCTGATGGACGGGATCCCCGGCGTGATCACCAGCGACGACGATTTCGGCATCAATTCGGACGGGCTGATGGTGAGCGAGACCACCATCACCCAGTTCCATGGCTGGGACCCCAATGGCATTCCGGAATTTGTGCGCTCACGCAAGGCGCTGCAGTACGCGGGCTCGATTGAGGCCTACGCCAAAATCATGCGCCAGGGCGACAACGGCGGCTACGCCAACGACTGGCTGATCGGCGACCGCAAGACGGGCGAGATCGGCTATCTGGAGCTGGGCCTGAAGCACACGCCGCTGTGGAAGACCAAGGACGGCTACTTCGTCAGCTCCAACTTTGCCCGCGATCCGCAGGTGTTGAAGGATGAGACCACGTTCGATTCCAAAAACCTCGGGTCGTCGCCCAATGCGCGGCGGGCGCGCTGGCAAGAGCTGATGAAGGAGAACAAGGGCAACATTGACGTGGCCATGGCGGAGAGATTTCTGGCCGACCACTATGACAGCTATGAGAAGAAAGAAAACCCGGACGAACGCACCCTGTGCGGGCACACCGATACTGCCGCGCGCGGCATTCCGGAGTGGGATTGGGGTCCTTACTATCCTGGCGGCGCGGTGCAGGGCAAGGCGACGGACAGCCGGCTGGCGGCGACTATGAGCCTGTGGGCGCGGGCCGGGCATCCCTGCGGAGAGGACTTTCTGGCTAAGGATTTTCTCGCCGCTCATCCCGAGTACGAGTGGCAAGCTTCCAAACTGCGGGACATGAAAGCGGGGCCGTGGACGGCGTTCAAAAGCGGCGAACGGAAGTAAATGACGATTGATGATTGAAGATTAGCGATCGAAAGCCCTTGAATAGAGGCTCCCAGCCAGGGTGAACACATTTTCCCACGCCCGTGCAGGGGCCGCTTCGTCATTCAATGCCTTTCAATTTTCAATTCCTCCGTACCTTTGCGCCAAGCAGCATGTGCCAGAATTCCTTGAAGCTGCTTACGCAAGCCGCGGAGGGGTACTTCGACTCGGGCGTTCGTCCTCGCTCAGGATGACAGCCGGCAATGGGTTTCAATCCTCAATCGTCAATCATCAATCATAATTCATTCTATCGCTGCACGATGTGTTCCGCTTCGACAGCGCGCGCTGCCAGCTGGTATAGTCATTAGTTTTCGCCCCCCAGGGCTGAACCTTGCTGTAGCAGGAGCGTGCGCATGTCTCTCCCCCGCCGCCGTGCGCTGGTCGCGGTTATTGCTGTCCTGGTTTTCTCTCTTCCATCATTAGCGCAACCCAAGGCGCCCAGCATCACGCTGGCGGTGGATGCCACCGAGGCGCCGCGCAAGATTTTCCATGCCCAGCTGACCATCCCCGCTACTCCGGGGACGCTGACGCTCTATTACCCCAAGTGGATTCCCGGGGAACACGCGCCCGACGGGCCGATCGTGGACCTGGCGGGGCTGAAGTTCACCGGCAACGGCCAAACCCTGACTTGGCGCCGCGACCTGACGGACATGTTCACCATCCACGTGGAGGTGCCGGCGGGAGTGAGCAGCGTGGAGGCATCGCTGGATTACCTGTCGCCGGCGGGTGAACGGGGATTCTCGGAGGCGGCTTCGGCGACGGCGCGCATGACCGTGGTCAGCTGGAACCAGGTGCTGCTCTATCCCAGCGGCTGGCCGGCCGACCAGATCACCTATAGTGCCAGCCTGCGCCTGCCAGCGGGCTGGAAATTCGGCAGCGCGCTGCCGGTGGCCAGCCACAGCGGCGACGAGATTCACTTCAAGCCAACCTCGCTCTACACCCTGGTGGATTCGCCAGTGATTGCGGGCGAATATCTGAAGGTGGTGCCGCTGAGCCCGGCAGGCGAGTATCCGCACCACGAAATGGATATTGCCGCGGATAGCGAAGCCGCCCTGGAGGCGCCGCCCGAGGTCTGGCAGGACTACCGCAATCTGGTGAGCCAGGCGTATGCGCTGTTCGGCGCGCGCCATTACCGCGATTACCACTTCCTTTACAGCCTGAGCAACCACGTGGCCCACTTCGGGCTGGAGCACCATGAATCCGACGACAGCCGCGTGGGCGAGGACGGGCTGACAAATCCCAGCGAGCGTACGCTGGTTGCGGGCTTGCTGCCGCACGAGTATGTGCATTCCTGGAACGGTAAGTACCGGCGCCCCGCCGACCTGAGCACGCCTGATTATGAGAAGCCCATGGTCACTACCATGCTGTGGGTGTACGAGGGGCTGACTTCGTATCTGGGCGACGTGCTTACGGCGCGCAGCGGGTTGTGGACGCCACAGCAATATCGCGAGGAACTGGCCATGATTGGAGCCATGCTCGACCATCGCCCGGGACGCACCTGGCGCGACCTGCAGGACACCAACGACGCGGCCCAGATCCTGTACTTCGCCCCGGCGCAGTGGTCCTCCTGGCGGCGCAGCACGGACTTTTACGATGAAGGCGTGCTGGACTGGCTGTGGGCCGACGTTATCATCCGGCAGCAGACGCACAACCAGAAATCGCTGAATGATTTTTGCAAGCTGTTTTACGCCGGCGCCACGCCGCAGCCCAACCATGCGCCCATGGTGAAGCCGTACACTTTCGACGAACTGGTGAACGCGCTTAACCAGATCGCCCCTTATAACTGGCGCGGCTTCTGGCAGGAGCGGCTGACCAGCAAGGCGGCGCACGCGCCCCTGGGCGGAATCGAGGGCAGCGGCTGGCGAATCGTTTATACAGACACCCCTTCGGAGATGACGCGCCTGGCTGAGCAACAGAGGAAGGCGATCAACGCCGAGTACTCCGTGGGCCTGGCTCTGCGCGATGACGGCACCATTGTGGACGCGGTGCAGGGCATGCTGGCGGCAAACGCGGGCATCGGGCCGGGCATGAAGGTGATCGCGGTTAACGGCCGTAAGTTCACGCCGGAAGTGTGGCACGATGCGCTCAGGGCCACGAAGACGGCAAGCGGGCGGCTGCAGCTGCTGATTGAGAACACCGATTACTTCACCACCTACTCGCTGAACTATCACGGCGGCGAGATGTATCCGCACTTGGAGCGGGAAGCGAGCCAGCAGGATTTGCTGAGCGATATCGTCAAGGCGCTGAAATAATTGACGATTCAAAACCAGAACAATTGACGATTGGTTTCAAAGCCCTCCGCGCCTGCGTGCCTCTATGGCTAAAAGCTAAGCAGGTGGCCGGAGTGTCTTGACACCGCTGAGGCGCGGCAGGCCGTCGCGGGGTCCTTCGGCTCGGGCGCCCTCGCTCAGGATGACAGCGTCAGAAGACGGGTTTTCAATCGTCACATAAATCTTCAATCGTCAATTTTTTCAATCTTCCACCACGCCCTGGAACAAATCAGTCTCCTGCTCCAGTCGTCCCGGCGTGCTGGTGGCGGCGAGGTGAAATTCTTCGCGCGGGCCGCGCTGACGCACTCCATTTTCAAAAAGCGGAAACAGGGGTGCCTGGCTGGTGTGCGCCTGGAACGCGCGAATCTTGTCATCCAGAAATTTGCCGATATTGAGGCTGATGGTGGCCGGCGGCGGGGAGATGGGCTGGCGGTTGGGCAAGGTGAAAGGCGCGGCCGCGTAGTAGAGCTTTTGCGGACGGTAGAGGCTGACGTCCTGCTGTAGTTGCTCGGGGAAGCGGTTGCTGCGGCCGGCCCATTGAAAGGCGAGGCTGGCGAAAATGCCGGCCATGCCGTGGTCGGGGTGTCCGGTGATGCCGCCCTCGGGACCGTAGGTGAGCACCACCTGGGGGCGAATCTGACGCATGCGGCGGGTGAGTTCCGCCACCACGCTGTAGAGATCAATGCGGTGCAGGTGGGCGTCGGCGTAGTCCAGCACCTCGGCGCGCGTGACCTTCAGTATCTGGCAGGATGCGGCGAACTCCTTGCGGCGCAGCGTGGCCAATTCCTGGTCAGTGCGGGCGCCCCCACGGTTGGAAGCCGCCTGTCCGGGAGTGAGGCAGATGACGTGGGTTTCGACCCCGCGCTCGCGATAGAGCAGCAGGGAGCCGCCAAAGTTGCCGGCTTCATCATCGGGGTGAGCGGTGACGCAGAGCAGTCGGTGCATGCTTCCAGCATAAATCAGCAGCCAGTTGTCGGTAGCCAGTACCTACTGCCTGGTACGCACTTAACCCACACAGCGGTCAAAGTGGCAGCGCGGTTGATGTGGCAAAAGGAGACTGCCCCACTCAAGCAAAAACGGCTTGAGCGGGCACCGGCCGCCCTGGGCAAAGAGAAATTCCCGGTTCAGGTTTCGGCCGAGTGATCGCCGGGATCAGTCGGCCGCGGAGTTACGCCGGCTTTTTGCGCTGCAACCAGGAGTTGGAAAGGTCGGGATGCTCCCGGGAGATGTGGCCAGAAACCTCGCCGGCGACCTGCTCAATTGATTTTCCCGAGGCGTTGAATTGCTGCTCGCACCTGACGCATTGAAAGGTAAGCGGCTCGTACTTCGCCAGTTTCAAGTTTTCATTGTCCATATCGGCCTCAAGGTGGCGATCCAGCGGAGTCGCCCCTGGCGTGACCTCCGCGCCGCGGTTCTCTGGGTGCATAGCCTTATCGGCCCAGAGAAGATATCGTTCAAAATCGGCAACGTTTTCCTGGGTAACATGAGCCTGCACGTCAGCTGGATCTTGGGTGGGAGGTGTGAGCTCAACGTTAGCACTTAGGCGCGAGGCGCGCAGCGGAGGGATAGGTGGGGCGGGCTCGCGTGCGGCACGTCGCTTCAAAACTCCTCCGAACCGTTTTCGCCACATTGTCTCGTCTGATGACAGGCGGTCATTCTGCAGATGTCCGCGCACCTAAGTTGTGTCTGGCCGGGTATGGTGATCAAAATCCTCGAGCAGAGCGGCCTCAATTTTCGGCGAGTGTCTCTCTCCTTTGGCCACTCGGCTGACGTAGGTGCGATCCACACGGAGACGCCGCGCCACCCGGCTATATATGCCGCACAAAGACTGCACAAAGCGGTGCAGGTTACGGAGTCTAGCGGCGGAGTTTCCTGGTTGCTGAGACACTCCCGGGTTTTCTTGTTTCTTGAACACGTGATAGTTCGAGCGCACCAGGGAAGACCGAGTTGTCCGCAAATGCTTCCGAGCGGGTCCAGCAGCTACTCAGCCCCGCTCCCAGGCTGGCAACCCGCGCCCCTGCTATGTCATCGCTGATGACAAGCCTGGCCGAAATGCTCCGGGATGGAAGTGCGTGCCTGAGAATAAGCCGTCCAGCGGGATTGTTGTGCTGCAATTGTCATGGCCTGTTGCGGCAGCAGGCGCGCGCGACGTGTCGCGTTCCGTTGACCCAAGCAGTGAAGAAAATGCATTCATTCAGAAGTATCTCAAGTTGGCCGATGCGGCCCTGAAGCCTTCCACAAAAATTGTGCCCAGAAAAACCGGGTAAAGGCATGGCAGCAGCCTGAGCCGCGGTCGCCGGCTGCTTATCAATGAACCGGCCGGTCAATCCCCCGCGACCGCTTCCGGTGCTTCGTCCGCAACTTCTTCGGTTATGTCGGAAAGCATGAACTCCAGCACCTCCTGCGGGGCGGGCGCCATCCACACCGGGGCGAAGGACTGGCGGTGCAGGGGCGATGGCCCGTACTTGCGCAGGGCGGCGATGTGCTTGGGGGCGCTGTAGCCCTTGTTGGAGGCCAGGTCATAGGCGGGGAAAACGGGCGCCCACTCGCGCACCAGGCGGTCGCGCTCCACCTTGGCGATGATGGAGGCGGCGGCGATGGAGGCGGAGAGGGCGTCGCCGTGGATGATCTTAGTTTGCGGGCACTCCCAGGGGATACGCAGGGCGTCAATCAGCAGATGATCGGCGGCGGGCGAGAGGCAGCGCACGGCTTCGACCATGGCTTCCACCGAGGCCCAGTAGATATTGAGTTGGTCAATGCGGGCATTGTCCACGGCGGCCACGGAAATGGCGAGGGCGTGGTCGCGAATGCGTTCGGCCAGGATTTCGCGGCGTTCCGGCTTGAGCAGCTTGGAATCGCGCAGACCGCGAATGCGGTAGCTGGGGTCGAGAATGACCGCCGCGGCCACCACCGGGCCGAAGAGCGACCCGCGCCCAACTTCGTCCACGCCCGCCACCAGCCTGGCGCCGTCGGCCCAGGCGCGCTTTTCGAAACGCGTGGTGCAGCGCAGCGACTTTAGCAGGCGCAGCTTGGCCGCAGCCTTGGACAGCTTCTTACCTAGGTGAGCAGTTTTTCGAGGCACGGTGTGAGTCTGTGCCCTCAATATCGCCCAATGGGAGAGCAGGCGCAAGAAGATTTGGACTGAAACAGCTAAGATGATGGCTTACCTACGCCACCTGAGGTGGGGCCGGTTGGACGATAGCTATGGAGCGAACGGATGACGAACCCAGCTGTCCGCGGCTTGCCGCGGTGTTTCGCGACTTGCCTGATGATGGTTTTTCTACTGTCCTGCGCCGCCGCCGCACAGGCTGACAACTCCGCGCAAATCTCGGGAGTGGTGACGGACAGCAGCGGCGCGGCCATCTCTGGAGCGAAGCTGGTGCTTTCCGCCGGCGGATTTCAGGCCGCCCGCATTAGTGACCGGCACGGCCGGTTCAACTTTAACCGTGTGCCGGTGAGCCGGGGCAGCTTGAAGGCCAGCGCTGCCGGTTTTGCGACTCGGGAGCTGGATTGGACCGTCGGCAGCGGCGAAGTGGAAATCACATTGGCGCCCGCCGTCGCCGCCGAGGAAGTCACTGTGACCGCCAACCGCACGGGCACGCGGCTGGTGGAGACGCCGAGCAGCGTAGTGGTGCTTTCGCCGCAAGACCTTGCCGTTACTGCTGGCCTGACCACCGACGATAAGCTGCGCCAAGTGTCGGGTTTCAGCCTGTTCAGGCGCACCGATAGCCGCACCGCCAATCCCACATCGCAAGGCGCCTCGTTACGCGGGCTGGGGGCCAGCGGGGCCAGCCGTGCCCTGGTGCTGGGCGATGGCTTTCCCCTGAACGATCCTTTTGGCGGCTGGGTGTACTGGGACCGCATTCCCAGCGCGGAAATTGAAAGCATAGAGGTGGCCAGCGGGGGAGCGTCTCATCTATACGGGTCCGACGCACTGGGCGGGGTGGTGAACGTCCTGCGCCAGCCGGTGGACCGCAACGCTTTCACCCTGGAGACGTCTTATGGCAATGAGGACACGCCCGATGTTTCTTTTACGGGCAGCCACGAGGCCGGCAACTGGGCGGGCGCGATTTCCGGCGAGCTGTTTCGCACCGACGGCTACATTGACGTGCCCCTGAGCCTGCGCGGACTCGTGGATACGCCGGTGAACTCCGAACACGCCACCGGGGAAGCCACGGTAGAGCGCAAGGTGGGGCAGAACGCCAGCGTGTTTGCCCGCGGCTCGCTGCTGGGGGAAGAGCGCCAGAACGGCACGCCGCTCACGCCCAACCGCACCACCATACGCGAGCTGGACCTGGGGGCGAACTGGAATTCGCAGGAACTGGGTGAATTCAGGTTGCGTTCTTACGTGAGCCGGCAGGTGTACAACCAGAATTTTTCCGCCGTCGCGCTGGACCGCAACAGCGAATTCCTCACCCGCGAGCAGCGCGTACCGGCGCAGCAAGTGGGCTTCTCGGCACAATGGACGCGCAGCCTGGGCGCGCGGCAGAACCTGGTGGCGGGAGCGGAAGAGTGGAACGTGCACGGGGAAAGCGACGAGATCGGTTTCTCGCAGGGGCTGGCGAGCAGCAGGTCGCAGGCAGGCGGGCGGGAGAACAACTGGGGCGCCTACGGCGAAGACATGATCAGCCTTACGCGGCGCACGCTTCTGACCCTGAGCGGACGCGTGGACCGGTGGCTGAATTTCCGGGCCTTCTCCGCCAAGCTGCCGTTTTCCGGTACGGGAGGTACGGTTACTCCTTTTCCCGACCGCAGTGAATCGTTCTTCAGCCCGCGACTGGCGGTGCTGCAGCGGGTGACAAGCAAGGTCTCCCTTACTGGCTCGGCCTACCGTTCTTTCCGCGCGCCCACTTTGAACGAGCTTTACCGCTCCTTCCGCGTGGGCAACATTGTCACCCAGTCCAATGACCAACTGCTGGCCGAGCGGCTGACGGGAGCGGAAGCCGGGGCCATCGTCACCGGGTGGGACCAGCATTTTATGCTGCGGGGGAATTTTTTCTGGAGCGACATCACGCGCCCCATCGCCAACGTGACGCTGAGCGTGGCTCCGGATTTGATCACGCGCCAGCGCCAGAACCTGGGCCGCACTCGCTCGCGCGGGGCGGAGGTGGAGGCAGATGAGCGGCTGAGCAACGCCATCACCCTCTCCGGGTCGTATGAATACACCGATGCGACCGTGACCAGCTTTTCCGCCAATCCCGCGCTGGTCGGGTTATGGCTCCCGCAGGTGCCGCACCATCAGTTCACCCTGCAGGCACGGTATGTGAAACCCTTTGTGCTGGTGGGAGTGCAGGGACGATACGTCGGCAACCAGTTCGATGACGACCAGAATTTACTGTCCCTGGCGCGATTTTTCGCGCTGGACGCGATCATTTCCCACTCGTTGCGGCCGGGAGTGGAGGTGTTTGTGGCGGGGGAGAACCTGCTGAACCAGCAGTATCAGATCGGGCGGACGCCGGTGCTGACCGTAGGTCCGCCGATATTGGCGCGGGCGGGGCTGAGGCTGCAGTTTGGCGGCAGGTAGTTCGCCGCTTTACCACCCAGGGCTGACCCGTGTGCCGTTCCTACGGAACTAGATATTCCGGGCTAAGCTCACCCAGGACTGGAGCTTGCCCTGAGCGTAGCCGAAGGGTCCTGGGCTTTACTATGGCGCGCGTAGGCTGAGCGGCAGACGGTAAGGAAACGCCAAGCTACCAAAGCACAGATCAAAAGACGCGGGCGAGGGCGCCCGCGCGACAAAGTAGCAGGAAGGCGAGTTACGCTCGCCCGGACAGCCGAGAGCGGCTGTCCCCACGTAAGCATTAATGGGCTTACGAACTGAGCACTGGCCACTGACCACCGGCCACTGCCTTACTCCACTTCGCGCAGGCGGGCGGCTTTGCCACGAAGTGCGCGCAGGTAGTAGAGCTTGGCGCGACGCACGCGCGAGGAGCGGACCACGTCCACGCGGTCAACTACTTTGGAGTTGGCGGGAAAGATGCGCTCCACGCCCTGGCCAAAGCTGATCTTGCGCACGGTGAAACTGGCCTGGGGACCCGAGGTGCGGGAGATGACCACGCCTTCGAAGGCTTGGACGCGTTCCTTATCGCCTTCCTTAATCTTGACGTGGACGCGCACGGTGTCGCCAGGGCCAAACTGGGGCAGATCGGTGCGGCGGCTCTTGGCCAGCAGTTTTTCAATAATGAGGTTCGACATTGGCTTTTTCCTTTATGGTGCCGGCCAGGTAGGGCCTGGCGATATTCTAAATTTTGCTTGAGATTTGCGCCACTAAGCGTTTGTCCTCGGCGCTGAGGTCGGCCTGCTCCAGCAGGTCAGGACGGTTGCGCAGAGTCTTTTCCAGGGCCACGCGGCGGCGCCAGCGGCGAATCTGCTCGTGGTCGCCGGAAACCAGCACTTCCGGCACCGCCATACCGCGAAACTCCGCCGGGCGGGTGTAGTGCGGGTAATCGAGCAGCCCACCGGAAGCGCAGGTGGACGAGGGTTCCGATCCCGCAACTCGCCCTTCCTCGCTGGCCGCCGAAAACGATTCCTGGCGAGCAGAGGCCTCATTGCCCAGCGCTCCCGGGAGCAGCCGGATAACCGCATCCACGACCACAGCGGCCGCCAGTTCGCCACCGCTCAAAACGTAATCGCCGATGGAAAGCTCGCAATCGGCGAGAAAATCGTTCACCCTCTCATCCACGCCTTCATAGCGGCCGCAAATGAGCACCACCCCTTCCAGAGCCGCCAGCTGTTGCGCCACGCTCTGGTCAAAGCGCTCGCCCTGAGCGGAAAGCAGTACCACCGATTCCCTTGCTGCGCCGGCCAGGCGTGCTTCCCGGGGCGCGACCGACATTGCCTCCAGACATTCAAAAATCGGTTCCGGCTTCAGAACCATGCCTTCGCCGCCGCCGAAGGGGCGGTCATCCACAGTGCGGTGGCGGTCGTGGGTGAAGTCGCGCAGGTCAATCACGCGGATATCCACCAGACCGGCCTCGCGCGCGCGGCGAATGATTCCATGCTCGAGAGGACCGCGAAAGAAGTCCGGGAAAATCGTGACAATGTCAAATTTCATGAACTAGTTTTTTTCCCGCTGCCGCCTTTTTTCCTCTTCGGTTAACGGAGCGTCTACGTCCAGCAATCCCTCGGGGAGCCGCATCTCAATCCGCCGTTCTGGAAGGTTCAGGCTCAACAGGTACTCGGCGGCGAAAGGAACAAGGAATTCCTTTTTGCCGGAGCGAACCACCAGCAGGGGGGCCTCACCGGCGCCAAATTGGACGCCGGCCACGACGCCAACCTCGGCGCTACCCGAACCGCGGGTCATATCCCAGACTGCGCAGCCCACCAGATCGCTGACATAAGCCGCCCCAGGTTCCAGGGGTGCGCGTTCGGCGGCAGGAATCTGCAGTTCGCAGCCGACCAGTGCCTCAGCCTGGCTGATGCAATCCACGCCGCGGAACTTCAGGACAAAATACCGCAAATGCGGCCAGGAACTTTCCAGGCGCATTTCGAAGCGCGTCCCGTCGGGCGCCAGGGCATAAATCCGCTCGCGCTCGGCAAAACGTTCCGGAAAATCGGTGTGGAGTTCGGCGGCGATTTCGCCCCGCCGCCCTTGCGTCTTGACCACGCGGGCGATGGTGATGAACGCTTCGTCTATTCCAGGATCTCCAGGGTAAAACGCTTGCGTAACTTCATGCCGGCGGCGCTCAGGATGGTGCGAATGGAGCGCGCCGTGCGGCCCTGTTTGCCAATCACTTTGCCCAGGTCACTGGGAGCCACGCGCAGTTCCAGTACCGTGACCTGTTCCCCGTCAACAGATTGAACGGAAACTTGTCCGGGCTCATCAACCAAAGCCCGGGCAATCTGCTCTACCAGTGCTCGCATATCTCCACCCTGATCCGTTGCCATCGGGACCTACTCCTTGTGTACGGGGTGGTGTGGCTGCCAGCGCGTTTACGCCGCGGTCTGCGGGGCAGGAGCTTTAGCGAGCAGGTGGCTGACGGTGGCAGACATCCTGGCCCCGTGAGACAGCCAATGCTCAATACGGTCGCGCTTCAAGTCAACGCTGGCAGGGTTGGTCCGTGGATTATAGGTGCCAACGATTTCCAGCGCCCGGCCATTGCGCGCGCGCTCCTTCTCAATCACGACCACACGGTAGTAAGGCTGTTTACGCGCACCCATGCGCGCCAGTCGAATCATTAACACGAAAAGAGACCTTCTTTCTGATTCTAGTGAGGATGCACAAACCTTTATTATCCCGTAAGCTTCGAGGCTTGGCAACCCCGGCCTGGCGCATACAGAAGCAGCATTCCCCCCCGAGGAGAATCCGAACAGGCGAAGCTAACAACAAGGGTGGGCGCTTGTAAAGAACAAAGTTCGCATGTTCGGTTTGCAGAACATGGGCCGGGGGGTGTAATTTGAACGATTCAAATCGCGGCAAACCACCGCCCCTGGCTGAATCCGGCGGTTTTCAGCAGGAGGGGGGGCGGCCCGGCCGGGCGGCTGTTATCCCACCTTTGGAATCCTGAACAGCCTCTTCAGGCACGGGACTGGTCGAACAGGCGGCGGATTAGCTCCTCCGGCTCGGGGCGGCGGGTGTAATCGGGATGGACGCTGGCGTAAAGCGCGGCGCCGTCCCGTTCCAGGATGTAGCTGGCGGGAATGGGGAGTTCCCAGCTGGAATCGCCGTTGAGAAAAGGCAGATTCACAAAGGTACGGCTATACACCTCTTTTTGCTCCTGGGGGATGGGATAAACCAACCCGAAGCCGCGGGCCACCCGATTATGCGAATCGCTGAGCAGGGGAAAGCGCAGGTGGTGCTGATCGCGCATGAAGAAGGATTGCTTCGCAGTCTGTGGAGAAATGGCTACCAAACTGGCCCCGGCGCCCTGAATTCGAGGCAGGGCAGCATTCATGGCTTCGAGCTGGGCGACACAGAAAGGGCACCAGCGTCCGCGGAAGAAACAGACGACTAAACGGCCGCGGCTGAGCAGTTCGGCCGAAGAAACAAGCCGCTCCTCCTGGTCGGGCAGTTCGAAGTGGGCTGCGCGAGCTCCAACCGAGAGAACGCGGCCGGCGATGCCAGAGGCGCATAACTGCTCAACCGTGCGCCGGTTGACTTGCTGCACGTCCTGGGGAACATATTGCTCGGCCAGGGCCTTGCGCTGTTCCAATTCTTCCCGCAGGGTGGCGGCGTGCTGTCCCGGTCTGGATTCCTCGAGCCCGCGCCATTTCATGGTGTGTTCACGTTGGAATTCTAAACCAGCCGGGAAAGCATTCAGCACTCAGCATTCAGCCCGCCTGGGACGGTGCTGAAGCAGAAAATCGGCCCCGCGTGGGGCGGGCTAAAACATTCCAAGCGACCACTGACAACTGGTCACTACCCACTGCTTTCCTACATTCCCGGCAGCTTCATGCCCGCGAGCTTGCGGGCGAAGCTGGCCTTGCCCATGTCCTTGAACATCTTGCGCATCTGCACATACTGGCGCAGGAGTTGGTTGACCTCATGAATGGTGGTGCCGGAGCCGCGGGCGATGCGCTTGCGCCGGCTGCCATTGATCACTTCATGGTGATCGCGCTCGTGAGGGGTCATGGAGTTGATGATGGCCTCCACGCGCGAAATCTCTTTTTCGTCCACCTTGTCGGCCACATTCTTGAGGTTGGAAAAGGGGCCGATCTTGGGCAGCATCCCGATCAGGCTCTGCAGCGAGCCCATCTTCTTCACCTGCAGCAACTGGTCACGGAAATCGCCGAGGGAGAAGCCGTCGCCAGCCAGCGCTTTCTGCGCCAGTTGCTCGGCTTTCTTCTTATCCACGGTGGCTTCCGCCTTTTCGATGAGCGACAAGATGTCGCCCATGCCCAGAATCCGGGAGACGATGCGGTCGGGATGGAAAGGCTCGAGGGCATCGTACTTTTCGCCGATGCCGATGAACTTGATAGGCGCGCCGGTCACGTGGCGGATGGAGAGTGCGGCCCCGCCGCGGGCATCGCCATCCATCTTGGTGAGGGCGACGCCGGTGAGGGAAAGCTTTTTGTGGAACTCGTCGGCGGATTTGACCGCGTCCTGCCCGGTCATCGCGTCAGCCACGAACAGGATTTCCTGAGGGTTGAGCAGCGACTTGAGCGACTGCATCTCCTCCATAAGCTGCTCGTCAATGTGCAGGCGGCCGGCGGTATCCACCACCAGCACGTCGCAACCGCTGTTCACCGCTTCGCGGCGCGCCTCTTTAGCTAGGCGCTCCACGGTGGCAGTATTCGCCTCCCCGACCTCGCCTTCGTAAATGTTGGCGCCCACGGCCTTGGCCACTACTTTTAACTGCTCACGGGCGGCGGGTCGGTAAACGTCTACGCTGACCAGCATGGGCCGGTGCCCGCCCTTCTGCAGCCAGTGGGCCAGCTTGCCGGAAGTGGTGGTTTTGCCGGAGCCCTGCAGGCCGGCCATCAGAACCACGGTGGGCGGCTGGGAAGCGAACTTTAGGCGGGCGGTATCCTGGCCCAGCAGGTTCACCAGTTCATCGCGGACGATCTTGATGACCTGCTCGCCAGGGGAAAGGGCGGTCATCACCTCCTGGCCCACGGCCTTCTCGCGGATGTGATCAATCAGGTCCTTGACCACTTTGAAGTTGACGTCGGCTTCCAGCAGCGCCAGGCGCAGCTCGCGCAGGGCCTCGCCGATGTTCTCCTCGGTGAGCTTGCCCTGGCCGCGCAGGTTCTTGAAGGTGCGCTGCAGTTTTTCGGTTAAGTTCTCAAACATATAGGCGAATAGTTCCTGAAACTTAAGATGCGCGAGCGGGTGGCGGACGCGCCGGTCGGGACAGAGATATTTTAGCAGGCAGTGATATTTCGCTGCCTATCGCCTCCTCCGCGATGAGAGAAGTATGGGAGTTTCTCGTGAAAGCAGGCGAGCGTTTAGCCGACCCAATCACCGTCTTTGGGGATGACCACGTGTCGCATGCCGGCGGCTTGCGCCTCCGTACCCAGTTGCTGCCGGGTGAGCAGGCAGTGGTTGATGGCTTCCATGTGGACGGCAATGACATTGGCCTGGGGGGCGGCACGGCAGACGGAGATGACGTCGGCGGAGGTCATGGTGATGGGGTCGCCTTCCAGGAAGCGGGCGGCGCCGGAATTGGCCACGATAACCGCCGGGCGGAATTGCTGGATGGTGTGCTGCACCTCGCTGCACCAGATAGTGTCGCCAGCGAGGTAGAGCGGGTCCTCGCCCGGGCCGCGCAGCACAAATCCGGAAACCGGCGCCATTCGCTTGCCGATTTCGCCGGTACCGTGCTGGCCGGCGGTGCGGGTGACCTCCAGCGCATTCCAGATCAACCCAGTCTGCAGCGGCTGGACGCGGGTGAATCCCTGGCCCCGGAGTTTCTGCTCGTCCTCGGGCTGGCAAAGCAGGGGAACCTGCTTGGGTAGCTGGCTGGCGGCGGCATCGTCCCAGTGGTCGCGATGGGTGTGCGTGACCAGTATGGCGTCCAGGTCCTGCACGATTTCCTGGGTTGCAGCCGGCAAAGGCACGAGTGGATTAGGCCGCGGGTTCGGCGAGTTGTCAATGGCAGGCATGGCGCCAGGCGCGCTGAGCATGGGATCTACGAGCAGCTTGCGGCCGGCGAATTCCACTATGAGCGTGGCGTGACGAAGCAGGCGAAGGCGCATGGGGGAATTGATGATTGTAGATTTTCGATGGACGATTGAAAAGCCGGAAGATTATCCGGTAAGAATACAGTTTGAGTGCATCCTTACAAACATTCTCTCGTAGTGCTGTCCTGCATAAAGGAAAGCCTGGTTATTCCTCGGTGGCCTCTTTCACGACGGTGGGGGCAGCCTGGCCGGCATCTTCCTTATCCATATAAATCAGGGCGGTCCAGGGGATGCCTTTCTCCACGTGCCCACCCTTGAGCGATTGAAGATCAACTACTTTGGGAATGCGACGAACCTCTAAGATGGCGAACACTCCAGTGCGCCCGTTTGCGCCCACGCGATCGCCCTTCTTAGGGATGCGACCTTGCTGGACGCCTGGTTTCCTGGTGTGTTCTGCCCAATGTTTCTCCAAGTCTTTCATGTTCTTTGATTTCATGACCACAGCATGGCACATTCGGTGGGCCAGTTCTAGAGGGAACGGGTTCAAAGTGCAACCCGTCCTCCGATTTTCACGCGCCGCCGAACTCCTCCCTGGCGGCAACTACCGTATTGTAATGAATAGCTACCGTGTCCTCCACCTGCCAGGCATAACCGCCGGCAAAGGTCACCATGATGGGAATATTGCGGGCGTGGGCCACGCGGAACAGCAACTGATCGCGCTTCTTCAGGCCATCAATGGTTAACTTCAAGCCGCCCAACTGGTCTTCGGCGTAGGGGTCGGCGCCGGCAACATAGCAGATCAGGTCGGGGTCGAACTGGCGCAGTCCGGAACTGAGAGCGTTGTCCAGCCAGGCCAGATAGTCATCGTCCCCAATACCGTCGGGCAGGTTGACGTCAATGGAGGAGGGCGGCTTCCAGGCAGGGTAGTTGTGCTCCTGGTGCAGGGAAATGGTGAACACGCTGCCTGGAGGCGCTTGCGGGTGCGGAATTTCTTCTGCAGGCAAGCCAAACATGGCCGCCGACCAGGAGGGCAGGGGCTTGGGCGCAGCCTGCCCGCGGCCGAAAATGGCGGCCGTGCCGTTGCCCTGGTGGACGTCGCAGTCCACGGTCATGGCGCGGACGATTTTGCCATCCTTCTGCAGGCGGCGGATGGCCACGGCCACGTCGTGGATCATGCAAAAGCCTTCGCCGTGGTCGGGAAAGGCATGGTGGAAGCCGCCCCCAAGGTTGACGGCGCACTTCTCGTCCAGGGCTCGCTGGGCGGCGAGGATTGACCCGCCCGCAGCCAACCAGAAGGCGCGCACCAGCTCGGGCGAGTAGGGCACCTCGAGGCTGAGTTCCTCGCGGGCGGTAAGGGTGCCAGTTTTAAGTTTGTGGACGTACTCGGGGGTATGGACCAGCAGGATGTCCTCGTCGCTGGCGGGCTTGGGAATGAGGAAGTCGGCGGGTTCGGCTACGCCCTGGGCCAACAGACGTTCTTTGATGAGCCGGTACTTCTCCGCCGGGAAGACGTGATCGCCGATGGGGAGATAATAGCCGTCGCTGTAAACCAGCTTAAAAGGCAGCATAGCAATGGGTTAGCAGCAGCAACTCCCGCCAGCGTTGAATGTGAGTTGCAGTCTGCGCTACACATAATAAGCAAGTTTCGCGTGGTGTGCGGCACTGCTCTTGCATTCCAATTTTCGGCGAAGTTTTCTGGAGAGAGCTCATGAGCCTGAGAGAACGATTACATAACGCCGAGTACCAAGGCAGGGAAGCTGCCCGGCAAGGATTTACGCGAGTTCGCGGCAGCCTAGACGAGGCGCAAAGCCGAATCCGGCGCAATATGCGCATTCATCCCCGTACCGCCAAGCCGAGCCTGCCGCTGGTGATAAGACTGGCTCAGGGCTATAAAGCTGAGTCAGAAGGGCAGCCGATCGTCAGCGTCAATGGACAAGACCTCCAGCCGGAAAAGACGGAAGCGCATAAAAAATAGATGGCCTAAGGCTATTTCTTTCGGGGCGGAGCCTGGGGTGGCGGCCGGCGAATCGGTACGATCGCTCCCTTGGAGGGGTCGGCCGCGGCGTTCGCCCGGGTCAGCACTTCCTGCTGAATGTAAGTGACGAATTCCTGAATCTGGCGCTGCATTTCCTCCATCCGCTCGCGCATTTGCAGGATGATGGCCATGCCGGAGATGTTTACCCCCAGGTCGCGAGCCAGAGAGAGGATGAATTCCAGACGCTGCAGATCTTCGTCTGTGTAAAGACGGGTGTTGCCCTCAGTTCGCGAAGGTTTGAGCAGGCCTTCGCGCTCATAGAGGCGAAGCGTTTGCGGGTGGATGCCGTACATCTCGGCTACCGCCGAAATCATGTAGGCGCCCCGGCCTTTGCGCTTGCTCGCCATTCACCCCATTCTAACCACAGAGGACACGGAGGGCACAGAGGTAAAGCATTTCAAGGCTGTCGCGACAAATGGAAATGAATTATCGCACTTCTAAAAGAGTAATTTCCAATTTGGAAATTAGGATCTGCCGAGGCTACAAGCGACATGTTCCAGAAGAAACCAAATGGACACCAACAGGCACCAAGAATGTCTTCCCCCAGAGCCCTTTGTGCCCTCTGTGTCTTTTGTGGTTAAGAAAGGGAGTTGGTTTCCGGCGCCGGGGCAAGCAGACCGGAGTGGCGCAGGATCTCCTTGATGCCGTAGGCCACCAGTCCCGCGCCGATCAGCAGCAGGGCAAACACCAACGAGCTCATGCCCAGGATCTGCTCCTGCACGCTATGGACGAGGGCAAATCCCAGCAGCAGCACGGGGAAGACCCCGACCAGGGCGGCGCCGAACATGCCTCCGGGCACCCGGAAGGGCCGCTTCAGGTTGGGTTCGCGCACCCGCAGCACCAACAGGGCGATAAATTCCAAGGCCAGGCTGAGGCCGTAAATCAGAATGTCAATGGTTACCAGGCGCTCAAAGCCCAGACCCAGGCACAGGGCCCAGCCTACCGCACAAACCAGGATGGCAACATAGGGCGCGCGCGTTTTGGGATGGGTGCGGGCAAACACCCGCGGCAGCATGCCGTCCTGGGCCATGGCCAGTGGCAGGCGGGAATAGCTCATCACGAGGGCGTTGAACATGCCGAAACCGGACATCATGCCGCCGGCCACCAGGGCTACGCGCAGCCAGTTGCCGCCCAGCATTCCGGCGATATCGGCCCAGGAGCCGGTTTCGAAGGCCGGAGCGGGAAGACGGGTGGTCCAGGCGGCCAAAACCGGAAGCACATAAGTTAACCCTACAATGGTGACGGCTGCCAGCAGGGCGCGGGGGTAGGTGCGCTGCGGCTTGTGCACCTCGGTGGCGACGGTGGTGGCGTTATCCCAACCCATGTAGTTCCACATGGCGATGAGCAGGCCGCCCATAATGCCGACGGTTGAGCCGCTGGGCACGTTGACTGAGGCCAGCGCCCCGTGGTGGAAGGGCGCCAGCACCACAATCAGTGCAAACGGAGCTGAAAGGAGGAAGAACAGCCACAGTGAGGTGGTGCCCACCACCTGCACGCCGGCGATGTTCAGCAGGGCGCACACCGCCACCACGGCCACGCCCACCATCACCCCCCGGTGCCCTTCCTGGAACCAGGGAAAGAGGCGGTCGAGGTAGGCGACGAACAAGGTGGGATAGATGGCCATATCGAAAATGGAGGCCACCAGAGAGAGCCAGGCTTCCTGGAATCCCCAGAAGTTGCCCATGGCGCGGCGCACCCAGGCGTAATAGCCGCCCTCCGCGGGGATGGAACTGGAGAGTTCGCCCAGCATGAGCGCGGTGGGCAGGCTCCAGAGGATGGGGGTAACCAGCAGGATGAGGATGGCGGCGCCGTAGCCGGCGCCGTGCACGATATCTTCCGTGCCGTAGGTGCCGCCTGAGACCATGAAGAAAGTGGCCGCCACCAGCGGCCATAGCCGGAGCTTGGGTTTCTTTTTCGCGCTCAGCGGCGTGGGGGCCGCGGGGATGAACTCCTGGCTACTGCGGGCAGGGATGCTGGCCAATTTCGATGGCTTCCTCCTTGGGCTTTCTCATCAGATGCGTTGCAATCGCAGCATACACAGAATTGAAAATCTGCGGAAAAAATTTTGCAAAAAAAACGCGCGATGGTGTGGAGTTGGGCCGTGCACGTTGGTGCGGGACTCATTTCACCGCCGAGGCGCCGCGGGCACCGAAATAATCTTCGCTGGCACTACGTAAGGCGAGCTGCGCTCGCCCGGACCGGCGAGGGCGTCTGTCCCACACACGAATCACTGAGTCTCCTCTCCCTGGACAGCCTGCGAACTCTGGGCAAACGTTGTTACAGGCAAGGTGAAAAGTCTAGAATCATTACTGCTATGAGCGCCGAGAGCAAAGCTAAAGCCGCCAGCAATGTCAAGCTCCCCATCTACATGGATAACCATGCCACCACCCCGGTGGACCCGCGGGTGATGGAGGCCATGCTGCCCTACTTCATGGAGAAGTTCGGCAATCCGGCCAGCCACAGCCACGAGTTCGGCTGGACGGCGGAGGCAGCGGTGGAGCAGTCGCGGCAGCAGATTGCCAGCCTGATCGGCGCCCAAGCCAAGGAGATCGTTTTTACCTCCGGCGCCACCGAAAGCGACAACCTGGCCATCACCGGAGTGGCTGGGGCCTGCCGCGGCAAGGGCGACCACATCATCACCGTAGTG
>Ga0075276_10000135_pt1 | contig 21738 bp, 15 predicted proteins | sample SF_Rice_5C_80N_4_FD_69770 | JGI IMG/M metagenome (GOLD analysis project Ga0075276, IMG submission 69770) | Rice paddy soil microbial communities from Twitchell Island, California, USA - SF_Rice_5C_80N_405 | ecosystem: Environmental > Terrestrial > Soil > Paddy field/soil | place: USA: Twitchell... | reverse complement strand
TGTACGCGGGCGAAATTGTCGAGGAGGGTACCAGCGAGCAGGTGTTTGCTCGCCCCCTTCACCCTTACTCGCAGGCCTTGGTGCACTTGTCGCGACCTGCGCTTGCGCCGCCGCGGCACCATCTGCCGGTGATTGCGGGCGACCCCCCGGATCTGAATCGTCTGCCCGCGGGCTGCTCCTTCGAGCCCCGCTGTGTTGAGCGCATGAAAGTGTGTGCCGGCTCCCCTCCCGGGCAGAGCACGCCCGAGGCAAACCGCCAAGTCAGCTGTTTTAAATATGAGTAAAGCATCCGCGCCGCCTTCGTCTCCGCCGCTGCTGTGGGTCCACAGTCTCGCCAAGGCCTACGTCAGGCGGGGCAGTTTGACCCGGCCCGGCGCCCGGGTGCAAGCCATCCAAGAAGTGAACTTCGCCATAGAATCCGGGAGCACGCTCGGCTTGGCGGGAAGCTCAGGGTGCGGAAAGTCTACCGTCGCGCGCTGCGTCAGCCGCATTGAACGTCCCGACGAAGGCGAGATTCTGTTCGCGGGTTGCGACGTTGCCGGTTTGAATTTCCGTGAGTTGCGCCCGTTCCGCCCGGCGCTGCAGATGGTTTTTCAGGATGCGGCGACAGCCATGAATCCTCGCTTCTCCGCTGCTGAAATTATTTCCGAGCCGCTGCTCATCCAGGGCCTGGAAACCGCCGCGGAGCGCGCAGTTCGTGTCCGTGAGGCCCTGCGGGAGGTTGGGCTGCCCGAGGGATGGGCGGGGCGTGCGGCCCACGAATTCAGCGGCGGACAACGCCAGCGGCTCGCCCTGGCGCGCGCCCTGGTGCTCAAACCCAAACTCCTGATCCTGGATGAGCCCCTCACCGGTCTGGATGTCTCCACGCGAGCCCAAATCGCCAACCTGCTGCTCGACCTGCAGGCGCTGCATGGAATTGCATACCTTTTTATATCGCATGACCTCGTGCTGCTCTCGCACCTCGCGGACAGAATTGCCATCATGGCCAATGGCCGGCTGGTGGAAGAAGGGACCACGGCGCACATCATCTCCAGCCCGCGGCACCCAGAGACTAAAAAGCTGTTGGCGGCAGCCGGCCAGCAATTGCTGCCCGCCGGGGTGGGCCGATGAAAGCCTACTTGGCGCGGCGCCTGGCGCGTGGTGTGCTCCTGCTGTTCGCCGTCTCCGTGCTTTGCTTCCTGCTGACACGCTTGGCGCCCGGAAGTTTTTTTGATGAAATTCGCCTGAACCCCCAGATTTCACCGCAGACCATCGCCGCCTTGCGCAAGCGCAGGTCGCGACAAGTGCACCAAGGCCTGCGAGTAAGGGTGAAGGGGGCGAGCAAACACCTGCTCGCTGGTACCCTCCTCGACAATTTCGCCCGCGTACATAACCAGCATGCGGTCAGCCCACGCCTCAAAAACGGCGGGATCATGGCTGATAATGAGGCATGCCATGCGGTGGCGCTTCCGCAGTTCCGACAATAAGGCCAGAATTTCCACTTGCAGGGCGGCATCGAGCTTGCTGGTGGGCTCGTCGGCGATGACCAGTGCGGGCCGGCAGCAAAGGGCTTGCGCAATGCCGACTCGCTGCCTCTGGCCGCCGCTGAGCTGGTGCGGGTAAGCACGCGCCACTTCCGCCGGTTGCTCGAAGCCCACCTCGGCCAGCAATTCCCGCACGCGTAGCTTGCGATCCCCGCGGTCACCGCGGCCGTGCGCCCGAAGGACTTCCGCAAGCTGCTCTCCCACCCGCATCACGGGGTTGAGCGCCAGCGCGGGATCCTGCCAGATAATGGCAATTTCCGCGCCGCGCACAGCGGCGAGTTGCTTTTCTGTGAGCTGCAGCAGGTTCCTGCCGCCAAATATGACTGTCCCGGTTTCGTAGCGGGCGTTCGCCGGCAACATGCGGGTCAAAGAAAGGGCCAGCGTGCTCTTGCCCGAACCGGACTCGCCGAGGATGCCCACCACCTCGCCCACGCCGATAGAGAAGCTGGCGTGCCTCACCGCGTGCACGCTTTGCCCGGCGCTGCTATAGCTGACGCTTAAGTTTTCAACTCGCAGCAGATGACCCATACCGGCGTGCCACAACCGTGGCGTATACCTACTATGTGGCTAGTCGCGGCCATCGCCAATTGACCATCTGGGAGCCTGCCTGATTTCCCAAGGAAGCGATAGCAGCATGGTTACTTACGTCAGCCAGTCTACGCTGTCCGTTAGGACCATAAAGATTACGAGCATTCCACACGCCAGCTAAACAAGCAGCCACTGTCCGGGCCAGCTGAGATCAAAAACGCTGCCCTCCTTTCGTTATGTGGGACCCGTCCTGAGCTCGTCCTAAAATCCGTTCAACGTAGAAAAACCAACCCAATGCACAGCGACGTTCAACCACCCGTTCGAACCTTGGCAAGCAACCTATCAGGCTGGTGTAAGCGCAACCTCGCAGGCATAAGACAGCACACGGCCGGTTGGCTGAAGAGCCTGCGGGTTAAGCGCCAGCTTCGCCGACAATCGATTTACTCCGCCGTTTCAGGAGTGGGGATAATCGCCGGCGCCACAGCCGCCGGGCTTTGGCTGAACAGCAGCGCCGCGGGACTGTTGGCGCTTGTCGTTCTCTTCCTGCTGGCGAGCATCGGCAGGTGGCTGCAACGCATTGCCGATGTTTTAAGAAGGCAGCCCAGTGCCGCTCTTCAACCGAGTTGGCCTGCCAGCAAGACACAAACGAGCAATGAGCGAAGCTTTTATATCAGCAGCAAAGCCATGGAGCGCCTGCGACCGTGGGTGGAAGACCAGAGCACGTTGACGGAAGAGAGCGCAAAGGCATACTGCTCGGTTCTTCTGGACACCCTGGCAATGGTTGACCCCAGGCTGGCGGGTAAAGCACACGCGGGAGACATCTGGTCCTGACTACGACCGTGGCAAGCATGGTCAGGGCTTAGCGGACAGGGGCAATCAGAATGCAAGCTCAAAACAGATCTGAAGTTGTGCGGCGCAGTTCGAGACTACCGATCACGATTCCGCTATTGGTCACCAGCCTGGATCCGGGCAACGATTTCTCCGAGGTCTGTGAAACCCTGGTGGTGAGCGCCCATGGTTGCGCCCTGCGTTCACCGATGGCAGTCAAAGCCGGTATCCCGGTGCACTTCCATACCAAAGAGGGGCGGCAAACGGTAGCCCACATAATTGATTGCCAGCCGATCGGGTCCAGTCCAGAAGGCTGGAGGCTAGGAGCGCAACTGGACGAGCCCGACAACATTTGGGGGTTGAAGCCTACGCCTGAGGATTGGGCGGAGCCGCGGGAGCAGAGGGCGGCGGAAGGCGGACACCAACTCGCGCCCGCGACCAAGAGCGCCGCCGCGCCCCGCAGCCAAGTTTCGCCTCCGCAGATAGCGGCTGACAAGCTGGACCGGCAATTCTCCGGCGACCAACTGCAGCGGATGATCCTCTCGCAGCTACAGCCACTGCAGGCCGAGCTGGCGGCCATCCAGGAGAGGCTGGCCCAACGGGAGGCTAATCGCAGCCGTTTTGAGGTCTCGCTCTCGCACATTCCTCCTGAGCTGGAGCAAGAGCTATGGGGGCGCCTGCGCCAGGATCTGGGACAACGATCGCTGCAACTGGCCCGGGAAGAATCTGAACGGGTGCTCAAAGCCGCGCATGCCGCCATCGAAGACAGGCTCACTAAGGCCCAGCATGAATTGCAGCAAGAAGCCTCGGAGGAGCTTAAAAGCGTGGGGCAGCGCGCGCAAGCCTTAGCGGATGGAATTGCCGAAAAGGTGCAGCAGCACTGCCGCATCCGGGTGGAGCAGGTTCAGCAGCAGGCGTCGCAAGCCGAAATCCAGCTCAAGCAGCACAGTGAAAAGCTGCAGCAGTCTCTGACTCAGCAACTGGAAGAGAAACACGGCGCGCAGCGCCAGGAGATGCAACGGCTGCGGGAGGCCGTGGCAGCCGAATGGTCACACATCGAGGCACAGCTTGCAGAAGTTAACAGCCGGCTGGAAAAACTGGATGAGTCTGCCCAGCGGCTGGAGTTGGATTTCCAGGCGAACGCAGAGGCGGTCGCCCGAAACGTCATGTCGGAAACAAAAGCTGAGCTCGAAAGCACGGTAGAAGGGCTGCTCCAACAACTAAGAGCGCACAATGCGCAGGAGCTCGAAATGCAGCTGGATGAAGCCTGCGCCCGGCTGAGCCGCGCGCAGAATGAAATTGAAGCTTCGATTTCCGAGTCGCTGCAGGCCCGGGTTTCAGCCGCCATGCAGTCCTTTGAGCAAACCATGCACGATGCGGCACAGCAGTGTGTGGGGAGCTGGAAGCTGGGACTGGCGAGGCAGCTAAGTTCCTTTGCCAGCATACTTGGGTCTGGGGGAAGCGGCGGCGGCAAGTAAGCCGATTCCCAGCCCAGAAGGCCCAAGGACCCAGGTTCAGTTTCCATTGTGACCTGCGTCACATACCAATGTTTGCCCATGCACTAGAGTCGCCCAAGCTCACTAAGGAGATAGAGCAATGGCGATTCCAAAGACGATGAAAGCGGCGGTGGTGGAAGGGTTCGGCGAGCCGCTGGCGGTTCAGGAAGTGCCGGTCCCGACGCCTGGGCCAGGACAAGTGCTGGTGGAAATTGTGGCCAGCGGAGTCTGTCACACCGATCTTCATGCGGCGGAGGGCGATTGGCCGGTGAAGCCCACAGTTCCTTTCATTCCCGGCCACGAAGGTGCGGGGGTCGTAGTTGCGCTCGGCCCCGGAGTCACCCACCTCAAAGAAGGCGACCGGGTGGGCATCGCCTGGCTACACAGCGCCTGTGGTCATTGCGAGTTCTGCTTGTCGGGCTGGGAAACGCTGTGCCCCGAGCAGAAAAATTCAGGCTATTCCGTGGACGGCAGCTTCGCGCAGTACACGGTAGCGCGGGCGGATTATCTGGGACGCATTCCCAACCAACTTTCGTTAGTGGATGCGGCGCCTATTCTCTGCGCCGGCGTCACCACCTATAAAGGCCTGAAGCAGACCGGCACGCGGCCCGGGGAGTGGGTGGTGATTTCGGGAGCCGGGGGCCTGGGCCACGTGGCGATTCAGTATGCCAAGGCCATGGGCATGCACGTGGCGGCCGTGGATCTGGGGGCGGACAAGATGGCGCTGGCCAGGAGTTTGGGAGCCGAGATCACCATTGACGCCAAAACGCAGGATCCGCCGGCAGAGATTCAAAAGCAGATCGGCGGAGCACAGGGCGTTCTGGTGACGGCGGTTTCAACGATCGCCTTCAAGCAGGCCATTGGCATGCTGCGCCGGGGCGGCACGTGCGTGCTGAATGGCCTTCCCCCGGGAGAATTCCCGGTCTCCATTTTTGACGTAGTGCTGAACGGCTACACCATTCGCGGTTCGATTGTGGGCACGCGCAAGGACCTGGAAGAGGCCTTAACTTTCGCCGCCGAAGGCAAGGTGAAGGCGACGATTGAGACGCTGCCGCTGGACTCCATCAATGATGTTTTCAGCCGGCTCAAGACGGGTAAGGTCAACGGGCGCGTGGTGCTTGGTATTGGCCAGGCGGCGCGGCAACAGACAGGAAAACTAACCACGGCAGCCTGAGGCGGGGACGCCGGAAGATATCCGTGCCTAGGAAGGCCCCGGCCCGGGGGCGGACAACTTAGCGTCTTCCGCTCCAGGCTTCAGGCCAGCCGGATAGCAGCTTTTGACGATCTCTGGGCGCAGCTTGCTAAAGCTTGGCCCGCTCCCGAGGCGAGGATGGACCATTTCGTTTTTGCCAAAAATCAACAGTGCCAGCAGCATCATCAGGAGCAACATGCCGCTGGACAGAAGCAGCCACCCTCCGGTATTACGCGTGCTCTTGCCAATCACGAACATAATCTCGCCACTAAGATGCCAGGGGACCGGCAGCGCGCGTAAAGAGTGAGTGATGATGTGTAAATCTTTGTAAATATGTGCTGGCCCACCTTTACCCGGCGGCGTGGCAGCGGGACCACCGTGGAAACGAGCAGTAGGGCCCCTAGCAGGTCTGTGACTTACAAGGTAAACAGAGGTCAAATTCACCATAGGGCAAGGCCTCCTGTTTATGCTCTAATTGGGTTATGCGGAAACAAAGAGGCAACCCTGGGTGGACACAGGGACTCCAGGGCGAAGGCTCCTACCCGCCAGTTCCGTCCGAATTTGAACAACTTACCAAACGACTGAAATTGACGCCCGAACAGTATGCGAGTTCGCCACAGCTCCGCGAATGGGTAGAGAAGAACTGGCGTCAAAAGTTTGTGCCGGAGAAACTATTGCAGGCTTGGCGCCTGAGCGAGTGGGGTTTGCCCGACCCGGAATAGCTGAAGTAGATTCTTTGCCAGCCTGCTATCAGTTGCGCCAGATCATTGAGCCAGACCTAAGAAGAAGCTTCCGAGCCGGGTAATGCCGGCCGCTGCTTGCGGCTTTCTTCGGTGGTAACTACGATCTGCTTCCACTTGCGATAAACGCTGGCCACAGCAAGCGTCCAGAAGGGGACCAAATCTGCTCCAGGCACGAGTTTGCCGACAAATGAGGGCAGAAATTCCCAGTGCCATCCCAGCAAGTTCACCAGCACGGCCGCTACGGCGAAGTCGAGCACATCGTCAAGAGGCGAGAAAGCTCCTTCCACAAATAAGGGAAACACGATAATTTGCAGGGCATCAGCCAGAATGGCCAGCAGCATAGCCGCTCGAAAGCGGGATTGAGGCGAGAGCGTGAGCGAAGAGTCGTCAGACACGGGAGCCGGCTCCGTCACTCATTGCGATGCGCCCGCGGATACGAATGGCGCCTGCCACTGATCGAGATTCTGAGGGGCGGCGGATGTGAGGGCAACTGAAGGCAGTGAACGCGTTCTGTATTCGGCGCCGGCATGTCTTCTGCAGCTTTAGGAGAAAAGAATCAGAGGCAGCCGGAAGCCGCCTCTGAATTCAGCGCTTATTCCTGCCGCGGCTTACTGCATTGCGCCCGCGGGAGCCTTCTCTTTTTCGGGCAAGCGGTTAATTTTGTCTACGTGCATGCTGCCAGAGGCGGCATCAACCACGGCGTGAACAGCGACGCGATGACCGATGAGCGGCTTCACAGCGTCTTCATTATCAACGGTGTAGACTTTTTTGCTATGTTCGTCAACGAAGACGGCGTGCTCGCCGGCGCCCAGGCATTTTTTTCCACATGCCTCGTGCCCGGCGGCAGCGCCCTTGACGCCACATTTTGAATCGCTGACCCAACCCTTTTCCCACTTGGCTTTGGCAGTTCCTGATTTAGCCGCCGCCAATCCCGCAACCGCCAAAATCATAGATAGAGCACAACAAATCGTAATCAGTCTCTTCATGCATCCTCTCCTCGTGTATTTGTTGCAGAGTACAAGGGGCCCGCACCAAGCTCACTGCAGAACAATATTAGAAGCCACGCCTTTCAAAACGGATTTATAAGATAGCTAGTACAGCACCTGGTTTTCACCTTCCTTGGCAATCAGTTTGTCAAAGTGTTCCACTATCTTGTCCCGCCGCGCCATGACCGCGTCTACCTCCGACTTATTCAGATATCCTTTGGTTTGGGTCATTAATTGGGAACGGTCCAGCGCCTTCAATTTTGCCAGCAGCTGCCGGTCGCATCGGACCAGGTCATTGGGCCGGTCCAGCCTTTTAAAGGTGCGAAATGCGCGCGTGAAATCCACCCGATACACTTTCCAGTCGGTTCCAATGAGCACATTGGTGAGATTAGCGTCGGTATCGTAAACCAGTTGATCGAAAACGCGAACCTTGTACATCTGCTTGTTCCATGCGTCGGAGTCCGGCACCTCGATCTTTTGCTTGGCACGCTGTGCTTCGTCCATTTTGATGGGCAGCCACCAGCTCAGGGATCCCTTATTGCCATCCCACTTCCGCTCCACGTAGACGGGCACCATGTCGTCAAGTCCCAGCAGTTCGGCCAGTCGGTAAGCCGCAATGTTGTACTTATAGGAATCAACAAAATTCAATTCCATGCGGCCGCTGGCAAGTTCCTCCATGGATTTGTGCTCATCCACAGACTGGAACGACGCATCATGGGTGATGGTGCCATCACTGAGCGTCAGCCGGAAGGGATGCGTAATTCCTACACTCGACTGTTTGCTCTTTATCACCTTCGCCGTGAGCAGAAACTGCTTGATCTGCTCCTTGCTGAGATTGGTATCGGGCGGCTGGTCTGGAAAGGCCAGGCAAAGGGAGGAGGAGGAAAGGCAAACCAGTACTGCCAGTACCAGGGTAGCGCCACGAACACCAGTCACACGCATACTCTACCCCTCTGCTTTTTCGCTGTGGACCTTACCCGCATCCCAGCGTGATGAGTACCTGGTTCGAAGCCTTGTGGCCCAGAAGCGCTGCCGAGCAACTATTCACGGAGCGTACTAATGCCGGATCTGCCCTCACCCTGCGATCCTAACGAGGGCGGTTCTGCCCTGATCGAAACAGCCTGTCTGGGTACCCCGATAACAGCCCACGTTGAAGAGGGCAGTATTGTAGCGCGTTTCCGGCGCTCTTCCGAGGGATTTCTATCCGACGCCTATCCTCGCTCAGGCCCCAGCCGACTGTGACTGCGGCCCCAGTCGCAGCTTAGCCGCGCGGGCGGTTTCCCGCAGCAGCGCGTCGGGGTGATCGAGACATTGGTTGAGTTGGTCTTCCAGGGACGTGAGCCCTAAACTGCCAATGGCATAGGCGCCGCATGACCGGAGCCAAGGATCTTCACTCGACATGAGGGCGAGGATGGCATGCTCGGGCTTATCCATGGCTACTCGTATGAGACGGTTGGCCTTAGTGGCACGCTCGGCCACGCTGGTGCGTCCGTCCAAAAGGGGCACGAGGAGCTCGCGCAACTGTGCCTTCAAAACATTGTCCAGGAACTCCAGCGCGTTGTCGTGAACGGAGGCGCTGTTGGATTGGAGTCCCAAGTAGGCACTATGGGCGTCCACGTGCGGGTAAAGTAGCCCGAGCAGACGGAAGATGCGCTCCAATTCCTGGTCCATGCCCTCCTTGAGGGCATCTGTCAAGTGGCGATCCTCTCCCGAACCCAGCGTATGGAGGATCTGGTAAGAGCGGTAATGGCCAAGGATTTCGGCTAGGAGCACGGTCTCCAACAACTGGACGTCGCGCTCGATTTCAGGATGTTGAAGAAACAACTTGTTGAGCGCGCTGATGACGTGAAATCGCAGTTGGGTATCACTCTGCAACAGGTTCTCCATTAAGGTGCGGGCTGCGATGGGAGTGCCGGTTTGGACGAGGATACCGGGGATGGCGCGCCGCACTTCCAGGGCTACCGAAGTATCACAAAGGTGATCGCCCAATGCCCCCACAATGATGTCACCAAATTTGGCCAGACCATCGCGGGCATCCGCCGCCAGCGCCGGGTTAGTAAGCCGTTCCAGCAAGTCTGGCAGCAAGCGACGCTTGCGCAGCGCTCCGGCTGAGCGGATTGCTTCGCGGGCGACATCCGTATCGGTATCAGCGAGCAGGGTTGCAAGCAGGGGATCAAAACAGTCGGGCAGAATACCAAGGAGGCGGGCGGCCTCCAGGCGCGTACGCTGGTTTTCAGGGCCGGGTTCGTTCGCCATGGCCTCGAGCAAGTGGTGGGCTGCGGGCAAGTTCTGGGCCTCGCCGGGGCGCGCCAAGTAAGCCACCATGGCCGAGCGCACCGAGAAATCGGCGAAATCGCCAACCTCCTGGATGCGGGTCAGGGGGTCCACATTGGTGTGATGGCTCAGGAACAACAAGGCTTCCGTACGCACGGTCAGATCGGAGTCACGGACTAAACGCTCCACTTCAGGCAGGACGGTTTTGTCGGCGGAGGAGGAGAGAATAGCGAGTGCCTTTTGGCGGACCTCCGCGGCCGGATGCAGCAGCAAGCTGCGGATGCCAGGATGCACCGCCCGCCGCCGCTCGGCCTCAAACAGGCCCAGAGCATAGAGGATGTCGGCGGGGTCGGAAGCGCTCAAGCTGGCGGTTAATACGTCAGAGGTCTCGCGGTCCAGCACCGGAGTGGAGAGTTGTTCCAGCTCCAAGCGATGACGGGTGACGCTGTCCTTCAAACTGAGGACATATTGCTTGCGCGCGACAAAAACCGCCCACAACCAACAACTGATCCACCCCACCACAACCCAACTTAAGGTTACGGCGGAGAGGTGAAGCCAAGTGGCAAAAACCAGCACGGTGAGGCCCGCGAGTGTATCGCCGGCTCGCCAGATGACGGTGTCAATAAACCACTTGACCTGAATTTTCAAGCGCGAGGGGAGAGGCAGATAAAGCAATTCAGCTGTGGACTTGTCCACCGAGTAGCGCAACACCTGGTCGGTGCCTTTAAGGGCCACAACCGCCGCCAGCGTGCCCACAGCCAGCAGACCAATAGAACCGGCCATCACTGCCAGGGGCAGCACGAACAGAGCTTTGCCTATCCCGAAACGGCGCAAAAGACGAGTGGTCAGAAGCAACTGGAAAGCGAGCGATGCCATTCCAGCATAGAGATTGAATTCGCCAAAGAAGACGGCCAAGGCATCTTTGTGTACCAACACCTGCTGGGCGAGGGCTCGAAACTGCCACATGGTGAGATTGGTCACCAGGTTTGACAAACAAATGACCCCAGCAATAGCCCGCAGATAGGGTGAAGCGAACACCAGGCGCATGCTTTCGCGCAAGCTGCTGGGCCCGGCCTTGACAGCCCGTGCCTCTGTCTCCTGCTCCTCTCCCAGCCGCACCCGGCCACTTCGCCAGATCAGTACAATCAGGGCCGCGCAAAGCATGAGGAAAACCGACATGCCGGCCAGGAGGCTTTCCGTGCCGAAGAACTTGGCGATGGTTCGAGAAAAGAACCCGGCGAAAATCCAACCTGATATGGCGCCTCCGCCGATCAGGCCAAAAACCCGCTTGGCCTCGCGCGTAGTGAGTACGTAATTGGCCAGAGTCCATACCTGCGCCGGGGCCAGCACTCCAAAGGTCTTCACCCAGACGTAGAACACGGGATACAGCCACGTCGGACGGTAGGTGTAGGACAAGACCCAGAACAAGGCACAGTTGCTGGCGAAGAAAAGCATGCTGGTCACCAGCAACTTAACGACGGACAGCTTGCGCCCAAAGCGGACATAGGCGGAAATTACGAGGGCCACGACAAAAGCGCTGCAGATATCGGCGTAGGCAAGCTCCCGAGCATTGAAATGCGCCAGAAAGAGCGCGTCACCGGCTACTTTGCCCACAACGTAGCTGGTAATGATCAGGAAAAGGCAGGAGCAGAGCAGGGCTCCTCGCCCCAGGTCCCCGGGACGAAGGTTCAGACCACGTTCCAACCACCGGACCATGGGCTTCCTTTCTTGCCGCCCAAACTCTTAGAGTGCGTTCAAGTTAACAACCCGGCCTGGACTCAAGGCCAGCTACTTTTTAGCTTGTCCCGAAAGCGCAACCGTCTGGTCCATATACTGGGCCGTGAAGGTCATCCCATCGCTGATTTGCAGGGCCGAGGCCCTGCCCTGGGGGTAGTAGCTGGATAGCATACCCGTATCAATGAGAAACACCTTGCCGTCGAGGCGGCTGCGAATGCGGCCATCGCGCTGTGGAGTGTGGCCAACCACAACAGCCGTCGCCCGATACGCCGCCAGAACGGTTGGGATGCCGGCCGCAATTTGCTGATCGTTCCACTCATCGTATCCGCGAAACCACAGGGGACCATTGGAAGCAACACTCAGCCATTGCCCATATTGCAGGAAGTCCCTCATAACCTCCATTTGGGTGTGCTCGGGGAGTCGGCCCTGGGGATTGGCGGGGCTGGGATGGCGCGCTCCGGGAGCATTTTCCCGAGCGCTAACCTCGGCCTGCACCACCGCGGTAATCTCCTGCAGCGTAAAAAAAGGCAAAATCAGGCGCTGAGCCACCAAAAACTGCTTGGCCCGGTCAAAGGCGCTAATTTCCTGATGAACGCGCCGATCCATTTCCTCCAGACTCATAGAAGCGAGGCCGGGATCAATTCCTCCGTGAAGAAAAACAATGTGGTCCACTTCGGTGATCGCCGGCCGTTCCCGCAGCCACTTGCCGTATTTGCCGTCGGGGCTGAAGGCCTCGCGCTGCTCGATAAATCCGGGCGGATGGTGCGAGATCCACTCGGCTTCACTAATCTCGGGAAAGGCTTGCGCGATGCTGGTGAGCAACGCCTGGTGGTCCTTACGCCAATCGGCATATTGGCGGTAGGCGGATTGCTGGAGCTTTTCCGAATTGTTGCCGGCATAGCTGGCGTAGTTCTCCGCTGTAACATAGCGGAGGTCGCCCATGATGTTCATTACTTCATGGTTGCCAAGCAGCGCCACCACACGGCCGCCCTTTTTCGCCGCTTCCTTCTGCAGCGACATCACCAGATCCATGGCTTCACGAGGCTTGGGGCCGCGATCGAGCAGGTCTCCGGTTTGCACCAGAACAGCGTGCCCCCCGGTCCACCGCAGCTGCGCGTCAATAAGTCCGGCGTGTTGCAGGAGAGCGCTGAAAGCATCGAAATCGCCGTGTACGTCACCGACCGCCGTAACCGCCGCCGGCGAACTGGCGGCAAAAGCGGCGGCCGGCCGGGCCAGACTAAGCCCGGCAAGGAGTATGAGAAGCAATGCCAGTCGGGGACGGGAGCCGGGCCATGCTCGCATGCCAATCATCCTGAAGTTCCTCTTGAGCGCCTGGCGGTAAGCAACAGAGACGGGCACACTACACCACGCACGCCCTGTGTGGAGCGCATCTTAGGTCGCTGTGGTGCACAAGTCAATCTGGACATGGGCGCCCAAAGCTGCATTGGGGCTTGCAAACAGAACCCAAGCAATTCCGGCCGGGGGGACGCCCGTCCCGGGATAGGCGAAAATGCCGGAAAGCTAACTACCGCTTGGGTTTCCCGAATTATTGGGTCAAGACTTGATCGCAGATTTGGCTAATTGCCCGGTACGCCTCCCCTATTGCCGTCCTATGATCGGGCGCCCCGGAGAGGTCGGTATTGGCGAAGGCGATTCGTCCGAAGGGAGCAGAGCGGAGCACTTCGCGTGGGGCAGGGCTTCCCTCTTTGCCAAAAAAGAACCCCGGCTGCGGGCTCACATACGCGTGCCCCCAGCGGTTAAGCACGATTCCGGCGATGTCCCGACCAGGGTCAAATCCAGATGAGGAAAACATCTCCGCCAATTGCTGGCGGATTTTTCGCTCATATTCACGAAAGGAAGTGGAGAGCAGTTCCGCCCGTCCCTGGTTGCCCTGTTGCTGCAGGGGGAGGCCGGGATGAGGAAAAAGCACTTTGAGGGTGAGAACGACCGGCGAATCTGGTCCGATCGTCTTGTTATCGGTGGAAAACGTCGGAACCTTGCGGACGGCTGTAAAGCTGCCCAGTCCCTCGAACCACTGGCAGGCCGAGATTCCCAATTTGTACAGGAACCGCCAATTTCGGAGTGCTACGTTCGCCATCATGCAAGGGGAACGGTAAAACTGGTCATACGCCTGGCGCTGGCGCGAGGGAAGATCGCGCACCACCAGCTTCGACGTCCAGCAGCCTCCGGCCATGACCGCCGAGCGCGCCTTGAGACGATACACGTTACCGCCCCGGGTGTAGGCGATGTTGACGAAATTGGAGGCAGCGGGATTGCCCTCGTGCTCCACCCACACTACCGTGCTATTCAGGCGAATCCGGGCAGGCTGGCCCGGCCGGTCCAAGGCTGCGAAGTTGATCCTGTTGCGGCAGACCGCCTCCAGAGTTAGCGGACCGGCGATAGACCGCGGAATCAGAGTTTTGACCATCTGCCGCCCAATTCCGGCATTGCCTCCGGGAAAGGAATGATTAACGTCGTTCAAGGGATGTTCAGCGTCAAACGCATACAGGCAGTAAGCCGAAAGTACATCTGGCCCGGCGCCGAACCCGCCCCCCTCGTCGGCGAGAAAGGTCTGAATGGTTGGAACGCTTAGCCCGTAAGTCACGGTCAAGTAATCCTGGATAGTCACGCTGTCCAGCCGACGTGACTTCACGTCCCCCGGATACTCAAAAGGCAAACCTTGCTTGGGCTGGCCCTGATATTTGAGGAGTTCAGCACGGGTTGCAGCGGAGATGGGCGCCCCCTGCAGTTTCTTTCCCCAGGGATCAACCAACCACATTCCAGGTTGCTGGCCGAAGTTGGCTCCGAAATAGAAACCTACGGGAGATCTCATATCCTCGAAGCTCGTTCCCAGGGGGACCTGGGGAGAGGAGCTGTTCCAGGATTGATAGCGAAAGGCGCGCAGGTCGAGCCCAATCAGATCGTAAAACCTGGCGATGAAACTGTGCGGATAAGGAACCTGGAAGTGGTCCGAGCCCTGAGGTCCCATAATGCGCTGTCCATCCACCAAGAATTCGTTTCGCTTAGCTTCCCCACCGAAGACCGGATGGTTTTCCAGGACAAGGCACTTCATGCCCGGACCCGCATACTTCTGGAAAAACAGCGCCGCCGCTAAGCCGCTGATACCTCCGCCCACGATTACGCAGTCGAAGACTTCTCCCGTGTCAATTGTGTCAGGGGGCAGAGAATCAAACACCCGGTTACGGATTTGGTGGCCGGCGCTCATCACTTCGAAGGTGTTTCCATTGGCGCCGGCGTAATCTCCCACACCGCCGTAGCCCGTCCATTCGTCTCGATTCAACAATTGCCTGGGGGTAAGAGGCGCAAGCAGCAAACCGCCCGCTGCCAGCAAAGTCGAATTCAAGAAATCGCGCCGACAAATCCGCCGGTCCATACCGAGAGATTTGTCGTTTTTGTCACTCTCTTCTGAGAAAGACATAATCACTCGCCTCCAAGCTGCAGGCCGACGGGTTCGACGCGCCTCCGCATGGAACTTGCCGGGCTAGTGGCACCGGCGGCTCGCATGATACTGCGATTCATGCATTTGTCTGAATAGCCGCGCGAAGACAACTCAAGGCCAAACCGGGCTTTAGGAGTGTGATGCCTATACTCCTTTTCTCCAGTTGGCGTCAGTGCCTTTCTTCAGACGAATGGTCAGGGAACCATCAGGATTGGTTGGCTGGTGACAGGCCCAACGCACCGGGCGGCTTACTCCCTTGATTTCCAGTTGCGCCCGCAAGCGGATCTGCTGGCCATCCATGCCGTGGGGAAGGATGATGGAAGCCTGCCGAACCTGCCCGGCAATTGGCTGGCCTGGGTCCAGATTGCCTCCCACTTTGACCCGCCCATCGAGGCTCTCAGCGTAGATGCCCAGTATGCCGGGCACTCCCGCTACGCCATCATTGGCGACTCCCAAGATCAATTCCATGGTGCCGTAACGCTTGCGTTGCCAGATCCAGGAAGGCCGAACACGATAGCCGAGGCGCTGCTCCATGGCGTGTAGCGATTGCGGAAACTTCTCATAATAGCGCCGCACGTTATCGGCCTCGGTCCAAAGGCCAAAATAATTGGCGCCAATATCGAGGGCGTGGAATCCGGCAACCTCGCGCTCGGGCCGGTCCATGGGGCCGCCGCTGCGGTGAGGGTAGTCGTCAGTGGATTGCACCTCATCGTCATTGCCCATAAAGGAGAGAGCGGTGGCCGGCAGCTTGGCGAAGCAGGCCTGCTCCTCGGCCTTGTAATCGGGCAAAACATAATGGCGGTTTCCGCCATCCTCAATGACGGTAGCCAGCCAACTGGGGCGGTGCGCGAGTTCCTCGATCTGGATGGGTTCGTCCATGATGAGACTGTCGGAGCGCAGCCAGCAGCCGGCGCGCACCGCCATATCCTGTACCGCCCGGTTACCTACCCGGCTTATGTCGGGCTCGGTGTTAACCGCAAGCGGGGTTTTCTTCCAGGCATCCAACTGCAGCTGCGTCATGTGGACAAAGGTTTTCTCGGCGGTGGGGTAGTCGGGAAATGGGTTGGGCAAATCATTGGTGTGCCCCTCACCCCAGAAGCCATACATCATCAGATCCATGTATTCCATGAGCGGATCGCTATCGAAGCGCGCAGCCAGCAGTTCATTCAGCTCGGTAAACGCTTTCTGAAACTCTGGCGAATCGTATCGCGGCTCATAGAAATCAAAATCTTCCTGGCGCTCGCTTGATTTCCGGCCGATGCTGACGACCGGGACCTTACCCCGCAGAAAATCCGGCATGGATAGCTTTTGCGGCTGAAGGTTGGGGCTGGAGAGTTGGATGCGGAATGCCACCCGCAGATTGTGGCGCTTGGCGGCATCCAGGGTGACCGCCCAAACTGGAGACAGGTTGAGGCGGCCCGGTCCGGACTGCACATCCCGCCAGTCGCAGCGGATGTACAACACGTCCACAAAGGGCAAGCTGGCCATTTTCTCCACGCTCTGCTCGAGCGTTTCCCGTCCACACATCGCACCCAGGGCCGGCCCGTTCTCTTCCCAGGTGTAACCCACCAGGCCGGTGCCGAAATTTCGCACGTGCTGGGTGGAGGGCTGGGTGGCGAAGATGGTGAACCAGCCTTCATCCTGCTCGATGCCAAATGGCCCCTGATTCAACCGGTTGGCCACTTGCGGTCCTGAACCGAAGTCGTAGCCTTGCCAGCGGTGATCGGGCACGTCTGCCCACAGCCATCCAGACGGAAGCGCGCCGGTTCCGGTTAGAAGTGCGCCGAATTTGACGAAGTCGCGGCGTCGCATTCCCTAGTCCTCCCCTGCCTTGTCGTTGATCTTCGTGCAGCGCCGGTTTCGGTTCTGAGGCGCGAGATTGCTGCAGCCTTCAAGAGGCGTGGCGGCCATTGGCGCGCAGGGAAAGCGTGCCATCCTCATTCAATTCCTGGTGGCACGCCCAGCGCACCGGATAGCGCATGCCCTTCACTTCAAGTTCCGCCTTCAGTCGCAAACCCTGCCACCGGGTGCCTTTTGGCAGCACGAACTGGGCCTGGCGAATCTTGCCCGGCAACGGATAGCCGGGGTCGAGGCAGCCGCTATAAAGCGGCTTTCCATCTTCGCTCTGGACGCTGACGCGCAGCACTCCGGGAACGCCGGCGATGCCATCGTTGGCAAACCCGGCAATCAACCCCAGGTAGCCGTTATCTTCATAGCTCCAGATCATCGAGGGCCTCACGCGATAGCCGATCCGGCGGTTGATGCGGTCGAACCAGGCGGGAAAAGCGCGGTAATAGGCCATCAGATTGGCGGCGCTGATGTCGTGGAAGTTCCAGAGCGACCAGTAATTTGCCCCCACATCCATCACGTGCACGATGATGTCGTCGGTCGGCGATATGCCTTCGCTGAGGGTAAGAGTGTTCGGAGGTTTGCCTGGAAAGCCCTGCTCGATCATCACCGCAACCCAGGGAGGGCGGTTGCTCAGGGCCTCGATCTGCTCGTTTTCAATGAAAATGGTGTCGCTGCGAATCCAGTTATTGCTGCGCACCGTGCGGTCCAGGACTTCGGAGTTGCCCACGCGGCTGTAATCGGGCTGGGTATTGGTCAGCAGAGGCGTCCTGGTGAAGTGCTGTTGCTGGACCTCCCACATCTGGATCCAGGTGCGCTCCGCGGTCGGGTAATCGGGAAACGGATTGTTGCGGAAGGGCCAGGTGTGTCCCTCGCCCCAGAAGCCATACAGGAAGGTATCAATGAACTCAATGGAGGGATTGCCGTTGAATTCCGCCGCCATCTCACCGATCAGTTCCTTGAACGCCTGCTGAAAAAAAGGATGGTCATACCTAGGCTGATAGCGGGAGAACGGGTTCTTCAGGAAGCGTTCGCCTTGCGCGGCCGATTCCTTTGGGTCCATAACCAGGTCAACCGTGGGCACCTTTTGGAGGACGAAATCCGGGAGGGCCGGGGCGTTGCGGTAGTCGGGCGCGCTCATCTGAATCCGCATGCCGATCTGCTTATCGTTTTTTTTGGCGAGATCAAAAATCAGCTTCAGATAATCGGGAAGCTGAAGGCGTCCCGGCTGGGGCTGAATTTCCCGCCAGGTTGGGCGAATATAAAGCTTTTGCCCCAGAGGAAATCGAATCAGATCCTCGATGGCCTGCGGAATGTTGTCCGACTTGATCTCCTCAGTGCCCATATCCGCGGTGATGTAGGTGACCAGTCCCTTACCATAGCCGGGCACGACCTCTTCTGAGGGCGTGGTGGTCATGACCACTTCATCGCTGGGAATGACGGCGCCCGGCTGATACTGCGGGAAGGGACCTTGATTCAGGCGGTCAGTGACAGGGGGGCCGGAGCCGAAGTCGTATTTGCCCCAGTTATGGGCCGGGACCAGTCCATGCGCGCTGACCTCTCCCAATTGCGCAACGGCGGCAAGGGCAACCGTATTTCTCAGAAATTCTCTGCGGCGCATGAGAGTCGCTCCCCTCGAGCTCCGGGCTAGAAATGCAGTTTCAACGCAAACTGGATCTGCCGCTGCGGTATCACGGTGGACGTGATCACGCCCGCAGCCCCAGGTCCATCGGTAATGAAGGGATCGGGCTGAGAAAACACGGCATGGTTGAAGGCGTTGAAAAATTCTCCACGAAACTCCAGATTGACTCGTTCGGTAACGTTAAAGAATTTGCGCGCCGACAGGTCTGCAGTCGTGGCCCCTGGGCCTTCCAGTATGTTCTTGCCGGCATTGCCGAAGCATCCGTTCGGGCAGTTGGGAACTGGAAAGTCATTTACGTTGAACCACAAGCTGGGATTAGGGTTGGGGAGACCGCCATTGCCGATCCGATTCGAGCGTTGCAACCCGGGAGAGCCGGTGTTGCTTGGGTCAAATCCAATTTGTGGCGAGAAGGGAAATCCCGAACGAAACGTGATGATTCCTCCCACGTGCCATCCGCCCAGTATTGCATCGAGCGCACCACCGCGGTTCAAGAATTGGTGGCCCTTTCCGACCGGCAGCTCGTAATCAATGCTATTGACCCATCGTTTGCGGTTATCGAAGTCCGCCAGGCCTTTTTCGGCGGCGATGTTGTAGCTGTCCTGCGGCCAGGGAGAATTGCAACAAATTTCCGGCTGGTCGTTGATGGCTTTGCTGAAAGTGAACGCGCTCAGGAAGTAAAGGCCATGGCTGGTCCGCTTTTCGGCCTTGAGCTGAAACGCGTGATAGGTGGAGCTCCCGTTATTGGTGATTGAGGTGAAAGTTCCATATTGAGGATAAGGCGCTAAGGCCTGATCGAAGGTCGGCTGGGGCGTGGGAATCTGATTGAAGTCGCGAAGCACCTGCAGGTGGGTACCCTTCGTGCCTACGTATGCCGGGCTGATCACAATCTGACCTGGCAGTTGATACTCGAGGTTGACATTCCACTGGTCATAGACCGGGGTTTGCGGGTTAAAGTCCTGGCTGGTCACACCGGCAAAAGGAGCATTGAGAGGATTCAGAGGCGGGAATCCCGTGGCCAGCGTCACTGGCGACGGCGTTATCCCGTCGCTGTTAAATGTAGGCTCGTAGAAAAATGGGAGATTATAGTCAAGTTGCAGCGGATCGCCGGTGCGAATTTCGTAAAACACAAAGAACCGCCCGTATCCCGCCCGCACCACCAGCGGTTTGGATGGAAATGGGGAATACGCCAGCCCGACGCGTGGAGCGAAGTTATCTTTGTGGGGGGTAGCCAGTTTTTCGGGATAACCAGGAGTGCCAGCGGGAACGATGATTCCCTTGGCATAGTCGAAATTGCTCATCTTGTTGTGAGCCTCGTAGAGTGGCGTGGCGTAGTCGTAGCGGAGGCCCAGGTCGAGCGTGAGTTGAGAGGTGGCTTTGTAGGTGTCCTGCACGAACGCCGCGTAGGTGTGCTGGCGATTGCCGAAGTACGTGACCGTCGAAATCACCGAGGTGACCGGAATCCCCAGGAGCATATCCGCCAGAGCGTTGCCGCTGCCGTCTCCTATCGAACCTGCATCGGAGGTGAATTGGCCGCTGAACGACAGGTTGCCGCGCGGCTGGCCGATTTGCAGCAGGTTGAACTGATCAAAGCGGAACTGCGGACCTACCTTGATCAGGTGTTTCCCGTGCACAAAGCTGAGCGTGTCGTTGATCTGAACCGCCTGGCTGGTGCTGCGGGTGGGCGTAAACGTCGGCTCACCAAGGCCGTTGTACTGACCGGGGGCAAACCAGGTCAGCCCGTTGATCAAAGGATCGTTTGGAGTGCCAGGTACCAGCAGCGCGGGAGGTGGATACTGCTGCCCGTAAGAAGGAGAGTTGGAGATGTAGTGAACGCGGTTGAATCCCACGCGCAGTGCGTTTACGACGTTGGGACTAACGGTGTCGGTTAAGCCCAGCACCAGGCCTTGAGAAGTGAGAGGCCGATTGCCCGTGTTGTAGTCTCCTCCGTCAGCAATTCCGGGAAACACCGGCGCCTGGAAGCGGGTGTCTTTAATGAGTGAAAATCTTTCGAACAGCTGCATCTTGCTGGTGATGTTCTGATCGGCGCGCGCATCCATCTGATCAATCTGGTCGTTACCCGGGGCATTCACCACGTAATTGTTGGCGAAAGCGCCGGGCACGTTGATGGCAGGATAAAGAGCGGCGTAATTCAGGCCCACGCTGTTCGTGCTTCCAGTGGGAATAATGTTTGCCTGTGGGCCGGGGAGACCTGTGGCGCAATTGAACCCAAAGCCGTTACGCACCGGTCCGCTGGTAATGGCATTCAGACCTGAACAGCCTGGATCAGGTTGTCCAGCAGTTACGGTGCGGGTTGTGGTCGGGTCAAAAATCTCATTGGTGAACACCGGCCGGCCCAGAGCATCCACGCAGGGCGAAGCGCCGTCGGCCCCGCAGAGCATGGATTGGGTGCCCAGGATGTCGCTGAAATTTCCGGTACGCTCGGCGGCGGTGGGGATGGTGGCGAAGTCCGTTGTCGCCGAGTGAATCCGGGTGCCTTCGTAATCAAGGAAGAAGAACGCCTTGTCCTTTTTGATGGGCCCGCCGAACGTCCCGCCAAACTGATTTTGCTTATAAGGAGCTTTCGGCTGGTCCGGCGACTCAAAGAATCCGCGCGCGTCAAAGGCGTCGTTGCGCAGAAACTCCCAGGCCTCACCGTGAAAACTATTGGTGCCCGATTTGGTGGTGGCGTTGATCACGGCGCCGCCGCTGCGCCCGAATTCCGGGGAATAGTTCGAAGTCTGGATCTTGAATTCGGCGATCGCATCCACGCTGCTCAGCACCGCAACATCGCCGTTGTCGTTGGAGTTGTTGTCAATGCCGTCCAGAATGAAGTTGTTCTGATCGCCACGAGTCCCGTTGACCGCGAAGCTTCCGCCGGTATTGCCGTTGGTGGGCGCGTTGCCTCCGTTGACCGGGCCTTCTATGACTTTGGTAACGCCGGAGCTCAGTTCCGCGAGATCCGTATAGCGGCGACCATTCAGGGGTAATTCCTCCACTTGCTGTGCGGCGACCACATCGCCCAGAGAAGCCGACTCCGTCTCCAATTGCGGAGGTTGCCCGGTGACCTCGGTAGTTTGTGAGACCGACCCCACCTTCAGGCTGAAATCGAGGCGCTGCCTCTGCTGAACGTTGAGGACGATGCCGGTACGCGCCTCAGTCTGAAATCCGCTGGCGGTGACCGAAACGGAATACCTGCCGATCTTCAGCGGCGTGAGCACATAATCGCCGTCCGGGCCACTCTTAACCGTGGTCTTGATTCCAGTGTCAATCGCGGTGGCTGTAACCGTGGCGCTGGGCACGACGGCGCCGGTGGCATCGCGAACCGTGCCGACAACAGTGGCGGTGTCAACTTGAGCAAACCCGGGCAAAGCCGCGGTGAGTACCCAAAGGAGACCAGCAACCAACATGACCCTTCTCATATGCTCGTCCTCTCGCACTGGCGACAAATGCTGCGCCGGAACCGCCGCCCAAGACACCGCGC
>Ga0075276_10000134_pt1 | contig 21960 bp, 33 predicted proteins | sample SF_Rice_5C_80N_4_FD_69770 | JGI IMG/M metagenome (GOLD analysis project Ga0075276, IMG submission 69770) | Rice paddy soil microbial communities from Twitchell Island, California, USA - SF_Rice_5C_80N_405 | ecosystem: Environmental > Terrestrial > Soil > Paddy field/soil | place: USA: Twitchell... | reverse complement strand
CTGTGATATAATTACCTCATCGTGAACAAATTGGAGGTAGTATGGCAATCGTAGTTCCTAACGGTTTTCAAAAATCTCCGTTCAATGCCAAGTTTGGCCAAGGCTTTTACATAAGCCAAGATCAATCGGTGTCGGTTGTTTTTGGCTATCGCTGGTATGCGCGAAATAGTGGAAAGGCGTTCATCCCCACAATTTTGGCCACCGACGTGGATGCTTTTGTAGAGATCCAGCGATTTATCGGTGGTAAAGTTTCCAAAGAAGTGATCTTTGAACAAAAGGTCGGCAGCGCCCGCCTCAAATCTGAGGCCAACTCTATCGGCCGCAAAGCAGTTCGTGAAGTATTAGGATCTCACATACAAACCGCCCTCGACAAAGCATCGGAAGTAACATGCACAAACAAGAGCTGATTGAAAAGTTGAAATCCCGCAAGGACTTTCAGTGGAAGGGACAGGAAGCGTTCGCTGCTCACCTGGCCTACTTCCTTGAGAATCTCGAGATTCCCCAAGACACCAAGTATGACTTCTGGAGGATCGAGCCGTACCTAGTCGACATCTGCGTGGACGCGTTCGAACAGATGCGGATCAGCGATGACCCACAAGTGATCAAGTTCCGCAAGCAGTACGAAGCAGAGACCGGCCGTGAAGTTCCGGTGCTCTTGGATCTCGGCGCCAGCTACATCCTTGACCAAGGGGCTGCCGTCCAGACGACCATCGGCTTCCTCCTCAAGGACGTTCTCGGTGAAGATTACATCACCTCTCAGGTCGACGCTTACTGCAACGCACAGAAGTACGTGCTCCAACAGTCGTTCGACAAGTTCTTGCGCCAAGTCTACCGCCAAGGGATGTTCGAGCTCATACAAGCATGTGACCAGCGTGGAATGTCGGCTAACTTCGGTGACACGACGCTCATGACTTACGTGATGTGCGGGCGCGTGATGCTTACTTTCGAGGGAAGGGACGGCCAAGTATCCTTCGTCGTTGAGGAGGGTGACCCTCTCTGCTACAGCGGTGGTCTACAGTCGATCGAGGGTGACCTGTTCATCGCTCTCGGCTTGATCAATGACGTCATCAATCATTGGCCTGACGTGAAGAAAGCTGGTACCTTCGTTGCAAAAAGATCAGCGTGACCATCTAGGAGCAGACATGTCTAAAGATAAAGTCATCCACAGCTTCCAAGTAGCGTGGGTAGGGTGGGAATCAGACAATGACGTCAAGATCTGCGAACGAAAAGACGGTTCGCGTTACGTCATGATGACGAACCATGACTCTCCGTATGAAGCTAAGCCGGAAGAGCTTGAAGAAATCCTCAAGACATACGCAGAAACGATGCAAGACATCGCTAAAGGTCTTGGACTTATCAAGGAGAAAGCATGAACCAAGGTTGGTGTCCCGTATGCAGAACTGTAGTAGACATGTTGCCCTCTCCAACAGGTAATTGCGCCAACTGTTACAATCACACTCTTGTGCTCCCACCCAAGTTGCTCTTCAGCGAGATGCGGTGGAGTCTCAAGGAACAAGCTCGAGCCCGCTTTCACAACGCGAAAATGAACGACGGGTACCGGTATGAAACGATCTACGATGACCAAGGTGAGCTGACAATTATGTCGAGGAGAAAAGAATGATCCATGAAATTCACGGCAATGCTCTCGACGTCAAGAAGGGCATCATCGTTCACGGCTGCAACTGTCAGGGCATCATGGGCGGCGGCATCGCCCTTGAGGTCAAGAAGCGCTACCCACAAGCTTACGAAGTTTACCGCGGCCTGTACGAGCGCTTAGGTCTGACTCTGGGTGAGGTTCAGCCGGTGATGGTAGATCTTGATCTTGACACCCCGAAGATCATCGTGAACGCGATGACTCAAGACAAGATTGGCACCCACCGGCGGCAGGTCAACTATGACGCCGTGGCTGCGTGCTTTGAGCAAGTAGCTGCGTGGGCAGAAGTCTACAAGCATACTTACGGACCGCTCGACATCATCTTTCCAGCAATCGGTGCCGGGCTTGGCGGCGGAAACTGGAACATCATCCGCACGATCATCGATGAGACCATACCCGACGACTTCAGAAAGATCCTCGTGACCTTCGACCCCTTTAGGGACGCCAACGAAGAGTTGCAAAACCTCTAATCTCCGGCCGGTATAAATAGAAGGATAAGCAACACCCTTCACTTATACCAAAGGAGATCAAGATGGACAAAGACGAAATGAAGTTGAGCCTGCGTGACGTGATCAGCAGCCTGATCAAGGGCGAAGACCCCGAGGTCGCGAACCAGAAGCTGCATGACGTGCTATCGGCCAAGATGCGTGAGCGCGTTAACCCAACCCCAGAAGTTGATCCGACAGAAGTCGACGGTGAAGCCGGTGACCCTGACGAAGACAACCTCGAGACCGACGAAGAATAAATGCTGATCGTTCCAGTTTCAGGAGACCGCGTCAGAACGAAGGACAGCGGAGACATTCGCGTTGTGAGCTCCTTTTCCGCACTCAAGGACGAACCGGCGGTCTACGTCAAGCCGGGCGGCGGAAACAACTACGTGTACTTCTCTGACATCGTTGAGATCAACGGTGTCAGCGTGGAGTATGCACCAGACAGCAAGGTCTTCAACGCCCTCGGACCCATGAAACGGCGCTTCAATCTTCCTCAGCCCAAGGACACCATCAAGGTTAAGCTCATCGACGTTCCCTATAAGGATGAGCTCGAGGAACTGGAAGTTACCGGTCTTCGTCTTCACTCCAAGAAGTACGGGATCGGCCGTGGCCTGCTTGTCATCACCAAAGAGGGTGAGTTCACCCTTAATGACCTGCAGGACGTCGTCCACAAGGGCTGGAGTGAACCGTTCAATGAAGCCCGCTTCAAACGTTATTACTTCGATTATTTGCCTATAGGCTTGAAGAGAAAGAGCTGATGGCACTCAAGGACTTCATTCTCAAAGAGACGCTGCGAGCTGAGCACGCTGAGCGGTACCTGCTCTTCCAAGAGCGCTACCATACTCAAGTGTTGCTTGACCTGAAGAAGTCGCTCGAGAAGGAATGGACCCGTGACGTCAATGCTCTCACTCGTCAGCATCCCGTCGATGAGGAACAGCTTCAGTATGCGCTGCTGCAGAACCCCAAGACCACAGGCCGTCTTGAGGTAGAGGCGAAGGACGAGAAGCTCGTCTCCTCGAACCACCGCGAGACCATCCATGTCTCTCCCTCGGTCAAGGTCCCGCTTCTCTACAAGGCTCAAGAACGCGATCTCATCGTGAAATCACTGCTTGACGCAGCTGAGACCGCTTTCAAGAAAGTGACCTCTGACTGGAGCGAGATCTTCCGCGTGGAGAAGCAGGGGCGTGCTAAACCTTGGTTCAAGATCCTACGCGACCACGACGAGCTGCGCTTTCAGTTGGCTCTCGCCGAGGAAGGGCATGAGATGTACAAGACGCTGTATACCGTGCGTGTCGAGTATGGCAAAGCTGGCAGCAAGCTCAAGGACTTTGATCGGGTGTATCTTTTCTCAAGACTTTAGAACCAAAGTGTACTTGTGGTCACGTCTGTGATACAATGCACTTAGCAGCACCAAAACTAAGATCAAAGGTTGTAAATGGCTACGATCCAGTCCAAATCCACCGCAATAGAACCAAAGAAGCCAACGAAGAAAAACAACAAGATCGTAGCTGAAGAGAGGGAAGAATCTCTCACCATGGACAAGTTCTCGCTCCAATCGATCGGGGCGTACATGTTGTTCCGTGACATCAACGAGGAAACGGCCGAAGACCTCTGTCAATTCATCATCAAGGCCAACTACATTTTCCCAGACGAACAACCCCTCACTCTCTTGATCAACTCACCAGGCGGCAACGTTTATGACGGCTTCGGTATCATTGACTTGATGGAGAGCAGCAGGCTCAAGATCCAGACCGTCGCGATCGGCATGGTCGCTTCAATGGCCGCCATGATCTTCACGGCAGGCGCAAAGGGTCGACGCATCATGTCTCGTAACTCCTTCATCATGACCCACCAGTTCTACCAGGGTATGGAGGGACGCTACCACGAGTTCGTCGCACAACGTGACCACGACGACGAGATCCACCACCGCTTCGTGGAGCACTTCACCCGTCACTCCAAGATGAACGAGAAGCAGATCAAGGACGTGCTCTTGAACAGCTCCGACAAGTGGATCTCCGCGAAAGATGCCCTCAAGTACGGACTGTGCGACGAAGTTCGTGATCCATGGAGCTAAGCGTGCTTGACTTTCTCCTCGCTCTGTTGATCATCCTTCCCTGTATGATCCTTGGGAACTTCATCTCCGACGCTCTTCTCAGTCTGGTCAAGCATGCCACTTCTGAACCCCAGCCAGAGGAGCCACCGTTTACGCTCGAGTTCGACATCGCCGAGCGCATCGGGTGTCTTGGAAAGTACCAGGACAGCGACGTGCCTGAGTTCATCAAGCTGGTCGACGGTCGGCTCTTCAAGTACGTTGGCTTTGCCGACGGCACCGTCGCCACCGGTGAACCAGACACTCTGCACGTCACGATCGATGGAAACCTTCTCTACAGGTTAGTTCAAGAGCCGGCTTGATAAATAGTCTCAAACCATCTAGGAATTCCACGATGAAACTTTATGAGATCGCTCCAGCTCCACCAACCATGTTTCCGATGGGTGGACAGGTTGAGCCTAACGTCATGCTGTCGATCGCGAACATCATGAGGCGCGGTGGAAAGAACGTCAATCACTTTGAGTACATGGTCGTGGCTCGCCTGATCCAGATGCTCAAAACTGGTCAGTTCTACAAACAAGACAACTCCCTCTTTCACCCTTTCTCAACCTCCAAGGAGATCCTGGACCTGCTCCGTGACATGCCTCCAGCTGAGATCGCTTCGATCGCCGGTCGTCTCTGGGAACTCCTCCAGATCAAGGATCAGGACAAGCTCTACGCGCTTGCCAATCCGACTCAAGAATACCTCACCTACATGAAATGGCTGCATTCCCGCGAGGCAGATGACTGAAATGAACATTCTACAAGAATTACTGACGCTCTCTGAATCATACACGATCGATGACCAAATTGAAATTGACGAAGATGAATTTGGCGTCAAAGATCGGGCTGACCTTCTCAAGAAGCTCAAGTCAAAGCTCGGCAACTTGAAGCTGGTCGCCGACTTTGAAGAAGATAAAGCACAAGCTCTGTCTGAGCTTGGTGTCAAATCGGCTTACGTAGAAGACCTCAAAAAAGCTGGCTTCAAGGATGAATTCAAGGCAACTGTTGGAGAAATCAATGCCAAGTTGTTTTGGAACTCTCAAACAAAAGTTGGAGCTCTGTTCTTCAACGACGGTGACTTTGGATCTTGGGTTGTCAAAAAGTAAATGAGTTCCTCACTCGCATGATAATGAAAGGGCACCTTGAAGGTGCCCTTTATTTTTTCATAGTCATATCATAGCAGCACAAGCAACCAACTAGGAGCAAGCCTTACATGTCCAAGAAGCGTTACCCCAAGCAACTTCCAGACACCTTCATCAAGCCCCTCACCGCTCTCAATTCCGCTCAAGATTACTACCTCCAGACGATCAAGGAATCAATCGTCACATTCTGTACTGGACCTGCCGGTACTGGCAAGACTCACCTGGCAGCGTTCGCGGCGCTTGAAGCCCTCCTCGCTGGCGAAGTTGATCGCATCGTCCTGACTCGCCCGATCGTCGCGGTTGAGGACATCGGTTACCTCCCTGGTGACATGAACGAAAAGATCCACCCATACCTGATGCCACTCTTCGATGCGATCGAGAGCCACATCGGCATCCAGCGCTCCGAGATGCTGTTTAACGACCGCCGCATCCAAATTCTGCCCCTAGCTTACATGCGCGGCCGCAGCTTGAACCGCTCGTTCATTCTCCTCGACGAAGCACAAAACACCACCAAGGAGCAGATGAAGATGTTTCTGACGCGCCTCGGCTATGACTCGAAGATGGTCATCACCGGTGACGTGCTCCAGTCAGATCTGCCACACCACCTCGTCAACGGACTAGTTTGGGCCACCGAGCGTCTCAAGTCAGCTGACGGCGAGATCTGCATGGTTGAGTTCCACTCCAAGAACATCGTGCGCAACCCGCTCATCGAGAAGATGCTCAAGCACCTGGAAGGTCCCGGCGCGTAAGAGACAAATGTACTTCCTAGAGCTAGTTTGATACAATGACAAAGTAGTAAATCCCTTTGTTCAACTAGCTTTAGGAAGACACCATGTCCAAGACCACCGCCCCCTACTTCAACGCCGAACAACACGTCACCGAGTTGAACGAAAGGTTCAGTCGGCTCATCAAGAGCCTCGGAGCAAACAACCGCAAGGGCACCGATCGCTATGACTACGAGGTCAGCTTCTCGTACGCGCTCCACGAGATCCACCAAGCTCCCTCCTACATGAAGGGCAAGATGTTTGACCGCGCGTCGAACGTCGTGAGCAAGCTCATCGCTCACCTCAAGACGAAGCGCGACGTACCAGCCGAAGCTTAAAGTGAGTCCCCATGGCCGAAGCTTATGAACGACACAAAGATCGGCTAAACAAGATCAATCGATTTTCTGCTTGATTTTGTATCCTTTGTAGAAAGATAGGTCGGCAGAAAGTGCATGATCTTATTCATCCTATAGATTGGGAGTATTATGGCTAAGAAGGATTTGAATCGATTGCCCATCTGGGGGCTTGCAATTGACTGGGAGACCAGTGGTTACTCGGTCCCCAACTACGCCGCCAAGCACCAAGGAATCTCCTTCGGTGCGATCATCTTTGACGTCAAGTCCTTGACTCCAGTGGAAGAGCTCTACTGTGAGATCAAGTTTGACTCAAAGTACAATTGGGAAGCTGGAGCTGAGAAGATCCATGGGATCTCTCGAGAGCACCTCGAGAAGAACGGCATCACTCAAGAAGAAGCTGCGTTCAAGCTTGTTGACTTGATCAGCCGCTACATGGGCACCGATGAGATCATGTTGCTTGGGCACCGAGTGCACTTCGACAAAGCGTTCACGAATCAACTTGCAGACGCCGCTGGGTTGGAGCTCAATTATCACCCGACGGTTATTGACAGCTGTTCAATCGCTACAGTGCTGATGGAGCTCACGTACTCAGAGGACATCTTCTCCACGTTGGGCATGCCAGCCCGAGGAAAGCACAACGCGCTTGAGGACATCCGCTACACCCTCGAGTCAATCAGGCGCATCAAGGGCTTCTTCCTCAAGGGAGTCGTGGCCTCGCTTAACGATTGAGTTTACTTTCTGGCGAGGATGTGATACAATGTCACATCTTAACCAGGAGTACACGAATGTCCTTCGTTCAAATTTCCAACAAACAGCTAGTATCAACAGTCGTCTCGATCATCCTGTCTGTCGTTGCCAGCGTCTGGTTCATGAAGGCATTGACCGATTACCTCGACCTGCCTGAAGTCTACCTCAATACTAACGGCACCTGTGTCAAGGTCGTCAACTTCAAGAACGGTGACGCCTTCGTCTGCCAAAACAAGGACGTGACGCTGCGCAAGTACACAATCGTGAGAGTTCAGTAACTTCGCGTGGTTGAGGTTCTGTAAATAGTTGCATGTCAACCCTCAACAAGTACACCATCTTTCAGTGTGATACATGCAAGCGTCAAACTGAGATCAGGCTAGACGGTCTGCGTCCGGACCCGCTTCGCTGCAACATCACCAACAAGTGCCGCGGCAAGTTAGCTAGAGTGGGAGAGAGCTTGAACAAGAAGTTCCTCTTCACCCCGCCGGTGACTGGCCTGCAGGACTTCATCCCGCGCGGCACGGTGCTCCCAACGATCACCGCGTTGACGTCAGATCCTCTGGTCGCGCTGTCGACCGGCATGGGGATGCTCACGATGGCGGTCTTGACGAAGCGCGCAATCACCGCAACGACGCACGTGTTCACGGCGCAAGTAATGACACAGAACGCCGTGCGCGCTGGCAACTTCATCATCGGTGTGACCTATACGATCGCATCCGTTGGCTCGACCATCTTCACCGCGATCGGTGCTCCAAACAACAACGTCGGCACCATCTTTACCGCGACTGGAGCAGGCACCGGCACCGGAACGGCTTCAACGTACACACTAATCGTGGACTCCGAGCCGAACACGTTCCCGTTGGCACAGAACGTGAAGCTGTTCATGAACATCTTCCCGATCTCGCCGAGCGTGCTGCAGAGTACCACGTACACCTACGTCGTGTCTGGCGCGGTCACGGTGATCGGTGGCCCAGACAACAGCCCCAGTGCGAGCACGCTGCGGTTCTCAGCGTCGAATAAGATCAGCGTCTACGTGAATGGCGTGCAGGCTGATCCCTCGACGTACTTGATCTCGGTGAGCGCCCAGAACATCACGTTCACCCCGTCGATCTATGAGTCGAACAACGTGATCAACGTCATCGTCTACAATGACCTGACGGCGAATGTCACAGCGACGAGCCTCATCCCGCTCGAGTTTGACGTGCTTGATCCAACGGCAACGACGGCTCAAGCCGGCCTCACCTCGCCGAACGCTCTCTTGAGCGGGAACGCGTGGGGCAACTATAGCGCAGTCTCGTTCCCAGATGGCACGACCAATTACCTGCTGCACTGCACTGACTTGAGCGCGGTCGTGAAGGACTCAAGCTACGGTGTCAAGAACGTACAAGTGCTCATCGGGGCGAACACAGTGGACGCCGGCAACTTCGTCGTCGGGACCGAGTACCAGATCTTGTCGGTTGGCACAACTGACTTTACCCTAATCGGAGCCAGCGCGAACGCGATCGGCGTAACCTTCACCGCGACAGGTCCGGGCATTGGCACCGGCACGGCACAGATCGTCGTGACGCCGATTGACGTGGATCTGTCGAGCGTCAACTTCATGCTCGCCAAGGACCCGTACAACTTCCAAGACAAGGAGCTGAACGTCTATCTGAACGGCGAGAGGTTTACTTCCTCGTTCTCGTTCACTTACGGGCAAGAAGAACAGACCGGCATCTATGAGTTTAGCGCTCCGCTGTCGACATTCACACAGCTGCTGCACCCACTCGTGCCGACTGCCGCCAGCAATCCCCTTGACTTTAACGTCACGCCGAGCACTGGAACCTCAGCGACGACGGTCGTACAGCACAAGTACGTTCTAGGACCAACTTAAAGGAGACTACCAATGCGCAACTACTACTATGTCGTTTCCTTAAACATGACGAATCCGATCGTCAAGAGCATGCTTGACAAGCAGGGGCTCTCCAGCGTCACCATGGTTGACTTCAAGATGCGCTCCAAGCTCTTCATGTCGTACCAGGAGACGCTCAATGCTGCTCTTGCCGACTTTGACAACAAGCTCACGAAGCTCTACGTCAAGAAGGGCGAGCACTTCATCGGCTCCTTCACGCTCTCCAACCCAGCGGTGCTGACGCCTGAGAGCGACGTGATGGCCGCGATGATCGCCAAGTTCGGCGGAAACTACCTGAACGACTGGGATGAAAATTGTGCCAGCGTGATCTTCTTCGCTGAGAACCCCGACGGTGACGGCGAAAAAGCAGTGCTCAATGCCACCTCTTGGATGGTAAAGTACGAAGTTCTCTTCACGGACGACGCCATCGAGCTCACCGGTAACGGTGACTTTGCCTTCGAGCCGATGAACGTGCCCAAGACTCAATTCTCCTCCGCCTATCACTAAGTCTCTCTGCCCAAGGCTCTGAGACATGGCACCGCCCCGATCGCCGAAGTAGCTTAAGATCGGGGCTTTTTCTTATCCCGTTAGAAAATGTACCATGTGGAACAGAAGTGTTACAATGACATTTCCTGTTAAACCACTTGGAGAAATACCATGGCAAAGAAGCAAAAGGTCGAGTTCAGCCTCGAGACGATCACCAACAACCCGGTCACCAAGAAGCAGCTCGAGGGCTTCATCGAAGAGATCCAACTGCACCGTGGCCACATCAAGACCCACCAAGACGGCATCAAGGATATCCTGGGCGAAGCCAAAGACGCGATCGGCATCCCACCGAAGTTCCTGAACGGCCTGGTGAACGAGGTGATGAACCCCGGCTCGATCGACGCGAAGCAGCACGAGATCGAAGAACTGTCTGACCTCGCCGCCGGTCTGGGCATCAAAGACTAACAAGGAGAAGAAACATGGCAACCACGAAGAAGATCACGAAGACCACGAAGACCACGAAGACCACCGGTCTGAAGCCGAAGACCGCTAGCTGCACTGGCACCTGCACCACCGTCAAGGCTGACAAACCTGCCAACCACAACAAGCGCTGGACCCAGATTGACGAGCAGCAGCTCATCCTGGGCTACGCCGGGGGTTCCTCGCCCGAGTTCATCGCGAAGCAGCTGGAGCGCACCACCGTCGCCGTGCTCGGCCGTCTGGCAGAGTTCGGCCTGGTGAAGTACAACGCTTCTGAGGACGCGTACTTCACCGTCCCGACCAAGCTGTACCAGTTCTAAGTCAGCAGCACTCACGACCGGGGCCTGGCGTGCCCCGGCGTTAAAAGCCGTCGCTCTTAGGAGTTCTACATATAATGTTCGTCTCTTCCTACCACGAACGGGGTCGCGACAAGATCCTCGTTTGGGAGAGGACTGAGTCTGGAAAGCGCGTCAAGCGCGAGTACGACAGTCCCTATAATTTCTATGCCCCCAGCAAGGACGGCACCTTCACCGCCATCACCGGCGAAACCCTTAAGAAGCTCGAGTTCCACAGCAAGCGCGACTTTGACGAAGCTTGTATGTCTCACCCAAAGCGCTTCGAGAGCGACCTCTCTCCACAAGAGAAGGTCATGATGACTTACGTCGGTAAGCCAATACCGGTTCTCAACGTCGGCTTCATCGACATCGAGGTTGATTACGATCCGAGAATCGGTTGGGCTAGACCTGACAATCCCTATGCGCCCATCAACGCGCTGACGCTCTACCGCACTGATCTCAAGACGTTCTTCACGCTCTGCGTACCACCGCCTGGTTGGGCAGCAATGAACACCCTGCCACAGGACATGCTCGACGACAACTTCTTCATCTGCCGTTCTGAGCGTGAGCTGCTGGAGCAATTCCTCGACCTGAACGACGACGTTGACGTTCTGTCTGGCTGGAACTCGTTCTTTTTCGACCTTCCCTACATCGGCAAGCGCATCGAGCTCCTTTTCGGTAAGTCTGCGCTGCGGCGGCTCGCCTTCGAGGGTGGACCTACTCCGCGCTGGAGCGAGAAGGAACGCTTCAAGGGCGCCAAGGAGAAGGAGATCGTGCTTGAGCTCATGAGCCGAGTTCATCTCGACTACATGCTGCTCTTCAAGAAGTTCACGCTCGGCGGGCGTCAATCATTCTCGCTGGCTGCGATCACTGAGGAAGAGCTTGACGTTCCGAAGCTGCACTACGATGGTTCGCTCTACGACCTCTACCGCAACAACTTCATCGACTTCCTGCAGTACAACCGGCATGACGTGCGCTGCATCGTCGAGCTTGACAGAAAGTTCAAGTACGTCGAACTGGCGAACACGATGGTCCACGAAGCTACCGTGAACTTCTCGGCGATCTTCGGCTCCGTGCAGCTGATTGACACCGCGATCATCAACTTCTGTCACTCGAAGCTCAACAGGATCGTTTTCGACAAGAAGCACAAGGTTGGTCAGAGGGTTGAGGGCGCGTTGGTGTTGAATCCGAAGATCGGTCTGCATAAGATGATCGGCTCAGTCGACATCAACTCGCTGTACCCAAGCACCTATCGTTCGTTGAACCTGTCGCCGGAGAAGATCGTCGGCCAGTTGCAAGAGTACGAGGAAGGCTGGAGAGCTGTCTACAATGCTCACCTATATCCGGACAATGAGGTCTACCAGAACCGCACCGTCACCATCATCCCCGAGGGCGCTAACCCGCTCGACGAGAACGGTGAGAATGTAGACGCTGGCCTCGAGATCACCGCCGGGAACATGATCAAGTTCCTCAAGGACAACAAGTACGCGTTGTCGGCGTACGGCACGATCCTCGACCAGGGCAACGGTGAGGGCTTGATCCCAGCGGTGTTGACCTACTGGTTCAACGGCCGCAAGGAGATGCAGGGTCTCAAGAAGAAGCACGGCAAGCAAGCCGATGAGATCTTGAAGGCGAACGGTGGCAACAAGGAAGATCCGGCGTACCTGGAAGAGCAGCAGCTCTACGAGTACTACGACATGCTCCAGGGCGTGCGCAAAGTGCTGTTGAACTCGACCTACGGCGCGACCTTGAACGAGTTCTGCCGCTTCCACGACGCCCGCCTCGGTGCCTCCACGACCGGCTCTGGTCGTCAGATCACGACGCACATGATCGAGACCATCGCTCAGAACCTCGAGGGTGAAGCAGCTCAGAAGGTGGTGAAGACCGTCGGGATGGACGTGAAGACCGGTGACCCGATCAATGTCTACACGATCCAGACGACGCCGAATCTCGGCCCGATCTACTCGGACACTGACTCGTGTTACTTCGTCATGGACGCGCTCGTCGGCGACGACGCTGAAGCTGCGATCGAGTGCGCCGACGCAGTGGCCGCCGCCGTCAACGAGTCGTTCCCAGAGTTCATGCGGAAGGCGTTCTTCTGTCAGCCCGACTTTGATGACAAGATCAAGGCTGCTCGTGAAGTGGTGGCAACCGCCGGCATCTTCCGCGCGAAGAAGAAGTACATCCTCCTGGCGGTCGACATCGAGGGCAAGCGCTTGAAGCCTGAGGACGCGAAAGCCCTGAAGTCGCAGGGGTCTGACATCAAGATCTCCTCCACGCCGGAGACGATCCGCAAGCTGCTCAAGGACGTCACGCTGATGGTATTGACGAACGAGAAGCAGGGCAAGATTGACGACCATATCATCAACTTCAGGCGCAACCTGAACGGCAACGCGGGCATCAACCCGCTTGACTTTGCCACGGTGACCTCCGTCAAGAACTTGGAGGACTACTTCGCCAAGTGGGAGCGCATTGAGAAGCCGGGCTTCGGTAACGCGAAGCTCCCGAACAACGTGCGCTCGTCGATCAACCACAACCTGTGCCTCGATCAGCTCGGCATCACCGACGGTCAAAAGATCATCTCTGGTGCGAAGATCAAGATCGTGTGGCTCAAGGAAAATGAGCACGGCTTCGAGAGCATGGCGTTCTCTTCTGACACCGAAGAGCTGCCAAAGTGGTTCACCGACCGCTTCGAGATTGACCTGAAGACGACCGAGCAGAAGTTGGTTGACCAGAAGCTCAAGAACATCTTCGACCCGATCGGGTGGGACGTTCCAACTGAGCACACCGTCACCGTCAAGAAGCTGTTGACTTTTGACTAGGAGAACGAGATGATCCTGTATGACCTACCACACGAAGATCACTACCGAGGAGAAGTGTACGCTTGGAGGCCCATCAAGCTCGGCGAAAGTTCCAACGCAGCTGTCGGAGAGATCTTACCCGGAGAGAGTCACTTCTCAGCTGCGGTTCGGGTCTGGAGAGAACAGCAAGGTGCCGAACTGCTTGACTGGGTGTACGACGGAGCCATCCTCCTGTCGTCAGGCGACTATCGGCACGTCTTCTCGCCGTCCAAGAGCTAAATGTACTTACACCTCAACCTGAAATACAATGAACTTCACTACCCTGGAGAACCTAAATGAAACTCACCCCAGATTCCTTTCAGAAGCTTGACACGTTGATTCAAACCGCGTTGACGGCTGGCATCAAGAAGCTCGTCATCGAGGGCGGCAAGATCCGCGGCATTGACGAGAAGCAGCAGGTCGTCATCATCACCACCAACAACGTGCCCGACTTCGGCGGCAAGCAGGTCGGCATCAACCGACTGGAAAGCCTCGCTCCCCGCCTCGGTCTGGTGAAGAGCCAAGGCGACGTCACCGTCGAGACCACCGACGCGTCCAACGGCACCGACATCTCCCTGCTGGACCTGTCGTCCGGCAAGGTGAAGGCTCAGTTCCGCTGTGCTTCCGTCGAGAACGTCAAGGGTGTGCCCAAGAACATCGCTGACACCCTGGTCTGGGAGATCAAGCTGACCGCGAAGAACCTGCCGGTGATCGCTCAAGCTGTCGTGGCGATGGGCGCTGAAACCGTGACCCTGGCCTCCAAGGACGGCAAGGTCGTCTCGGTTGAGCTGGTCGACGCCTCCAAGGACATCTTCACCACTGAACTCTCGGACAACGCGACTTGGATCGGTGACGGCAACGCTCAGTCGTCCTTCTGCCAGAAGTACCCGGCCAAGACCTTCGTTGCCCTGCTCAAGGAAGCGCTGAAGACCAACGACCCGCTGACGCTGCGCATCGGACAGGGCGGCATCACTTCCTTCCAGGTCAACGGCTACGACTTCTACATGCTGCCGCAGAGCTAAGGAGTTACCATGAGCATCGAAAAAGTTAAGGCATTTCACCAGAAGTTTGAGCTGGCAGACGGGTCGAAGGACTTGCTGTCCACCAGCTCAGAGCTCCAACAGTTCAGGCTGGAGTTCTTGAAGGAAGAGATGACCGAGCTGCGTGAAGCGCTGTTCACCGGTGACCGCATCGGTGCGTTCGACGCGCTGCTCGACCTCGCCTACGTGACGTATGGCACCGCACTCTACCTCGGCATCTCGCCTGAGAAGTGGAACGCTGGCATGGCCGCGGTTCAGGGCGCCAACATGTCGAAGGTGCGCGTGCAACGGGCTGAAGAATCCAAGCGCGGCAGCACCTTCGACGTGCGCAAGCCAGAGGGTTGGGTCGCGCCTGAGGGCAAGCTGAAGCTGGTTCTCGACGCAGCTGACAAGGACCTGAAGAGCACCGCCGTGCTGCGCTACCTCGAGGGAGTTAAGTGATGGGCATGTTCTCCTCCATTTGGAACAAGCACCTCGGCGGTAAGAGCACGCCTTGGGCTGACATCTCCTACGTCGGTAAGAAGGTCACGGTGAGGAACTACAACGCGGCCTTCGTGCAAGACCTGCGCGCCTCGCTTGGTGACCTCACGATAGGCAAGACCGACGAGGAAGTCGTCAATCTCTTCTCTGACCGCGAGAACCTCGAGCTCGAGGAGCCCCGGCTTGAGGTTGTGCACAACGGCGTCAACGCCGACGGCCTCGTCAAGGTCACCCTCAACTGGAACCGAGCGTTCATCAGTCATCTCGCCAAGCTCGGCATCGCTGGGGAGAACGAGGAAGAATCAGTGCACGCTTATCTCAAGATGGTGTCCCCACGCGGAACTGACGACCATCAGGATGACCTGGATGAAGCGTTCAGCGACATCGACAATGAAGCTCAAGCTGAGCTTGAGGAAGCGGCCCGTGCGATCGAGGCAGAGAACCGGAGACGTACAGGAGTGCAGGGACGTAAGCCGACACGTCGTCGGAAAGTCAATCGTACTACTGAATAGGAGAAGCCATGAGCAAAAAGCTGAAAGTAGTGAACATCTTTGGGGGTCCAGGCACAGGAAAGTCTACCACTCGAGCTGAACTGTTCGCGCTCTTCAAGAAGGGTCGACACAACGTCGAGGAGGTGACCGAGTTTGCCAAAGACCTCACCTGGGAGAAGAACCAGACCGCGTTCGCGGACCAGCTCTTTCTCTTGGCCAACCAGAATCGTCGACAGTTCCGCCTCCAAGATCAGGTTGAGTGGTGCGTCACCGACAGCCCGATCTTGCTCGGCGTCAACTACGTGACGCCTGAGTACCTGCCCTACACCTTCCGCAGCCTCTCCTTCGAGCTCTGGAACACGTACGACAACTACAACTTCTTCATCGAGCGAGCGACCGAGTACCAGTCGATCGGTCGCAACCAGACGGAGGATGAAGCCAAGCAGATCGACCGCAACATTCTCGAGATGCTGCACACCTTCCAGATCCCGTTCAAGACCGTTCGTGGTGAGGGTGACGTGGCGAAAGTGATCTACAATGAGATCATGATCGATGGGCGAAACACGGGTGCCAGTGATCTCTTAGATCGCATTCGCGCCAAGAAGAAGAAGCCGACCGAAGAAGACATCAATGCTATCATTGACCGCGGCGTCGAAAAGGTATTCAAGGGCATCGGAGAGTTCAAAGGATTTCTCAATGAGATCGCCGAAGAACTCAGAAAGCACCCCAAATGAAGAAGCTTCCCAAAAAGTCAATGGTCGTCGACGTCTCGAACATCCTGTTCCGCGTCGCCGCAGTGCAGAAGAATACCCCCTACGCCCGAGACGCAACGACCGAGGAGCTTGTTGGGCTGTGCATGCACATTGCGTTGTACTCAGTTTTTCGATGGTATAACAAGTTCCACCCAGATTTCGTGGTCTTCGCGTTTGAGGGTGGCAACAACTGGCGCAAAGCCTACACCGCCACCGAGAAGACTCGACGCGCTTATAAGGGCAACCGAGTCGTCGACCCGGAGATGAAGCACTACTACCAGCTCATCGACGCGTTTCGCGAGACCATCAGCGCTCACACGTCCATCTGCTGCCTGTGCATCGATACGCTGGAAGCCGACGACGCGATCGCGGCCTACTGCCAACTCTACGCGCGGTCGGACCATGAGATCTTCATCATCTCTGGTGACAAGGACTTCACCCAGCTGCTGAAGCTGCCCGGCGTGAAGCTGATCAACCCGGATAACGGCAAGGCCCGCAACCAGCCGAGCGACAAGGACTATGAGGCTGACCTTGACTACTGGCTGTTCAAGAAGTGCGTTCGCGGAGACGGCGGCGACAACGTGCCGTCAGCGTTTCCGAGAGTTCGAGAGACCCGCATCAAGAAGGCTTATGAGGACGCTTACGAGCGGGCCAACTTCATGAATGAGGTCTGGGTCGAGAAGGTGATCGACTACGACGAGAACGATAAACCTGTCGGCACGCATGACGTGACTCACCGCGTCGGTGACCTCTTCGAACAGAACCTCATCCTCATGGATCTCTGGAAGCAGCCAGCTGACCAGCGCTTGATCCTCGAGGAGGGCGTGAAGCTGCAGGTCGAGACCCTCGGCACGTACTCACACTTCCACTTCCTGCGCTTCTTGAACGAGTACCAGCTCAACAAGGTCAGCGAGGAAGCGATGAAGTTCGTGGCCATGTTCGCGAACAACCAGCGTTGGCTGAGGGGTGAGAAAGTCGAGGAGAAGTCCAAGCAAGTTCTCCGTGAAGTTGAACCAAAGCCACAACAGAAGAACAACTTACTGGACTTTTGAGATGACCGTCGAAGAACTTGAAGAGAAGATGCACGAAGAGCTTGAAGAGAAGATCCAACTGATTGAACAGTACGCCGACGAGAACAATGACGAGTACTCAGAATCGTGCAAGCTGTTGGCGATCTGTGCCCAGAGAAACTGGGAATACCTGCACGGTGGGGATGAGATCTACACAGCGGTCATCAAGTCGGTGAACGAGACCTATGAGTACCTCACCGAGAACTTCAAGCGCACCGAGACCATTCAAACCATCACGCGAACGTTCATCAACTGGGAAGAAGTCTGACGTGGCTTACCACGATCTCTTCTTACCGAAAGACCCATCTACCTGCAAACATGACTTTCGCAGGTACCACGTTACCGACGATCACGGAAAGGTTCTTGAACAACTGCAGATCTGCAAGATCTGCAATCACGCCGATCGCAAGTACCGAGACCAAGTCACCCGTCAAAGTCAACTAGAAGGAATTTGATATGCAACCGTTGAAGATAGTACAACCGTCATTCGAGATCGTCGCGTTTACGCCGAACATGACGAGGATTATTGAGCGCGGGATAAGATGCGCTTACAAGTCTGAGGACCGCATCGGCCCGGGCAGCGACCAGAAGATCATCGACCACATCAAGACGCTGAAGCACGAGTCGACGCTCGAACACGGCGTCATCACGGTGAAGTTCATCACCGACCGCGGAGTGTCTCACGAGCTCGTTCGTCACCGCATCGCCAGCTTTACCCAAGAGTCGACTCGCTACTGCAACTATAGCAAGGACAAGTTCGACAAGCGCGTTACCTTCATCGAACCGTTCTTTTGGGTTGAAGACAAGAGCATCAATGATGTACTCTATAACGCTTGGGAAGAAGCCTGCAAGAGCGCCGAGAAGACCTACCTGCGGATGATTGACTGGGGTGCTCGTCCACAAGAAGCTCGCTCGGTGTTGCCGAACTCGCTCAAGACTGAGATCATGGTCACCGCAAACGTCCGCGAGTGGCGCAAGATCATGGAATTGCGCACGTCCAAGGAAGCTCATCCACAGATTCGTCAGATCATGTGCCCACTGCTTGCCAAGTACAGGCAATGGTGGACGATGTTGTTCAATGACGTCGGCAGTACTGAGCATGAGTACCCAGCGATTGATCTCACCTCGAGAGAAGTGCTAAGTCAACACCTGACTGAGATCAACTTCTTTGAAGGAGAAGAGTGATGGTAGTCAAGAACGGAATGGTGCTCTTCTGGAGCGGCATCTTCTCCCAGTGGCACAACCACGACATGGTGATCGAGGGCATCCTCTACAACACCTGCGAGCAGTACATGATGGCCGAGAAGGCAAGGCTCTTCGACGACCTTGAAGTGCTCGAGCTCATCCTCGAGACCAAGAACCCCAAGGAACAGAAGAAGTTGGGTCGCCTGGTCAAGAACTTTGATCTGACCAAGTGGGAAGCCTCCTGTCAGGAGATCGTCTACCGCGGCAACAAGGCAAAGTTCTCTGACCCGAAGCTGCGGGAGTACTTGCTGAGCTTCGACAAGGACGCGATCTTCGTGGAAGCCTCTCCACTGGACAAGGTCTGGGGCATCGGCCTGCATGAAACCGATGAGCGAGCGCTCGACCCCAAGCAGTGGCAGGGTACCAACTGGCTCGGCGTGGCGATCACGAGAGTTCGCGACGAGCTTCTCAAGAGCTAAGATCTTATTTATCGGATCTGGAGGAAGAGCCGCATCTTGCTTCCTCCAGCTAAATACGTGCATATGAAAGAACAAAGCAGATCAAAGCATACCATAGAGCATACCAGCTCATAACAAACAAAATCATAGGAAGAAGAGATGAACCAATTAGAGTGCAAGATGCTCGGCATTGATGCTGGCTTGAAGTCTGAATCCGAGATCCTCGAACAGATGCAGCAGTTGCTTGAGTACGTGACACCAGAGCTGAATACGGTCGAGCTCGCTATCAAGCACCGTGAGCTCGGCCGCAAGAAGCGTGCCGTTGAGGAGCTCGTCAAGGACCTGACGATCCTCAAGATCCTGGGCGAGGCTCTCGAGAGCAAGTGCTACGGTAGCTCCCCCGCGCTTGAACGTCGTCACGTTGACGTGCCGCTGTCCCGGATGCCATCAACTCTCGGTGAAGTTCAAGAACATGAACCGGACAAGCTCCCGCACGAAGTGCCTGAGGCGATCCCTGGCTAATAAATAGCTAACCAGCCACGTGCAGGATAACAGAACACAACATAGGAGCAGTACCATGTCGAAGAACGAAGTCGCAAAGAACCAAACCGCTGCAGGCGCACCTGCAAAACCAGGCCTTGAGAGCCGCATTCGCCCGACCGGCCTGAATCACATCGCTTACTTTGACATTCAGGACGACGGCCGTCTTCGCGAAGTGGCGCTGGTGAAGCTGGACAAGGATCCCTCGGGAGTTGTTCGCTCTGCCTACTACATCGACGTCGGCCTGCTGGACAACGTTGACAAGGGCCGCCTGAAGGCCATCGTGACCAGCCAGCACGCCAACAAGTACGAGCTGTGGGAACTGCTCGACCAGAACCGCCTCAGCAATGGCGTGAACGCTCTGGACTACTTCCACCAGCTGACCCGTGTCGTGCACGGCCCGGGCGCAGTCGCTACCAGCTTCGGCAACAGTCTGTTGTCGGCGATTCCAGAGCGCGGCGGCGTGGTCGGTGCAGAGTTCTCTGACCCCTCGTCGGCAACTCTGGACGCTTAAGTCTACACCAAATCAAACCTGGGCCCGGACCTCCGGGCCCTAGTCTTGTCATCTCACCCACAAAGAAAGGATTAGCAGCACTACACGAGATGATCTCATGAAGCCACAGCAGGTCTGAAGCTAGATCCTGCGCAACTTAAGGAGAGTCGAATGAACTTACTTAGAACCCTTTGTATCACCTTGTCGCTCGTCATCGGAGCGGCTGCCGTAACGTACTCCTCGCCCTACTTTTCAAAGGGCACACAAGTCATCAGCATCGTCAACCGCAACAATCAACCAACCACGGTCATCGTTGCGAACAATCTAACCACTCAACAACGAGAACTCCTCGCTTTCGCCTATCAGGTCGCGAAGGATGACGGTATGTCCAACCCTAACTACCTACAAGGCATCTTGCTTCAGGAGTCAAATGGGTGTCACGGCAAGAATTGGCGAGTCGCAGGTCTCACGAATCGTGTCGGCGATCGCTACTTCGGCTGCGGACAGATCAAGGTTGTCGCCGCTCGGGAGGTACTCAAGAAGTACCCCAAGATGAGAAAGTATCTCAATACCGATACCGACGAGGAGATACAAGCTCGTCTGATCCTCGACGACAAGTTCAACATCAGAATTGCCAGCAAGTTTTTGCTCATGATGGGCGTCAATGAGAACCCAGCGAAGGCGATCACCGCGTACAATGTAGGGCCTGGAGCAGCAAGGCACGTCAACCCACGAACCCACTACTACACCCAGCGCGTCGAGCTATTCTCAAAGAAGATGAGAAATGTACAGGTCAGTACAAGTGAGATAAAATTGTCAAGTAAAGACAAGATCATTCTCGCAAGTGACCCATAACGACCTCGAATCTCTCATCCGCAGCTACGTGCCCCTCGGCAAGCGTTCCCCGAAGGGTTACGAAACCTGCAAGTGCGCCTACTGCAATGACTACAAAGTTCGCGGTGGGTTCAAGTTCGAGAGCGGCGGCGTACACTACCAGTGCTTTAATTGCAGTGCCAGTGAGGGACATTTCGCCGGTCGTCACACCATCTCGAAAGAACTGAAGGCGATCTTGATCACTTTCGGCATTCCCGAGGGAGAGATCGACCGCACCGTCGCTCAAGCTTTTTTCAAGGAGAAGCCTGAGCTGGCTGGGGCTGTCAAGGTCGAGTCAAAACCCACGGGCCTGGAGTTACCGACGCTGGAGATGTCGCTGCCTGATAAGTCAGTGCTGGTGTCGTCAAACGCTTCTCCCTGGTGCGAGGTGGCAAAGTTCTACCTCGAGGCGAGGACGCTCAAGGTTAGTGACTACCAGTGGTACGTCACCGACGAGACGGCCTACGCCGGGAGGCTCTTGATTCCCTACTACTTTAGGGACCGAATCATTTATTGGCAGGGGAGGTCACTCGACGACGAGATCTTCACTCCCCGCTACAAGAACCCGTCCGTTGAGAAGCACAACATCTTCTTCAACATGGATGAGATCTACCGGTACACAACTGACCCTCTGTTCGTGAGCGAAGGACCACTAGACGCGATCTCGATCGGCAAGAATGCAATCGCGCTGGTGGGGAGTACCCTAACTGACTTCAAGCGCAGCGAGCTGAGAAAGGCCGCCAAGCGCAGGAGGGTAGTGTTCGTCATTGACAAGAACTTGAACGGCTACAAGCTGGGCAAGGAAGTCTTGGAAGACGACCCAAACTTTTACGTCACAGCATTCCCTGACAACGTTGACGACGCCAACGATGCGCTCCAGAAGTTGGGCCGACTGTGGGTGACCACCCACCTCGCGACCACTGCCTGCAAGGGCTTTCAGGGCAAGCTGCTTTTACAGATGAAAGCTAAATGAAAAAGATCATCCTCTGCGACATCAACCAACCGCTCGTTGACGAGTGGAGAGCTCAATTCAATGGAATCATGGGGGTCGAAGTTCACCACAGCTCGATCTTTGACCATTCAGCTGACGCGATCGTCAGCCCCGCCAACAGCTTTGGGTTCATGGACGGTGGCATCGATTATCTGCTCTCCATGAAGTTGGGTTGGCACGTTCAAACTGAGCTCCAGTTCCAGATCAACAAGCTACCAGAACGAGAGCTGTTGGTCGGTAGGTCGATCACGGTAGCAACTGGACACTCTGGTTGGCCCTACCTGATCTCCGCGCCCACGATGCGGGTAC
>Ga0075276_10000132_pt1 | contig 22520 bp, 19 predicted proteins | sample SF_Rice_5C_80N_4_FD_69770 | JGI IMG/M metagenome (GOLD analysis project Ga0075276, IMG submission 69770) | Rice paddy soil microbial communities from Twitchell Island, California, USA - SF_Rice_5C_80N_405 | ecosystem: Environmental > Terrestrial > Soil > Paddy field/soil | place: USA: Twitchell... | reverse complement strand
GGTCCCCCACTTTGGCGTAGGCCTGGCTGCCAAACGCGTTGCCCCGAAAACCTCAGCCGGCATACTGATGCTGGCCTCCCTGTTGCCCGACTTCCTGGCCTGGATTTTCCTGCTCGCCGGTAGCACTCGCCCTTGTTTACCCTGCCGTTTCCACGGTGACGCCTATCACAGCGGCTCCGGCAATCTGTCCCGATAATGAGCACAGGAGGAACAAGCAACCGCGTGTTCAATATCCTGGAGGCCCAGTTCATCGCCCCCGGCATCAAGCGCTTCGTGATTGAGGCGCCGCGCACCGCGCGCAAGCACCAGCCGGGCCAGTTTGTCATTGTGCGGGTGCACTCCCGCGGGGAACGCATCCCTTTGACCATCGAGAGCTCGGATCCTGCCCGCGGCGTGATCAGCCTGGTGGTGCAGTCTATAGGCAAAACCACCTCTATGCTCAACTCGCTCCAAGCCGGCGATTCCCTCCTGGACCTGGTCGGCCCTCTGGGCAGGCCCTCGGAAATCGCCAGCTTCGGCACCGTCGTGATCCTCTGTGGCGGCGTCGGCACCGCCATGGCCTATCCCACCGCGGCGGCCCTGAAACGGGCCGGCAACCGGGTGATTTCTATTCTGGGCGCCCGCCGCAAGGACTTCCTTATCCTTGAACGGGAGATGCGCGCCATCAGCGACCTGCTGATGATCACCACCGAAGACGGCAGCTGCGGATCGCAAGGACTGGTCACGGACGCCCTACAGCACTTACTCGCGTCCGGAACACATGTGGACTTGGCGCTGGCCGTCGGCCCTCTTGCCATGATGAAGGCGGTAGCGGCCATGACCCGCCCGGCGGCCATACGCACCATCGTGAGCCTGAATCCCATCATGATTGACGGTACCGGCATGTGCGGCGGATGCCGTGTCCTGGTGGGGGGCGAGAGCAAGTTCGCCTGCGTAGACGGGCCTGAATTCGATGGCCACGCGGTGGATTTCGACCGGCTCATGCAGCGCAATTCCATGTACCGCGCCGCCGAGCAAACCGCTCTGGCGCAATGGCGCGAATCCCTCGAATCGCTGGAAGGGAGTTCGCGCCCGCGAGGTCCGGAGCCCTGCCGGGAAGGGAGTCGCTCATGAACTCAACTCCCTCTTCGCCTAATCCCCTGCCTCTGCGCGAGCGCATGAAGCTGCCGCGTCAAACCATGCCCGAGCAGCCGCCGCCCGACCGTGTCCTTAATTTCTCCGAGGTTAACCTTGGCTATTCTCCCCAATTGGCGCGCCAGGAAGCCAGGCGCTGTCTGGAATGCCGTAAGCCTGCCTGCATGGACAACTGCCCGCTGGGCGTGAACGTGCGCGAATTTGTGCGCCTGATCATAGCCAGCGATTTCGCCGCCGCCGCCGCCAAAATCCGCCAGGATAACGTGCTCCCCGCCATTACCGGCCGCGTCTGCCCCCAGGAGGATCACTGTGAAGGCTCTTGCCTGATGGCCAAAAAGGTCGAGCCCCTGGGCATCGGCTACCTGGAACGCTTCATCGCCGACTACGAACTGTCCCAAGGCTTGGGCCCGATAGCCATGGCGCCGCCCTCGGGCAAGAAAGTCGCTATCGTGGGTAGCGGCCCCGCCGGACTCAGTGCCGCCGCCGATCTGGTCCAGAAGGGGCACCAGGTCCGTGTCTTCGAAGCCCTGCATGAGCTCGGCGGCGTTCTGGTTTATGGCATCCCCGAGTTCCGCCTGCCCAAGCAGGTTATTCGTCAGCAGCTCGAAGTCCTCCGCCGGATGGGCGTGCAATTCGAAACCGATGTGGTCGTAGGCAGAACCGTGACCATAGATGAGCTCATGCAGGAGGAAGCCTATGACGCTGTCTTCGTCGCTACCGGCGCCGGCTCGCCTCTGTTCCTGAATATTCCCGGCGAGCACCTGAATGGCGTGTACTCCGCCAATGAGTTCCTCACCCGCATCAATCTCATGCACGCTTACGAATTTCCCCGTTATGACCAGCCCCTGCTGGATCTGCGCGGCCAGCATGTCGCCGTTATCGGCGGCGGCAACACCGCCCTGGATGTGATCCGGTCGGCGCGGCGGCTGGGCGCCGAAAAGGCTGCGGTCATCTACCGCCGCAGCCAGGCGGAAATGCCCGCGCGGGCCGAAGAGGTGCGCCACGCCCGCGATGAAGGCATTGAATTTTACCTGCTAGCCGCTCCCCTCGAGTTTCTTTCCGATCGCCATGGCTGGCTCCGGGCCGCGCGTTGTGTGCGCATGGAATTGGGCGAGCCCGATGCTTCCGGTCGCCGCCGCCCGCTGCCTCTCCCCGGCTCCGAATTCGAACTGCCTCTGGCCGTGGCCGTGATTGCCGCCGGCGCCAGCGCCAATCCCGTCATTCAGAGCACCACGCCCGGACTGCAGACCAACCGCTGGGGCTACATCCAGGCCGATCCGGCCACCCAGCGCACTTCCCGGAAAGGTGTGTTCGCCGGCGGCGACATCGTTACCGGCAGCGCCACCGTGATTCTCGCCATGGCTGCCGGACGCCGCGCCGCCCGCGCTATGAACGACTACCTGGCCGGCGGAACATGGTAGGACATTGGAGGTTGCACTATGAACGACAGCCTGTTTTTTGCCAGCTTTGACCCTTTATTCTGCGAAGCGCCTGATGCCTGCGAACTGTGTGACGCCAGCCTGCCTATCTTTCAGTATGAGTACTGTACGCAAAACCAGAACAACGAACGGCAGTACCTGAAAGGCTTTTGCTGTGCCGCTTGCGCCGCCCAGCTTCTGCAGAAGCTCAAACGCTCCGAAGCCCGGGAATGGGCGGAAGAGGAAATTGCTTTGCGCGCTGACGATATGGATGTAACCGAGTTTCGCCGGCGCCGCCTGGCCGCCTTCCGGGATGAGGAACCCGCTCGGCAGCATGCCGGCACGGCGCCCGCCAGAGCTACCCGAGGCTAGGCCGGCGCGCAGCCCTGCTTGGCTGGCGGCAGGGAGGGAATTGGTGTGCTCCAAATCACCTGTCTTGGTGCGCAAAGTCACCGCCGCCCCGCCTCCACCCACCGACAATGATGTTGCTGAATCATTTTCTGGAAGCCGTGCTGTCACCAGCACGCGGGGAGAGCCATCATGGCCATTTCTAAGCAAGACGCGCTCGATTACCACTTCGGGGCCAGACCAGGCAAAATCGAAGTCACACCCACCAAGCCCTGCCGCACCCAACGCGATTTGAGCCTGGCCTACACTCCCGGCGTCGCCGAACCCTGCCTGGAAATCCAGAAGAACCCCCATGATGCGTTCAAGTACACCAGCCGCGGCAACCTGGTCGCGGTGGTCAGCAACGGCACCGCCGTGCTCGGCCTGGGACACATCGGGCCTTTGGCCGGCAAGCCTGTCATGGAGGGCAAAGGCGTCCTGTTCAAGCGCTTTGCCGATATTGACGTCTTTGACCTGGAAGTGAACAGCACGAACCCGGAAGACGTGATTCGCCTTTGCCAGCTGCTGGAGCCTACTTTCGGCGGCATCAATCTCGAAGACATCAAGGCGCCCGAGTGTTTCTTGATCGAGGAAACCCTGAAGAAGACGATGCAGATTCCCGTCTTCCACGACGACCAGCATGGCACCGCCATCATTTCCGGAGCCGCCCTGCTGAACGGCCTGGAGTTGGTGGGCAAAGACATCAGCAATGTGCGGCTGGTGGTGAATGGGGCAGGAGCGGCGGGGATCGCCTGCGCGGAACACTATGTTCGCCTTGGAGTGAAGCGTGAGCACATCATCCTGGCCGACACCAAAGGTGTGGTTTTCGCCGGCCGCAGGGAAGGTATGAACCCCTACAAGGAGCGCTTCGCCCTCGCTACTCCGCTTCGTACTCTGGCGGAAGCCGTCGAGGGCTGCGACGTGCTCGTCGGCCTGTCGGTGAAGGGCGCCTTTACCCCTGACATGATCCGCTCCATGGCCCCCAAACCCATTGTCTTCGCTATGGCCAACCCCGATCCCGAAATCACCTACGACGAAGCCCGCGCCGTCCGCACCGACATCATTATCGCCACCGGGCGCTCCGATTATCCCAACCAGGTTAATAATGTGCTCGGCTTCCCCTTCATCTTCCGCGGCGCCCTGGATGTGCACGCTACCGCCATCAACGAAGAAATGAAGCTGGCCGCCACCCGCGCCCTCGCCGCGCTGGCCAAGGAGAACGTGCCCGACCGCGTCTGCCGCGCTTATGGCGTGGAGCGCCTCGCCTTTGGGCCCGATTACATCATTCCCAAGCCCTTCGATTCTCGCGTGCTGGTATGGGAGGCTTCCGCCGTGGCACGCGCTGCCATGGAAACCGGCGTCGCCCAGGAGCCGGTGGATATTGTTCAGTATCGCGAACAGCTCGAGTGCCGCCTGGGCAAAGCCCACGAGGTGGTGCGCATGATGGTGCACAAGGCCCAAATCAAGCCCCAGCGCGTTGTCTTCCCCGAAGGCGAAAACGACACCATCTTGCGCGCCTGCCACATCCTGGTGGAGGAAAAGATTGCCCATCCCATTCTCCTGGGTTCGGAATCGGCCATCCAGGCTCGGGCGGCGGAACTGGAGGTGCCCTTGCAAGGCATGGAAATCGTCGAGCCCGCCACCTCCATGTTGCAGCGGCCTTACGTGTACGAACTCTACCGCATTCGGCAGCGCCGAGGGTTGACCCTGGCCGAGGCCCGCGGGCTGATCAAAAACCGCAACTACTTTGGCTCCATGATGGTGCGCATGGGCGATGCCGACGCCCTGGTCTCCGGTGTCACTCAGCACTTCCCCGAAACCATCCGCCCCGCGCTACAGGTTATCCAGGTCCACGAGGGCACCCACAAGGTCGCAGGCTGTTACGTCATGATCACCCGCAAGGGCGACCTGATGTTTCTCGCCGATTGCAGCGTGAATATTGACCCTACTGCCGAGGACCTGGCTGAAATCGCCCTCTGTACCGCCCACGCCGCCCGCCGTTTCGACGTGGAACCCAGGGTCGCCATGCTTTCCTTCTCCAACTTTGGCAGCACCAGGCATCCCCAGGTGGAAAAGATGCGGCGTGCCACCCAGTTGGTGAAGCAGGCTGACCCTTACCTGATCGTGGACGGCGAAATGATGGCCGATGTGGCCGTCACTCCCGAGCTGCTGGAGCGCGATTACCCCTTCTCCACCTTGCACGGCGGAGCAAATGTCCTCATCTTCCCCGACCTCGATTCCGCCAACATTGCCTACAAACTGCTGGCGCGAATCGGCGGGGCGGAAACACTGGGCCCCATGCTCATGGGCATGAGAAAACCGGTGCACTTGCTGCCCCGCGGCGCCGATGTGGATGACGTGGTCAACATCACCACCATCGCTGTTGTGGACGCCCAGGAAAGCGCCGTCGAGCCCGCGGGCGTGGGAGAATTGGTGGCGGCAGAGTAGGGCTTTAATAAATTTTGGGCCGGTCCGACTTCGAACCGGCCCCCATCACTTCCGAAAAATGCAGGGCGGATGGCAACAACACACAGTGCCCCCGCTTGAGGTCGTCCAGCGCCTGCGCCTCTAATCTTCTCCGTGCGTCAGACGCTTGGAGATTAGCGTGGCGTGGAGCACCCCCTTCTTGTCATAGCTGCCCAGGCAAATGACCCGATCGTGATCCTTCACCTGTGCGGCATCAATCGCGTTGACCTTCTTGCTGCCGTGTTCCTGGCTGGTCCACTCCGTGGAATTGTCATAGACAATATCTTTTTCCACGCCTGAGCTTACCTGCCGGACAGTGAGCATGTTCTTGTCCTTGTTACTTCTGGTGATAAAGCCTTCCCAGCGGTCCTGCTTGTGCTTCTTACCCATTTCCTTCGAGGACGATTTACCCATGTCTTCGCCCTGGCGGCCACCTGCCGCACTGAGAACGGGCGTTGCCAACAACCCGGCCATCAACACCAGCACCGAAAAGACACTGCACTTTCCTATCAGTCTCTTCATCTTGACTTCTCCTTTCCCGCTTGGAGCATGGCGGTGGGCCCTGCTGGAATCGGCGCGTATTCTACCCCCTTTCGCCATAGTTTGTTAGAAAACTCTGTGCCTATGCATATGTGGCGCCCTCGCCCTCTCCGCGAAAACCAACTGGCCAAATGATTTTGTCGCTCGGAGTTGCTGGGGATTAGTTCATCTTCGATTCAAGCTGGCTAGTTTGGCCTAAGTCCCTTCACCTAGTGTCACATGGGGGGACCGCTATATCTCGCCCGTGATTTCCATAAAGATATTGCGCTTGCTCCAGAACGGCAGCCGCATCAGCCAATACTTCCGCTTTAACGTGCCCCGAGCTACCGGAAGCTCTCCGGGCGAAAGAATCCTGGCCCGCCCTTCCACGTCCGGCCCCGTGATGCGCCCGCGCGCCGTGCACGGCGCCACCAGCACGCGCGGATTATTGAGGATTCGCTTATATTTCCACGAATCGTCGCGCGTCATCACGTAGAGCTTGCCCGCCTGCTCGGCAAACCACAGCGGCGTGCGCACCGCCTGCCCGCTCTTGCGAAAGCTGGCCAGGCTCAGGTATTTCTTCCCCGCAAGGTTGGCAAACGGCCGGATGCTGCCTCCGCTGATGGCGGGCACGATTGAGATCTCGCTTCCGGGAGGCACCCGCGTGGCCAGCCCTCCGGTATAGCGAATGTTTTCCTTGCCCAAAAAAATATTGATGTGTTCCCGCACCTGCCCTTGCTCGCTCACAACCCGGTCCCGCATACCCGGACACGCAGTCCACAGGGCTTGCAATGCCTCGAGCACCGTTGCGGTATCCTCCTCGAGTTCCACCTCGCTGCGCCCGCCGCTGAAGGAACGTAACGGGCCCGGGATGTGAAATGTGATCACCGCCGCCCAGCCTGCCTTCTCTTGCCCTTGCCGCTCGCTGTTTTTGACTTGAAACGTACGGGGGCCGCTGGCGCCCGCTTCCCGCTCCGGCTGCCCCGCGGCTCGCCAATCACCGCGCTTTTCACGCACACCACCGCGGGCAGCCCCTCCAGGATCTTCTTCCAGGTCTTTCCCTCGTCGCTGGAGCCGTAAAGCTGGCCGCTGCGCGTTCCGAAGTAAAGGCCATGCGGATCCAGCGAATCGCTGATCATGGCGTCGCGCAGGATGGTCTCGTACGCCCCCTTCTGCGGCAGGCCCCGCATCAGCGGCTCCCAGGACGCTCCGGCGTTCCGAGTTCGGAACACCCGCAACCGTCCCTCCGGAGCGCAGCGGAACTCATCCGACTCCACTGGAAGGATATACACGCAGTCCGGATTGTGCGGATGCGTCACCATGGCGAACCCAAAGTCCGATGGCACGCCATTGGCGATGTCTTGCCAGCTTTCAGCACAATCCTGGGAACGGTACAGGCCCCAGTGATTCTGTAGAAACAGGCGCTCAGGCCGCTCCGGGTGCATCACAAATTTGTGCACGCACTGGCCGAACTCGGGGTATTTCTCCGGCTGGTAGACCACCCGTATGCCTCGGTTCAGCGCTCGCCAGTTTTGCCCGCCGTCATCGGTCCGGTACACGCCGCCCGCAGAAATGCCCACGTACATGCGCTCCTTGTTCGAAGGATCGAGGGCTATGGTGTGCAGCGTGAGGCCGCCGTTGCCCGGCACCCAGCGCGGCCGATGGGGATGATCAAACAATCCCCGCACCAGCGACCATGTTTCTCCTGCGTCGCGCGATTCAAACAGCGCCGCCGGTTCCACTCCGCAGTACATCACATCCAGTTGCTCTGGGCGTCCCAGACAAATCTGCCAGATGTTGTTCAGCACTGCCCCCGTTTCGGCCGGGAACTTCAGGTTGGCTTCCGCGGGATTCGTCCACACCTTGCCGAAATCGTCGCTCGACCGCAGAAAAGTACCCCAGAAGGTGTGCGTCGCCGCCCACAACCGGTGCCGTCCTTGCCGTCCGTCGTAAGCCAGAGCGTAGATAGACTGCCCATGGAAATAGGGCCCGGCCACCTCCCAGCGGCGGCGGTCCCGGTTCGAGCGCAGCAGGAACAGTCCCTTGATGGTCCCAACCATCAGCAGCACATCGCCGTTTTTCACCCGCAGGTGACGAATGCCGCGATGCACCGTGGTCAGCGGCCCCCGTTGCTCGGGTGCCAGGGGAACCGCGGAGGAGGACTGCACCGCCTCCAGCGCCGCCTGCACCTCCGCCGCCTGCTGGTAACGCTGTCCCGGTTCCTTGGCCAGGCAGCGCTGGATGATCGCCCGCAGGCCCGGCGGTATGCGCTCCGGCAGCGGCGAGGCCGGCTCGTGCAGAATGGCGGAGCCCACTGCCACGCCGGTGGTTCCACGAAAGGGCAGCTGTCCGGAGGCCGCTTCATACATCACCGTCCCCAGCGCCCATAAGTCGCTGCGGTAATCCCCGGGTTGCCCGCGCAGAACTTCGGGCGCCATGTAGAACAGCGTGCCCATGGCCATGCCTGCGTTTTCGCCCGGATCCAGGCTTTGCGTGGCCTCGTCGTCCGCCAGCCTGGGCAAGCGCCTGGCCAGCCCGAAATCCAGCACTTTGACCAGGCCCTGGGGCGTCACCAGGATGTTGGCGCTCTTCAGGTCGTGATGAACAATGTTGCGGCTGTGCGCGTGGGCCAGCGCGCCCGCAATCTGCGCCGCATAGCGCACCACCGTCTCAACTGCCAACCCATCGCGCCCAATCAACTCCCTTAATGATTTGCCTTCCACCAGCTCCATCACCATGTAGAGTTCGTCCTTGAACTCTCCCACTTCGTGGATGGTGCAGATGTTGGGATGGCTAAGAGCGGAGGCGGCGCGGCCCTCATGCAGCAAGTGCTCGCGCGAGAGCTTTTCCCGCACCTCGCCCTCGCCTACTACCTTCAAAGCAACGTCCCGTTGCAGAACCTCGTCGTGGGCGCGGTAAACAACACCCATTCCTCCCTGCCCGATTTGCGCAACGATACGGTAGTGGCTGATTAGTTCGCCGATCACTGCTGCACTCCGCCTGTAGGCTACTTGCCTGAGGAAACTGCGTCAACGCGGGGAACGCTGCCGATTCTTGCCGGCCGCAATGCGTTTTCTCTCGGGACTCCGCCGCGCTCCTGGCACTTTGCCGATTCGCGGGTCCCGGGCTTTGATGAGTTCGCAGGCGTGCAATGCCGCCTCCTCAAAATCCGCTGCATCCGCCGGCAGCACCTGCCACCCCGTCACCTTTTTTCCCAGCACCCCGATGGAGCGCATGCTCGGAAACTCCCGCCCCAGGCTCTTGTGGTGCTCCTCGGTAGTTGCGAGCCACACGCCGTTGTCCGCCGTCTTCTCGGGCTTCTGCCGCAGCACCAGCACAATCTTCTCCCCAACATAAACCGCGAGGCATCCAAACATAGGGTTCGTCCTTGGCGAAAGCGGAGCCAGCGCGTCCAACACGAACTCATGTGGAACCCGTTTGTGCGGCTTTGCCGCGAATAGCCCGTCCTCTGCCGGCAAAGGAGATGAATTGCGTCGGCGATTCGGCATCACACCCATGATATAGCCCGGCCGGGGGCAGGTGCGGCGCCCAACTGTTCGTTTCCGGACTCTGCCGTCCCACAAGCGCACACATGCGCGGAAGCCGTGGCCGGCTCTCCGTGATTGCTTCCTTTATACCCAGCCATTTACCTGCATACCGCCGGAACCTGACTTGCTAGAGCACCATGGGCTAAGTTCTGTCTGTCCGCACCTCGACCGGGAGGCACCATGGACACATTGCTGCAGGATGTGCGTTACGGCGTTCGCATGTTGCTGAAGTCGCCCGCCTTCACCGTGGTCGCGGTGCTCATGCTGGCGCTGGGAATCGGTGCCAACACCGCCATCTTTTCCCTTACCTACCAGGTTCTGCTGCGCGCTTTGCCGGTGCGCAATCCGGAGCAGTTGGTGGTCCTGCGCTCCCCTGGTGACAAACCCGGGCACACCTCCAGCGATGGCGACGATGCCGCCTCCTTCTCCTATCCCCTGTACAAGGACCTGCGCGACCGCAACCCGGCCTTCTCCGGTCTGCTGGCTCGTTTTGGTGTGGCTTTGAGCGTCGCCGGCCAGGGCAGCACCGAACGCGCAGTCGGCGAACTCGTCACTGGCAATTACTTCCAGGTCCTGGGAGTGACGCCCGCCCTGGGCCGCGTCTTCTCCCTGCAGGATGAAACTGCTCCTGGCGCCAACCCCGTGGCCGTGCTCAGCTACGGCTATTGGACGCGCCATTTTGGCCGCGACCCCGCCATCCTTAACAAGCAACTGACTGTCAACGGCACCCTGCTCACCGTGGTGGGGGTGGCCCGTCCTGCCTTTACCGGCGTGCAGCTAGGTGCGTTCACCGACGTCTTCATTCCCATCACCATGAAGCCGCAGATGACACCCAACTGGAACGGCCTGGAGGACCCCAAGGACCACTGGGTAGCGATTCTCGGCCGCCTGAAGCCGGGCTTCTCCCGCCCTCGGGCCCAGGTTGCTCTCCAACCCGTCTACCATGCCCTGCTGCAATCCGAACTGCCGCTCATGAAACTTTCCGCGGAATCGCAGCGGCGGTTCCTCTCCCGTCCCCTGTTGCTGGAAACCGGTTCCAACGGCCGGCCCATTCTTCAGGCCGACGCCCGCCAGCCGCTGATCATGCTTACCCTGATGGTCGGCTTGGTTCTGCTCATTACCTGCGCCAATATGGCCAGTCTGCTGGTGGCCCGCGGGGAGGCCCGCCAGCGCGAAATCGCCGTGCGCCTGGCCGTGGGCGCCGCCCGCTGGCGCCTAGTCCGCCAGTTGTTCACCGAGAATCTCCTGCTCGCCCTGCTGGGCGGCGCGGCCGGTCTTCTTGTCGCCTCCTGGACGCTTGCAATTCTGGTCCAGGCCATGCATGAAGGCGTCGGTGCTTTGGGGTTGGAAAGCCGTTTGGATCCCCGTGTTCTCGGCTTCGCCATGGGCCTCTCCTTGCTCACGGCCGTCGTGTTCGGCCTGGCGCCGGCCTTGCGGGCTACCCGTACCGACCTGCACAGCACCCTCAAGAATCTGGGCGGCAGCCTTTCCCATCATCTTTCCAGCGTGCGCCTGCGCAAGGCGCTCATCGTTGGCCAAGTAGCGCTCACGGCGGTTCTGCTCACCGCCGCCGGACTCTTCACCCGCAGCCTGCTCAATCTGAAGAACACCAACCTGGGCTTGCGCACCGACCACGTCGTGGAATTTACCATCGCTCCGGAACTGAACCGCTATTCGCCTCCGCGTGCCATCGCCTTCGTGGACCGCCTGCGCCAGTCTATTGCCACATTGCCGGGAGTCACCTCGGTAAGCGCCGCCAGCATTCCGATTCTTTCCAATAGCGACTGGGGCTCCTCCGTCACTATCGAGGGCTACACCGCCCGCGAAAACGAAGACATGCACGTCTGGCGCAACGATGTGGGTCCCAACTACTTTGCCACCATGAAAACTCCCCTGCTGTCCGGCCGCGAGTTCCGTGACTCCGACAACGCCGGTACTGCCAAGGTCGCCATCGTCAATGCCACCTTCCTCCGCCGCTTCCTGCCTGGGCGTAACCCCCTGGGTCTCCACATCCGGACTGGCCCGGGCAATGCCAAGCCGAATGTTGAAATTGTCGGCGTGGTCAAAGACAGTAAGCATTCCGACCCCCGCGACCCCATCCGCCCTTTTGTTTACGAGCCCTACACCCAGGACCCAACCTTCGGCCGCGCCACCCTTTATGTCCGCACCGTCGGCGACCCCTCGGCCATGAACGCCACCTTGCGCAAAACCGTGCAGAGCCTCGATCCGAACCTCCCGGTCTATGACCTGGAAACCCTCGTCGAACAGGTGGATGACACTGTATTCGCCGATCGCTTGCTCACTTTTCTCTCTCTATGCCTGGGATTGTTGGCCGCAGCCCTGGCCGCCATTGGCCTGTACGGGGTTATGACCTACGTGGTGACCCGGCGAACCCGCGAAATTGGAATTCGCATGGCCCTGGGCGCGACGCGCGAAAGCATTGCCGGCCTCATCCTGCGCGAGGCGGTGCGCCTGGCCGCAGTTGGCGTGGTTATTGGACTGGTCGCCGCCTTCGCCGTTGACCGCCTCGTAGCCTCTCTCCTCTACGGGGTTGGAGCGGCTGATCCGCTGGTCTTTGCCGTGGCCGTGCTACTGCTCGCCCTGGTCGCGCTCGTGGCCGGCGGCCTGCCCGCCCGCCGCGCCGCCGGCGTGGATCCCGTGGTGGCGTTGCGTTACGAATAAACCCTGCAACGCCGAAGTCGAGCAGACTTTTGCCGTTTGGCTTTGGCCGTCGACCGTCGGCGCCTTTTTTGCCGTCGGCCGTCGCGACCATGGACCGAATTACTCAATTATCCGATTACCCTATGTGGCCTCTACTGCCGCCAACTCCTCCCGCCCCCGCACCTTGGCCGTGGTCACCATCACCACCGCCGCCACAATGATCACTGTCCCGCCCATGATGTACCGGTTCACGCTCTCGTGCAGCACCAGCCAGCCCAGGAATACTGCGATCACCGGATTTATGTAGGCATAGGTAGAAACCTTGCTGGTAGGCGCATGCTTGAGCAAATAGATATAAGCGGTGTAGCCCACCCACGAGCCGAACACCACCAGGTAGAGAATGGCTTCGATGCCATGCGCCGTCCACACCACACGCCGCGGCTCTCCCGTGGCCACCGCGATCAGCAGGTTGGCAATGCCGGCGGCGGTGATCTCCCAGCCCCCGGCAACGAAGGGATCGCCTCCATGGTCCCACCGCCGGGAAAGCACGGAACCTACGGACCAGCTCAGTGAGCCGAGCACCAGGCTGAGCGAAGCAATCAGCGGCATCAGGCCGAGTTTGCCTCCCGCGCTGAATTCCGGCCACACCAGCACCGCCACTCCTCCCACGCCCAGACCTATTCCGGCCAGCCCTCGTGCCGGCACACGGTCGCCGCGCAGGATCCAGCTATCCACCACCAGCATCCAGATGGGAATCACGGCCACGATCAGCGCCGCCAGCCCGCTGGCCACATATTGTTCCGCCCAGGCCAGCGTCAGGTTGCCGCCGGTGAGCAGCAGCACACCCACAATCGCGAACCTCATTAAGGCGGCACCGGAAACCCGCACCCGCCGCCCACTCACCACGCAATAGGCCAGCATCAGCGGCCCGGCGATCAGGAAGCGCACGGCGCAGGCCAGCGCCGGCGGTATATGCATCACGGCGATATCAATGGCCAGGTAAGTCGAGCCCCAGAACAGGTACACCAGTCCGAACGCCAGCAGGAGGGTAAACCGGTTCTGGCGCTCTGCCTCTCTCATGCGAGTATGGGCAAAGATAACAGACGACGCGCGTGCCGCCCGAACTTAACAACCCGGCTAAATCCTTCTCACCTGTCATCCTGAGCGAGCGCGAGTTGAGTGCAGCGAAACGAGCGCGAGTCGAAAGCCTGCCCTGAGCTGCCGAAGGGGACCTTGCGGTTTCCTTGCATGGAGCGTCATCCTGCCAGACACTAGGTACTGGCTACTGGGCAGTAGGCACTGGCTACTGTCCCTTGACCCGCAACGCTATAATAGAAAGGACATGAACCACCGCCGCCATCACGGCATGAGTTCCCTGCCGGCGCCTCCCTGCCGGCTGCGGTGGAATCTTGCTTTTCCGCGAGTGGCCTTGTTTCACGTACCCTCCCGCTCCCGTCCCAATCTATTCGGCGGCGACTAACTCGCATCCTCCTTGCGCGCGCCCTGCTCCGTCAAAACCGGAGCGCGTTTCTACGCACGTTTGCGTGCCCAGCAAATTCCTTGGAGGAATGTCATGTCAACCAAGACCGCAGCACCCGTGGCCAGAGGCCGCATCAAGACCGAGCTTCCCGGACCCAACGCCCGCCGCATTGTCGCCGACGACGCTAAGTGGATTTCGCCCTCTTATACCCGCTCCTATCCCATGGTGGCCAAGCGCGGCCGGGGCGTGGTGGTGGAAGACGTGGACGGCAACGAGTTCCTCGACTTCTCCGCCGGTATTGCCGTCGTCTCTACCGGTCACTGCCATCCCGAGGTAGTCGCCGCCATCCAGAAGCAGGCGGGCGAGCTCATCCACATGTCGGGAACCGATTTCTATTATGAGAACATGATCACCCTGGCTGAGCGACTCTCCAGGATCGCTCCCATGCGTGGCCCGCACAAGGTGTACTACGGCAACTCCGGCACGGAGGCCATCGAGTGCGCCATCAAGCTCTCCCGCTACCACACCCGGCGGCAGAACATCATCGCCTTCTACGGCGCCTTCCACGGCCGCACCATGGGCTCGCTGGCGCTCACCGCTTCCAAGCCGCAGCAGAAGCGCCGCTTCGCCCCGCTCATGCCCGGCGTAACCCACATCCCGTATCCCAACCTTTACCGCCGCCCCAAGGGCACGGACGCCAAACAGTACGCCATTGATTGCGCCCGCTTCATCGAGGAGAAGCTGTTCAAGACCACGCTGCCTCCTGAAGAAGTGGCCGCCATTTTCGTAGAACCCATTCAGGGTGAAGGCGGATACGTGGTGGCTCCGCCGGAATTCCTGCGCGAACTGCGCCGCATCTGCGACGAAAACGGCATTCTGCTGGTGGCCGACGAAGTCCAGTCCGGCATGGGCCGCACCGGCAAGTGGTGGGCCATCGAGCACGCGGGCGTGGAACCGGATATTGTCTGCATCGCCAAGGGCATTGCTTCCGGCATGCCTCTGGGCGTGACCGTCAGCAAGGCCGAAATCATGGACTGGGTGCCCGGCTCGCACGCTTCTACCTTCGGCGGCAATCCCGTGTGCATCGCCGCCGCCCTGGCCACGCTTGACGTTATTGAACGCGAAGGCTTGCAGAACGCGGCGGAAGTGGGCCGGCACATCCTGCAGCGCCTCAGCAGTTGGCCGCAGAAACACAGCATGGTCGGCGACGTGCGCGGACAGGGTCTGATGCTGGGTGTGGAGATCGTAAAGGACCACGAGAGCAAAACGCCCGCCGGGCCGGAGCGCGACCGCATCGTGGAACTCGCCTTCCAGCGCGGCATGCTGTTCCTGGGCGCCGGTCCCAACTCCATTCGCATCGCTCCCCCGCTGGTGGTCACCCGCCAGCAGGCCGACGAAGCCCTGGACGTGCTGGAAGAATGCGTCGAGGCGATGGGCGGTAAAGCTCACAAATCCACCGGTCCCGGCAAACCTCAAGGCGCATAACTTAAATTGTTTTAAGATAAGAGCCGTGGCCTGCTGCGGCTCTTGTTTTTCACCCTGGTAATTTTTCCCGGCAATTTTTGCCTACCTACTCCATGCGCCCATCTCGTCCGCGGCGTAACTCCTTGAATCCTAAGCTCGACAGCTTGGCAGCCTTTTTGCAACTGCACCAGCTATGGCGCACCAGTTCAGCCACACTGCCGCCGCCAGAAGCAAGCCTCGGATTCTTTCTGTATGTAATGACGGCTCGGTACTGCGCACCCGCGGCTTGGTCCTGCAAAACGCCGGCTACAACGTTTCCTCCGCCGAGGATTATGCCCAGGCTGTGAACCAATGCACCGCCGGCAACTTTGACGTGGCTGTGCTCAGCGCTTCTCTGTCCTACGATGACCGCATTGCGCTGGCCGCGGAAGTGAAGAAGCGCTGGCCCACCACCCATGTCGTGATGTATTGCCGCATCCACGAAATGCCCGCCTACGCCGATGCGGTGATTGACCCTTTCGACGGTCCCGGCGCCCTGCTCTTCGCCATCGAATCCACCCTCGACGAATAAACTCATGTGCTCTGCGTGGGAACAGCCGCCCTCGGCTGTCTGGCGGGCGCAGCCCGCCTACGCCAACTTGCGCCAAATCACGCTATTGCCGCGACCCCTGTCCTCTCCGCGGGTTCTTAATGACAGCCGACGTCTCAGGCGCTAAACTCGCTGCATCTCCCCGATGACCCACCAGGATATGCTCATGTCTGGCCGCGTGACCCGGTTTTCGTTGCGGCTGCTGGACCGCATGGCCGAGCTGTTGCTGAAGCCTCCAGCCGTTGCGCAGCATCAAAAGCTAGGTACCCGGGGCGAAGAAGAAGCGTACTTCTATCTGCGCCGACTGGGCTACGTGATGGTAGCGCGCAACTGGCGCTCCCCACGCCGTCGCGGCGAAATTGACCTGATCGGCTGGGATGGCGATGTGCTCTGTTTTGTGGAAGTGAAGTCCCGCACCACGCACGACGTTAAACCTGCGGAAGCCGCGGTTGACGCCGCCAAGCAGGACGAACTCGGCGGCATGGCCGGCGAATATCTGCGCCACGTGGCGGGCACCCCTTCCTGGCGTTTTGACGTACTCAGCATCTATTACGACCAGCCCGGCGCGCCTCCGCAAATCACCTTATTTAAAAATGCGTTCTCCCTATCGTAAAATCATTGATTTGGGAAAGGATACATAAACAAATTGCCTGAGTTAAGAAAAGACCCTGTGGTTGGCCGGTGGGTGATCATCTCCACCGACCGCGCTAAGCGGCCCACCGACTTTGCCCGAGAGCAGGTCAAGATCAAGGGCGGCTTCTGCCCCTTCTGCTACGGCAACGAAGACAAGACCCCGCCGGAAATTCAGGCCTACCGTCCCAACCAGAATGGCGGCCCGCCGCAGCGTGATACATCCGGCTGGACGGTGCGGGTGGTACCCAACAAATTTCCCGCCCTCGGCATTGAGGGCAACCTCAACCGCCAGGCCGAGGGCATGTTCGACAAAATGAACGGCATCGGCGCCCACGAGGTCATTATCGAAACCCCTGACCACAACTCCACCCTGGCCACCCTCCCCGCCAAGCGTGTGGAAGATGTGCTCTGGACTTTCCGCGACCGCATCCTCGACCTGAAGAAGGACCGCCGCTTCAAGTACATCCTCATCTTCAAGAACCACGGCGAGCCTGCCGGCGCATCGCTGGAACATGCTCACTCCCAGCTCATCGCGCTGCCCATTCTGCCGCGCCAGGTCATTGAGGAACTGGAGGGCGCCAAGCAGTACTACATCTTCAAGGAGCGCTGCGTTTTCTGCGACGTTATCCGGCAGGAAATGGAGAACGGTATCCGCGTGGTCAGCGAGAACCCGGACTTCCTGACCATCGCGCCTTACGCTCCCCGTTTTCCTTTTGAAACATGGATTCTGCCCAAGAGCCACGAGTCCGCCTTCGAGAACTCATCCTCCAGCCTGTATGAGAATTTGGCCAAGGCCCTCAAGCTGCTGCTGCAGAAGGCTGACCGCGTGCTCGATAATCCGCCTTACAACCTGGTGATCCACACCTCGCCGGTGCAGGACCCCACCAACGACCACTATCACTGGCACATCGAATTTATGCCCAAGCTGACCAAGACCGCCGGCTTCGAATGGGGAACGGGCTTCTACATCAACCCCACCCCCCCTGAGGAGGCGGCCAAGTTCCTGCGTGAAGCCAGCGTGGAGGCGCCCGAACCGGCTGCCGCCGTCCCTGTCGCCAGCCGCTGAGCATTGTGTCTCGAAGAGCCGCTATGCCGTTTGAAGGAAGAAAATAATTGTCATCCTGAGCGCAGCGAAGGACCTGCTTCTGCGTTGGGAAGACAGAGAAGGCTTGTGCCCCGGAACTGGCGCGCCCCACGATTTTCAATAACCCGATTACCCAACTCCTACAACGCGCTTCTTCTGCCCGCCACCAGTTGAATGATGAGGACGATGATGGCCAGCACCAGCAGCAGGTGCAGCCACGCTCCAATCGTATAAGTGCCAATCAGTCCGAGCAGCCACAAGACCAGCAGGATAAAAAAGATCAGCCACAGCATATGAATACGTGCGCCAGGCACGCCCCCAGGAAAATGTTACCCGCCGCGCTGCTCCACGCGGCGGGTCTGTTTCGTCTAAATCTGGCCTGACGATCTCAAACCACTGGCCGGCGTCCCGTCACCAGCTGCAGAATCAGCACGATCACAGCCGCGACCAGCAATAACCACACAAAAGCCCCAATCTGGTATGTACCCACCAATCCCAGAAGCCAGGCAATCAGCAGAATTACAAACAGGGTCCAAAGCATCTTCACCTCCGAAGTGCTACTGCACTCGTACGTGAGGTGCAGGTTTGGCCCGGGAGGTTGTCAGCCTAAGCTGGACTGAGCAGAAGAGTTCAGGTTTGGGTTTTGCCGCCGCAGGCAACCCGCCATCTAGGCGCCCACTACCGCCTGCGCGATACGGTTCTTGCCATTGCGCTTAGCCGTGTACATCAGCTCATCGGCGCTTTGAATCATCTCGTCCAGCGATTCCGGCTCGGCCACGAAGGTCGCCGCCCCGATGCTGAAGGTCACCGGCCACGCGTTCTGTTTCACCAGGTCCACCAGCACCCGCTGCAGCTTGTAGAGCACAAACTGCCCCGCTTCTGCGCTGGTCTCGGGCAGCAGGATGGCGAACTCGTCTCCCCCTACCCGGGCCACAAAGTCGGTGGCTCGCAGGTTGCGCTTGATGGAGCGCGCCACCCACACCAGCAGCACGTCGCCGGTCTGATGGCCGAAGCGGTCATTCACCACCTTGAAATTATCAATGTCCAGGTACGCCAGAGTGAGCGGGTGCCGGTAGCGGCGCACCCGGTGCTTTTCCATCTCCGCTACCTGCCGGAAGGCGCGCCCGTTGGGCACTCCGGTCAGAAAGTCCACCCGCGACAACTCCTGCTCCTGCTGGTAGGCGGCCTTCAGCCGCATCAAAATCAGCGCCGTGATCAGGAAAAATCCGAACAGCACCACCGCGTTCCAGTACAGAACAATCACATTGGAGGTGCCCGTCGCCACCGCATCCGCGCGCAGCCAGGCGCAGGCGGAAAAAATGGAGGCCAGGATTCCCTCTACCGTTCCCATGTACCAGCTGAGCAGCGCCACCGGCGCCAGGTAGAAGATGGCGAACGAGATGCTGCCCCCCGTGGCCTGAGTCGCGTAGCTGGGCGCCGCAATCAGCACCAGCGCAATCGCAATCAGCTCCAGCTTCGAACGCCGCTGCAGAAATGTGTCCATTCTTTCCGTGCCTTTAGAGTTGGATGACCGGTTGGAGCCACGCGTCCACGGGGCTGCCGGTTTCGTCGAAAACGTGGCCACCCGCATTTCACCAGAAATCCTGCTTATAGTAGCTTGCGCGGGCTCAGATGGCGATTACCGACCGGGCGCAACCCCGGTTACGGAAGTACTAAGCGGGCCCGGAGCACCCTTGCAGCCTTGTCATCCTGAGCTCCCGCGACCCAAGCGCAGCGCCGGAGCGCTGCGAAGGACCTGCTTCCAAAGCTTGACCCCAACTATCCACTTTGCCAATCCTGCCCGCGGCGCCTCTAATGGGTGGATGCGCCGCTCACAGCTGAATGCTGATTGCTGAATGCTGACCGCTTCTTCATGAAACTCGACCGCCTCGACCTGGCCATCATCGCGATTTACCTGGCGGGAATCACGCTCTTCGGCCTGCGCTTCCGCAAAAAGCAGCGCACCCTGCGCGATTACTTCCTCGCTGACCGCACCATTCCCTGGTGGGCCATCGCCCTCTCCATTGTTGCCGCCGAGACCAGCACCCTCACTATCATCAGCATTCCCGGCCTGGCTTACGACACCGATATGGCTTTCCTGCAGGTGGTGTTCGGCTATCTGGTGGCCCGCGTCATCATCTGCATCATTTTCATTCCTTCGTACTTTCGCGGCGAAATGTACACTGCCTACCAGCTCATCGAGCGCCGTTTCGGCCCGCACCTGCGCTCTCTGGCGGCTGGTCTCTTCCTCATCACCCGCGCCGCCGCCGAAGGCGTGCGCGTCTTCGCCGTCTCTATCGTGGTCGGTATCGCCATCGGCACCGGCGAGATCGCCTCCATCGCCATCATCACCCTTCTGACTCTGATCTACACCTTCGAAGGCGGCATGGCCGCCGTCATCTGGACCGACGTCATCCAGATGATCATCTACATCGGCGGCACCGCAGTGGGCTTTGTTACCCTGCTGCATCTGGTGCCCGGCGGCTGGAGCACCATTCACTCTGCCGCGGCCGCCGCCGGCAAGCTCCGCATCTTCGACTTCACCCCCACTTTCTCCAGGACTTACACCTTCTGGGCGGGCCTGATCGGCGGCACCTTCCTGACCACCGCCAGCCACGGCACCGACCAGCTCATGGTGCAGCGCCTGCTCTCGGCGAAAAACAAAGCGCAGTCGCAGGGTGCGCTGCTGGCCAGCGGCATCTTCATCCTGGTGCAGTTTGCGCTCTTTCTGCTGGTCGGCGTGGCGCTGTTCGTCTTCTATCACCACTTTCCGCCGGCCACCGCCTTCACCCGCTCCGACCGCATCTTTCCCACGTTCATTGTGCGCGACATGCCGCGCGGCATCTCCGGGCTGCTCATCGCCGCCATTCTCGCCGCGGCCATGTCCAACCTGAGCGCCGCGCTGAATTCGCTCTCCTCCAGCTCCATCATGGATTTTTATCTCCGCCGCCGTCCAAACACCCCGGAAGGACGCCGCCTGGCCGTTTCCCGCGCTTCGACGTTCGTCTGGGCCCTGGTGCTGTTTGCACTGGCCATGTTGTCGCAGCGCGGCGGGCGCGTGGTCGAAGTCGGCCTTTCCATTGCCTCGGTGGCTTACGGCGCGCTGCTGGGAATCTTCCTGCTCGGACTGCTTACCCGGCGCGCCAACGAGCGCGGCGCCATGGTGGGCATGGCCTGCGGCTTCGCCGTCGAACTTTATATCTGGCTGGGCACCCAGGTTCCCTGGACCTGGTATGTGGTGATCGGAACCGCCGTCACCTTCACAATCGGATATATTGCCAGCAGCCTGGCGGGGGCACCTATGACCGAATCGGCCCCGGGAGTTAACCGGCCTGACTCTTAGCTCTGGCATTGAGCTGTTGTTTTGAAAGGGCCCGGCTTCAGCCGGCCGTGGAAATGGCGCTATCTTCCTGTCATCCCGAGCGAGCGCGACCGAGCGCAGCGCGGGAGCGCAAGCCGAGGGACCTTGTGTTTTCCGAACTCAACTTGCCGTCCACTAACGACTACTGACCGCGATGCCGCCAACCGTTGCCAAAAACGTTTCCACCTCCGCTCCCGAACTGGCGCGTGACCTCAAGGTCAGCCATGCCGCCGCCATCGTGGTGGGCACCATCATTGGCAGCGGCATTTTCCTGGTCCCCAAGGAAATGATGCAGGCGGTGGGCTCCGCCCACCTCGTCTACCTCGCCTGGATCGTCGGCGGACTGCTCTCCTTCTTCGGCGCGCTTAGCTACTCCGAGCTCGCGGCCATGAAGCCGCAGGCCGGCGGCGAATACGTTTACATGCGCGACGGCTACGGTCCCCTGGGCGGCTTCCTCTACGCCTGGACTTACTTCGTCCTGGCCAAGCCCGGCTCCATGGCCACCATCGCCATCGGCCTGGTGCGCATTCTCGGCACCTTCAGCTTTCTCGCCATCCTGCCGCAGCCACTCATTACCCACCCCTTCCTCATCACCTGGGGCCAGCTGGTCGCCATCGCAGCGGTAATCTTTATCTCCTTCATCAACTATATCGGCGTCAAGAAGGCGGGCGAATTCCAGCTCTTCTTCACCCTGCTGAAAGTCGCCATCATCCTCGCTATTGTGGGAGTTGGCTTTGCCTACGTTCACGGCGGCTTCGCCAATTTCGCCACCCACTACCTGGGCGCGCGCGGCGGCTTTGCCGGATTCATGGTGGCGCTCATCGCCGCGCTGTGGGCTTATGACGGCTGGAACCTGGTCACCACCGTGGCCGGCGAAATCAAGCAGCCGCAGCGCAGCCTGCCCATCGCCCTTATTGCCGGCGTAGCCGCCGTGGCTGCGCTCTACATGCTGCTCAACGCGGCGGTGCAGTACGTCATGCCGGCTTCGGCGGTGGCCGCCTCGCCTCGACCCGCCTCTGACGCCATGCAGTTGGCCATGGGCGCGGCCGGCGCCGCCATCGTCTCCGCCGGCATGGCCCTTTCCATGCTGGTGACCCTCAATGGCAGCACCATGACCGGCGCCCGCGTGCCCTTCGCCCTGGCTCGCGACCGCTACTTCTTCCAGGGACTGGCCCGCGTGCACCCGCGCTTCCACACGCCTTCCACCGCCCTTGTGGTGCAGGCCGTTCTGGCCATCATCTTTTTGCTCTTTGCGGGTAGCTTCCAGGAACTGTTCTCGGTCACGCTCTTCGGCGAGTGGCTGTTCTACATGCTGGTGACCAGCACCGTGTTCATCTTCCGCTTCCGCGTACCCAACGCCGAACGTCCCTACAAGACCTGGGGATACCCCGCGGTTCCGGCGCTGTTTATTCTCGCCTCCGCCCTGCTGCTCTATTACACCTTCAGCGCCAACCTGCGGAATTCCTTTGTGGGCTCGGCGCTCATCCTGGCCGGCATTCCGGTTTTCTACGCCTTCCAGCGCCGCCGCGCCGCGGCTTGATAGCTCCCTGGTCTGCGGCAATATTCCCGCTACTGTCATGTTGAGCGAGGGCGAACGCCCGAGTCGAAACACCCCGGCGCAGGTGGTCGCGCCACACCGCCACCGGGAGTCTCTATCATTGACCAACCCCCCTTTAACCTGCAGATGGGCGGCCCACTCAAGCCTGAGTGGGGCAGTTCCAGCTTGTCGCCGCCCAGGTTTCTGCGATATCCTCACGAACCAATTGGGGAGGGTGA
>Ga0075276_10000131_pt1 | contig 22531 bp, 19 predicted proteins | sample SF_Rice_5C_80N_4_FD_69770 | JGI IMG/M metagenome (GOLD analysis project Ga0075276, IMG submission 69770) | Rice paddy soil microbial communities from Twitchell Island, California, USA - SF_Rice_5C_80N_405 | ecosystem: Environmental > Terrestrial > Soil > Paddy field/soil | place: USA: Twitchell... | reverse complement strand
GCGCGACCGATGCGCTTCGTGCCTCAGCGCATCCTACGCTTGCTGCGCGGGCGATCTTATGGATTTACCGGATAGCCAATTTCTGCCGCATCCGAAATGAGATCCTGCATGGTGCGGGACGAGGGGAAGGCACGCAGCAGCTCGGCCGAAAGCGGTTCGTGGGCAAATACGCGAGCGATTGCGTTCAGCTCGACGTCGAGCTCGAAGTACTCGTCAGCGTATGATTGATACGTCTCCGGATTGCCGTCCAGCGCCGAGAGCATCCACAACGAACCGTCCGGATCATCGTCGCCGGGCGGAAAATCGATCGTGCTGCGCGACCAGGTCGAATCACCGGCCAGGCGCCAAATGCAGAAGGTGGTGTCCTCCATGTGGAACGCGGGTTCCTCAAGCGAGCTTTTGAACTGTGGAGGCACCTCATCCAGCACGCCAGGCCAGATTCCCGGGGGCGTTTTACGCCACGGTGTCATGGCCGATTCATGATCAAACCCGCGCAGGAAACACCCAGCGGTATCGAAGACGGCAAAAAAGTCGTCCCCGGAGCCGTTCCGCATCGAAGCCATTTCCTCGGTGTCGGACCACTTCGCATTGTAGGAGTAGTAACGGTATTCCCACTCTTCTTCAAGGATTGCATCCAGCATCGCAAGCGCCTGCAGGATGCGGCGAAGCGCGTCGGGTTGCGGAAGGCCCGCAAGGTGCCGTGTCGAAATCATGAACTAGTCTCCATCTGTCATTGGATGCATGCGGTCCGGCTTATGCAAGCATGGACTGCGTGCGTTTGCGTAAAAACCAATCGGCTGATCGAGGTGAAATCCCGTCTGACCCGCATTCCTTCTCCCGGACTCATTTTGCATTCCATTCGTAAACGGTAACGATGGAGGACCCGGTCGTATGCACGGGATCGCTGAAGGCCAGCTCCCTGGCTTGCTCCAGGCTGTCAGCCCGGATTACATAGGCGCCGCCGGTCTTGTCGGTAAACGGCCCCGCCAGTTCAAGCTTGCCCTCCTGCCTCAAACGATCAAGAAAAGCATAGTGGCCGTCAATGACGGACATCTGGAACTGCGGCGTGCGAAATGTTGTGACCAAGTATCGATACATGCTATTCCTCTGGTGGTATGGGTGTTGGTGCAGCATACGGCCTGCATTTCTGCGCGGCACCTCAGCCATCCCGCATGGATTGCTTACTTGCGTCAGGCAGGCCGATTGTACTTGAACTCCCGCGCGGCGGCGTTCCACCCGCAGCGGGGGCGCATGCATTATGCATATTGCGTAAAGCAGCAATTGGCGACGAGTTCAGTCCACTACTCTTCCGGACGGAAATAAACCGGTCGATGAATTGCGAAGCGAAGTAAAGTCAGGTAGATTCTTGCCCGACGCGTTTCGCCGTTATCGAATGCGCTCACAACAATCACAACGTTTTCATTTCCAATCCGGGCAATAAAGGGGAATCACAGATGAAGAAGAAACTCGGGCATGTCTTTGCCGTCATGCTGGCTGCGTGCGCATGCGGCGCTTTTGCCGATGAGGTGCAGGTGCAGGTATTGAGTGCGGTGGTCAAGGATCAGCGCATTCCGGGTGCGCAGGTGATCATCCAGAAGAACGGCGCCGCGAGCGCAACGGGCACGACGAATGACCAGGGCACGGCGCACCCGGTTACCGGCTTTGCCGATGGCGCAGACAGCCTGATCATCATCAAGAAGCCCGGCTATTCCAATCTGGTGGCGAAATGCCCGTGCAAGGGTATGACCTATGCGCTGAGCCCGGTGATGAAGAATCTGGACGGCTTGCGCATCGTGCTGAACTGGGGCGCCAATCCGCGCGATCTGGATTCGCATATTGCCTTCCCGCACAATCATATCTATTTCGAGCACAAGCAAGGCAACGCCAATGCGGATGCCTACCTCGATGTCGATAATATCCTGGGGTTCGGCCCTGAGACCGTCACGATCACCCGCAAGCATGCGGGAGAATCGTATGTGTACGCGGTGCACGACTACACGGACAGGTTAAACCCCCGCTCGGACAATCTGGCGCATAGCCATGCGAAGGTGCTGGTGTATATCGGCCAGTCTCTGGTGCGCAGCTACTATGTTCCGAACCGGGTGGGCAATCTGTGGACGGTGTTCCGCATTACGCCCGAGGGCGCCTTCCAGGACATTAACACGATGCGCGGCACTTCCGACCAGCCGCAGGATGTGCTGGGCAGCGTGAACACCTACCTGGACGCCTCGACCCAGGTGGAAGAGACAGCCGTGAGCGCATCCGATGCCGACCGGGCCGCGGCGATCAACAAGGCGGGCGAGCGCGCTTACCACGCGGGCAACCTCGACGAGGCGATAGACCTGTATGGCCAGGCGATCGATCTCGATCCCAACTACGGGCAAGCCTACAGCAACCTGGGCCTGGCGCATGCCAAAGCCGGCCACACCGCGGAGGCGATCTGGGCCAACCGCAAGGCGATTGCCCTGGCGAGCGGCCCGACCGCCCCCACCGTGCGCGCCAGCTCCTACTACAACATCGCGAAGATTTACGAAGCCGCGGGGCAATACGACGATGCGCTGGAGCAGTATCAGTCGGCCCGGCGCGAGAAGCCGAACCGGGTTTACGACAAGGCGATTGCGCGCGTGCGCCGCCTGATGAATCGCTGATCCGCAAACCACCCAACCACACGGGGCAGGCGCAGGCCGGCCCCGTTCTCACGCAAGATTTCCGAACATCCATGAACAAATCCATCTCGAAACTGCTCTCGGGTATGGCGCTGCTGTTGCTCGCTCAGCATGCCATTGCCGCCGGGCCTGCGGTCATCGCCAAATCGGATCGCTCGCTGTGGCCCGATCCGATCAATTCGGCAGCCGGATTCGACCGGGCCTCGCGCGCGGAGATCCTGGTGTTCGCTGACGCGCTGGCGCAAGTCTCGGACGAAGACGACGCCACGCTGAGGACGACCCTGCACATCAAGAATATCGACAGGACGAGCATACAGCGCGTGCGCGACCGCCTGGTGAGCAAGCTGCTCGACAATATGAAAGCGGCAAGCGCGAGCTGCGCGGCCGGAGAGCCGTTCTGCGCGCGAGTCGACACGCCCCAGGCGCTGATCGAAGCGGGGCGCACGCTGCCCGGGCAGCTTCCGGCGAAGTACCGCGCCTGGTATGACAATGCCGCGGCCTTCCATCACATCTATGCGGAGGAGTTGATAAGGCTGGCCGCGCTTTTCGGCAAGGTGAGCAGCGAGATCGACACCTACGGGCCGGGTGAGCGCAACGGCTTTGAAATGCCGGACCGGCATTTTCTGCTGACCTTCGACGATGGCCCGACCCGCGCGGGCGGAAACACCGACACGCTGCTTCCCGTGCTGCGCCAGAACGGCATACATGGCATGTTCTTCGTGCTGGGCGACGAATTGCAGAAGCGCATAGCCGCTACCGGAAAGGACAACGTGCAGAAGCTATATGCCGGCCAATGCGTTGGCCTGCACGGCTGGGTCCATAAGAGCCACCAGCACTGGAGCGAATGGCAGACCTCGGTCCTTGATACGCAGAAACTGGTCACGGACGTTTTGCCTGCGTCATACCGGCCCTATTTTCGCCCGCCGTATGGCCAGCGGCGCAGCGACAGCGGCCCGTTTTTCGCAAGCCATCATCTCACCGTGGAACTGTGGAACATCGACTCCCAGGACTGGAATCCCAAGGTCAGCGAGACCGACGCCGCCCAGCGCGTACTGACGCTGATGCTGCTCTGGCGCAGCGGCGTGATCCTGTTCCATGACGTGCACACCAAGGCGCCCACCGCGGTCCCCTGGTTGATCAGCCAGACACGGCAGGCCAACATCACATGGGATGATTGCAGGGACTACTGAGCAAGTCCGTCTGGCCCTGGGGCGGCGCGCAGCCGCCAATTCCCCCTCCGCCGCGCGTTTGTATCAAATTTATTACATGAACGGCCACCGTTGATACCAACGGGATATGATGCGCTCGCCGGCAGGCACTATAGTGCGAACACGGTCCGGCGTTGGCCGGGCTTCGTTGACCAAGGAGAGACTCATGATCGCAAGACTTTTTTCCATGCTGCAGGTATTGCTGATGAGCGCGTTGCTGCTGGGCGGCGTCAGCGCCGTTGCCCAGGCCCAGACGCCCCCGCCTGGCGGCGCGGGCGGGCCGGGCATGATGCGGCATTTCGATCCGGAACGAATGCAGGCGATGATCAAGGCGCGGCTGCAGAAGCTGCATGAGCGCTTGGAGATCAAGGCCTCGCAGCAGGCGGCCTGGGACGCCTTCGCCAAGTCGGTGGAGGCGCTGCCGCAGGGCATGACCAAGCCGCCCGGACCGGATGCCGACGCCACGGCCATGGCGCGCTTCCGCGCCGACCGTGCGCAGGGCTTCGCCAAGAAGCTTGCCGTGATCGCGGACACCACCGCGAAACTGGAGGGCGTGCTGAGCGCCGACCAGCGCAAGATCCTGGACGATGCCTCGCACCACTACGGCCATGGCGGCTATGGCCATCGTGGTATGGGCGGACGCGGCATGGGTGGGGGCTGGCACTGCGACCAGCCGTAAACCGCACCTGACCGGCACTTGACCAGCGGCGCGCGAGGCATGAGCTCCGCGCGCCGTCGCATTGGCGGCGAACGGGATGATTGAATTTTCCGGAAAAGGTATCATCTAATGGCGCGTGGGCATTCCACGACACTGAAAGGTGAAAGATGAAACTGAAGGGATGGCAAGTTGTTGTATTTTTTGGGTTTGCACTGACTGCGCTGGGCGCGTCGGCGGCAAGCCCCACAGCCGATGAGATTTACCAGGCGGCGCGGGCCGGCCACCTGGCCGAGGCGCAGCGCATGGTGGACCAGGTGGTCGCCGAGCATCCGAAGAGCGCGAAGGCGCATTACGTCGCGGCCGAGATCTATGCGAAGGAAGGCCAGGTTGCGATTGCCCGGAACGAATTGCAGGCCGCCGAGCAATTGAAGCCCGGCCTGCCCTTCGCCAAGCCGCAAGCGGTGGCAGAGCTGCAGGCGCTGCTCGCCGCGCCCGGCGCAGCCCCGGCCCAGCAGCACATGCGCCAGGGCTCGTTTCCCTTTGGCCCGCTGGTCATGGTGATGCTGGCGATAGGCGTGGTGATCGTGGTGATCAAGGCCATGGCCGCGCGCACCGCGAACCAGGTTTATCATGCGGCTAACAACCAGGCCTATCCCAACGGCGGCGGCTATGGCCCCGGCGCTTATCCGCCCGGCAGCTACCCGCCCGGCGGTTATCCTCCTGCAGGCGGCGGCCTGGGCTCCAGCATCGTCGGCGGCCTCGCCACCGGCGCGGCCGTGGGCGCGGGCATGGTGGCGGGCGAGGCGCTAGCCCATCATTTCCTGGATGGCGACAACACCCAGGCTGCGACCAATGCCGTGCAGCCCGCCAATTTCGTGCAGAACGATGACATGGGCGGCAACGACTTCGGCCTGAACGACGCCGGCTCCTGGGACGACAGCGGCGACACGTTTGCCGACTCCGGCGGCGACGACTGGAGCTGATTCGTCTCGTTAAATAGCACGGGGCGCAATACGCTGAGCGTGTTGCGCCTTTTTCATTCCACCGGCGAGACGTCCGGCCCAACGGTGATTCGTCCGGCTGGCTGCGCCCGGCCCCTTTAGCCCGGCCGCTTTAGCTCACCGCGCCAAGATGCGCGCCTGCCCTTCAGTTCATTGCGGGCGGGAGCAGAGACCTGCCCCCGCTGCCGCGAATTCAGAGCTTCTGGTGGGATCCGTCGCAGGTTACGCCGTTGCCGCTGTGCTTGCAGCCGCAGAAGTAAACGGTTCCGGAGTTTTCAGCCTTGTATTCCCTGGGGGCGAATTCGCTGCCCTGATGGCTGCCGTCGCAGAACGGTTGCGAGGTGCTCTTGCCGCAGGTGCAATACCAGTAAGTCTTTCCCGCCTCGACTTCAACGGCAAAGGGGCCCTTTTGGGCGATATGAGGAGTAGCGCTCATTGATGTTTCCTTTCTGTGTTTGTGGAACGCAGCGATTCCAGTTGTGGTCAGGTGTGCCGACCAAAGCCGCAGGGTGGATGGTAGCCGGAGGCCGCCGCCGAATAAAGGGGACGGACGGCAATTTATAGTTGCGGAAATCGGAACAATGGACATCAAGCCTTACGCCGATTGCAGTATTTCATCCCACTTGGGCCTGTCGCCGATGCAATTGGAAAGATAGTCGACCAGCGCCCTGACGCGGTGCGGAACATAGCGGTTGCTGGGGAATATCGCATAGATTCCCAATTCCGGGGACGGGAAGCCGGGCAGGAGAATTTCAAGCTTGCCTTCCCGCACCGCCTGTTCGGCGATGAACGTCGGGGCATTGGTGATGCCGAGGCCGCGGATGGCCGAGGCCAGCAAGGCATCGCCGTTGTTTGCCGACAGGCGGCCCGCGATCGGATATGACTTGAGCTCGCCGTCGATGATGAAGTCCCAGCTCAGGCGGGGCGCGAGCAGATAACCGAAGCACTGGTGGTGTATCAGTTCCTGCGGATGTTCCGGTTTGCCGCGCCGGGCAATGTAGTCCGGCGAAGCGGCGATGACCCCGTGGCAACTGCCGATTTTTCGCGCCACATCGCCTGGCTCCAGGCGATTGGTGATGCGGATGGCGAGATCAAAGCCGCCCTCTATCAGGCTGACCCTGCGATCATTGAAATCCAGCTCGATCGAAATATCGGGATTGGCGGTCATGAATTCTTCGAGCATGGGCATCATCTGGTCTATGCCGAATGAAAACGGCAGGCTGATGCGTATCCGGCCGCGGGGCAGCCGCCTGTTATCGCTCAAGTCCGATTCCGCCGAATCCACCAGGGACAGGATCTCCCGGCAGCGCTCGAGATACGGGGCGCCGGCGGAGGTCAGGCTCAGCCGCCTGGTGCTGCGCGCAATCAGCTTCGCCCCCAGATGGCCCTCAAGCGCCAGAATTTGCCGGGATACCACCGACCGCGATACGTTCAATTCGTGCGCAACCGCCGCGAAGCTGCCGAGCTCCGCAACGCGGACAAATAACTTCATGCTTTCGAGACGGTCCATGTTTTGAATACTATCACAGGCCGATTGTTGCGCAATTAGCAATTATGTGGTGCCGATAGCCTACTTTACGGCACCCTGCTGCAAATTCGCACGCAGGCGCCCCATGCGCAGCACAACCATCCGACCGAGGACCACCTGATGCCCGCTGTTCGTGGCGCTGGGCGCGGGCGGCGATGCGCCGGATGTGAAGCGGCTGCACGCAAGCTATGAATACGGCGTGATCGCCATGGACGCATACGCATTTTCGTGATTGTCGAGCAAGCGCAGTTCCGATTAGCGCAGCATAATCGGAACTACGCGGGCTGGACATGGCCCGCTTTTCGACATGCCCAATCGGCAGCTTGGGCACCGTGCCGACCGCCAAGCGCTGAGCTACAATGCGGCAGGTTAAGGTGGCAAGCGGCCACCGATGAGGGGACCGCATGGTCCCAGGAGGGGACATAACTGAGCGGCCTCCAATTTAAGGAGAGCGCATCAAGTACGAATGCAAGAAGATCGGCATCATCGTAAGAGATATATGCACGAGATTTTCGCAAACGGCGGGAGGGGGAAATGAAATTCGGCGTGCTAATTATCTACCTTATGGCAGCGATCCTGCTTTCCAGCGGGGCTGCTGCGGACATTGATCCAGAGGGTATTCCCACGGATTTTGAGAAGGATTTCCCCATCTCGGTGCAGCTATCCGCAAATGCTAAAAGTGACGTTGGCAAATTGTCCCTTGCCGAAAAACAGCATTTCAAAGAGGCGGCTAGTGTCGGGCATAAGTTCATGCAGCATTATCTCGATGGGTATTGGTGCGGCGGTTACCCGGATTGGGACACCATAATGGAACACTGGGTTGATGCGGACGGGATAGGGTATAGCTGCGAAAACGTTAAGAGTCCTCGTTGGACAGATTCAGGGCATACCTATTACCAAATTTATGAGATGTGTCCTCAAGTCGCTCTTGAGCAAGTGGCATTCGAAAGCGGAAATTTCGCATTAACATACCGAATGACGGTCGTTGGCACACTGTTCCGGTCGCCGGGTTTAACTTCGCAGGATATAAATGTATTTTCCCCCAAGGATTCGGGTAGAAAAATACGACTCGTTGTCTTCATCGATGCCCAGCACAAGGCGTTCAAATTCACGCCAGAGGATTGGAACAGCCAACTCGTATACAGCCATACGCTGCTAGAGCTGGAGGGGACCTATGTATTCCACGGGGAAGCAGCGCCGGCCGGCACTTCCCTTACGCAACGCGATGTCGCGGATATGGAAGTTGCAAAAGAAATCAAGAAGCAGGCTGCTCAAGTCTGCGAATAAGCAGCAAAGCGGAAATATGCGCGATGACCGAGCTGTCCCAGGAGCGGGCATGCGGCATTTCCAGAAGCGGATCGTAACCCTTGAGGGATAAGGCCATGAATTGGTTTGCTGCGCGCGCGTTTGCGGCTGCGCTATGTTTTGGCATGATCTCCGGCGGTGCGCTTGCCGGATCGCAGAATGAAAATAATTGTCTCGAATTGCCAAAATTGGACAATGGGAAGGTCAGGCCCGCTGATGCAGATTATGCGATCAGGGAATGTAGCGCGGCACTCAAGAATGCGACACGGACCGACAGGTATGTAGCGAGAATGTACATGGTGCGTGCGGAAGCGTGGTATGCGAAGAAGGACTACAGCAAAGCCATTGCCGATGCCGGCGCGGCAATCGATGCCGACCCGAAATGGGGCGACAACCGGGTCATTCGGGGAGATTTCTACATAACCGCCGGGCAATACGACCAGGCAATAAAGGATTACACCGGCGCACTTGCGCTGCCATCGGACATGGCGTCGCCCCAAGCTTTTCATGCAGCGGTCTACGCAAAGCGGGCTGCCGCCTATGGCCTGATGGGAAGGCTGGACCAGGCTATTGCCGATTCCAACAAGGCCATCGCACTTGATCCCGGCCTTGCGCGCGCCTATTACAACCTTGGGCTTGCATCAAAATTACAGGGCAACTATGCACAGGCCCTGAAAGATTATCAAGCCGCCATCAATATAAACCTGGCAGACCCCAACAATTATATCGACCGCGGTGTAGCATGGGAGAAGAATACGGCAGCAGCGAAGGCCGCGGATCTGTATCGGAATATCAATTTTTCCATCGACATGGATACCTCGGGGGGCATTCAAGTTTTCAGTGTCCAGGCAACGCGATTTGGCAAGGCGCTACTGGTTACTACGGACGATGGCCTGCCAGCCAGCACCATCATGCTCAATGGAAAGGTTGTCTTTAAGGGCGACGATGGTATGTACTTCTCCATGAGCGGATACTTCCGGACAGAAGCTGCCGATGTCATTTTGATCGGTTCAAATGCCGGCGGCTCCGGGACACCGGACAGTCCGTTGTACTTTCTTGTCATCCGCTCTCCTTCGCAAACCGAAGTGCTGACCGATCCTGATTTTGTAGCAGATACGCCGGACACGGATGGACTCAAGAAATGGATGGACAAGAAGGGCAGGATATTCGTGGACCTGGGCTATATCGGCGGAGACAAAAAGGTGGCGGAACTCGATTCGGGCAAGCTGACGGTGCATATATACTCGGAAAAGGGCAAGCCGCTTTCTGACGATCTTTGCCAGTGGGTTTATGAAAAGGGGATGGAGAGCTGCAAATCACAACTCGCACATGAGCAAGGATGTGAAGAATATTCCAATCCAGCTGGCGTGTTCAGCTCGCACAGCGACATGACGCAACTTACCTATATATCGAATCAGCCGGGCTACAACCAGGCAGGATTCAATCAGTCCTGTCTGGCATGGTGCAATGGCAAAGGCGTTTCTTACCAGCAATTCAGCAAAACGACCTGCGGGGCCAAATAAGTTTGCATGCCCGCTTTCATGAGACGTAACGTCCGTATATGGACTCCACCTCGTTTGCAAGCAATCCGTTTTGCGGCTGGTAGGTTCGACTGCTCACGTATATCCGGTCTCTAACCAATGCATCCCGGTCAGCGCGCGTAGGGTGGGTGGAGCGCAGCGATACCCACCGGGTGGCTGCCGATATTGATGGGTATCGCTGCGCTCCACCCATCCTACAAAAATGTCGGCATCCTCGAAGACGAAATGTCTCTTGAGGGCACCGTACCGACTGCCAGGCGCTGAGCTACAATGCGGCAGGTTAAGGTGGTGAAGCAGCCACCGACGAGAGGACCGGATGGTCCCACGAGCCGACATAACGAAGCCTAACATTCGAAGCGCGTAAGGTGGGTGGAGCGCAAATAAGGAGGTTAGTCATGGGATTTTGGCCCTTTGTACGAAAGCCGAAAGAACCGTCAGCGATCAGGGCCAATTCAGTGCTCATGCATGACGGTATTGCCACAATCGACGTCCGCGACCAAACTTGCCCTGGCTATCTGCTTGCCATCAACAAGGCAGTCGAGGCATTGCCCTTCGGCACAACCGCGCAGCTACTTATCAGCTATCCGCCCTGCGAGGACGACGTTGGCGCATGGTGCAAAGCACGCTCCATTGAGCACCTTGCCACATCATCCAGGGGCGGAATCTGGGTTATAGAAGTTCGCAAGTAATGCGCAGGTGGCGTCCGCCGGCGCGACTTCTAGCTTATAGCGAGATCTGGCTCTCCGCCAATAATGGCCGATGGCTTCAGGCGCGGGTCGCCCAGGCGGACAATTCGCTTCGTGTAACGCTGGCTCTCGGGGTAACGGTTAAATGGCCGCCGACGGCTAGCAAACGGCAATAATCCCTGACGCAATCGCGCTCGCGGCCAACTGTCTTCACCGTCACATTGCGCGCGGGTCGGCTTCCTGCTCCCAGATCAGCAAGGATGGGTGGAGCGTAGCGATACCCATCATTCTCGACGTGCCTGTTGGGTATCGCTGCGCTCCGACCAACCGACAAAAGTGGCCGCTATTGCGCAACGTGTTAACGGTTCCCCATGGCGGATATGGGCACACCCCGGCAGTCACACGCGCTACCTCAAAGGTCAGGTAACGAGCGCATTACGGACGTCATACCGGCCCGCTGAGACAGCCGCCAATGCCAGCACCCCGGCGCCGCGCCTTCCCCTGATCCGCGGCATCAGGAAAACCAGCGCAGCACGGCGGCGGCGGTGAGCGCGGTTGCGGCGAGGACGAGCGAGACCGGCCACACGAAGGTGGCGCGCGTTTCGCCGGACCGGCGCCTGGCCCGCAGGATGTAGTAGGCGAACAGCAGCAGCGCCGCGGCCACGCAGGTCATCTTGATTACCAGCGCGCCGATGGGGATCTCGCCCAGGTCGGGGAAACGATGGTAGTAGGCATAGCTCACCGCGCCGAAGGCGGCGCCGCTCAGCGCCTGCGTGAGCCACCCTGCGGAGGTGAGCCAGGCCAGTTTGCGCCGCCGGGCGGTGTCTTTCAGGGCCCAGCCGGCGGCCGAGCCGCCCACCGCGGACACCGCGCCGAAATTGTGTGCGACCTGCACCGCGGCATACAGCAGGTTCTGCGTCATGCTCATTTTGCCGTCACCTCTATGCATTTGCGGACGCCGGTGGGGAAATGCCAGGCCGTCTCGATGGCCAGGCAGATCTTGTGCTTGCCGGCAAACAGAATGCGTATGGTGTCGCTGCCGTCGGCCGCGCGCTCGATGTCCATCATGCGATAGTCCATATAGAGGTGGAGGTGGTTGCCGTCGGGGCCCCATACGGCTTGCCACTTGACGGTGACCGGCGTGTGGGTGGGAACGACGGCGCCATCCGCGGGTTCGAGGATGACGATGCTGCCCTGCGGCTCTGCGGCAAAAGCCGCACTGCAGGCAGACAGCAGGGCGGCAAAAACAAACAGGGAAATCCTGGTCTTCATGATTATTCTCCTTGCGGCGAATAAACCTGAAAAGTACGCGCAGTGCGGAGCGCGCGTACGCGCCGGATAAAGCAGGGATGCGGCCCCATCCTACCCATGCCGGAGAAGCATTGTCAAGTATTCGCGGCGAGGCGCAATGGCAGCCGCTTGCACCACATTTGCCCGATAGTGTTGAAGCAGCGCTTGGCGGCGTCCGCGCCTTCGCCCCCCTGCCCCGTTACCTGCGCTCAGGCGTCACGCGCCGCCGGCCGCCGCATGGAACCGCACCTGCACCCGCAGGCCCGCCCCGTTCGCACCATGGCCGAAGGCCACTTCGGCGCCGTGGATGCGCGCAATCTCCCTGACGATGGCGAGGCCCAGCCCGCAGCCGCCGGGATCGCTGGAAGGCAGGCGGTGGAAGGGCGTGCCAAGTTTTTCCAGTTCCTCGTGCGGCACGGCGGGGCCGTCGTTTTCCATGGTGAGCAGGATCACGCCATTGCCGCCCTGCAGCGTGACATCCACCTTGCCGCCCGCGGGCGTGTAGCGCACGGCGTTGTCGAGCAGGTTGGCGAGCAGTTCGCGCAGCATCAGCGCGCTGCCCCGTATCCTGAGCGGCGGCAGGTCGAAGTTTATCTCCACGCCCTTGCGCGCGGCGAGCGAGACGAAGTCGGCGGAGGTTTCGAGGAAGACCTGGTGCAGGTCGACGCTGGCCACGTCGAGCATGGCCGTTTCGGTGTGCTCCAGCCGCGCCAGCGACAGAAGCTGGTTGGAGAGGTGGGTGGTGCGCTGCGCGGTTTCCAGCAGTTCGCGCAGGGTGGCGTTGATGTCTTTCGGCGTTTCCTCCAGGGCGACCTCGATCTGGCTGCTCATGGCGGCGAGCGGGGTGCGCAGCTGGTGAGCGGCGTCGGCGATGAAGCGGCGGTGGCCTGCGAAGGCGCTGCTGAGATGCGCGAAGAGTTCGTTGATGCCGTGGATGATGGGGGCCAGCTCGGAAGGCGCGGAGGTTTCCTCGATCGGGCGCAGGTCGTCGGAGGAGCGGCTGGCGATCTCGTCGCGCAGGGCCTCCACCGGCGAGAGGCCGCGCCGCACGCCGAGCAGGATCACCGCGATGGAAACGAAGGCGATCAGCGCTTCGGGAAAGACGATGCCGGCGAAGGTGCTGCCGCTCACCAGGTTGCGCCCGCGCAGAGTTTGCGAGACGGCGATGTAATACACCTTGCCCCGCATCCACTGGCGCAGGATGACGGCGCGGTTCTCCTCGCCGTCCAGCGCCAGGTCGGCAAAGCGATGGTTGTTGCCTATGATGGGCTCGCGCAACTGCAGCAGCTTGGGGTTGCCGGAGAAGAGCATGCCCGATTCGTCCCATGCGGCGTAGGTCTCGCGGTCCTGGTTGTTCACCTGCAGCATTTCCTGCGCGGCCAGCGGCAGGTCGATGGACAATCGCCCCTGCCGCACCGCGACCTGGCGCGAGAGATCCACCGCGTCGTTGAGCAGGCCGAAGTCGTAGGCGGTCATGGCGGCGTGCAGGGCGAACAGGTAGGCGAACACCGCGCCGACCAGCAGAATGGGGATGAGCGGCCACAGCAGCCGCTTGAACAGCCTGCGCCGCAGGGTGTACATGCCCATCAGCCGCCCTCCTCCAGCATGTAGCCCAGTCCGCGCACGGTGCGGATGACGATGCCGGAGCCCTCTATCTTGCCGCGCACGCGGTGCACATAGGTCTCGATCGCGTTGATGCTCAGCTCCTGGTCCCAGCCTGCCGTGGCCTGCACCAGCTGCTCCTTGGACACGATGCGCCGCGCGTGCGCGGCCAGGTATTCGAGCACGGTCCATTCGCGGCTGGAAAGCTCCAGGCGATTGCCGTCCACGTAGGCGAGCTTGCCGGCGCTGTCCAGCTCGAGCGCGCCTATCGTGAAGCGGGTGGCGCCGATGCCGGAGCTGCGGCGGATCAGGGCGCGCAATCTCGCGTGCAGTTCGGGCATGGCGACCGGCTTCACCAGATAATCGTCGGCGCCGAGGTCCAGCCCCTGCACGCGGTCTTCCACCGCGTCGCGCGCGGTGAGGATGAGCACGGGCAGCAACTGGCCGCTCCGGCGCAGGTGGCGCACCACGTCGTAGCCGTCGCCGTCGGGCAGGCCGAGGTCGAGCACGATGGCGTCGAAATTCTCCACCGCGAGCGCGTGCAGGGCGTGCGCCACCGTACCCATCACGTCGCAGGCATAGCCGGCGCGGATCAGCGATTGCGCCATCGCCCGGCCCAGCTTGGCGTCGTCTTCAACGACCAGGACTCGCATGTTGTCAGGTTCACGTCAGCTAACCGGTGCAAGATGCCCGGTTTCAATTGGGGCGATGGTAGCCGAAATGCAGGCACGCGTGTGCGCCTGTTGGCGCAGGCACATGGCGGCGGACAGCCGCCCGGCCATGCCCCGGCGACAGGGATAAAACTCCAATCGATTCCGCAAGCTGCGGAATCCGGACGATGTTGCATGATTAACCTTCGATGTTGCAGATTTAACCTTCAGCGGGTCCTGCGGGGCAGTCCGGGCCGGGCCGCGGCGACGGCTGCGGCCGCCCTCTTCCTCCATGGCTGCGCCGCGGGGCCGGACTTCAAGCGCCCGGCCGCGCCCACGGCGCAGACCTACACCCCGGCGCCCGTCCCTGCCACGACGGCGAGCGCCGACGTGCAGGGCGGCGCAGCCCAGCATTTCGACCCGAACCGGGATATTCCCTTCGACTGGTGGACGCTGTTCCGCTCGCCCCAGCTCAACGCGCTGATCGCCCGCGCCTTCAAGGCCAACCCCGACATCGCATCGGCCCAGGCCGCGCTGCGCCAAGCCCAGGCTTATGTCACCGCGCAACGCGGCTATTTCTACCCCACCGTGGGCGCCGGCTTTTCGCCTTCGCGCACCAAGCTCGCGGGCAACATGGGCGGCAACTCGCCCGGGGTGCAGGGCAACGGCCACATCATCCAGACCTATTCCAACCCGGCGGGCCCGGCGCCCTACAACGGCCCGGCGTATTACAACTTTTACACCGCGCAGGTGAACGTGGGCTATGTGCCGGACGTGTTCGGCGGAAACCGCAGGGCGGTCGAATCGGCGCAGGCCCAGGCCGAAGCCCAGCGCTACGCGCTTGAGGCGACCTACATCACCCTGGCCTCGAACATCGTGGCCGCAGCACTGCAGGAAGCGGCGCTGCGCGCGCAGATCGCCGCCACGGAAAAGATCGTGAGCAGCAGCCAGGAAGACCTGGCGATCATGCGCAAGCAAAAGGACCTGGGCTACGTCTCGGCGCTGGATGTCGCGCAGCAGGCTTCCGCCGCGGCGGAAGCGGAGCAGGCGCTGATCCCGCTCAGGAAGCAACTCGCGCAGACGCGCGACCTGATACGCGCCCTGGCCGGAAATCCGCCGGACAAGGACGTGCCGGAGACCTTCGAGCTTTCGTCGCTGCACCTGCCCGAGGCGCTGCCGCTCAGCCTGCCTTCACGCCTGGTGGAGCAGCGCCCCGACGTGCGCATGGCCGAGGCGCAACTGCACGCGGCCAGCGCCGAATACGGCGTGAGCATCGCCAACCGCCTGCCGCAGTTCGCCATCACCGGCGCTGCGGGCGGCAATGCGGACGCCCTGGGCTGGATGTTCCGCACCGGCGGCGGCTTCTTCGATCTCGCGCTGGACGTGAGCCAGGTGCTGTTCGACGGCGGCACCCTGCGCGCGAAATCGCACGCCGCGCAGGAGGCCATGCACCAGGCCGGCGCGCAGTATCGCAGCACGGTGATCACCGCCATCCAGAACGTCGCGGATACGCTGTACGCCATCCAGTACGACGCGGACGCGCTCAAGGCTGCCGCCGATTCGGAGCAGGCGATGCGGCTGACGCGCGACATCACCCAGAAGCAGTATGCCGTCGGCTATGTCAGCTACCAGCAATATCTGGTGGCCGAGCAGAACTACCAGCAGACCGAGATCGCGCTCGTCCAGGCGCAGACCAACCGCTACGGCGACACCGCCGCGCTATACCAGGCGCTGGGCGGCGGCTGGTGGAACCGGGACAAGGCGGGCGCGGCCCCAACGTCCGCGCCCCAACCGGCTGCGGCCCAGCCCGCCGCGCCAGCCGCCAATGCTCAGCCTGCCCAAGGGGAAAACACCGCGCCGCAGCCCACCGCACCAGGAGTCGCAAAATGAAAAAGCCCAGCCCTGAAACACTCGCCCTCGCGGGCGCCGCGCTGCTAGGCGCAGGCCTGCTGGGATGGCAGGTGTATGGCTCCGCCAGCGCCTCGACCGACCTGCCCGCCCCCGCCGCGCACAGCCGTGCCGCCCCGACCGGCCTCGACCTGACCGACACCCAGCTGCAAGCTATCAAGGTGGCGGCGGTTGAGGACCATCCGTTCACGCTGGAGCGCCAGGCGTTCGGCGACATCGCGTTCGATGACGAAAAGACGGTGCAGGTCGCATCGCCCTACCCCGGCAAGATCACCCAGGTGTTCGCCCATGCCGGCGACGCAGTGAAGCGCGGCGCGCCGCTGTTCGCCGTCAACAGCCCCGACCTGGTGCAGGCCGAATCCACGCTGATTGCGACGGCGGGCACGCGCGACCTGACCACGCGCGCGCTGGCGCGGGCGAAGCAATTGGTGCAGATCCAGGGCATGTCGCAGAAGGACTTCGAGCAGGCGGCAGCCGAGCAGCAGGCGGCGCAGGCCGCCTACAGCGCGGCGCGCGATGCGGTGCGCCTGTTCGATATTGCGCCGCGCGGCATAGACCGCATCATCCGCACGCGCGCGGTCAATCCGGTCTATGTCGTGCGCAGCCCGGTCAGCGGCGTGGTGACGGCGCGCAATGCGGCGGCGGGGCTGGTGGTGCAGCCCGGCAGCCAGCCCGCGCCGTTCGCGGTTTCCGACATCTCGACGCTGTGGCTGGTGGCCAACGTGGGCGAAAACGACGTGCCCCTGATGCGCGTGGGCCAGCAGATGGACGTGACGGTGAATGCCTTTCCCGGCCGCACCTTCAGCGGCAAGATCGCCAATATCGGCGCGGCGGTGGACCCCAACACCCACCGCTTCCCGGTGCGCGCCGACATCAAGGATCCGGAGCATGAGCTGCGCGCCGGCATGCTGGCCACCTACACCATACATCTCGGCGATGCCGTGCACTCGCCGGGCGTGCCGCTGGACGCCGTGACGCGCGAGAGCGACGGCACCATGAGCGTGTGGGTCACCCGCGACGGCCATCACTTCACGCGCCGCCAGGTGACGCTGGGCATGCAGCAGGACGGCCTGTTCCAGGTGCTGGACGGCGTGCAGGCGGGCGAGCAGGTCGCGACCGAGGGCGCGATCTTCCTGAGCAATGCCTACGCCGTCGACGCTCAATAGGCCGCATCCAGGTTTGCCGATATGCTGAAACACCTGCTGTCGTTTGCGCTGAGCCGCAGACCCATCATCATGCTTTGCCTGCTGGTCTTCATCGGCGGGGGCATCGTCGCGTACCTCAAGCTCAACATCGAGGCCTACCCCAACCCCGCGCCGGTCATCCTGGAGATCACCGCGCAGGCGCCCGGCCAGTCGGCCGAGGAAATGGAGCGCTATTACTCGCTGCCCATGGAAGTCGGCCTGGCCGCCACGCCCGGCGTGGACAACATCCGCTCCACCTCGTTCTACGGCCTGTCGTTCGTGCGCGTCACCTTCAAATACGGGGTGGACTACTACGCGGCCTACACCCAGGCCGCGCTCGCGCTGCAGCAGAACGTCTCCCTGCCCAACAACGTGCAGCCGCAGATCCAGGCCTCCAGCCTGGTGGGCGAGGTGTACCGCTACCAGGTGACCGGCCCGCCCGGCTACAGCCTCACCAACCTGCGCACCATACAGGACTGGATATTGCAGCGCCGCCTGCTGACCGTACCGGGCGTGGTGCAGGTGAACAGCTGGGGCGGCACGACCAAGGATTTCGAGGTCGAGGTGGACCTGCACAAGCTGGCCGCCTACAACCTCACCCTGCCGCAGATCGTGAGCGCCATCGGCAATGCCAACGTCAACGTGGGCGGGCGCACGGTGAGCTTCGGCCAGCAGGCGGTGAACATCCGCGGCATCGGCCTGATAGACGACGGCGGCGCGCTGGACCTGACCAGGGGCACGCGCATCCAGGACATCCAGAACATCGTGCTCACGCAGTCGGGCGGCAGCCCGGTGCTGGTGAAGGATGTAGCCAAGGTGCGCGTGGGCAACGTGCCGCGCCTGTCCAGGGCGGGGCGCGACGACGAGGACGACATCGTCGAGGGCATCGTGGTGATGAACCGCACCCTGCACACCAAGGAAGTGGTGGCGCGCATCAAGGACGAGATCGCGAAGATCAACAGCGACGGCACACTGCCCGAAGGCGTGAAGGTGGTGCCGATCTACGACCGCTCCACGCTGGTGGCGGTGACCACGCACACCGTGCTGCACAGCCTGGTGTTCGGCTGCCTGCTGGTGTTCCTGATCCAGTGGATCTTCCTGGGCGACCTGCGCTCGGCCATCATCGTCGGCGCGAACATTCCGTTTGCGCTGTTCTTCAGCATCATCATGCTGGTGCTCACCGGGGAATCGGCCAACCTGCTGTCGCTGGGGGCGGTGGACTTCGGCATCATCGTGGACTCGGCCGTGATCATGGTCGAGAACATCTTCCGCAATTTCCAGCTCCACCTGGACGAGCGCCGCTCCGTGCTGGAGCATCACGCGACCAGCAAGAACAAGGACCTCACCGCGGGCAGCGGCTGGAACAATCGCCTGCGCATGATCTTCATCAGCGCGATGCAGATCGACCGCGCCATCCTGTTCTCCACCATCATCACCGTGGCCGCCTTCCTGCCGCTGTTCACCATGCAGGGCGTGGAAGGGCAGATTTTCGGGCCGATGGCGCGCACCTACGGCTATGCGCTGGCCGGGGCGCTGCTCGCCACTTTCACCGTCACCCCGGTGCTCTCCTCCTACCTGCTGCCGCGCCACGCAAAGGAGGTGGAGACAGTCGTGGTCAAATGGCTGCGCGGCGTCTACACCCCGGTGCTGCACTGGGCGCTGGGCAACCAGCGCCGCACCGTGATGATAGGCGTAACCTTCGTCTGCCTGTCCCTGCTGCTGGCCACGCGCATCGGCACCGAGTTCCTGCCCGCGCTGGAGGAAGGCAACCTGTGGATACGCGCCACGCTGCCGCCAACCATCTCGCTCCAGTCCGGCATGCCCACCGTCAGCCGCATCCGCCGGATCATCGCCGCCCACCCGGAAGTGGTGACCGTGATCTCGCAGCACGGTCGGCCGGACAACGGCAGCGATGCCTCCAGCTTCGCCAATGCGGAATTCTTCGTGCCGCTGAAGCCCGCGGACGAGTGGCCCGCCGGCATGACCAAGGAGAAGCTGGTCAATGAACTGCAGCAGGAATTCGCCCGGCAATTCACCGGCATCGAATTCAGCTTCTCCCAGTACATCCAGGACAACGTGGAGGAAGGCCTCTCCGGCGTGAAGGGCGCGAACTCGATCAAGATCATCGGGCCGGACCTGCACACCCTGGAGAAGCTGGCGCGCCAGGTGCAGCGCGAGATGGCGCAGATCAAGGGCGTGACCGATCTCGGCGTGTTCTGGGTGCTGGGCCAGCCCAACCTCAACATCGCCGTGGACCGGGAGCGGGCCGCGCGCTACGGCCTCAACTCCGGCGACATCAACACCGTGGTGCAGGCCGCGCTGGGCGGCACCCAGGCCACCACGGTGATGGAAGGCGACCGCCAGTTCGCGCTCACCGTGCGCCTCGCCCCGCAATACCGCAACAACATCGAGGCGATCCGCAACATCAAGGTCGGCTACCAGACCGCGAGCGGCGCCAACGCCTACATCCCGCTCAGCGATCTCGCCGCCATTTCGCTGGATACCGGCGCCTCCTACATCTACCACGAGCGCAACCAGCGCTTCATCCCCATCAAGTTCAGCGTGCGCGGGCGCGACCTCGGCGGCACGGTGACCGAGGCGCAGCGGCGCATTGCGGAGAAGGTGCGCCTGCCGCAGGGCTACCGCATCGAATGGGCCGGCGAATTTCAGGAAATGCAGCAGGCCAAGAAGCGCCTCGCAGTCGTGGTTCCCGTCGCACTCTTGCTCATCCTGGCCCTGCTCTACGCCCTATTCAACTCCCTGCGCGACAGCCTGCTGGTGCTCTCCTCCATCCCCTTCTCCATCGCGGGCGGCATCGTGGCGCTTTATGTCACCGGGCTGGACTTCAGCATCTCCGCCGCCATCGGCTTCGTCTCGCTGTTCGGCGTCTCGGTGATGAACGGCATCCTCGTCATCACCTTCTTCAACCAGTTGACCGATCTGGGCGTGCCGCCGGTCGAAGCCATGTTCGACGCCGCCGAACAGCGGATGCGCCCCATGCTGATGACCGCGCTCTCCGCCTGCATCGGACTGCTGCCCGCCGCCATCTCCACCGGCATCGGCAGCCAGGTGCAGCGCCCGCTGGCCGTCGTCGTCGTAGGCGGCATGCTGCTCGGCCCCATCATGCTGCTCGTCGTCGCTCCCGCCCTGCAGATGGTCTTCCTCGGCAAGCAGGAGCGCGGCCCGCTCTCCGCCCGGCCGCAGGTGCACGACGACTTCCTCGATAGCTAGCGAAGCGGCCGCCGCCCAGCCCGACCGCGACGGATACGGCGTCTCAGGCGCGGGATTGCAGTACAATCCGTCCGGTTTGCGCTGGATCGCGGACATATGCGGGATGGCTAGTCCCAGTTGCGGTCGTGAGCGCATGACAGTTTCATGACCGACAATCTAGGCAGACCACGTGTTCAAAAGGGGGGGGGGCTTGAAACATATCATATGGGTTGTTTTGGCATGGTTTGCTTTGGCAGCAAGCGCGCATGCTGAAGGTATCCACTGCTCTCAACAGGGAGTAGATTTCGAGGTAAAGGACCACCGCATTACGTTCTTTTATGCGCAATCCTCCATTTCAGATCCAGATCTTGCGAACGGCTATTCTTTGACGTGTGTTCATCACATCGACAATTTCTCACAGTCCATCAAAAATAATGAGTATGTGCTGTCTTTCAACGAGTCTGACGACCAATATGGTGAATCAACACGCTGTAAAGTTTATCTCACTGACGGGCGTGGAACATTTCACCTGTACACAACCAATTGTGTTTCGGAATGCATGAAATTTGACTATCGGCTGAAAAAGTCTGGCGCTGATTGTCATGTAGCGAAGTAGAATTGCATCGCGGCTGCACTTCCGTTTTCCTGAATTTCGGAGCGAGCGCTCCGGGCGATCCACACGACTGGAAAATTGGCCGCTTTCGGGCAACGAATTTACGCCATCGAATGTCGCGAATGGGCACCGTGCCGGCCGCCAGGCGCTGGGCTACAATGCGGCAGGTTAAGGTGGTGAAGCCGCCACCGATGAGAGGACCGGATGGTCCATGAGCAAACATCGCGAGTCGCGAGAACCGGCGGAAAAGCAGGCGTCCCAACGCCAGATCAGGAGGAAAATTGACCCAAGGTATCCGAGCCGCGATTTTCTGTGTGACCTTCTTCGCTTCATCTGTTGCCTGCGCGAACGACTCAATAGCTCGCGTTGGCGCGGGCGGCCTCGTGCTAGAAAAGACGGACGACATTCGAATGGTCTCGGAGGTGCTTGAGATTTCGACCACGAAAGTCCGGGTGACCTACCAATTCCTGAATACCTCTGCTAAGGACATCAAGACGACTGTTGCCTTTCCCATGCCGGCATTTGGTGATACGCGCTTCGCCGGAGATGAGGTCCACGAGGGCCCGGTGGAGTCGTTCAAGGTATCGGTGGATGGCAAGCCGATTCATACGCGGGTTTATGGGGTATTCCGGATCGACGACGTTGATGTGACCGACAAGTTACGGAAGATTGGTTTGTCTGAGAAGCAGATTCTTGACCCCGACTTCTCCTGCTTCATTGGGTTTGACCTTGTGACAACAGGCGGGAAGGTCTGCGCGCTCACGGAAAAGCAAGAAGTCGAACTTCGAAAGTTGGGCCCGGTGGATCTGGGGCATCGGACAATTCAGGAAACCGCCTACTGGGAGCAGATTTTTCCGGCAGGGAAGGAAGTGGAGGTTGTGCATGAGTACAAGCCCTTTGTCGGCGGGCGCATGGCTGACGGCGGCTACTTGAACCTGAACAAGAACCCCGCCAAGGATGCAGAGGCGTGCCTTGACAACACAACGCGCAAGGCAATATCCAGAAGGTTGGCGCGTGGCGATGTAGTTTCTTTCTATGTATACGACGTCGAATACATTCTGGGCACTGCGCGCAACTGGAAAGGCCCGATCAAGAACTTTAAGCTGATCGTCAGGAAGGATACGCCCCGCGAACTGGTGTCCTTGTGCTTCGCAGGCACTCCTGTGAAAACCAGCCCGACGACGATCGAATTTTCACAAAAGGACTTTGTTCCACAGGATCACTTGATTGTGTATTTCTATGATATGCGTGAATAGCCCGCGTAGGTCCGATTAGCGTAGCGTAATCGGACGCATGAATAAATGGCAGAATACCGACATGCCCACACCCGGCGTGCGTTTGTACCGGGCGGTCCTGGTTCTTCACGGTGAATCTGCGGCAACGCCGCGGTAATGATTTGCCGGTGCGGGAAATCGATCTATTGCGCAATTCCGTGCGACGGCTGCAGGATTGGCCGTATTCCACGTTCCATCAATATGTGG